>Ga0307417_10000016_pt1 | contig 64597 bp, 60 predicted proteins | sample SalMarWE160210MG_2_FD_202514 | JGI IMG/M metagenome (GOLD analysis project Ga0307417, IMG submission 202514) | Salt marsh sediment microbial communities from the Plum Island Ecosystem LTER, Massachusetts, United States - WE1602-10 | ecosystem: Environmental > Aquatic > Marine > Intertidal zone... | reverse complement strand
TCACCGTAATGGGTCTTCCACATTGGGTGGACGAGCGAGAGATAGGGCTTGCTTTCGTCCTCAAAGATCGCTGCCACCTCCTTCAGCTTGGCGAGCGCGCGGTCGGCCTGGCTATCGGGCGTGCCCTCCTTGAATTTGATGGTCTCAGGCTTGCCGGCGGGTTCGCCGCCTTTCAGGGTGACGTAAGCGATTTCCGATACCGAGCCGGGCGCCAGGTCGCCGAACTTGCCTTCACGCAGGATCGCGGCTTCCAGCGTCAATTGCGGCGCCAGCCCGGTGCGCACCTGCTTCTCGGTGCGGGCCTGCCCGGTCTTATAGTCGATGATGGCGTAGGAGCCGTCCTTTCGCTGCTCGATGCGGTCGGCGATGCCGGAGAGGGTGAAGGTGCGATTGCCGAGTGGGAAACTCAGCTCGCCGCGGATTTCCGCATGCAATGCGGCGAGGCCGGCGCGGCGCTCGCTGTCCCAGCCCGCAAACCAGCGCGCGATGCGCAGGTAGCGCGGCCACCAGAAAGCGCGCGCTTCCGGATAATCGGCGAGCGGGGCGAAGTGCTGCTCGCCGAGTTTGAGCAGCTCCCGCATGGGGTCGCCTGGTGGCGCATTTACAAACAGCTCGGTGTATTTGCCGATAGCACCGTGGATGACGGTGCCGCGGTCGCGCGCGCCCGGCGGGGTGTCGACGGCGTCGAGCGGCGCCAGGCGCAAAATGTATTTGGCGTAGATGGTGTAGGGATCGCGCAGCCAGTCCTCGATGGCGGTGACGGATAGTTTGCTAGGCCGCGCATCGCGCGGCGGCTTGGGCGCCGGGCGCTCGGCGTGCTTGACTTCGGCTGGCGCATCGAGCGCGCGCGCTAATGCGAGGTATTCACTGCCGCGCGCCAGCACGGCGTCCCAGCGTTCGCCCGCCAATGCGGCGATGCGCTGCACGAAGCGCGAGGCGACCGTCGGCGCACCAGCCACTTTGGCAGCGCGCGTGAGAATGATTTCGGGCGCGCCCAGGCCTTGTGCGAAGTCATGCGCCGAAAGCCCGATGCGGCGCTCGGGCGGATCGAGGCCGAGATCGCGGCGCATCGGCCGCGACAGCCAGGGGTCGCTGCGCGTCTCCGGCGGCCAGGTGGCTTCGTTGAGGCTGCCCAGCACCATGCGGTCGACATTTTGCAGGCGCGCTTCGAGCGGTCCGTAGATGTGCACGCGCACGTCGCGCGTCTCCGGGCGGCGCACCACGCGGCCGCCGAGCGCGGCATGGAACAACTCGGCATAGTCGCTACGCGCGACGCTGAGGCCGGCGGCGGACGGGCTGTCGATCAGCTCGTCAAGCGCGCGCATAAGCGCCGCGCCGTCGTGGCTTTCGAACGCGGCGATTTTGTCTTTATCGTCGCTACCGAGGGCGGCGATGACGTCGTGGTGGCATTGGGCGAGCCGGCTGAGGGGATGCGCGCCGGATTTCAATGTTTCAAGCGGCGCCAGCGCGGCGGCGAGGCGCTCGACCAATGAGCCGGCGGCGTCGAGGTCCTCAACGCTAACGAGCTTGCGCGGATCGCTGGGGTGCAAGGTAGATTGCGTCTCACGAAGTGTTGTCAGCGCATGGGCAAGGCCTTTGCTGCCGGGACGCGGGCGCGGACCGCGCAGAAGCGCGCGCTCGAGCGCGGCGATGGCCGTGTTGTGTGCGTCGAGCGGCCGACCGAGCCGCAGCAACGAATGCTTGAGCAGCGCTAAGAGCGGCACTGGCTCGAGGCCGTTGAGCGCGACCTCGGCGGTGAGCCGCGCGAACACGCCGGCGGACGTGTCGGCCAAGGCATCGCCACCGGAATCGTCCACCGGCACCTTCCAGCGGCCGAGCGCAGTCACCACGCGGCGGGCGAGCGCGCGGTCGGGCGTCACCAGCGCGGCGGTCTTGCCGGGGGTTTCCAGCGCTTCGCGCAACGACGTCGCGATGGCGAGCGCTTCGTCCTCGGCATTGGCGGCTTCGATCAGGGACAGCGTTGCCAGCGCGTTGTCGGCGGCGGCGTCGAAATCCTTGTTGTCCCGGCGCTGACGCCAGTGCTCTGTGGTGGCGGCGGGGCGCAAGGCCTCCGACACCAGCGCCTCGCGGCCGTAGGGCATTGCCGGTACGAGTTCGGTAACGTCGCCGCGCGTCATGCCGATACGGTCGAGCAGCGCGTGCATGGCGAATTGCGCGTGGCCGGCGGCGGGCAGGCCGTCGTGGCTGTTGTCGTCAGCGTTGCCCGCGATGAGCGCCCAGGAGGCATCGTCGAGATGGGTATCGAGACCTGGCAGCACCACGGCGCCGTGCGGCAGGCGCGCGATGGTTGCGAGCAGTTTGGCGGTCGCCGGCATCGAGCCGGTGGAGCCGGCCGCGATCACCGGCGCGTCCGAGTCGGCCAGCCGCTTAGCCTCGGCCTCGATGAGCTTGTCGCGGCGCTCGGCCAATTCGATGGCGCCCAGCTCCTTGAGTCGCTCAGGCCAGTAGCTGCGCGCGATCTTCAGAAAGCACAGCGAAAGCTGCCAATAGGGATCGAGCGCATCCGGCACCAGCCCGTCGAGCTTGTCCCAAGAGACCTGCCGCGTGGTCATGTCGTCCATCAGCCGGGCGAGATCGTCGGCCAGGCCGAGCGCGGCCGACGGCGTATTGGCGATGAGGTGGGAGCCTTCGGCGCCGCGCATCTCCGGGGAATTCGCCCATTGCAGGATCAGCTCGGCCAGCAGCAGGCGGCGTTCCGATGGGGCAATAGCCGGCGGCAATCGCAGCGCGGCTTCGGCCAGCTCGGCGGTGGCGGCGTCGGCGAAGGCGATCTCGTCTTCGTCGAGATCGCCGAGCGCGACGATGCGCGGCAGGATGGCGGCGTCGCCGGCAAGCGTGTCGAGGAACACCTCGCGCGCCAGGCGGCAGGCGCGCCGCGTCGGCAGATAAAGCGTGGCGCGCGCCAGTTCGAGCGGATCGCGGCCGGCCGGGAAACCGGGCACCAGCCGGCCTTCGCGCAGTGCGTCGATCAGTGCCGGCAGGAACGGCGCCGAGGCGGGGATGTTGAAGACGTTGGGACGACTCGCCGGCATGGCGCGAAGCATACACGCTTGCGCGCGTAGCCGATCAACCGGCGCTCGCTCTGATAGCGGCCTCCGCCAGGGCGACGGCGTCGGGAGTGCCGACATGCATCCACTGGCCTTCCAGCCGCAAGCCATGCAGGCGGCCTGCTTGCTCGGCGCGGTCGAACAGCAAAGTGAGCGGGAACTCGCCAGCCGGCGCGTCGGCGAACAGCGCTGGCGAAAATATCGCGGCGCCGGCATAGACGAAAGGCGCCACCGCGCGCTCGCCGCGCTTTTGCAAGGCGCCGTCCGGCGCCATGGTGAAATCGCCGCGTCCAGCATAGCCGACGCTGCCGGCGGTGGGCGCGAGCAGCAGCAGCGCGTCCATCGCTTGCGCGTCGAAGGCGTTCACCAGGCGCCGCAGGTTCGGTTTGACGCCGTCGATCCAGAGCGTGTCGGAATTGACGTGAAAGAACGGCGCATCGCCCAGCTCCGGCAGCGCCTTCTTGACGCCGCCGCCGGTACCGAGCAGCAGGCCGCTTTCGTCGGAGATCACGATTTGCGGACGGGCGCGGACGGCCAGGTGGCGCTGCATCTGCTCTGCGAAGTGATGGACATTGATGACCGCGCGCGCAACGCCGGCTGCAGCGAGGCGGTCGAGCACGTGGTCGACCAGCGGCTTGCCGGCGACCTTCACCAGCGGCTTCGGCACGTTGTCGGTGAGCGGATGCATGCGGGTGCCCATGCCGGCGGCGAGCACCATGGCGTTGCGGGGTGTTTGCTTCATAGAGGTGCGAGCGATTTCAGCGCGGGCACGTTGGCGCGGTACCAGCCATTCAGCGGCGCCAACGCCGGATGCGCCAGTGCGCGCCGCAGATAGACCCATACCCGCGGCAGATGACGCAAATATTGCGATTTGCCGTCGCGGCGGTCGAGGCGGGCGAAGATGCCGAGAATCTTGCTGGCCCGCTGGGCGGCGAGTGTCGAATAGGCGCGCGCAAAGGCGGGCGCATCGAAACTTGCATCGGCGGCAAGCCGCGCGCGGGTGTAGCGCGAGAGCAGTGCGATCTCCATCAGCTCGGGCACGTCGACGCGCGCGTCCTGCAGCAGCGAGGCGAGGTCGTAGGCGGCGTGGCCCAAAACGGCGTCCTGGAAATCGAGCAGGCCGACGTGCGCGACGCCTTCGCGTTCCGGCAGCCACAACAGATTGGGCGAATGGAAATCGCGCAGCACCCAGGTGGCGGGGGCTTCCAGCACAGGGGCGAGCGCGTCGCGCCACAACGCCAGGTACACGTCACGCTTGGCGTTGGAGACTTTCGCTTCGAGCTTGGGCAGATACCAGTCGAGCAGCAACTCCGCCTCGATCAGCAGCGCCTCCAGGTCGTAGCGCGGCAGCGCGTAGTCGACGCCCGGCTCAACCGGCAGAACCTCCGGCAGGCGCTCGCGATGCAGCGCCGCCAACAGATCGACCGCCACCATGTAGCGCGCCTCGATCGGCGTCGGCGGCTCGCCGGCCACCAGCAGCTCGTCGCCGAGGTCCTCGATCACCAGCAGGCCGGCGGCACGGTCGGCGGCGAAAATCGCCGGCGCCGAGAAGCCGCGCGCGCGCAAAGCGCCCGCCAGCGCGATGAACGGCGTCACCTCCTCGGCCAGATGCGCGATGGCGCTGTAGGGCTTGCCGTCGCGCACTGCGGGTCCGTCCGGCCGCTTCGGCGCATTCATCAGAATGTAGGTCGCGCCCTTGAGGGTGAGCCGCTCGTAGCAGCGCGTGGAGGCGTCGCCCTGGATGCGCCGCCGCTCGGCCGCGCCGAAGCCGTTGCCGTCGAGAAAGCGGCGGATGGCGAGGATGCGCTCGGCCCTGGCTGCGAAGCTGCCATAGCCGGTGACGCGCGCGTGGCGGAACGTCTCGCCCCGCTGCGGCGACAGCGTCAAGGCGATGTCGAGCCGATCCGTCGGCAGGAAACCGGCGGCGCGGTCCGGCCATTCCAGCAACGTCACCGTACTGTCGGCCTCGTCCTCGAAGCCGAGCTCGGCCAGCTCCGCCGGGCCCGACAGCCGGTAGAGGTCGGCATGCATCAGCGTGAAGCGCGGCAGCGGGTAGCTTTGCGTCAGCGTGAAGGTCGGACTCGGCACCTCGACACGTTCGTCGCCGGCGAAATGGCGGATCAGGGCGCGGGCGAAGGTGGTCTTACCGGCGCCGAGGTCGCCCGACAGCGTGATCAGGTCGCCGGGTTCGATGGCGGCGGCGATATCCTCCATCAACGCTTGCGTCGCCCGCTCGTCGGCGAGCGCCACCGTGAAGCTGAAGCCGCCGGACGTGGTGGGGAACATCGAATCATCCGCCCTGTGCCGGAACCTTATATGCGGCGGAGGCGGTGGTGGGCCAGATGTGGGGGTTTTCGGGGAAAAGCAGGCTTATTCAGGTGAGTGCGACGCCGCGGAAGTTCCGTTAGCCGACATTATCTCAGGTGTTTCGACTGACGGGGAGTCCGCCCAGATTCCGGCAAACCGATACGAAGAGGTCGGGCGATCCTTACCGGTCGTTTCTGAACGCGAACAATTCAATATGACTATCAGTACCGAGCGGAAAATCGAAATGATTTGTTAACCAGCGGATTCTTTAGCCGCGGCATTCACTAACGCGGTACCCCCGACGAAGATGTACATTAAATTACGTGTGGTATCGCTGCCATGAACGTTTTCGCTGTGCTTTGCGCATAGTGTCTTGGCAGGGTCTCATGGGGGTCAAGTTTCCTGCGTCGGTAGCCGCGCAATTCGCGCGTGCTGCGGGCGCGGCAATTAAACTCAAAAAGCCCATTGGCGGCCCCATTCGGCTGACCGTCGTCTGCGCGGTATTGCTCTCGATTGTAGTCGTGAGCGGCAGCAGTTACTTTCTGTTCCAACTGCACAACCGCATTCGGACGGTAAACGAGCGGGACCTCTCGAACATTGCGTTGGTCCTCGCGAAGCAGATCGAGCAATTCTTTACGACCGTGGAGAGCGTGCAAGCGGGTCTCATTAAGGACATCCCAGCTTTAGCGATCATCGATACCGCCAACGGTGAACGACTGTTATCGCGTCATGACGTTTATCTCAAATTGCGCGACAAGGCTGCCGGCATGCCCTATGTCGGCTTCCTCACAATCATCAACGCGCAAGGCCGGCTGATCAATTTTTCACGTCAATGGCCTATCCCGAACATCAATGCTGCGGATCGCGACTTCTTAAAAGCGTTTCGAGCCAATCCGAGTTTGACGTCATTCATTAGTGAGCCGATTCACAATCGTGCCAGCGGAAGCAGGGTTGTACAATTGGCGCGCAAGATCTCCGGGCCAAATGGCGAGTTCTTAGGCCTGATCACGACTGCAATCGAACTGCAATACTTCCAAAAATATTTCAGTGAAATTTCGCTCGAACCGGGCAGCGGGGTGACCCTCTTTCACCAAGACGGCATGGTGCTTACGCGGTATCCGACGATTGACTCAGTTGTCGGGCATCGTCTTCCGAACGCATTGAGTCTCAAGCTCGTCGCCACCGTCGATCATGGAGTCGGCGTGAGCACGGGTGCGATGGACGGCCGCGTCCGCATGATCGCCTCCCACCGAGTCGGCAGCTACCCAATCGTGGTAGCCACAACCAAGACAACCGCCGAAATTTACGCTGGTTGGCGGCAAACCGTTGCATTCGTGAGCACGATATCGGTGCTGACGATAATCACGATCGCGGCGTTTGCCTCCCTTTTCATAAGACTGTTTGAGAATTATCAGGCCCTGATAAAGGCGCGCGCGGAGCGGGAAAAAGCCGAACAACTCCGGCAGCAAAGTCTGCAATTCGATGCGGCCCTTAATAATATGTCTCAAGGGCTTGTGATGTTCGACTCCGCCGAGCGGGTCGTCCTATGCAATCAGCGTTACATTGAAATTTCCGGGCTTTCCCCTGATTTTATGCGGCCCGGCCGGACGTTGCGCGAGATTCGTCAAGTTCGCCAGGCGCAGGGCAACTTTTTCAAAGACATCGAGGAATACCGTCGCGAGCTTCTGCAAGACCTAGCCAACGGTAACACCAAAAGCCTTTTCATCGAGACCAACGATGGCCGCTCGTGCAATGTCGTGAATGTTCCGATGGCGGGGGGCGGATGGGTTGCCACGCACGAAGACGTGACCGAAATAGTCCGCGCGGAAAAGGTGAACGAGCAGCAAAAGCTGCAACTCGATGCGGCGCTTGAAAACATCTCGCAGGGGCTTTGCCTGTTCGACGCATCGCAACGATTGATCGTCTGCAACAAACGGTATGCCGAGCTATACGGATTGAATGACGCGCAGACAAAACCCGGTACGACGCTTCGCGCGATCCTGGGGCATCGAATTGCACGTGGAACCGCGCCGGAGGATCATGAAAACTACTTCAAGGATCGTCTCAGCGAAGTATCGATAAATCAGCCATATCAAATCGTAAATCGGCTGCGCGATGGGCGCTACGTTTCCGTTATCCACCGGCCGATGCCGGGCGGCGGGTGGGTGGCCACGCACGAAGACGTGACCGAAGCAAAGGCCCGAGAGGAATCCTTCCGTTTGCTCTTTAAGGGCAACCCCGTGCCGATGTGGGTTACCGATCGCGAGAGCTTGCGTTTCATCGCGGTCAACGAGGCCGCGATTATGCTCTATGGCTATACGCGCGAGCAATTCATGGCGATGATATTGGCGGACTTATGCCCGCCCGCGGACCGCGAGCGCTTTGCGGAGCATCTGCGTATGCTACCGGAAATCCAATTGACCGGAAATATTAGACAACACTGGAAAGCCGACGGAAACCCAATCGATATTGTCGTATTTTCGCGGACTTTAAATTACGCCGGCCATCAAGCGCGATTGGCCGTTATCCACGATATCACCAAGGTCACGCTGGCCGAAAACGAGCTTCGTCGCACCAAGAAGTTTCTCGACACCATCATCGAACATGTACCGGTCTCGATTATAGTGAAGGACGTGGCAGGGCTCGAAACGGATGCGAGCGACGGCCGATTTACTTTGTTCAATCGGGCCTACGAAGAGCTTACCGGCGATTCGCGCGCTCCATTGATTGGAAAAACCGCCTACCAGATATATCCGAAAGACCGCGCAGATATAATCCTGCAAAGCGACAATGAGGCGTTGCAGTCAACCCAGGCGGTGACCAATCGGGAACATGCGATCCTCACGGCCAATGGTAGTCGTCTCGTAACGGCAAAGAAGACCGTCATCAGGGACGACAACGGCAGGCCGCAATATCTTCTAACTGTTTTGGAGGATGTGACTGAGCGGCGCCGCGCGGAGCAGCACATTTCGTACTTGGCATATATTGATCCATTGACCGACCTGCCTAATCGAGCCACGTCCATCGAATATCTTGCTGAAACGCTCGATAAAGCGTCAAAAAGCGGCGAGCAATTTGTCGTTCTGTGCCTTGATCTCGATCGCTTCAAAGAAGTCAATGACGTATACGGACATTTGATTGGCGACGGTCTGCTGTGTGAGGCGGCCCGTCGCTTGCAAACGGCTGCCGCAGGCGCATTCCTTGCGCGCGTCGGCGGCGATGGCTTCACGCTCGTTGTAACAAACGGCCCGCAGCCGGAGACCGCCAAGGCGCTCGGCGAGCGCCTGCTTGCTGCTTTTAGAGACGATTTTGAGATCGACGGCCATCGCATCCAGATCGGCTTGAGCATCGGCGGCGCCGTCTACCCGAGCGATGGCACCGACGCCAAAGAGCTGCTCGCCAATGCCGATGCCGCGCTATATCAAGCCAAAGCGGAAATGCGCGGATCGATGCGGCTTTTCGATGCGGAAATAGGCACGCAGCTGCGCGAGCGGCACGACTTGCAGAACGATCTGCGGGCCGCTTTTAGTCGTAGCGACTTCTTCTTGCACTATCAGCCGCAGCAGAAGGTTGGTTCAAAAGAAACGATTGGTTTTGAAGCGTTGGCCCGCTGGCATTGTCCAAAGCGCGGCATGGTATCACCCAGCATATTTATCCCTATTGCCGAGGACAGCAATCTCATCATTCCTTTGGGCGAATGGATTCTGCGCGAAGCCTGTCGCGAAGCGGCCTCTTGGCCGAAGCCGCTGACAATTGGGGTGAATGTCTCGCCGGTTCAATTCCACCATGGCGACTTGCCAAGACTTGTTCATTCGATCCTGCTCGAAACCGGGCTGGCTCCGAATCGACTCGAACTGGAAATCACCGAGGGCGTATTGATTGACGATTTCTCACGCGCGGTATCGATCCTCCGCAAGCTTAAATCACTCGGCGTGCGGATCGCGATGGATGACTTCGGGTCAGGATATTCATCACTATCCTATTTGCACGCATTCCCATTCGGTAAAATCAAGATCGATCGTGCTTTTATCGGCAATTTGGAGCACAACCATCATTCGATGGCGATTGTCCGGGCAATTATTACTCTCGGTCATAGCCTCGATGTTCCGATCCTGGCCGAAGGCGTCGAGACCGAAGCTCAGTTTGCCTTCTTAGTGCAGGAAGGCTGCGATGAGGTGCAGGGATATCTGACGGGTCGGCCGCGCGCGATCGAGAGCTACGCCCGACTGATCGGCCGTGATGTCACCGCAAAGCGAAATAAAGCCGCGGCGGGCTAACTCAAGGCGGTAACTAGGCCGCGCTCCGCTCCGCTTTCTGCTCCACCGGGAACAAGCACGTCACCCTGGTGCCCTCGCCGGGCGTGGAATCGATAGCCACGCTGCCGCCGTGCAAATGCATAAACGAGCGCACCAGCGAGAGGCCTAGGCCGGTGCCGCGGTGGCCCGAGCCCATCGAGTCGGTCTCGAACCAGTCGAACACTTTGTCCTTCGATTCGGGCGGAATGCCGGGGCCGTGGTCGACGACCGTGAACACCACGGCGTCGGGCCGCCGCTCGGCGCTGAGCGTGACGGTGCCGCCCGCCGGCGAGAAGCCGACCGCGTTGGACAATAAATTGAACAGGATTTGCCGCAGCCGCCGCTCGTCGGCTGTGAAGCTGCCGATTGCGGGCGCGGCGCGGATATCGAGCGTAAGGCTGTCCTTGACCAGCCGGTCCTGCACGCCCTCGGCCGCCGCCTCCATGCTGGCGCGGATGTCGACTTGCGTGAGGCTCAGCGTCATGGCGCCGGCGTCAATGGTTGCGAGGTCGAGAATATTGTTGATGAGCGCGAGCAGCGCGTTGGTCGAGATGGTGATGTAGCCGAGATATTCGCGCTGCTTATCGGTGAGCGGGCCGAAGGCGGGATCACCGAGGAAATGCGCGAAACCGATGATATTGGTGAGCGGCGAGCGCAATTCGTAACTGACGTGGTGGACGAACTCGATCTTGATCTCGTCGGCTTCTTCCAGCGCCTCGTTGCGCTCGCGCAACGCGCGTTCGACATTCACCGTGTCGGTGACGTCCTGGAAGGTGACGAGCGTGGCGCCGTCGGGCAGCGGCATGGTGGTCATGTTGATGGTCGCGCCGTCGCGCCGCTCGATGCTGGCGGCGATCGGCTCACGCTCGTCGATGGCCGTGACCGCGGCGCGTAAGTTCCGCCACACCGCGCTGTCGTCGTGCAGCGCCTGGCACCAGGCGGTCACCTGTTCGACATGGGGATGCTGGTCGAGCGCCTCGGGCGAAAGCTTCCACATGCGATGGAAGGCCGGATTATGCAGCCGCACGCGGCCGTCCGAGCCGAATACCGCCACCGCCTCGGCGAGATGATCGAGCGTCTCGCTCTGCACCTTGATCAGCGCGTCGTAGCGCCGATGCAGGTCGAGGCTCTCGGTGACGTCGTCATAGAGATAGGTCACGCCGCCTTCCGGATTGGGCGTGGTGACGACGCGCAAAGTGCGCCCGTCCGGCAGGTACCAGGTGTGTTCCCGCGGCTCGGTCGCGCGATAGGCCTCGTAGAGCTGCTGCTTCCACTGCCGGAAGTCCTGCTCCTCGGGCAGCTTACGCAGCGAGCGCAGGCGGTCGAGCACGCCGGAATCGGTCGGGGTCTGGTCGAGGAAACCGGCATCGATCTCGAACAGCGAGCGGAAGGCGGTGTTGTAGAACGTCAACTTGCGGTCGACATCGAAGATGGCGACGCCGGTGGCGAGCTGGTCGAGCACGCGCCGGTGAGCGTCGATCATGCGTGCGAGCTCGGCGCGCATGGCCTCGACTTCGGTGCGATCGATGGCCATGCTGGCGGTGCCGGCCCCGCTCCGCGCGTCGACCACGTCGAAGATGCGGCGCTGGCCCGCGACGATAGCCGGCAGCCGGCCGGCGTAAGGCTCACCGGCGGCACGGGCGTGCTCAAGTTTTTCGCGCGCGGCGCGGTCGAGCAGTTCGAGCTCGCGCGCCACCGCATCGGCGGCATCTTCCGCTTCCACCGCGCGCGCGTAAGCGGAGTTCACGAAAATCAGCCGGCCGTCCTGGCCACGCGCCCAGACCGGCGCGGGCAGCGCGTCGAGCACGCCCCGCATGGTCTCGACGTCGCGCAAGAGCTTGTCGTGGCGGGTGGCGAGATCGACCAAGTCGCGCTCGATACCGCCGACATCGCGCAGACGCAGCACGGCGCGGCCCGCGACCGCGCGGCCTCCCGCCTCGATCGGGCGCCCGGCGGTGGTGGTGAACGTCATCACGAAGCCGCGGCCTTCAGCCCGCAGCGCCTCGACCGCGCGCTCCATCTGCTGCGCCGCCGGCGGCTCCAGCCAGGCGCCGAAGGCAAGCACGCGCTCCGGCACATGGCCGGGAACGAGGATGGACGTGTCGCCCACGATGTCCGGCTGGTCGGCGGCGGCCGCCCAGTCGACCAGCACCTGCGGCTCCGCCAACAGCAGCGCCTTGAGGCGGTCGACCTCGGCATGCAGCGCTTCGTGCTCTTCGCGCGCGGCCGCTTGCATGCGCTCGGCCTGGCGGCGGGTGCGCACCAGCACGAGCGTTGCGAACGCCGTGAACGACAAGAGCGCGATGGTGAGGATGAGCGTGGCGATATCCTGGCGGCCGAGCGTCAAAGTGGCGCCGTGAACGGCGTCGATGACGGCGTCCCAGGCGCCGGTCTCGGCCTGTGCCGGCGTGCCCAACGCGATGGCAAAAAGAGCGGCAACGAAGGCGGCGAGGAATCCGCCCCGCCGCGGACGAGAACGCAGCCTCCCGTTCGCCGTCCGGATCGTCTCCGGCATTGAAGGATTGCCCCAGGAATGCGGGCGGTGTCCGCCACACCATCCGCGAATCGGGCGACTTTAACCCCGCGGGGACTCGTGCCGAAAGAGTCCAGATCGTGAACGGATGCGTTAAGTGGCCGTACGGCGGAGCTATTTCAGCGCTTCCGCCTGCCGCGCCATGTCTTCGACATTGATGCGGGTGAGCGCCGCCGAGAAACGGCGCTCGGCTTCGGCCAGCGCCGGCCGCACCACGCCATTGACCAGCAACGAGGCCGGCAGCGGGTGGTCGCTCAGCTCTTCCGCGCTGCCGGCGGCGCGCAAGATGTCGTCGGCGCTGATGCGCCGGCGCTCGCGCCCGAGCGCGTAGCCGCCGTGCGGCCCGCGGATACCTTTGAGGATGCCGTCGCGCACCAGCGCCTGCAGCACCGGCTCGAGATGGCGCGGGGGCAGCTTGTGGCGGGCGGCCAGCGCCTTGGCCGAGACCGGGCGGCTGCGGGCGTTGACCGCGACGTCGATCACAGCGGCAATGGCGAAAATGCCCTTGCGGGATACCAGCGGCATGGATCGACACCGGTCGCGATTGCAACGAGTTGCCGCGGTATTAGGCTACAGTCATCTATCCGTCTACCTGAAACTGGAAACTTGTCCTCAGCAACCTCCGGTCGAGCCAAAACCGCCGTGACCGCGCGCGGTCCCATCGAGCGAGCCCACCTCGCGCAAGCGCGCGCGGCTGACCGGCCCGATCACCAATTGCGCGATGCGCATGCCGCGGGTGATCGCCGCTGCTTCGCTGCCGAGATTGACCAACAGCACCTGGATCTCGCCGCGATAATCGGCATCGATGGTGCCGGGCGCGTTGAGCACGGTGAGGCCGTGGCGCGCGGCCAGCCCGGAGCGCGGCCGTACCTGCGCCTCATGGCCTTTGGGGAGTGCGATGGCGATGCCGGTAGGGACGAGCGCGCGGGCGCCGGGCGCAAGCGTGAGCGGCGTGTCGGCCGGCACGGCGGCGATGAGGTCGAGGCCGGCGGCGAGGGCGCTTTGGTAGGACGGCAGCGGCAAGTCTTTGCCGTGCGGCAATCGTGTGATTTGGACGTCGACCGTACTCACGCTTTGTTTTCCTTAAGCGCTTCCGCGATGCGGCCGATCAGCATAGACGCCACGTCGTCCTTGTTCTGCGGCGGCCAGGCCTCGACGCCGGCGGCGGTGACCAATTCGATGGTATTGCGGTCGCCGCCCATGATGCCGGAGGCCGGCGAAACGTCATTGGCGAGGATCCAGTCGCAGCCTTTTTTGGCGCGCTTAGCCTTGGCATTGGCGGCGATGTTCTCGGTCTCGGCGGCAAAGCCGATCACCAGCTTTGGCCGCTGGGTTTTGCGGTGCGCGATGGTGGAGAGGATGTCGGGATTTTCCACGAGGGCAAGCGCCGGCGTGATCTCGCCCAGCGTCTTCTTGATCTTCTGCGCGCTGTCATTGGCCACGCGCCAGTCCGCCACCGCAGCGGCGAAGATCGCGACGTCGACCGGCAGCGCGCGCTCGGCCGCTTTCAGCATCTCGCGCGCGCTCTCTACGTGCACGGTCTTGACGCCGGGCGGATCGGGCAGATTGACCGGCCCGCTGACCAGCGTCACCTCGGCGCCGGCAAGCGCTGCGGCGGCCGCGATGGCATGGCCCTGCTTTCCGGAGGAACGGTTGGCGATGTAGCGCACCGGGTCGATCGGCTCGTGCGTCGGGCCGGAGGTCACCAGAACGCGCTTGCCCTTCAACGGCAGTTCGCTTGTGCGCGCGAGCAACTTGCCGGCGGCGTCTGCGATCTCCAGCGGCTCGGCCATGCGGCCGAGCCCGCGCTCGTTTGCTTCCGCCATCTCGCCTTCGTTGGGGCCGATAAATTGAAATCCGTCGGCGGCGAGCTGGGCGAGATTGCGCTGGGTCGCCTTGTTCGACCACATGTGAGGATTCATCGCCGGCGCCAGCAGAATCTTGGCGCTGGTCGCCAGTAGCACCGCGGTGGCGAGATCGTCGGCGTGGCCGCCGGCAAGCTTGGCCATCAGATCGGCGGTCGCTGGCGCCACCACGACGAGATCGGCTTCGCGCGCCAGCCGGATGTGGCCGACGTCGAATTCGTGCGCCGGATCGAACAGGTCGGTGAACACACGCTCGCCGGTGATGGCCCCGGCCGCCAGCGGCGTGACGAAATGCTCGGCGGCTTTGGTCAAGATGCAGCGCACGGCCAGCCCGCGCTCCTTCAGCCGGCGGATGAGGTCGAGCGATTTGTAGGCGGCGATACCGCCGCCGATGATCAGCAGCACGCGCCGGGCATGGGCCGGCCGCGCTTGCGGCACGCGCACGGCGGGAGCCGGCGCTTCGGCGGGCGGTTCGCCCGCGGCGGCGTCGCGCAGAATGGTGCGCACCTCATCCTCCATGGAGCGGCCATGGCGTGCCGCGCGCAGGCGCAGGAGCTTTTTGAGCTTGTCGTCAAGCTGCCGGACGGTCAAGGAGGCCATCTAAATCCTCTGAGATACCATCATATTAGCGAGATTTGATTTCATTGCAATCATCGCAATCAATGGGTTACGGAAAATATTTTTAAAGCCGGCGTTGACGCAACCGGGTCCTCCATGTATTTAACCGAAAAGTTATTTAACCGAACGGTTCACAAAGACCATGCCGACCGACCGCCTGAGCAACACCTTCGCCGCGCTCTCCGATCCCACGCGCCGCGCCATCCTGGCGCGGCTGGCGTTGGGCGAGACCTCGGTCTCCGAACTGGCCGAGCCTTTCGCCATGAGCCTGCCGGCCGTCTCCAAGCATCTGAAAGTGCTCGAGCGCGCCGGCCTCATCACGCGCGGCCGCGACGCGCAGATGCGGCCCTGCAAGATCGAGGCGAGCGTGCTGAAGGAGGCCGACGACTGGCTGGAAGAATACCGCCGGCTCTGGGAGCAGCGGCTCGATCGGCTCGAGGACTATCTGCAGACCTTGCAAGCGGCCGACGCCAAAACTCGCAAATCGAAGGAGAGGAAACGTGGGCGCAAAAAATAGCATCGACCTCAAATCCGATCCGCGCTCGATCATTAGCTCGCGCATATTCGACGCGCCGCGCGATCTGGTGTTCGCCGCCTTTACCGATCCGAAGCATCTGGCCGCGTGGTGGGGCCCGGATGGGTTTTCGCTCACCACGCATTCTTTCGATTTCCGGCCGGGCGGCGTCTGGCGCTTCGTGATGCATGGGCCGGACGGCCGCGATTACCAGAACCGCGTTACCTATGACGAGATCGTCCCGCCCGAGCGCCTCGTCTACCGCCATGGCGGCGGCGACGATGTCGAACCGGTGCATTTCACCCAGCGGCTGACTTTCGAGGATCTCGGCAACGGCCAGACGCGCCTCACTTGGCACGGCACGTTCCCATCGGCGGAAGAGCGGACGAGGGTGATCGAGAAATACGGCGCCGACAAGGGTCTGGCGCAGACCATGGGGCGGCTCGCCGACTATGTAGCGGCGATGGGAACAAAGGCATGACGAATCTTTCCGTTCATTCCCGCCCAAGCGGGAATCCAGGGCCAATTACTCAACTTCGGCGATCGATCGCCCTGGGTCCCCGCTTTCGCGGGGACGAGCGGGAGAAAACGTCACGACAGCGCGCGCAGCGCCGCGCGCAACTTGTCGGGCACCAGATCGGGCAGCTCGCGCTCGACCGCCGCGTGGGTCTTCTTCCAGATGGGAAAAGCTTTGTTGAGCAGCGCGCGCCCGGCGGCCGTGATGGTCAAGAGCCGGCTGCGGCGGTCCTCCTTGTCGACTGCAACCTTCACCAGCCCGCGGCGTTCCAGAGGTTTGAGGGCGGCAGTGAGCGTGGTGCGGTCCATGGCGAGCAGGTTGGCGACGCTGCCGAGCTTGGGCGGCACCGGCCGGTTAAGCGACATCAGCAGCGAGAACTGGCCGTTGGTGAGATCGAGCGGTCGCAGCGCCTCGTCGAAGCGCCGCGCCAGCGCGCGCGCGGCGCGCTGGGTGTGCAGGCACAGGCAGCCGTCGCGCACCACCGGGGTCGCCTCGAACGGCAAGGCGGAAGGATTTGACATGGGCTTAATATGTTGATATCAACATATTTGTCAATGACCCCACCGGGCCCTGCGCGCGTTATCCCCCAAAACCCGCGCCAAACCGCAACAAAGGGCCCGGCGGTGCAACCCGAGCGAGGAGGACGACATGCAAGTTCAGCCCTATCTGTTCTTCGACGGCCGCTGCGACGAGGCGATCGACTTCTACAAGACGGCGCTTGGCGCCGACGTCGCCATGCTGATGCGCTGGAAGGACAGCCCCGACAAATCCATGTGCACGCCGGGCAATGAGAACAAGGTGATGCATTCGAGCGTCCGCATCGGCGAAACGACAATGATGGCGTCGGATGGGCGCAATACCGGCAACCCGAATTTCCAGGGCTTCGCGCTCTCGCTCAACGCCAAGGACGAAGCCGATGCCGACCGCCTGTTCAACGCGCTTGCCGACGGCGGAAAAGTGACGATGGCGCTGGCCAAGACGTTTTTCTCGCCGCGCTTCGGCATGGTCGCCGACAAGTTCGGCGTCAACTGGATGGTCCTCGTCGGATGAGCGCGTTCAGCAGAGGCAAGTAGGAGGACAGGATGGCCGAGCAAGCGAGCAAGGATTTCGTGATGTCGCGGGTGTTCGATGTGCCGCGCGACCTGCTCTGGAAGTGCTTCACCGATCCGGAGCGCATGAAGCACTGGTGGGGCCCCAAGGGTTTCACGGTCATCGCCTCCAAGATGGATCTGCGCGTCGGCGGCACCTATCACTATGGCATGAAGGCGCCGGACGGCTCGCTCATGTGGGGCCTGTTCACCTATCGCGAGATCGTGCCGCAGGAAAAACTGGTCTTCGTCAACTCATTCTCCGACGAAAAGGGCGGTGTCACCCGTCATCCGGCCGCGCCGACCTGGCCCCTGCTGATGCTCTCGACCTTCACCTTCGAAGACGCAGCCCACGGCAAGACCAAGTTCACCGTGCGCTGGCAGACGCTCGACGCCACCCTGGAAGAGCAGGCGACCTTCGACAGCGACCAGTCGCGCGTCAGCATGACCAACGGCTGGAGCGGCACCATGGAGCAGCTCGAAGCCTATCTGGCGAAAACGAAGTCAGAGAGCGGGGGATAGAATCGCCCCTCACACCACCATCCACGCGATCCAGGCCAAGAGTGCGGCGATCACCCAGAGCGCGACGGACGTCCAGCGGTTGCGGCGTGCCTCCGCCTTGCCGATGGCCTCGACGGTGTCGGGCGACAGCACCAGCCCGTCGCGGGTAATGTCGTCGAGCTGGTCGAGCAGCGTGCCAGCGCGGGTGAGCAGGCCCGGCACTTGGCCCATGAAGCGGCCGATTTCGCCGGCGCCTTCCACCGCGTCTTCCAATTTGCCGATCGGCCCGAGATTGCGCTCGATCCATTCGCGCACTACCGGGTCGGCGGTCTTCCACATGTCGAGCTGCGGATCGAGCGAGCGCGCGACGCCTTCCACCACCACCATGGTCTTCTGCAGCAACAACAGCTCCGGCCGCGTGCGCATGTCGAACAGACCGGTGATCTCGAACAGCAGCGTCAAGAGCTTGGCCATCGAAATATCTTCGGCGGTGCGGTTGTGGATCGGCTCGCCGATGGCGCGGATCGCCTGCGCGAAGCTCTCCACCGAATGATGCCGCGGCACGTAGCCGGCGTCGAAATGAATCTGCGCGGTGCGCATATAGTCGCGGGTGATGAAGCCGAACAGAATCTCGGCGAGGAAGCGGCGCTCCTTGGGACCGAGCCGGCCCATGATGCCGAAGTCGACCGCCACCAGCCGGCCGTCGTCGTCGATGAACAGGTTGCCCGGATGCATGTCGGCGTGGAAGAAGCCGTCGCGCAAAGCATGGCGCAGGAAGTTCTGGATCACGGCGCGGCCGAGCGCGGCCAAGTCGAAGCCCTTGGCGCGTAGCGCTTCATGGTCGTGCAGCGGCGTGCCGTCGATCCATTCCAGCGTCAGCACCTCGCGCGCGGTGCGGTTCCAGTCCACGGCCGGCACGCGGAAAAGCGGGTCCGCTTTCGTGTTCTCCGCCATCTCGGAGAGCGCCGCCGCCTCCAGCCGGAAATCCATCTCGATCGCCACCGTGCGCGCCAGCGTCGATACTACCTCGACCGGGCGCAGGCGCTGCGCCTCTAACGAGAAGCTTTCCGCCTTGCGGGCGGCGAAGAAGAAAGCATCGAGATCGGATTTGAAGCGACGCTCGATGCCCGGGCGCAGGATCTTCACCGCCACGGCTTTGCGTTCGCCATCTTGCTCGACCTCGGCGCGGTGTACCTGCGCGATCGAGGCAGCGGCGACCGCGGGCCCAAAGCTGGCATAGAGCTCGCTGAGCGGCTTGTTGAAGGCGGCGGCGATGGCGGCCTCCGCCGCGCTTTGCGGGAACGGCGCCATCTTGTCTTGCAGGCTTTCGAGATCGCGCGCGATCTCCTTACCCACCACGTCGGGGCGGGTGGCGAGGAATTGGCCGAGCTTGACGTAAGTGGGGCCCAGGCGGGTGAGCGCGGCGGCAAGCCGGCTGGAGCCGTCTTTGGCCGTTCGGCGCGCGATCAGGCGGCCGAGCGCGACCGCGGTTTTTGCCGGCAGCGGTAAAGGCCGCGTGTCGACCAGCGCCAGCACGCCCTCGCGCGCGAACACGAAGCCGGCGCGGGAAAGTCGCAGCAGATGGGAGAACGCGGCGATCACAGTTTCCAGCCGGAATGCAAGGCCACCACGCCGCCGGTCATTTGCGTAAAAGTGACGCGGCGGAAACCGGCTTGCTCGATCATGCGCGCGAAGGCTTTCGGCTTGGGAAATTTGCGGATCGATTCCACCAGATACTGGTAGGCCTCGCGGTCGCCGGCCACCGCCTGGCCGATGCGCGGAATGATGTGGAAGGAATAATAGTCGTAGATGGCGTCGAGCCCGGGCACGTCGACGGACGAGAATTCCAGGCAGAGGAAGTGGCCGCCGAGCTTGAGCACCCGGTAGGCTTGCGTGAGCGCGCGGTCGATGCGCGGCACGTTGCGGATGCCGAAGGCTATTGTTGCGCAATCGAAGCTGCGGTCGGGGTAGGGCAGCTCTTCGGCATTGCCCTGCTCGAATATGACGCGGTCGTCGAGCCCGCGCTTCATGGCGCGTTCGGCGCCGACGGCGAGCATGTCGGCGTTGATGTCGCAGACGGTGACGCGGGTGCCGGCGCCGCCGGCTTCCGCCACCCGCAGGGCGACGTCGCCGGTGCCGCCGGCGAGATCGAGCAGGCTGAAGGCTGTCTCACCCTGCGGCGGGTTCACGGCTGTCACCAGCGCGTCCTTCCAGGCGCGGTGCAGGCCCCCCGACATCAGGTCGTTCATCAGGTCGTAGCGGCGCGCGACCGAATGGAACACGTCGTCCACCAGCCCCTGCTTGTCGTCCAGGGGCACGGTTTGCTCGCCGAAATGGGTCTCGTCCGCGCTGCCGCCCATGGCCAATTGTCCTTTGCGGAGAGGACCATAGCGCGGCGCCGCCGGGGGCGCTATGTGAGAACGGAAAGAGCGTTAACCATGCCCGAACTGCCCGAAGTCGAAACCGTCCGCATGGGCTTAGGCCCGGCCATAGAGGGCGCGCGCTTCAAGAAGGTCGAGGTGCGCCAGCGCCGCCTGCGCTGGCCGTTGCCCAAGGACTTCGAGAAGCGCCTGCAGGGCCAGAAGGTCGAAGGCCTCGGCCGGCGCGCCAAGTATCTGCTGGCCGATCTGTCCTCGGGCGACGTGCTGTTGATGCATCTCGGCATGTCGGGCTCGATGCGGCTGCGTCGCAACGGGCAACAGGTGCTCGGCGATCCGCGCTATTTCGAGACCGCCAAGGACGAGAAGCACGATCATGTCGTCTTCCATATGTCCAACGGCGCAACCATCACCTTCAACGATCCGCGCCGCTTCGGCTCCATGAAGATTGTGCCGCGGGCGAAGCTCGATTCCGAGCCGCTGTTGCGTAATCTCGGGCCGGAACCGCTCGGCAACGAATTCGACGCCGCCATGCTCGCCAACGCCTGTGCCGGCAAAAAGACCTCGCTCAAGGCCGCGCTTAACGACCAGCGCGTGGTGGCAGGCCTCGGCAACATCTATGTCTGCGAGGCGCTGTTCCGCGCGCGGCTGTCGCCGAAACGACAAGCCTCCACCATCGCCGACCGCAACGGCAAGCCGAACGAGCGCGCGCGGGCGCTGGTCGAGGCCATCAAGGCCACGCTCAACGACGCCATCAAGGCCGGCGGCTCATCTTTGCGCGACCACCGCCGCGCCGACGGCTCGCTCGGCGACTTCCAGCACAATTTCCAGGTCTATGACCGAGAGGGCGAGCCCTGTCCGCATTGCAAGGGCAAGATCAAGCGCATCGTGCAGACCGGACGCTCGACCTTCTATTGTCCCTCGTGCCAGAAATAGCCGTCAGCAGGGAGACCGCCATGAGCTACCAGAACATCCTCGTCGAAACCAAAGGCCGGGTCGGCATCATCCGGCTCAACCGGCCGCAGGCGCTCAACGCGCTCAACGTGGCGCTGAAAGCTGAGCTGTCGCAGGCGATCGACGCCTTCGAAGCCGACGACAAGATCGGCTGCCTGCTGATCACCGGCAACGAGAAAGCCTTCGCCGCCGGCGCCGACATCAAGGAGATGGCGGACATGAGCTTCATCGAGGCCTATCTGGGCAATTTCGCCGGCACCTGGGATCGCGCCGCCAAGGCCCGCAAGCCGATCGTTGCCGCCGTGGCGGGCTTTGCGCTAGGCGGCGGCTGCGAGCTCGCCATGCATTGCGACCTCATCATCGCCGCCGACAACGCCAAGTTCGGCCAGCCCGAAATCAAGCTCGGCGTCATCCCCGGCATCGGCGGCACCCAGCGGCTGACCCGCGCGGTCGGCAAGGCCAAGGCGATGGAAATGATCCTCACCGGCCGAATGATGGATGCCGCCGAGGCCGAGACCTCCGGCTTGGTGGCGCGGGTGGTGCCGGCGGCCAATCTGATGGAGGAGGCGATGAAGGTCGCCGACACCATCGCGTCCATGTCGCTGCCTTCGCTGATGGCGGCGAAGGAAGCGGTCAACCGCGCCTTCGAGATCTCGCTGGCGGAGGGCGTGCTGTTCGAGCGGCGCGTCTTCCATTCGCTGTTTGCGACGGAAGATCAGAAGGAGGGCATGAAGGCCTTCATCGAAAAGCGCAAGCCGGCGTGGAAGAACAGATAATTAACGTTTGCTTAACATATTGTCGCTGAATTTAACGATGCGATCTCAGGCGACCGTTGGAGCAAACGATGTTCAGGATTTGTGGGCGTACGCTCGATAAACAGGGCGATGTCGTCAATATTGCGATTGCTCGTTGCACATTCGAAGAACGCAATAACGCGGTGTCGTACTTGAACAAGCTTACCCAGCTGCTTCGGCCGGACGCCGGCTACGAAGACGAGCAGGACTATTGGTGGGTTCGCAACAAAGACGTTGTCATCCGCTATACAATTCAGTTCTTAGAGCCTGATCAATTCAGTTTGAATCAGTTGCGTCCCTAACATTTTTGTTCGCGCATGATCTTATCCGAAAACCGGTTCCCACCCCCGATTGAGTCGGGGACATGCTTTTCGGGATCATGCGCTAGCGATTTTATTTCCGTACGCAGATAATTCTGATCGCTGAAGCCCGTGCATCGCCGCTCTTGCCATCGGCGGCGACATGGTGCTTTGCGAGAAACGCGCGGATCGCCGCGGCCGACACCAGCCGCACCGGCGGCACGCCGGGATCGGTGCTGGCCAGCACGAAATTGCGCGTCTCCATCATGCCGAGGAAATGGCCTTGCGCGTCGAGCGCGGCGGCGCCGGAAAATCCCGCCATCGGCACCGGTTGGCGTAATTGGATCCCTAAGCCGTCCACCAATCTGGCCTTGATCTCGGTGAGCTTCTTGCGGCCGTCCTGCTCCTTCGGGTCGGGAATGCCGATGAGCGTGATGTCGCTCATCTTGTCGCTTTCTTTGGGCGCTTCGCCGGTGAGCGCCAGCACCGGCAGCTTGTCCGCGCCGTAGACGCGCAGCAGCGCCAGCCCGTGCTCCTTATCCTCGGCGACACGATCGGCGTTGCCGAGACCGTCGGCGATGATCACCTGGCAATCTTGTGCGACCTTGCGCGCGGTCACGATATGGCCGTCGGCGCTGATGATCAGCCCGGTGCCGTATTCGACTTTTTTCGCCAGCGCCGCGAACGGCGCAGGCGCTTGCGGGAACGGCGAGAACGCAGCTGCCATCGCCACCATCACCGGCGCTACGATGCCTTCCATCATCTGGTCGTAAAGCAGGGTGAAGCCGCGCACCTCGCCGTCGCGCGCTTTGGCGCGCACCGAGAAATATTTCAGGCCCTGCATCCCGCTGATAAAAAAACCATCGTCGTTGAGCACGCTGCGCTCGATATTGCGGTGCGGCTTCTTCTTCTCCGCGTCGAACAGCGCCGCAAGCTTGGCACTCTTGACGCGAAAGGTCTCGACCTGCACCTCGCCGTGGGCCGACGACCAGCGCGTGCCGCGTGCGGCGTCGTGGGCATTTGGCACCAGCTTGGTCGGCAGGCCGATGCGCACGCCGGTTGAGGGGTCGACCACCACCCGCCAGCCGTATTCCCGCGAGTGGCGGTCGGCGGCGGCAATGAGCGCGGCGCGCTGCTCGTCGGTCAGCACGCCGGTGATTTTGGACTTGTTGCGCTTCTGGAATTTTCGGATCGCGGCTTCCATCGGATCGTCGCCGCCGGTCGCGCCCGTGTAGTCGCCCGACCAGAACAATTCCTGTTCGATCTTCATGCGGTCGGCGGCGGGAATGCCGGCGAACACGCCGGCGTCGGACGCAGGGCTAGCCGTGTCGGGCTTAGGCGGTTCGACTTTGGCCGTTTCGGTCTTCGCCGGCGCGGTTTTCGCGGTCTTTGATTTTTCCGGAATGTGCGATGCCGCGGGCTTGGCAACCGCCTGCTTGGCGGCAGGTCTCGTCGCCGCGGTCTTGGGCTCGACCTTGGGCTCGGTCTTGGGCGCGGCGTGTTTTCTGACCGCTCTTTTCGCCTTGTGCTTGGCGGCAGACTCGACCGGGTAGGGTGCGACCGCGGCGGCGTCCAGCTGCGCCAGCGCCGGGCCGGCATCGACGAGCAAGACGAGCATCACCAGGAAGAAACTGCAACGCATTCTTTTTAACGCCGCCCTGAAGCACGATTTTGCGGGCACCTTAGCCCAACACTGGCCTTGCGCAAGGCGGCGCCCCGCGCGTCCCGCGGTGCTGTTGATAATGCAGGTCCCTGGCCCAAAGGCTCTTTCCGTTCTCCAACCGTATGCTTTCGGGTAGAGTCATGGACTACCTTGCTTTTTATCTAAGCATGATCTTTTCCGAAAACCGGTTCCCACTTTTCGCGAACATGCTCTAGGGTTAACCTTGATGCTCGATCAACAAGAACTCGAACGCTACGCGCGCCACATCGTGCTGCGCGAGGTCGGCGGACCCGGCCAGGCCAAGCTGAAAGCGGCGCGTGTGCTGGTCGTCGGCGCCGGCGGCTTGGGCGCGCCGGTGTTGCTTTATCTGGCCGCCGCCGGGGTCGGCACGCTCGGCGTCATCGACGACGACGCGGTGTCGTTGTCGAATTTGCAGCGCCAGGTGATCTTCGGCACCGACGATATCGGCCGGCGCAAGGTGGACGGCGCGGAAGCCGTGATCGCGCGGCTCAATCCGCATGTCGCGATCGAGACCCACATGGCGCGCATCGACGCCGGCAACGCGCTCGATCTGATCGGGCGCTACGACATCGTCGCCGACGGCTCCGACAATTTCGCCACACGCTATCTCGTGTCGGATGCCTGTTACTTCGCCAAGAAGCCGCTGGTGACCGCCGCGGTCGGCACCTTCGACGGCTCACTCACCTCGATTCGCGCGCACGAAACGCGCGCCGACGGTGCGCGCAATCCGACCTATCGCTGCCTGTTTCCCGAGCCGCCGCCGGAAGGCACGGTGCCGGCCTGCGCCGAAGCCGGCATCCTCGGCGCGCTGCCGGGCGTGCTCGGCTCCTTGATGGCGCTGGAGGTGATCCGCGAGATCGTCGGCTTCGGGGAGGGCCTGGTCGGGCGGCTGTTGATGGTGGACGCGCGCTCGATGCGGTTCGAGACGCTGAATTATGCCTGGGACCCGGGCAATCCGCTCACGGGCGAGACGCCAACGATCAAGGATTTGTCGATTCACCATTGATCCTCATGGTGAGGAGCATCGCGAAGCGATGCGTCTCGAACCATGAGGCCTCATGCTTCGAGACGCGCGGCTTCGCCGCGCTCCTCAGCATGAGGCCGAGAAAGTTACAGCATGGAAGGGAGGACTCGATCCGGCGGCCGGTGCCCGTCCATGAAGGTCTTGATGTTGATGATGACCTTCTCGCCCATGTCGACGCGGCCCTCGACGGTGGCCGAGCCCATATGCGGCAGCAGCACCACCTTGCCGGCGCGCGCAAGCTTGACCAGCTTCGGGTTGACCGCCGGCTCGTGCTCGAACACGTCGAGGCCGGCGCCGGCGATATCGCCCGCCTCGATCAGCCGCGTCAGCGCGTTCTCGTCGATCACCTCGCCGCGCGATGTGTTCACGATATAGGCCTCCGGCCGCAACAGCTTGAGCCGGCGCGCCGACAAGAGGTGATAGGTCGCTGGCGTATGCGGGCAATTGACCGAGATGATGTCCATGCGCGCGAGCATCTGGTCGGGGCTCTCCCAATAGGTGGCGTCGAGCTCCTCCTCGGTCTTGGGCGCCACCCGGCGGCGATTGTGATAGTGGATCTGCAAGCCGAAGGCGCGCGCGCGCCGCGCCACTGCCTGGCCGATCCGCCCCATGCCGATGATGCCGAGGCGCTTGCCCCAGATGCGGTGGCCGAGCATCCAGGTCGGGGTCCAGCCGGCCCAGTCCTTATCGGAGGTCAGGATGCCGGCGCCTTCCACCAGCCGGCGCGGCACCGCCAGGATCAGCGCCATGGTCATGTCGGCGGTGTCCTCGGTCAGCACGCCCGGCGTGTTGGTCACCGTGATGCCGCGCTGAACGGCGGTGACTACGTCGATATTATCGACGCCATTGCCGAAATTGGCGATCAGCTTGAGCTGCTCGCCTGCCTTGCCGAGCACGGCGGCGTCGATCTCGTCGGTGACAGTCGGCACCAGCACGTCGGCGGCCTTTACCGCTTCGGCAAGCTGAGCCTGCGTCATCGGCGTGTCGTCCGGGTTGAGCCGCGCGTCGAAAAGTTCCCGCATGCGCAGCTCAACCTTGTCCGGCAGCTTGCGGGTGACGATGACCAGCGGCTTTTTCGTTTTCGGCATTGGTCCTCAACCGCGGCGCCACTCAAAATCGGCGCGTCATACCGCCGCTTTCGAGCGCCGATTCAGCCCTCTTTAACCGTGCTCCCCCACACTCTCGGCTTCCGCGTGTGGGGGGCGTTAATCCGTTCATTTTCCTACCAGATGGCCGTGACAACACAAAGCATTGGGGGTGTGCTCCGCCGGTTCGCCGCCGCCGCCCTTTTCGCCGTCCTGGTAGCCGGCCAGCCGGCCGCCGCCCGCGACGCGGTTCCCATCGCCACCGGCTCGGTGAGCGGCCTGCCGGTCCCGCGCTTCGTCAGCCTCAAGGCCGACCGGGTCAATGTGCGCACCGGCCCCAACACGGACCAGGACGTGCGCTGGGTCTATACCCGCGCCGGCATGCCGGTGGAAATTACCGCCGAGTTCGAGAACTGGCGGCGTATCCGCGACTGGGAAGGGTCGGAAGGCTGGGTCTACCACTCGCTGCTGTCCGGCAAGCGCACGGCGGTGGTGGTGCCGACGCTGAAAGACGAGCTGGTGCCGCTCTACGAGAGCGCCGACGTGGAGGCCGCGGTGGTGGCGAAGCTGCAGGCCGGCGTGCTTGGCTCACTCAAGTCCTGCAGTGGAACCTGGTGCGAGTTCGCCGGCAAGGGCTTCGACGGCTGGATCCGGCAGGACCGACTGTGGGGCGCCTATCCGAACGAGAAAGTGGAGTAGCTCTACGCAGTAATCGAGGCATACTCTGCGGCATGCCCGGCTTTGTGCCGGGCATCCACGTCTTGAGGATCCCAAAGACGTGGATGGCCGGGACAAGCCCGGCCATGACACATACCTATGCCGTGAAAACGGAAAGTCAGCTCTTCCGCCGCAGCCGCACCACCACGTCGACACGGGCGACCTCGTAGCCTTCCGGCGGGGTCGGAGTCTTGCCGACCAATACTTCGGCGTCTGGAATGTCGCGCAGCTCGTTCTCGCCCTCGACGAAGAAATGATGATGGGCGCTGGCGTTGGTGTCGAAATAGGCTTTCGAGCCGTCGACTCCTACCTGGCGCAGCAGGCCGACCTCGGTGAATTGGTGCAGCGTGTTGTAGATGGTGGCGAGCGAGACCGGCACCTTGGCGCGCGAGGCCTCCTCGTAAAGCGCCTCGGCGGTGAGATGGCGGTCGCCCTTGCCGAACAGCAGCCAGCCGAGCGCCATGCGCTGGCGCGTCGGGCGCAAGCCGACCTTGCGCAGCATCGCCTTCACGTCGTGCCACGGGCAGCCGGTGAATTCCGCGCTGGTCGGGCGGGCCGGCCCAGCGGCGGGCCTGGCGGTCGGCAGTGCCGCGCTCCGCAATGGATTCATCGTCACATACCCCATGAGCCAGCCGCGCGGGCCGGCGGAAAAAACCGTTTCATATGCAACATATACGAAGTGACCGCCCAGATGCAACTCCCTCGCAATAGCGCGCGATCCCGCGAAAATTGGGTTCCGGCCAAATTGCCGCGCCGCGTCGGCGGTCCCCATCTTTGCCGGGTCAGCCCCGGTATGTTACGAATTTAATATGGGTATTCAGGAAAACCCGCCGCGCGGGGATAGCGCGGCAATGGATAACCGGCGCCACAGCTTCGAATACGAAGATCTGCTGGCCTGTGGCCGCGGCGAGCTGTTTGGCGCCGGCAATGCGCAACTGCCGCTGCCGCCGATGTTGATGTTCGACCGCATCGCCGAAATCGCAGAAGATGGTGGCGAGCACGGCAAGGGCCTGATCCGCGCCGAGCTCGACGTCAAGCCTGACCTCTGGTTCTTCCTCTGCCACTTCAAGGGCGATCCGGTGATGCCGGGCTGCCTCGGCCTCGACGCGCTCTGGCAGCTGGTCGGCTTCTTCCTCGGCTGGCTGGGCGCACCCGGCAAGGGTCGCGCGCTCGGTCTGGGCGAGTTGAAATTTTCAGGCCAAGTGCTGCCGACCGTGAAGAAGGTCATTTACGGCATCGACATCAAGCGCGTCATGCGCTCGAAGCTGGTGCTCGGCGTCGCCGACGGCTGGCTGTCGGCCGATGGCAACGTGATCTACAAGGCGCTCGACCTCAAGGTCGGTCTGTTCAAGCAGGACCAGGTCTTGCAGGCGAGCGGAGCTTGAGCGGCCGTCCCGTCCGGACGGCGGCGGGCATTCCGAGGTAGACCCCTTGCGCAATTGCCTCGACCGGCCAATCTTTGGCCCAATCACCAATAATCCACTAGGCGAGTGAGGGTATTACGACATGCGGCGGGTCGTCGTAACCGGGATGGGCATCGTCTCATCGATCGGCAACAATACGCAGGAAGTGCTGGCGAGCCTGCGCGAGGCCAAGTCCGGCATCGTCAAGGCCGACAAATATGCCGAACTCGGCTTCCGCTGCCAGGTGCACGGCGCCCCCCGGTTAGAGCCGGAGGAAGTCGTCGACCGCCGCGCCATGCGCTTCCTCGGCCGCGGTGCCGCCTGGAACCATGTCGCCATGGAGCAGGCGATCCGCGACTCCGGCGTCGAGGAAAATGACATCTCTAACGAGCGCACCGGCATCGTCATGGGCTCGGGCGGCCCCTCCACCCGCACAATCGTGGAAGCCGCGGCCATCGCAAAAGAGAAGGGTCCCAAGCGCGTCGGCCCGTTCGCGGTGCCGAAGGCAATGTCGTCGACGGCGTCGGCGACGCTCGCCACCTGGTTCAAGATCAAGGGCGTCAACTATTCGATCTCGTCGGCCTGCGCGACCTCCAATCACTGCATCGGCAACGCCGCCGAACTCATTCAATGGGGCAAGCAGGACATGATCTTTGCCGGCGGCTGCGAGGATCTTGACTGGACCATGTCGGTACTGTTCGACGCCATGGGCGCCATGTCGTCGAACTTCAACGCCACGCCGGAAAAGGCCTCGCGCGCCTACGACAAGGACCGCGACGGCTTCGTCATCGCCGGCGGGGCCGGTGTGCTGGTGCTGGAGGAACTCGAACACGCCCGCGCGAGGGGAGCAAAGATATACGCCGAGGTGGCCGGCTACGGCGCCACCTCGGACGGCTACGACATGGTGGCGCCGTCGGGCGAGGGCGCGGTGCGCTGCATGAAGATGGCGCTTCATGACGTCAAGCCGCCGATCGACTACATCAACCCGCACGCCACCGCGACGCCGATCGGTGATCTCAAGGAGATCGAGGCTATCCGCGAGGTGTTCGGCGCCAAGGCGCCGCCGATTGCGGCCACCAAGTCGCTCACCGGCCACTCGCTCGGTGCCGCCGGCGCGCAGGAGGCGATCTATTCGCTGCTGATGATGCAGAACGGCTTCATCTGCGAGAGCGCCAATATCGAGAACCTCGATCCCGCCTTCGCCGACATGCCGATCGTGCGCGAGCGCCGCGACAACGTCACGCTCGGCGCGGTGCTGTCGAATTCGTTCGGCTTCGGCGGCACCAATGCTTCGGTGGTGTTCAAGCGGCTGGACGCATAATTTCAACGTTGCAACGATTTATGATTGTCATGCCCCGCGAAAGCGGGGCATCTAGTATCGCCAAGTCGAGGAAATTCCGATGCCGGGGTTGATGGAGGGAAAACGTGGGCTGGTGATGGGAGTCGCCAACGACCACTCGATCGCCTGGGGCATCGCCAAGACGCTTAGCGGCCACGGCGCCCAGCTCGCCTTCACCTATCAGGGCGACGCGCTCTTAAAGCGCGTCAAGCCGCTCGCCGAATCCGTCGGCTCGTCCTTCGTCATGCCGTGCGACGTCGAGGACATCGCCACCGTCGACGCGGTGTTTGACGAGATCAAGCGGCAATGGGGCACCATGGATTTCCTGGTGCACGCCATCGCCTTCTCCGACAAGACCGAACTGAAAGGCCGCTACGCCGATTCAACGCGCGAGAACTTCATCCGCACCATGGTCATTTCCTGCTACGCTTTCACCGAGGCGGCCAAGCGCGCGGCGGCGCTGATGCCGGACGGCGGCGCCATGGTGACGCTCACTTATAACGGGGGCTTGCGCGCCATGCCGAACTACAACGTCATGGGCGTGGCCAAGGCGGGGCTGGAAGCCTCCGTGCGTTATCTGGCGGTCGATTTCGGCCACCAGAAAATCCGCGTCAACGCCATCTCCGCCGGCCCGATCCGCACGCTCGCCGGTGCCGGCATCACCGACGCGCGCTACATGTTCGCCTTCCAGCAGAAATATTCCCCGCTCGGCCGCGGCGTCACGCTGGAGGAACTGGGCGGCGCCGGGCTTTATCTGCTGTCCGATCTGTCGACCGGGGTGACCGGCGAAGTGCACTTCGTCGATAGTGGCTACAACGTCATCGCCATGCCGCAGCCCGACGCGCTGAAGGAGGCGGGCGGCAAGGTGGAGAACGGCGGGTAATGATTGTCGTCCCCGCGAAGGCGGGGACCCATACGCCGTGTCACCTCGATAGGCTGCGGAGTATGGGTCCCGGCCCTCGCTTCGCTCGGCCGGGACGACAGAAATAAAAAACGGCCGGGGAAAATCCCCGGCCGTTTCAGTTAGTGCGTGCGGGAGTAGTTACTCGGCCGCTTGCTTAAGATCAGGCGAGGTCGAAGCGATCAGCGTTCATCACCTTGTTCCAGGCCGCCACGAAGTCGGCCACGAACTTCTGCTGCGCGTCGCCGGAGCCATAGACTTCGGCAAGGGCGCGCAGCTGGGAGTTCGAACCGAAGGTGAGATCGACACGGGTGCCGGTCCACTTCGGTTTGCCCGTTTTGCGATCGTGGCCCTCGAACATGTCTTCGTCTTCCGAGGTCGCCTTCCACTCCGTGCCCATGTCGAGCAGGTTCACGAAGAAGTCGTTGGTCAGCGTCTCCGGCCGTTTGGTGAAGACGCCGTGCTTGGACTGCCCGTGGTTCGCACCCAACACGCGCATCCCGCCGACGAGAACCGTCATCTCCGGCGCGGTCAGCGTCAGTAGTTGCGCCTTGTCGATCAGCAGCTCCTCTGCCGTCACGGCGTATTTGGCCTTTTGGTAGTTGCGGAAGCCGTCTGCATACGGTTCGAGGACGGCGAAGGAGTCGACATCGGTCTGCTCCTGCGACGCATCCGTGCGGCCCGGCGCGAAGGGAACCTCCACGTTGGAGCCGGCCTTCTTCGCCGCCTGCTCGACGGCTGCGCAACCGCCGAGAACGATCAGGTCGGCAAGCGAAACCTTCTTGCCGCCGGACGCCGCGGCGTTGAACTCCTTCTGAATGCCCTCAAGGGTCTTGAGCACCTTCGCCAGTTGGGCAGGCTGGTTGGCCTCCCAATCCTTCTGGGGGCTGAGGCGGATGCGTGCCCCGTTCGCCCCGCCGCGCTTGTCGGAGCCGCGGAAGGTCGCCGCCGACGCCCAAGCGGTCGAGACCAGTTGGGAGATCGACAGCCCCGATGCGAGGATCTTGCCCTTGAGTGCAGGAATGTCCTTCGCGTCGATCAGCTTGTGATCGACTGCGGGGACGGGGTCCTGCCACAGCAGCTCCTCCGCCGGAACCTCCGGGCCGAGATAGCGCGAGCGCGGGCCCATATCGCGGTGGACCAGCTTGAACCAGGCGCGGGCAAACGCGTCTGCGAACTGATCCGGATTCTCGTAGAAGCGCCGCGAAATCTTTTCGTAGGCAGGGTCGAACCGCAAGGAGAGGTCCGTGGTCAGCATGGTCGGCTTGCGATGCTTGGATTTGTCCTGCGCATACGGGATCGATTCCGGGGCGCCTTTGGCCACCCATTGCTGCGCACCGGCCGGGCTCTTCTCCAGTTCCCATTCGTAGCCGAACAGGTTCTCGAAGAAGTTGTTGCTCCACTTCGTCGGCGTCGTGGTCCAGGTCACTTCCGGGCCGCCGCCCATCGTGTCATCGCCCATGCCGCTGCCGAAGCTGCTCTTCCAGCCGAGGCCTTGCAGTTCGAGGCCGGCGGCTTCGGGTTCAGGGCTTAGAAGCGCCGCATCGCCGGCGCCATGGGCCTTGCCGAAGGTGTGGCCGCCGGCAATGAGCGCGACCGTTTCCTCGTCGTTCATGGCCATGCGGGCAAAGGTCTCGCGGATGTCCTTGGCGGCAGCGAGCGGATCTGGGTTGCCGTTCGGACCTTCCGGGTTCACGTAGATCAAGCCCATCTGAACGGCCGCCAGAGGATTCTCGAGATCCCGCTTACCCGAGTAGCGTTTGTCGCCGAGCCAAGTGTCCTCGGCGCCCCAGTAGGTGTCTTCGTCAGGCTCCCAGACATCGGCGCGCCCGCCGGCAAAGCCGAAGGTCTTGAAGCCCATCGACTCGAGCGCGACGTTGCCGGCCAGGATCATCAGGTCGGCCCAGGAGATTTTGTCGCCGTATTTCTGCTTAATTGGCCAGAGCAGCCGGCGCGCCTTGTCGAGGTTGACGTTGTCCGGCCAAGAGTTGAGGGGCGCGAAGCGCTGCTGGCCGCCGCCGCCGCCGCCGCGACCGTCGCCGATGCGGTAGGTGCCCGCGCTGTGCCATGCCATGCGAATGAACAAGGGTCCGTAGTGGCCGAAGTCCGCCGGCCACCACTCCTGCGAGTCCGTCATCAGCGCGGTGAGATCCTTCTTCAGGGCCTTGTAGTCGAGCTTTTTGAACGCTTCGGCGTAGTTGAACGCCTTGCCCATGGGATTGGACAGCGAAGAGTTCCGGTGGAGCATCTTGAGATTCAACTGGTTCGGCCACCAGTCCCGGTTGGACTGAACGCCAACGGTGGTGTGGTGCATGAAAGGGCACTGGCCCGCGCTCTTGTCAGTCTTTGCGTCCATGTTTCTCTCCGATCGTGTTCTGTAATTTTCTTCGCGTTGTTCCGTATGGAATTGTTATGACTTGTCACCGATCAGGTTGCCGGCTGTGGTATGGGTAGGGCGTTTGGCCATGGCAAAGCTCCGGCGTTGCGTCGGCTTGTTGTTGGCGGAGGACGCCCTCCTTAGCGGACGGCGACTTGTTTTACATTGCGCCAGGTCAACGATCAGGTCTAATCGTATTGTTTGGCTGTCTCGATAAGCATATCTTATCGGCATGATCACCTTGCGTCAGCTGCGTTATCTGGCCGCGCTCGCGCGCCACCGGCATTTCGGACGGGCCGCGGAAGACTGTTCCGTGACCCAGCCTGCCCTGTCCATGCAGGTGCGCGAACTCGAGCGCGAGATCGGCGCCGAACTGGTGGAGCGGCGTCCGGGCGAGATCGTGCTCACCGATATTGGTATCGATGTGGCGCAGCGGGCCGAGCGCATCCTCGCCGCTACCCGCGACCTGGTCGACTTCGCCCGCCACCGCGACCTGCTGAGCGGGCGGCTTCGCCTCGGCATCATCCCAACGTTGGCGCCCTATGTGCTGCCGCGCGTGCTGCCACGGCTCCAGATGCTCCATCCGCAACTGCGCCTGGAGGTGCGCGAGACCCAGACCAAGCTGCTGCTCGAAGAGCTGACCGCTGGTACGCTCGACTGCGTGATGCTGGCGCTGCCGGTGGACGGTGCCGACGTCGAGACGCTGCCGCTGTTCGGCGATCCGTTTCTGCTGGCGGTTCCGGCCGGTGACCCACGGCCGGCGCGGCGTCAAGTCACGGTCGCCGACGTCGACCAGAGCCGGCTCATTCTGCTGGAGGAGGGCCATTGCCTGCGCGACCAGGCGCTGGCGTTCTGCGCCACCAGCCGGCACGATCAGCCGGCCGGCCTCGGTGCCACGTCACTGGCAACGGTCATGCAGATGGTGGCAAACGGCTACGGCGTCACGCTGGTGCCGGAGGTGGCGGTCGACGCCGAGCTGCACGATCCCCGCGTGAAACTGCTGCGCTTCGCCGAGCCGCAGCCAGCGCGCAGCATCGGCCTAGCTTGGCGGCGCACCTCGCCACGGCGAAAAGATTTCGAAGCGCTGGGCAAGATCGTCGTGGAGACGCTGCGTGTTACGAATTCAAGGCACGTCTCGCGCAAAGCCAAGTGAACGCCGGTCAAATCTCGATCTCGCGTTCGAGTTTGGCGGGGTCTTCCAGGCAATAATAGCCGGACAGGCGCGTCACGATCTTGGCGCGAATCCAATCGTTCATGATGCGGCTGACGTTCTCACGCGCGATCCCGGCCATGGCGGCGAGGTCGCTTTGGCTCACCTTCTGACGGATGACGACGCGGCCGCCGCCGACATTGTTGCCGAACGCGTGGGCGAGTTCGAGCAAAGCGCGCGCGACGCGCCCCTTGAGCGGCAGGAAGCTTCCCGCCGCCACGATCGCGTCCGTATCGCGCAGGCGGGCGGCCAGCACTTTGGCGAGATACTTGTAGATCTCCGGCTTCTCGCCGGCGAAGGCTTCGAAGGCCTTGCGGCTGACAAAGCGAAGCTTGCAATCGCGTAGCGCGGTCACCGTCGCCGACCGCGGCTTGCCGTCGATGATGGCGAGGTCGCCGACAATTGCGCCGGGCCCGAGAATGGCGAGGATGCGCTCGGCGCCGGTGACGGCAGCGATGCTGACCTTGAGCAGTCCTTCGTCCAGGCGGTAGAAGCCCTCGCCCGGATCGCCGGCCAGAAACAGCACCTCGTCCGTGGACAAGTGTCGCGATTTGGCGCTGGCCAGCAAGCCGGAGGTCAGCCGGTCAGGAAGGTCCGAGATCAGGTTAGCGGGAGTTGCCATGCTGTTGCCCGCAGCGGAAACGCGGCCGGCGATCCTCGCCGACCGGCAGGCAATCTAGCAGAAAAGCCGCCTATCGATTTATGGCTGGCGCCGGCGCCCGACGCGGTCCTTGGCACTGGCTACCGGAGCGCGTTCGGCTGGACGGCATTATCTCCAGTCGACCGCCACACTGACCGGCGACAGGGGGTCCAAACCCGCCTGCGGGTGGTAGCAAACCAGACCGGCGGCCCAAACACCGGCGATAATGAAGAAAAACGTGACGGCGGTGGTGATGGTGCTGGTCATGACGAACCCCCTTGTTCTTGCCGGGGATGCCCCGGATTGAGGCTGGAGCTGTTCGCTCTCGCTGATTTTCAGCCTAGGACGCCGGTCGGCGCGCGCTGTGACCGGTGTCACAAAATGGCGCATTTTGGCCCTCCGCAAGCGGGGACGGGCGGCGCGGGTTGGACGCACCGACAAAAAGAAAAAAAGCGGCCCGTGGGGGGCCGCTGGGGAGTTTTTGGAGGTTGGGTGGGTACCCCGACCTCTGGGGGGAGGCCGGGGGTGGGTCAGATAGCGTCAGCTTTTGACGCTTGGGACGCCTGCGGTTTGGACCTGCTGGACCACTTTTCCCGACACCTTGCTGGTGGAACCCGCGTCGGCACGAACAAGGTCGGTTACGACCGTGACGAGGGCGAGAACCGCGGTGGCAAAGGCGAGGATGGTGGTCTTACGCATGGCCTGTCTCCGCAAACGGCTGTGAGTGGGTGGCTCCCAGCACCGATCACCCTAAAGAGGCGGGCCTGATGCGGCTGTGACCGCCATCACAAAAGTGCGGAATCTGTGGGAGGCGCACTAAGTAATTGCAGGACAACAAAAAAGGCGGCCCGAGGGCCGCCTTTTGGTCATCCGGGCGTCGGCTACTCCGCCGCGCTGCCGCTGGTGGCGGCTTGCGGCTCGCTGCTTTGCGCCTTCTGCTTGGCTTCCAGGTCCTCGCCGGTGGCCTGATCGACCGCCTTCATAGACAGCCGCACCTTGCCGCGCTCGTCCATGCCGAGGAGCTTCACCTTCACCTTGTCGCCTTCCTTGACCACGTCGGTGACCTTGTTGACGCGGTGCGGGGCAAGCTGGCTGATGTGCACCAGGCCGTCCTTGGCGCCGAAGAAGTTCACGAAGGCGCCGAAGTCCATCACCTTGACCACGGTGCCGTCGTAGATGTGGCCGGGCTCCGGATCGGAGGCGATCGACTTAATCCAGGCGATCGCCGCCTTGATCGAATCGGCATCGGCGGAGGCGACCTTCACCGAGCCGTCGTCCTCGATGTTGATCTTGGCGCCGGTCTTCTCGACGATCTCGCGGATCACCTTACCGCCGGTGCCGATCACTTCGCGAATCTTGTCGGTCGGGATCTTGAACATCTCGATGCGCGGCGCGTACTCGCCGAGCTCGGCACGGGCGGCCGTGAGCGCCTTCGCCATCTCGCCCAGGATGTGCATACGGCCATCCTTGGCCTGGGCGAGCGCCACCTTCATGATCTCCTCGGTGATGCCGGCGATTTTGATGTCCATCTGCAGTGAGGTGACGCCGCTCTCGGTGCCGGCCACCTTGAAGTCCATATCGCCGAGATGATCCTCGTCGCCGAGGATATCGGAGAGCACCGCGTAGCGCTCGCCCTCCAGGATCAGCCCCATGGCGATGCCGGCGGTCGGCCGCTTTAAGGGCACGCCCGCATCCATCAATGCCAGCGATGAGCCGCACACCGTCGCCATCGACGAGGAGCCATTCGATTCCGTGATCTCGGAGACGATGCGGATGGTGTAGGGGAATTCGAGCGCGGTCGGCAGCAGCGGATGGATCGCGCGCCAGGCGAGCTTGCCGTGGCCGATCTCGCGCCGCTTGGTGCCGCCCATGCGACCTGTTTCGCCGACCGAATAGGGCGGGAAGTTGTAGTGCAGCAGGAACGACTCCTTGTAGCTGCCCTGCAAGGCATCGATCCACTGCTCGTCCTCGGCGGTGCCAAGCGTGGCCACCACCAGCGCCTGGGTCTCGCCGCGGGTAAACAGCGCCGAGCCGTGCGTGCGCGGCAGCACGCCGACTTCCGCCACGATCTGGCGCACGGTTGAAAGGTCGCGGCCGTCGATGCGCTTCTTGGTGTCGAGCACGTTCCAACGCACGATCTTGGCTTCCAGTTCCTTGAACACGCCGGCTATGCCGAGCTTCGTGCGCAACGGATTGTCGGTTCCACCGGGGAAATAGTGTTCCATCACCTTCGCCTTGGCAGTGGCGACCGCATTCTGGCGTTCCTGCTTGGCGGCAATCGAATAGGCGGCGCGCAGGTCTTTCTCGACGATGCCGAGCATTTCCTTCTCGAGCGCGGAATTGTCGGCGATCTCGTGATCGCGCGGCTCTTTGGCCGCCTTTTCGGCGAGCTTGATGATGGCCTCGATCACCGGCTGGAAATGCCGGTGGCCGAACATCACCGCGCCCAGCATGATATCCTCGGACAGCTCCTTGGCTTCCGATTCCACCATCAGCACCGCTTCATTGGTGCCGGCGACCACCAGGTCGAGCTGGCTCTCGGTCATCTCGTCGAGCTGCGGGTTGAGCACGTATTCATTGTTGATGAAGCCGACACGGGCGGCGCCGATCGGGCCCATGAACGGCGCGCCCGACAGGGTCAGCGCCGCTGATGAAGCCACCAAGGCCACGATGTCGGGATCGTTTTCGAGATCATGCGACAGCGTGGTGACGATCACCTGCGTCTCGCAGCGCCAGCCGTCGGCGAACAGCGGCCGGACCGGGCGGTCGATCAGGCGCGAAACCAGCGTTTCCTTTTCGGTCGGGCGGCCTTCGCGCTTGAAATAGCCGCCGGGAATACGGCCCGCGGCGTAGTATTTTTCCTGGTAGTCGACGGTGAGCGGCAAGAAGTCGACGCCTTCGCGCGGGCTTTTGGCCGCGACCGCGGTGGCGAGCACGGTGGTCTCGCCGTAGGTGGCAAGCACGGCGCCGTCGGCCTGCCGCGCCATTCTGCCGGTTTCCAGGGTTAGCTTGCGCCCACCCCAATCGAGCTCAACTCGATGCGTATCGAACATTGTGTCTTTCTCTCATAGTTTCCGGCACGCCCCGAAAGCCATGAGCAAGACGGCGAGAAGCTGTCGCGCGTCGCCGCGGAACGCGGGCCTGCAACAGCGTCTGGCGATCCTGCCATGGCGTTTCGAACCTTGCCTTGTCGCAGGAGGCGAGCTTTCTCGGCTCCCGCTTGTCGCCGGCGGCCAAGTTTTGCCGCCGGACAGAATCAGCGAACGCCTATTTGCATTCGCTTCGGGTGAAACGCGCTGGGCACACGGTGCGCCCTGCGCGCAGAAAATCATCGGCGGATGCCGAGCTTGTCGATCAAATCCTTGTAGCTCTGCTCGTTGGTACGCCGCAGATAATCGAGCAGCTGGCGGCGCTGGCTCACCATCTTGAGCAAGCCGCGGCGGGAGTGATTGTCCTTGCCGTGCGTCTTGAAATGCTCGGTGAGATTGTTGATGCGCTCGGACAGGATCGCTACCTGCACTTCCGGCGACCCGGTGTCACCGGGCTTCTTCGCATAGGTCTTGATCACTTCGGCCTTGCGGCCGGCGGTAACCGACATCGGTCATCCTTTCTTCGCGCCGGCGCTGCCTGTCAGCCCGGCCAGGTTGAACACGCGCTTGGGGACGATTTCGCCGTGGTCCACTTCGGCAAGAGCCAAGAGCTGGCCCGCAACCGTGACATAGACTGGCCCACGGAAAATGGGAGCGTCCCGTCCGCGCAATATCACGGCTTGGCCCTTTTGCAGCCTCGCCGCATCCGCCCGGCTGACGGCCAGCGCCGGGATGTCGTCCAGCGCGGTCTCGACGGGCATGAGCGCGTCGGCGAGGCTTGCCTCGCCGGCTGCGGCTCTATGGCACATGGCCTCCAATTCTTCCAGTAAAATCATGGTTTCTTCGCCGAAGGGCCCGACCGCGACCCGGCGCAAGGCGCTGACATGGCCGAAACAGCCTAAACGGCGGCCCATATCGCGGGCGAGCGCGCGCACATAAGTGCCTTTGCCGCATTCGGCCTCCAAAACGGCATGCTCGGGGTCAGGGGTGGCGGTCAGGTCCAGACGGGCGATTTCCACCGGGCGCGATTTCAACTCCACCGCTTCGCCGTCGCGGGCGAGATCGTAGGCCCGCTCGCCCTCGACCTTGATGGCGGAATAGCGCGGCGGCACCTGCTCGATGACACCGGTAAAGAACGGCAGCAGCGCGCGAATCTCGTCTGGGCCGGGACGACGGTCGCTGGTCTCGATCACCCGGCCCTCGGCGTCGTCGGTATCCCGTTCCTCTCCCCAGCGCACGGTGAAGCGGTAGAGCTTGCGGCCGTCCATGACGAAGGGGACGGTCTTGGTGGCTTCCCCGAGCGCGATCGGCAGACAGCCGGAAGCGAGCGGATCGAGCGTGCCGGCGTGTCCGGCGCGCTTGGCCTGGAACAGTCGCTTCACCACGCTAACTGCGTGGGTCGAGGTCATGCCGACGGGCTTGTCGAGAATGACCCAGCCATGGACGTCGTGCTTGTCGCGTTTGAATTGCTTATGGCGACGGGGAGCGGACTCGCCGGCTCCCTCCTCCGCAAGCGGGGGAGGTGAAGCGAGCTTTCCGCTTGTTTGATCATTCATCGTCTTCGCCCTCGTCGTCGAGATCGCGCTTCACAGCCGGCGAGCGCAGCAGCTTGTCGATGCGTTCGGCCTCTGCAAACCGCTCGTCGATGCGGAAACGAAGATCCGGCGCGAATTTCAGGTTGATGCGGTGGGCGATCTCGGCGCGCAGGAATTTCTTGTGACGCTCGAAGGCGGCGACCACCGCTTCCGCGTCGCGCCCGCCCATCGGCATCACGTAGATGGTGGCCAGCCGCAGGTCCGCGCTCATGCGTACTTCCGGCACGGTGATGAGATGGCCTTCGATCACCGGGTCATGCACCTCACCGCGCGTAAGCATGTCGGCCATGGCATGGCGCACCAATTCGCCGACGCGCAACTGGCGCTGCGAGCCGCCGGGCGTTGAGTCTCGGTGTTGCTTGTGGCGCATTCCTTTGCGTCCTTTCGCCTCATGCTGAAGAAACGCCGCCTTCGGCGGCTCCTCGGCATGAGGCTTGCTCAGTGCGCCTCATCCTGAGGAGGGCGCGTTAGCGCCCGTCTCGAAGGATGAGGGATGCTTGCTTTGCTTGATGGGTGGAGTACTTCGCGCAGGCCTGAGGTTTGGACTCACAGACTGCGTTGAATTGTCTCCACCCGGTAGCATTCGATGACGTCGCCTTGCCGCATGTCCTGGTAGTTCTCGAAGGCCATGCCGCATTCCATGCCGGCACCGACCTCGCGCACGTCGTCCTTGAAGCGCTTGAGTTGGCTGAGCTTGCCTTCGTGGACCACGACGTTGTCGCGGATCAGCCGCACATTGGCGCCGCGTTCCACGGTGCCGTCGGTGACGCGGCAGCCGGCCACGTTGCCGACCTTGGACACCTTGAAGACTTCCAGGATCTGCGCGTTGCCCAACATGGTTTCGCGCAGCGTCGGCGCCAGCAAGCCGGACATCGCCTTTTTCACGTCGTCGACGAGGTCATAGATGACGTTGTAGTAGCGGATCTCGATGCCGGCGCGTTCCGCCGCCTCGCGCGCTTCCTTGTTGGCGCGCACGTTGAAGGCGATGATCGGAACGCCCGAGGCCTCGGCCAGCGTCACGTCCGATTCTGAAATGCCGCCGACGCCGGCATGCAGCACGCGCGCCGCCACCTCGTCGGTGCCGAGCTTGTCGAGCGCGCCGATGATGGCTTCCAGCGAGCCCTGCACGTCGGCCTTGACCACCAGCGGGAATTCCTTGCGGCCGGAGGTCTTGGCCTGAGCCATCATCTGCTCGAGCGAGCCGCGCATGCCGGTGGCGCGCGCGGCGATCTTTTCGCGCTTCTGGCGGGCGCGGTAATCTGCGACCTCGCGGGCTCGCGCCTCGTTCTCGACCACCGCCAGGCGGTCGCCGGCGTCGGGCGTGCCGGAGAAGCCGAGCACCTCGACCGGCATTGACGGGCCGGCGGCATCGATCGATTCGCCAGTGTCGGACACCAGCGCGCGCACGCGGCCCCATTCGGCGCCGGCCACCACCAGGTTGCCGACGCGCAACGTACCGCGCTGCACCAGCACGGTCGCTACCGGTCCGCGGCCGCGGTCGAGCTTGGCCTCGATCACGGTGCCTTCGGCGGCGCGGTTCGGATCGGCCTTGAGGTCGAGGATTTCGGACTGCAGGCCGATCATTTCCAAAAGCTTGTCGATGTTGGTCTTCTTGGTGGCGGAGACTTCCACGTCCACCACCTCGCCGCCCATGGATTCGACCTGCACCTCGTGCTGCAAGAGATCGGTGCGCACGCGGTCGGGCTTGGCGTCCGGCTTGTCGATCTTGTTGATGGCGACGATGATCGGAACCTTGGCCGCCTTGGCGTGATTGATCGCCTCGATCGTCTGCGGCATGACGCCGTCGTCGGCGGCGACCACCAGCACGACGATGTCGGTGATCTTGGCGCCTCGCGCGCGCATCGCGGTGAACGCGGCATGGCCGGGCGTATCGATGAAGGTTATGCGGGCGCCCGACGGCGCGGTCACCTGATAAGCGCCGATATGCTGGGTGATGCCGCCGGCTTCGCCGGCCGCCACCTCACTTGAACGGATCGCGTCGAGCAGCGAGGTCTTGCCGTGGTCGACGTGACCCATGACGGTGACCACCGGCGCGCGCGGTGCCAGCTGCGCCTCGTCGTCGGCGGTATCGAACAGACCTTCCTCCACGTCGGCTTCCGACACGCGACGCACGCTGTGGCCCATTTCCTCGGCGATGAGCTGAGCGGTATCGGCGTCGATCATGTCGTTGATGGTTGCCATCTGCCCCTGCTTCATCAGCAGGCGGATGACATCGACTCCGCGCTCCGACATGCGGTTGGCGAGTTCCTGAATCGTGATCGCTTCGGGGATCGTCACCTCGCGCACCAGCTTTTCCTTGGGCTCGGCGGCGGTGTGACCCTTGAGCCGCTGGGTGCGGCGGCGGAACGAAGCCACCGAGCGTTCGCGTACTTCGTCGGCGCGCAAGGCCGTGACCAGCGTAAGACGGCCGCGCTGCTTCTCGGCGCCGGCGCGGGGCGCCGGGCGCGGGGCGGGCGCGGCGCGTCCGGCGCCGCGGCGTGCGGTACGCGGCCCTTCTTCCTCTTCGGCCTCGAGCGTGAGACGGGCCGCCGGGGAGCCGGCGCGCTTGGCTTCTTCCTCGCCGAAGCGCTTCTTGGCGACTTCGTCGGCCTTGCGCTTGGCTTCTTCCTCATGCTTGCGGCGTTCTTCTTCCTCGTGCTTGCGCGCTTCGGCGGCCTCGCGCTCGGAGCGGTCGGTGACTTCGCGGGTTGCGCGCCGGCGCGCCTCTTCCTCGGCGATCTTGCGCTCTTCCGCCTCGCGTACGCGGCTGTCGGCAAGCGCGTGGGCACGCGCGGTGCGCTCTTCATCGGTCAGCGTGCGCAGCACGACCCCGGACGGCTTCGGTGCCTCGGCCGGCGCCGGGGCCGGCGCGGCGGCGCCGGCTTTCTGTGTGGCGGCCCGCTTCTTAGGCGCTTCTTTTGGCGCCGGCTCGGCCTTGGCCTCGGGCGCAGCCCCGATGCTGCGGCGTTTGACCTTCTCGACCACGACCTGCTTGCTGCGGCCGTGGCTGAAGCTCTGGCGCACGACGCCCTGCTCGACGCCGCGCTTGAGCGTCAGCTTGCCGGAAACGCTTAGTTTCTTTTCGCCAGGGTTCTTCGTTTCACTCATTCCGTAATTTGTCCTCGTGCGCCGTCCGCCGGCGCATTCGCGGGCGAATTCCGAAAGCTTTGCAAGCGCTTGGCGCGAGCGAGAAAGGTCTCGCTGGCGGGCCCGGCAAGCAGCGCTGCATGTACCACATTTGGGCGGTTCAATGCCAAATCCAATTGCCCGCCGGAAAATATGTCGACGATTGCGATTTCGCGCGGTTTTTCCCTTGTTTCGCGGTGCAAGGCGGCGTTGAGCTTGCGGCGGCCGTCGCCGGCGGCATCGCTGGCGTGGATCAGCGCCTTGACGTCGTCCTCACGAAGCGCCGCCTCAACCTTGGAGAAGCCGGCGGCCACCTGGCCGGCTTTGCCGGCGATTGCCAGCGTGTCTAGCGCCGAGCGCTCCATCAGCCGCTCGGCCGCCGCCGCCAGATCGGGAGCGACGCGCACGTTGCGCTTGAAGCCGCGGGCGAACACGTTGCGCTTGACCGCTTCTTCGACCGCGGCGCGGCTGCCGCTGATCCAGATGCCGCGCCCGGGCAGCTTGCGCTTGATGTCGGGCACGACCTCGCCGGCTGGTCCCACAACAAAGCGGATCAGTTCGCCGACCGGCTTGAGCTGACGCGTAAGCGCGCAATGCCGCTCCATCCCGGGACCAACGCTATGGGTCCCGCGGTCGAGCTCGCTGTCCTGCGCTACCGCCAGCATGTCCGGTTCGTTCTCCTTTACGCCTGCGGTTGCGGAGCTTCGGCGCCAGCCGCTTCCGCCTCGGCTGTTTCCGCCGGCGGCGGGGCCAGTTCGGCTTCCGTCACCCAGCCGGCTTTGAGCCGCGCCTGCATGATCATGGCTTCAGCGTCCTCGCGGATGATGCCAAGGCCGTCGAGATAGCCGGGCTCATGCTTGCTCTCGCCGTCCTTGCGCTCGGTCCAGCCGGTCAGGTCGTCGGTGGCGCAACCGGCAAGGTCCTCGACCGTCTTCACGCCGTTCTCGCCGAACTTGACGAGCATCGCCGTAGTGACGCCGGGCACCTCCTTGACCTCGTCCGCCACGCCCAGCTCGATGCGCTTGGCGTCGAGCTCGGCCTCCTGCTTGTCGAGATACTCCCGGGCGCGCTCTTGCAGCTCGCGCGCAGTCTCTTCATCGAAGCCCTCGATGCCGGCGATTTCCTTCTCGTCGATCAATGCGAGTTCCTCGATCGAGCCGAAGCCTTCGGAGGCGAGCAATTGGCCCACCACTTCGTCGAGATTGAGCGCCTCGACGAAAATCTTGGTGCGGCTCTCGAACTCGGCGTGACGACGCTCGGACTCTTCCTGCTCGGTGAGGATGTCGATGTCCCAGCCGGTGAGCTGGGAGGCGAGCCGCACGTTCTGGCCGCGCCGGCCGATGGCCAATGACAACTGCTGGTCCGGCACCACCACCTCGATGCGCTCCCTGTCCTCGTCGAGCACCACCTTGGCCACTTCCGCCGGCGCCAGCGCGTTGACCACGAAGGTGGCGATGTCCGGCGACCACGGAATGATGTCGATCTTCTCGCCCTGCAGCTCGTTCACCACCGCCTGCACGCGCGAGCCGCGCATGCCGACGCATGCGCCGACCGGGTCGACGGAAGAATCGCGCGAGATCACCGCGATCTTGGCACGCGAGCCGGGATCGCGGGCGACCGCCTTGACCTCGACGATGCCGTCGTAGATTTCCGGCACTTCCTGCGCGAACAGTTTGGCGGTGAATTGCGGATGGGTGCGGGAGAGGAAGATCTGGGGCCCACGCGGCTCGCGGCGCACGTCGTAAATATAGGCGCGGATGCGGTCGCCGTTGCGGAATACCTCGCGCGGCAGCAGTTCGTCGCGCCGCACGATGGCTTCGCCGCGGCCGAGATCGACCACCACGTTGCCGTATTCGACGCGCTTGACGATGCCGTTGACGATGTCGCCGATGCGGTCCTTGTACTCGGCATATTGCCGGTCGCGCTCGGCCTCGCGCACCTTCTGCACGATCACCTGCTTAGCCGACTGCGCGGCGATGCGGCCGTATTCCAAGGGCGGCAACGGGTCGGCGATCGTGTCGCCCACTTGCGCCGCCGGATGGCGCTTGCGCGCTTCCTCGAGCGTGATCTGATTGGACGGGTTCTCCACCGCCTCCACCACCAGCATATGGCGGGTGAGGCGCAGATCGCCGGTCTTTTCGTCGATCTCGGCATGCACGTCGGTTTCCGCGCCGTAGCGCGAGCGCGCCGCCTTGGCGATGGCGTCCTCCATGGCGGCGATGACGATGCCGCGGTCGATCGCCTTTTCGCGCGCTACCGCATCGGCGATTTGCAATAGTTCGAGCCTGTTGGCGCTGACAGCCATAGCTCAGTCTCCTTTGTGAATGGCATGTCCACTGTGTGCGGACTTGTGCCGTCGATGTCGTTCTTCCCGTCGTGCCGCTTTCGCTTCGCGCTTGGCGGCCTTTTCGCGCCGCAAAGCTTGGCTCACCAGTTCGTCGGTGAGCACCAGCTTGGCTTCGCTCATTTCGCTGATCGGAAGCAAAATTTCCGCGGCTTCGCCTGTTTCCGTATCGTCACGAGTGAGGCGCGCGGCCTCGCCTTCGGTTCCGCCGAGCAGGCCGCGGAAACGCTTGCGGCCCTCGATCGGGACTTCCATCTCGATGCGAGCGAGATGGCCGGCGTAGCGCTCGAAGTCCGATTTGCGCACCAGCGGCCGGTCGATGCCGGGCGAGGAAATCTCCAGCCGGTAGGCGCGATCGATCAGGTCGGCGACGTCGAGCACCGGCGAGAGCGCGCGCGAGACCGCCTCGCAGTCCTCGACCGTCATGCTGCCGTCCGGCCGTTCCGCCATGATCTGCACGGTGCAGCCGTCGGCACCCGAAACCTTCGCCCGCACCAGCCGGTAGCCGAGTGCCTCGATCACCGGCTCGGCGACAGCGGCGACACGCGCTGACAGGCCCGGCTCGGCTATCAGCCGCGGTTCGGACTCGTTGCGGGCGGCATCCGCCGCTTCCATTTGCAGTTCTTGGCTTGCGGCCATTTCGGTAACAAAAAAGAGCGGGCCCCGCGGGACCCACTCTCAAAACCGTTCGGTTATGAGGGTGTCTTACTTACAGGCGGAAATATAACGATTTTCCGGACCCTTGCAAGGGCGGTCGGGGCCCAGGCGGCTAACGCTTCCTTCAGAATCTGCCCTTAAATTTAGGTAAAATCGCCGGTTTCGCGAATTCCACAGGCCGTTTTTGCAGGTTGTGTGCAATGGCTGTTCCCGTCTCGTTGCTTCCCGAGCTGGAAGAGGTCGTCCAGCATGGCTCGGCGGAAAAGCGTGCCGAGACACTGCGCCGCATCACTAGCCTGTTCCTCGACGGCTCCGCTGTCTTCAGCGACGAGCATGTCGCGCTGTTCGACGACGTCATCGGTTGCCTGATCGAGCAGATCGAGGCCAAGGCGCTGGCGGAACTGGCGCGCCGGCTGGCGCCGGTGGCCAATGCGCCGGCCGGCGTGGTGAAAACGCTGGCCGGGAGCGACGATATCGCGGTCGCCGGTCCGGTGCTCCGGCAAGCCACGCTCGGCGAGCCCGAGCTGATGCAGATCGCCGAAACCAAGGGCCAGGCGCATCTGCTGGCGCTTTCCGCGCGCGAGGGCTTAACCGAGGCGCTGTCCGACATTCTGGTGACGCGTGGCGACCGCGAGGTGGCGCGCTCGATTGCCACCAATCGCAAGGCGCCGCTGTCGGAAAACGCCTTCACCATGCTGGTCAAGCGTTCCGAAGAGGACAACGTGCTGGCCGAGAAAGTGGGCTTGCGCACCGATATTCCGCCGCGCCTGTTCCGCCAGCTTCTGATACAGGCGAGCGAGGTGGTGCAGAAGCGGCTGCTGGCGCAGGCCAAGCCAGACACCCGGAACGAGATCCGGCGGATTCTCGCCAAGGTGACCGACGAAGTCGCCGCCAAAGCGGCGCCGCGCAATTACACCGCCGCGCTCGCCGCCGTGCGCGCGCTGCATAAGGAGCGCAAGCTCACCGAAGCCGATATTGTCGAGTTCGCCCGCACCGGCAGATATGAAGAGACCATCGCGGCGCTGGCGACGCTGTGCGCGGTGCCGGTTGAAGTAGTGGACCGGCTGATCAGCGGCGAGCGCGCCGACCCGGTGCTGATCCTGGCGCGGGCGACCGGCTTTAGCTGGTCAACCGTACGCGAGGTCATCACTGCGCGACCGGGCCCCAAGCCGTCGAGCCAGACGCTCGATGCCGCCTACGAGAACTTCGAGCGGCTGACCGCGGCCACCGCCCAGCGCGTGGTGCGCTTCTGGCAGGTTCGGCAGGGGACGGGGGAGTAGACCTTTCCCTTGTCATTCCGGGTCCACGCGCTTCGCGCGCGTCCTGGAATGACAATTACGTCTTCCGAAAAATAAAATATGCCGGCACGCGTCCTTCGCGTTTGGCCTTCGCCTCGTAGCGCGTGCCGGCAAAGCCTTCCCAAGGCTTGCGCCAATCATCGGCGCGCTCGGCGGTCCACTCAAATTCTTTCGAGCGCAGCACGCGCGCCAGCGCGTAGGCCGCGTAATCGGCGATGTCGGTGGCGAAGCGTAATTCACCGCCGCATTTGAGAATGCGCGCCAGCCGTTTCAAACTTTCGTCCTGGATGAAGCGCCGCTTCCAGTGCCGCCGTTTCGGCCAGGGATCGGGATAGAGCAGGTCGATGCGCGCCAGCCCGCCGTCCGGCAGCCACGCGAGCAGCGCGCTGGCGTCGCCGAAATGCAAGCGGATGTTGGCGAGCTTATCGGCCTCGATCGAAACAAGCGCCTTGGCGATGGCGTTGACGAAAGCGTCCGAGCCGATGAAGCCGCACTGCGGATTGGCTTTGGCTTGCGCGATCAGATGCTCGGCGCCGCCGAAGCCGATTTCGAGGCGCACCGCACCGCGTGCGTTCGCAAACGGCGCGCGCAGGTCAGGGGGCGCCGGTTGCGTGAGATCGAGCGCGAGGCGCGGCAGCAGCGTATCAAACAGCGCCGCCTGCCGGGGGCGCAGTGGATGGCCCTTGCGCCGACCGAAGAAGGCGCGCTGCGATTGGTCGCTGATTGTGCCGCCAGCCTTTGTCATTGTCATTGCCGGGCTTGACCCGGCAATCCATGAGACCGTGCAGTCAGCAGAAATGCCGCAAGGATGCGCGGGTCAAGCCCGCGCATGACAAAAGGCTTTTATTTCACCGCCCGCCTGATGGCGTCGGCGAGGTCGGTCTTCTCCCAGGAGAAGCCGCCGTCCTTGTCGGGCGCGCGGCCGAAATGGCCGTAGGCCGAGGTACGGCGGTAGATCGGCCGACTCAGCTTGAGCGCGCGACGGATACTGGTCGGGCGCAGTGGGAACAGTTGCGGCAGGATCTTCTCCAGCTTGCTTTCCGCCACCATGCTGGTTCCGTGGGTATCGACCAGCACCGACATCGGATCGGCGACGCCGATCGCATAAGCGATTTGGATGGTGCAGCGCTCGGCCACGCCCGCGGCCACCACGTTCTTGGCCAGATAGCGCGCAGCATAGGCCGCCGAGCGGTCGACCTTGGTCGGGTCCTTGCCGGAGAAGGCGCCGCCGCCGTGGGGCGCATAGCCGCCATAGGTGTCGACGATGATCTTGCGCCCGGTGAGGCCGCAATCGCCATCGGGGCCGCCGATCACGAAATTGCCGGTCGGGTTGACCAGGAAGTCGGACGGCCGCGCCGGCATCCAGCCCTTCGGCAGCGCCGACTCCACCGCATCCGCAATCATCTCCTTGACCAGGCCGGGCGTATACTTCTTGCCGTTGCGGCTATGCGCCTTGTGCTGGGTGGAGACCACCACCTTGGTGCAGCCGACCGGTTTGCCGTTGACGTATTTGACGGTGACTTGGCTCTTGGCGTCGGGCTGCAGGTCGGCGAGCTGGCCGCCGCGACGCTTCTCCGACAGCACTTTGAGAATCTTGTGCGCGAAATAGATCGGCGCCGGCATGAACGAGTTCTTCTCGTAGACCTCGCTCTCGGTGCAGGCGAAGCCGAACATCATACCCTGGTCGCCGGCGCCTTCTTCCTCGCCGCTCTTTTTCTTCTTGGCGTCCACGCCCATGGCGATATCGGGTGACTGGCCGTGCAACAGCACCTCGACGTCGGCGCCGTAATTGGAAAAGCCGTCCTGGTCGTAGCCGATGTCCTTGACCACGCCGCGCGCGATCTGCGCGATCAGTTCGCGGTTTACCACCGCCTTGTCGCCGTGCTTGTGGAAGAACGGCGCCTGGCCGCGGCCTTCGCCGGCAATGACGATCTTATTGGTGGTGGTCAGCGTCTCGCAGCCGAGCCGCGTATTCACTTTGCTGTCGTCGGCGATGCCGAGTTTGATGTCGTTTTCGAGAAACGCGTCAAGCACCGCGTCGGAAATCTGGTCACAAACCTTGTCGGGATGACCCTCGGAAACAGATTCGCTGGTGAACAGAAAATTGGTGTGAGCCACTGAAAACTCCTCCCCCGCGCGCGCTCATGCCCGCGCCGTTACACGTCGGGGTGTTTCTTGCAGTGGCGGCTGACGAGGTCAAGGTGTGGGTGGTGGGCAGCGGCCGCGGTGGGATCGGCGAGGAAACTCAGCTCTCGCCCGCGATCTGTTCGACCAGATCGACGATGCGGCGGCGCAATTTGCTGTTCTTGATGCGCATAAAGGCCTTGGTCAGCGCGAGACCGTCGGAAGTGGCGAGGAAATCCGATACATAGGCCGGCGATGGGGCTTCGCCCATGCCGCTGCTGTGATGACCGCCCACGTGCGGTGCGCCTTCGAAGAAAAACGAGACCGGAACTTGCAGAATGTTGGCGATCTGCTGGAGGCGGCTGGCGCCGATGCGGTTGGTGCCCTTCTCGTATTTCTGGACTTGCTGGAAAGTGAGATCGAGCGCGTCCCCGAGTTTCTCCTGACTCATGCTCAGCATCATCCGACGCATGCGCACGCGCGAACCGACGTGCTTGTCGATCGGATTGGGTGCCTTCTTAGCCATAAAAATCTCCTATGCCTCCATCGTGGAGCGTAATGTCACATTTAAAGGCATTTATGCAATGTGTTATTTTCCATAGATCGATACGTAGCGTCGAAGAACAGCAAAAATTATCTATAATTTTCAATGCTTTTCGCATTTTCGTAATAGCGCTGCGCGGCAGAGTAGCAATCAGTCGACACAACCGGCTATCCGGTGCCACACATATATTCAATCTATGGATGCAATCGCCGCCGGCCCACCGCCAGCAGACTGAGCACGAGGAAAAGAATGAAAGCGTCGTCGCCATAGCGCACAAAGACCGTCGGCGTGATCGCGCGCGGCAGCGCTGAATCGAGCACGCCTTCGGTTCCCAGCGGCAGCGACTTCACGATGCGGCCGACTGGATCGATGACGCCCGAGATCCCGGTATTGGCCGCGCGCACCAGCGGCAAGCCTTCGGCTATCGCAAGTACGCGCGCCTGCTGGAAGTGCTGATAGGGCCCCGATGAGATGCCGAACCAGCCGTCATTGGTAACGTTGATCAGCCAGCCCGGGCGTTCGCCACGCGGTACCGCGGCGCCGGGAAAGATCGCCTCGTAGCAGATCAGCGGCAGCATCTTAGGGGCGCCCGGAACGTCCATGGCGCGCCGGCGGTCGCCCGACAGAAAACCGCCGACCTGCTTGGTGAGGTTCTGCAATCCGAACTTTTCGAGCAGCGACTCGAACGGCAGATATTCGCCGAACGGCACGAGATGCACCTTGTCGTAGATGCCGCGGATCGAGCCGTCGGGATCGATCACGTAGATCGAATTATACGCGCGCACGTGTTGGGCGCCGCCAGCCGGGGGCGCGGCGCGTATAGCGCCGGTGATCAGCTCTGTCTTTGGCTTGATCAGGCCGATGATCTGCGCCATGGCCTCCGGCTCGCGCGTAAGAAAAAACGGAAACGCCGATTCCGGCCAGATCAGATGCGTGACGTCGTGGATGCCGTTCGATTGCGGCCCGGTGGCGCGGTCGGACAACGCGAGATAGCGCTTCATGATCTGATCGCGTGCCGCGTAGTTGAATTTTTCGTCCTGCTGCAAATTGGGCTGCATGATGCGCAGCTTCACGCCGCTCACATAAGACGTCGGATGCGTGTGCAGCCGCACCAAGCCAAAACCGGTAAGGCCCGCCAGGATCATCAGGGCGATGAACGGCGCCCGGTAGGGATGCGGCGTATCGGCGCGGTCGTCGGCGAGCACGGCCGGACTCGCGAAAATCGCTACGGTGAGGAAGGTGAAGCCCCAAACTCCAATCAGCGAAACGCCCTGCGCCAGCACCAGCGGTTCGGTCAGCGCATAGCCGAAGGTGTTCCAGGGAAATCCCGTGAACAGATGGCCGCGCAGCCATTCGGCGCCGGCGAGCGTGGCGGCGAGCGCGAGCACGCGCTCGGGGCCCCGCACCCAGATCAGCCGGGCGGCGGCAAGACCGAGCGCGGGATAGATGGCGAGTACCGCCGGCAAGCCGGCAACCGCGAACGGTAATAGCCAGCCGAAGGTATTGGCGTCGACCAGGAAGGCGTAGCCGGTCCAGTAAAGTCCGGCGAGAAAATAGCCGAAGCCGAAGCACCAGCCGGCGCCGGCGGCACGCCAAACGCCGCTCCAGCGGCCCGCCGCCGAACCGTCGATCAGCCAGATCAGCACCGGGAAAGTCAGGAACAGCACAGGCCCGGCATTGATCGGCGGCAGAGCCAACACCGAAAAGACACCGGCGAGAAATGCCAGGCCAGCGCGCCGCCAGCCGGAGGCGAGCACGATCGGATGGGCGAGACGAACGAGCGTCACGACCGGCGCGCGCTGGCAGGATTGCCGGCGGAGCGCCGGCCATCGTCTTTTTGCGCGCCATCGTCGACCGGAAGCGTCGGCGGTGCCGTCCCGGCGAGCACCGCGTCCGGTTCGCCGCGCTTGCGCGGCTCGCGCGCAATCTCGCGCCGTTCCTTCAGCCGGGTGAGGCGAATGCGCTTGACGCGGCGCGGATCGGCATCCAGCACTTCGAATTCGAACAGGCCGGGGCCGGGAACGATCTCGCCGCGCACCGGCAACCGGCCGGCGCGCGTCACCAGATAGCCTCCCAGCGTATCGACTTCCTCGGCGGCGTCGCCGACGTCGAAGTCGGACCCGACGATCGCCACCACGTCCTCGAGATGGGCGCGCGCATCGGCGATGTAGGTGCCGTCCGGCTGGCGCACCACCGCCGGCAATTCGTCCTCGTCGTGCTCGTCGGCGATCTCGCCGACGATCTGCTCGACGATGTCCTCCATCGAGCACAGCCCGTCGCTGCCGCCGTATTCGTCGATCACCAGCGCCAGATGGATGCGCGTCGCCTGCATACGCGCCAAGAGATCGATCACCCGCATCGACGGTGGCACGAACAGCAATTCACGCACGATCTTGGCCGCCGACAGCGGTATAGCGAGGTCGATCGCTTTGAGATCGAGCCCGGCGGGCAGCGGTTTCTTGCGCTTGGCGTTTTTCTCCGGATCGACGGCGGCGCGCGCGGTCATGAACGCGATCAGATCGCGGATGTGGACCATGCCGATCGGATCGTCGAGCGTGTCGTTATAGACCACCAGACGCGAATGGCCGGCGCCTTCGAAGGTGCGTACCAACTCGCCCAGCTTGATGTCCTGCTGCACGGCCACGATGTCGGCGCGCGGGATCATGACGTCGCCGACCCGGCGTTCGCGCAGGCCGAGGATGTTCTTGAGCATCCGGCTTTCTTCCGGCGAGAAGCCGGATTCGCCCGGCGTCATGGCATCGAGCACGTCCTTGAGATCGGCGCGGATCGAGCCCGGCTTCCAACCGAACAGCGCCCGCAGCATGCGTGCCAGCCAGCTTTCGCCGTTCTCGCGCCGCTGTGGAACCGGCACCGGCAAATGGCGCGGCTCGAAAGGTGCGGGGGAACTCGGAGGATCGCTGTCAGGCATCGCAGTCAGGCATTGCCCGGTTCATGCGCGCGATAAGGATCGGCGATATCAAGACGCGCCAAGGCGGCGCGTTCGAGCCCTTCCATCGCATCGGCTTGAGAATCAGTCTGGTGATCGTAACCCAAGAGATGCAGAAAGCCATGCACCGCAAGATGGGCCAGATGATGCAGGAACGGCTTGCTATCGTCGGCCGCTTCGCCGGCAAGCGTCTCATAGGCAATGGCGATATCGCCGAGCAGGGCGCCGCCGGCCTTGGCGGCCGGAAACGACAGCACATTGGTCGGCTGGTCGAGGCCGCGCCAGGCGCGGTTGAGATCGCGCACACCGGCATCGTCGGTGAGCAGCACGCTGATCTCGCCTTCGGTCGGCACCAGGGCGGCGGCGGTTTCAATCGCCGCGCGCACGGTCTGCGCGGCGGCGGGCGCGGCGTCCCACAGCGGCGACTGTACCTGGACGTCGATTACGGGCGCGGCCATGCGCCGGTGCGGCGACCAGTTCATTCCTTGTCCTTGCGCGCGAGCGACGCGCGGTCATAAGCCGCCACGATGCGCGCGACCAGCTCATGACGGATCACGTCTTCATGGGTGAAAGCCACGTGGCCGACGCCTTCGATGCCGGCGAGCAGCTTGACCGCCTCGGCCAGCCCCGAAGCCTGGCCGTGGGGCAGGTCGACCTGGCTGGGATCACCGGTGACGATCATGCGGCTGTTCTCGCCCAAACGGGTCAGGAACATCTTCATCTGCATCGAGGTGGTGTTCTGCGCTTCGTCGAGGATCACCGCGGCGTTGGACAGCGTGCGGCCGCGCATGAAGGCGAGCGGCGCGATTTCGATCTCGCCCGCCTGCAGCGCGCGTTCGACGATGCGCGCGTCCATCAGGTCGTAGAGCGCGTCATAGACCGGCCGCAGGTAAGGATCGACCTTCTCGCGCAGGTCGCCGGGCAAAAAGCCGAGCCGCTCGCCGGCTTCCACCGCCGGCCGCGACAGGATGATGCGGTCGACTTCCTTGCGCTCGAACATCTGCACGGCGTGGGCGACCGCCAGCCAGGTCTTGCCGGTACCGGCGGGTCCTGTGCCAAACACCATCGCGTGGCGTTTTAAGGCGCGGACATAGGCGTCCTGCGCCGCTGTGCGCGCGCGCACCGGACGCTTGCGCAAATTGATTTCCTCGAAGGCCGGCCGGGCGCTCGCCGGGTCGTAGTCGAACAACGAGCCTTGCGCGATCGCCTGGCGGATGGCGCCCTCGACGTCGCCTTGGGCGAGGTCGTGGCCGCGCTTGAGCTGCTCGTAGAGGCCTTCCAGCACCCGGCGAGCCTGCTCGCAGGCGCCGCGCGAGCCTTCCAGCGTGACGTGGTTGCCGCGCTGCTCCGCCACTACGGCGAGGCGGCGTTCGATCAGCGCGAGGTTTTGTCCGTATTGGCCGAACAGGATGGAGGCCAGCCGGTTATCCTCGAACGCCAGCACGATCTGCGTGGTGGCAGTTTCTTCTGAAGCTGCGGCGGGCGGGATCACGGGATCCGGTGTACGCAAGGGTGTTCTCAAGCTCCTGCTTCGGCAAGCTGCGGCGCGGGCGTTTCTTCCGCCAGCGCGCCGAACAGGCTGTTGCTGCCGACTTCGGTGACGGTCACGGGCGCGATCTGGCCGATGAGCGAACGCGGGGCCATGACCTGCACCGCCTGCAAATATGGGGAGCGGCCGACCAGTTGCCCAGGGAGCTTACCCGGCTTTTCCAAGAGCACGTCGAGGTTACGGCCGGCAGACGCTGCGTTGAAGGCGCGCTGGTGCCAGGTGATCGCCGCTTGCAGTCGTTGCAGGCGTTCGGCCTTGACCCCGGCGGGAACCTGGTCTGCCATTTCGGCCGCCGGCGTGCCGGGGCGCGGCGAATACATGAACGAATAGGCGCCGGCGAAGCCGACCTCGTCGACCAGCGTGAGCGTGTCTTGAAAATCGTCTTCGGTCTCGCCGGGAAAGCCGACGATAAAGTCGGACGAGAAGGCGAGATCGGAGCGCGCGGCGCGCAAGGCGGCGATCACCGAAAGGTAATCCTGGCGCGTGTGCTTGCGGTTCATCGCCGCTAGCATGCGGTCGGAGCCGGACTGCACCGGCAGGTGCACATAAGGCATCAGCGCTGCGAGCTTGCCATGGGCGGCGATCAGGTCGTCGTCCATGTCGCGCGGATGGCTGGTGGTGTAGCGCAGCCGCACAATGCCCACCACTTCTGCGAGGCGGCGAAGAAGTTTGCCGAGCGAGGAGGGCGCGCCGTCTTCGCCCAGCCCATGATAGGCGTTGACGTTCTGGCCGATCAGCGTCACCTCGCGCACGCCGGCTTCCGCCAGCCGCTCCACCTCGGCGACGATCTGCTTGACCGGGCGCGACACCTCGGCGCCGCGGGTGTAGGGCACCACGCAGAAAGTACAGAACTTGTCGCAGCCCTCCTGCACGGTGACGAAGGCGGAAATGCCGCGCTTGGCGATTGCCGCGCGCTGGGGCGCTGCCAGCGCTTCGAACTTGTCCTCGACCGGAAATTCCGTGTCGACGATCTTGGCGCCGTTTGCCGCGCGCGCGATCATCTCGGGCAGGCGGTGATAATTCTGTGAGCCCACCACCAGGTCGACGGCGCTCGCGCGGCGGACGATCTCTTCGCTCTCGGCCTGCGCCACGCAGCCGGCGACTGCGATCATGATGGAGCGGCCTTGCGCGGCGGCGGCTTCTTTGAGCACGCGCATGCGGCCGATCTCGGAATAGACCTTCTCGACGGCTTTTTCGCGAATGTGGCAGGTGTTGAGGATGACCAGATCGGCGTCTTCAGGATGAGCGGTTTCGCTGAAGCCGGCCGGCGCCAGCGTGTCCGCCATACGATGGGAATCGTAGACGTTCATCTGGCAGCCGAAGGACTTAACGTGGACTTTGCGGACTCTGCTCATGAAGCTCAAAATTCGAACCGGGGCGCCAATCTAACCTGTCCTGGCGGGACTTGTCCTGCGCATCCATATATTTGATTTTGTTGCGATTTTAAGACGGCGCAACAGGAACGCGTTTTGAGCGGCCTCAAAATGGCCGTTTGTCGCTACCCGGCAGTGGGCGCGGTGAATAGGGCGTTGATAAGCGGCATTCGTTAGTTGCGAATGCCGAAATTCCGAGTCACGAATCGATAAGAGGATTCGCCGCCGGCCTAAGTGTAAGGCCAGCAGCGACTTTTTATGGAAACCGCGTAGTGCCCGGCCCAGATTTCCGACCTGCGCGCCGGACGGGTGCAAATCCCGTGGTTTCCGCCTGCCTCCCCCTTCCACAAGGGGAGGGCCTTAGCCTACCGGCCCCCTTCCACAAGGGGCCAACCTTTCTCTCGAAGGACCAATAGGTTGCCCGCCTATTGGTCCTTTTTAGTTTCCATTTTGGAAACTCGACAATATTCACACCATGTGAAGCCTGCGCCGCAAGTCCAATGTGTGTTGAACGCACAAAATTTCAATTATGTTGAAATATTCTTTCAGTGCCGTTGGAATTTGACAAACTGAACAACAAAAACGAGTGATCATTTAAATTTGGCGGCGATGTTCGTTTAAACCGTCGATCACCTCAAAAAATAACCGCCGCTTATTCCGCCGCATGGGCGGGTTTCGGCCGCCCGCGCAACGTGGTGGCGGTGATCGCCCGCACCGCGCCTTCCAACGTCTTGGCCAAGGCCTTGCGGTCGGCCGCGCCGTCGGCAGCCACCGGCTCGGCGTAGCTGACCACGGCGTCGACCGCCCCGCGTTCGATGAATTCCTTGATGTGCGGCATGAAATCGAGGTCGCCGTACCAGGCGACCAGCGGGCGGTGCTGGCGGCCCATCGCAATGCCGTGCAGGCCCGTGTAGCAGATCGACATCGGCTGGATCAGGATTTCGGCCGCTGCGTGTTCCGCCGCATGCTTGATGGCGCCAACCAGCGCCGAGCGGAACGGCAGCACGCGGTTGCCGTCGCTCGACGTGCCTTCCGCGAACAGCACCACCGAGGTGCCGCCCTTGAGCCGCTCGACGATCTCGTTGACCGCGTCGGCGGCCTGGTGGCGGCGCGCGCGGTCGACGAACACCGTGCGCTGTATCTTGGCGGTGATGCCGACCAACGGCCATTTCCGCACTTCACTCTTGGCGACGAAGGCGACCGGCTGAATGGAGCCGATTACTACGATATCCACCCAAGAGACGTGATTGGAGATGAACAGCACGGCGCGATCACGCACCGGCTCGCCGTCGACGCGCACATGGATGCGCAGCAGCGCGCGCAGCGCGCGGTAATAGTTGCAGGCGATGAAGCCCCAGCCGGGCAGGCCGAGTTTGCCGAGCAGCCATTGAATCGAGATCAACAGCGGCGTCATGGTGAAGAAGAACACTCCGATCAGGAGCGCGCGCAACATTGGAGCTAACCCGACCGTTCGTCCCCGCGAAAGCGGGGACCCAGGGCTGTTATCGATGACGTTGCGATCATAAAACTGGATTCCCGCTTACGCGGGAATGAACGGAGTATCGTGCGGGGCCGGGATCATTAGTGTCCGCTCTTGTCGTCCTTGAGCGGCACCGCGTAGAGCTCGAGCCGGTGATCGACCAGCCGGTAGCCGAGCTTGCGCGCGATTTCCGCCTGCAGACGTTCGATCTCCTCCGACCGGAATTCGATCACCTCGCCGCTGCGCAGGTTGATAAGGTGGTCGTGGTGGGACTCGGTGCTGGTCTCGTAGCGCGCGCGGCCCTCGCGGAAATCGTGGCGCTCGATGATGCCGGCGTCCTCGAACAACCGCACCGTGCGGTAGACCGTCGAGATCGAAATGTGCTCGTCCACTTTGACGCAGCGGCGATAGAGTTCCTCGACGTCGGGGTGATCGTCGGAGCCCGCCAGCACGCGCGCGATCGTGCGGCGTTGCTCGGTCATGCGCATGCCCTTGGCGGCGCAGAGGGCTTCGATATTGCGCCTGTCAGCTATATGTTTGTCCGGCGTGGCCACGTCGTCTCTCCCCTCGTGCCTCGTATCATATTGAGTTGGCGCCGCATGTGTCCATCCGACGATTAGGCCAGATCCCGGCGCAGCACCAGTGCGGCCGCCGCTTCGCCGCCGGCGCCCGGATAATAATTGGGTCGGCGCGATACCCCGCGAAAGCCGGCGCGGTCGTAGAGCCGGATCGCTGCCTTGTTGTGCTCGCCGACTTCCAGAAACACGGCGCGCGCGCCAATCCCAGCAAGCCGCCGCAGATGCAGGGTCAGCAACTTGCGCGCCAGTCCGCGCCCGCGCCAGCGGGCGGCCACCGCGACCGAGAGAATTTCCGCCTCGTCCTCCACCAGCCGCGACATGATGAAGCCGGCAAGCTTGCCGCCGGCGGTGGCGCGGTGCGCGACAACGTGGCGGTCGAGCAGAAGGGCCTCCACCTCCGGCTCGCTCCAGCCGCGCCGGAACGACGCCGCATGAAGCGTGGCGATCGCTCCAGCGTCGCGGCTCGCCGCTTCCGAGAGTACCGGCTCGCCGCGCGCGAACAGCCGGCTGATGAAGCCCATCATCGCCGCGCCAACTGGCTGGCATCCTGCGGCTGCGCGTCGGGCGCGCGCAGGTAAAGCGGTTTAGGCGGCGCGGCCGTTTCGTTTGCTGCGGCGCCGAGCCGCGCCACCCAATCGATGTCGGGGGCGCTGCGCTGCTCGACCGCGGTGGGTGGGCGTTCAGCCGAGGGCCAGGCCGCCGCCAGCAATTCCGCCGCGGTACCGACGAGGCGCGGCGTGCCGGTCGCGGCCGCGCGCAGCGCTTCGCGTAGTGGTGCCAAGCGCGGCGCCACGATCGTGCGCCCGCGGGGGCCGAACACCTGCAAATAGACCTGGTCGTGGCGCGCATCGATTGCTGCCACCACCGGCAGCGTGTCATCGGCGGCAATGAACGGTGCGGCAAAGGCGGCGAGCGTGGTAAGGCCGACCACCGGCTTGCCGGCGGCGAGGCCTAAGCCACGCGCCGCTGCGATGCCGACGCGCAGGCCGGTGAAGCTGCCCGGTCCGGTGGTGACCGCGATGCGGTCAAGATCGGCGAAGGCGAGGCCTGAACGCTCCATCACGCGCTTGATCATCGGCATCAGCGCCTCGGCATGCCCGCGCTGCATTGGCAGCGATTCATGCTTAGCGACGTCGGCGTGCTCGGTATCGAGCATGACGGCCGAACAGGCCGCGAGCGCGGTATCAATGGCAAGGACGCGCATGGACGTATTTAAACCGTCATGGCCGGGCTTGTCACCGCAAGTCGGGTTCACCCGACTTGCGGCGCAAAAAGGTATTACGGAAGTCGGGCAAGCCCGACTTCCGATGCCATCCACGCCCTTTGTCGCAATGGCCCTAAGACGTGGATGCCCGGCACGAGGCCGGGCATGACACCGTATTTGCCGATGGTTCGCGGGCCTAGACTGGCCGCACTTCCACCACGTCGGGCACGAAATGCTGCAGCAAGTTCTGGATGCCATGCTGGAGGGTGGCGGTGGAGGACGGGCATCCCGAGCAGGCGCCCTTCATGTGCAGATAGACCACGCCTTCCTTGTAGCCCTTGAAGGTGATGTCGCCGCCGTCGCCGGCCACAGCCGGGCGCACCCGGGTCTCGATCAAATCCTTGATGGTGGCGACCGTGTCGGCATCGTCGGCATCGAAGAACTCGTCGTCGACCGCGGTCGGCTCGGCGCCGCTCGCCAGCAGGGCCGCGCCCGACATGTAGTGCTCCATGATGGCGCCGAGGATCGCCGGCTTGATTTGCTGCCATTCACCGTCGGCCTTGGTGACCGAGATGAAATCGGAGCCGAAGAACACGCCCGCAACATTGGGAATGTCGAACAGCCGTTCGGCCAGCGGCGATTGCGCGGCGGCATCTTTGCTCGGTATGTCGACGGTGCCGGATTCGAGCACGGCCCGTCCGGGCAGGAATTTCATGGTCGCCGGATTGGGCGTGGCTTCGGTCTGAATGAACATTTCGCTCTCCTTGCGGGTTCAAGGCCCGTGGATGGCATGGACTATAGCGAATAAATGGCCCCTGCGCAGGCCAGCGTCAACCGGCGGAAAACCGCGTGGATTCTACGCCATGGCGTCGAGCTCGGCATCGCTGAGATGGCCCGGCACGATGGCCACGGGAATCGGGAAAGTGCTGGCGCTCTTGCAGAGGCTGCTTACCAGCGGCCCGGGGCCTTCCTTGCCGGTGCCGGCGGCCAGCACCAGGATGCCGATGTCGGCATCTTCGTCGATCAGTTTGACGAGTTCCTCGGCTGCGTCGCCCTCGCGGACCACCCGATCAGGCGTGAGGCGGGCGATCTTCTTGGCCTGCGCGGCGTATTTGTCGAGCGCCTTGTTGGCGGCCTCCATTTCCTCGGCCTTCATGATGTCGGCGACGCCCAGCCATTGCTGATTGCGTTCGCTGGTTTCGATCACTCGCAGCATGATGAGCTGCGACTTGGTGCGGCCGGCGCGCTTGGCGGCCCAGTGCACCGCGCGCTCGCACTCCTCGGTGTCGTCGATGACCACCATATATTTGCGCTTGTGGCCTTTTTCATAGCTGCGGCGCTTGGTGCTCATGGGGGCTCCAGCCTCGTTGGAACATTTGCGTGGCAACGGACGCACAAGCGGCGGATGGTTGCATGGCCGTGCCTGCGCCGACAAGCGGAACCTTGCCCGAAAATTGCGCAGTGCAAACAAATCCGGAGCGGCGAATATGTTCTAGCGGCGCACAAAGCCGACGATGTCCTTGACCGCCTTCATGGTGTCGGCGGCCAGGACTTGCGCGCGCTGCGAGCCGTCGGCCAGGACCTCGTCGATATAGACCGGGTCCTGCGTCAGCTTCTTCATTTCCAAACCAATGGGCCCGAGCTTGGCGACCGCGAGATCGGCCAGCGCGGTCTTGAAGGTGGAGAACTGGCCGCCGCCGAATTCGTTGAGCACCAGGGCCTTGCTCACGCCCTGCAGCGCGGCGTAGAGGCCGACCAAATTGTCGGCCTCCGGGCGCGAGCTCAATGCCTTCTCGTCGTCCGGCAGCGGTTGTGGGTCGGTCTTGGCCTTGCGGATTTTCTGCGCGATGGCGTCGGCGTCGTCAGTGAGATTGATGCGCGAGTAATCCGACGGCTCCGACTTCGACATCTTCTTGGAGCCGTCGCGTAGGCTCATCACCCGCGTCGCCGGTCCCTGGATGATCGGCTCCGGCAGCGGGAAAAACGAGTCGCCGAAACCGTGAGCGTGAATCGATTGCGCGAAGTCGTTGTTGAATTTCTGCGCAATGTCGCGCGACAGCTCGAGATGCTGCTTCTGATCCTCACCGACCGGCACATGGGTGGCGCGGTAAACCAGAATGTCGGCCGCCATCAGGTTGGGATAGACGTAGAGGCCGACCGAGGCGTTCTCGCGGTCTTTGCCGGCCTTCTCTTTGAACTGGGTCATGCGGTTGAGCCAGCCTAAGCGCGCCACGCAATTGAACACCCAGGCGAGCTCGGCGTGCTCGGCGACCTGGCTCTGGTTGAAGATGATGTGTTTTTTGGGATCGATGCCGCAGGCGAGGAACGCCGCCGTCACCTCGCGGGTGGCGCGCGGCAATTCCGTCGGGTCCTGCCACACCGTGATGGCGTGCATGTCGACCACACAATAGATGCAGTCATAGCGCTCCTGCAGCGCCACGAATTTGACGATGGCACCAAGATAATTGCCGAGGTGCAGGTTGCCGGTCGGCTGCACGCCGGAAAACACGCGTTCCTTGAACGCCATAGCCTCACTCTCCACGATTATGGCGGGCGACATTGCATGATGACGGTTGCCGCGCAACCCCTGCCGCGCGCCCGAACCGAGGTCTCGCGCCGGCACGGGATAAGGATATCAAAGGTGGTGCCATTCCGTTATAGCTGAGGCAGAACAGTCGGGGCGACCGCGGGTGGGATTTCGATGAGCAAAGACGAGTTGGTCATCCAATTGTTAAAAGTGGCGCTCGGTATTCTGATCGGCGGATACTTTGTCTGGTGGAGTCTGGAGGTGCTGAACAGGCTTCCGCCCCCGCACTAGCGAGCGACTCTTACGCGGCGCGCATTGCCTGGCTTGGCTCCGCCGCTAAAGTGCGCCGCACTCAACCATGAGGTCCTTAATGCCCGCTCCCCGCTACGACGTGCTCGGCATCGGCAACGCCATTGTCGACGTCATCGCCCGCGCCGAAGACGATTTCCTGGTGGCGCAGGGCATGCACAAGGGCGCCATGGCGCTGATCGACGAGGCGCGCGCCGCCGCAATCTACGAGGCGATGGGGCCGGCGGTGGAAAGCTCCGGCGGCTCGGCGGCCAACACCATCGTCGGTGTCGCCTCTTTCGGCGCGCGTGCTGCCTTCGTCGGCAAGGTCAAGGACGACGAGCTCGGCCGCACCTTCGCCCACGACATCCGCGCCGCCAATGTCGCCTTCGACGTCAAGCCCGCGCCGGACGGTCCTTCGACCGCGCGCTGCTACATCATGGTGACGCCCGATGGCGAGCGCACCATGAACACTTATCTCGGCGCCGCGCAGGACTTGACGCCCGAAGACATCGACGAGAAGGCGGTGGCGGATGCGGCCGTCATTTATCTCGAAGGCTATCTGTGGGATCCGCCGCAGGCGAAGGAAGCTTTCGTCAAGGCGGCCGATGTCGCGCACAAGGCCGGTCGGCAGGTCGCGCTCACACTGTCGGATTCGTTCTGCGTCGATCGTTACCGCGCGGAATTCCTCACGCTCATCAAGTCCGGTACGGTCGACATCGTGTTTGCCAACGAGCACGAATTACATAGTCTCTATGAAACCGCCGACTTCGACACCGGCGTGAAGGCTTTGCAGCAGGACGCTCGGCTGGCGGTGGTCACGCGCAGCGCCAAAGGCTGCATGGTGGTGAGCGCCGAGGGCCTGGAAGCAGTCAATGCCGTGCCGGTTGAGCAAGTGGCCGACGTTACCGGCGCCGGCGATTTGTTCGCCGCCGGCTTCCTGGTCGGCTTGGCGCGCGGGCAGGACCGCCGCACCGCCGCCCGCCTCGGCGCGCTGGCGGCGGCCGAAGTCATCCAGCATATCGGTGCGCGGCCTGCCGTGTCCCTGAAAGCGCTGGCGGCGGAGAGCGGCCTGACCGTGTAAATGACGGCCCGCCGGCGTTGGTAACCGATTGGTAACCGAACGTAGTTACCGCTTCGTGAACATTAAATTCGCGGAGCGGGCCGATGGCCGAGGACAGCGAAGAGAACGGCGGCGCGCCGCCGTCCAAAGGCGCGGCTGACGAGCCGCCGGCTAAAGGCGACTCCAGCAGCGACTTGCCGAATATTGAATCGCCGCCGCTTTCGCCGGCCGGCGAGGTGACGGCTCACCCAGAGCCTGCGCGCGCACCGACCGACCTTGTTATATTCAGGCCGGATGCAGCCTCGCGGCGCGCAAACCTTCGTTTCAAACCGAGCCACAGACGCAACGCGCTCATGGCGGCATCGGTTCTGGTTGCAAGTGCGCTGGGGACTTTCGTCGGTCTCGTGACCGGCCTCGGTCTTGCCGACCAGAAAAAGCCCGCCATCGATCTCGTCGCGCAGCAGGCAGAACGTGCAGGCGTGCAGCGCACGATCGCGACGCTCGGCAAAGACATCGCGGCGCTCAAGATGAGCCTCGCCGTCAACAAGACATCGCTGCACGGCGAAGTGGCCAAGTTGAGCGAACGGCTGGAGAAGGCGCCCGAAATCACCGGCTCGGTTCCGACGTTACTTGCCGCAGTTCCAACGCCGCCGCCGCGGCCAGCCGCGGCCGAAATCCGTCCGTCGGTGGTACGCGATTGGTCGATCCGTTACGTGCGCGGCGGCTTCGTCTATGTGCGGGGTCACGGCGACACCTATCAGGTGCAGCTCGGCGCACCCTTGCCCCGCCTCGGCCCGGTGCAGCAGGTCAAGCGCCAGGACGGCCGCTGGCTGGTGGTGACGCCCAAGGGCCTGATCGTCTCCATGCGCGACCGCCGCTATTTCGAGCAGTTCTGACCGTCATTTTTTGACCTGAAAATGCGGCGCCGGTTGTGGACGCCGCATGTTTATGCGCCGAGCCATGCGCGCAAACCCAGTAGCGGGCCGGCCACAACCGTGCCAGATTCCGGGCGTGCTTTAAGGCGCAGTGGTGATGGCATGGGCACGCATTTGAAACTCGTGCTGGCGGCGGCAGCTGTGCTTGCGGCCGGTCTGGCTTCGGCGCAAGGCGCTGGGCCCGCGGCGCCCGCGGCCAAGCCGGAAATGGTGCAAAGCTGCCCGGGCCTGGTCGCCGCGCGGCCGCCGACGGCGATCCCCGCCGCCTTCCGCCTTGCGGCGTTGCAAGCCGATCAGTTGCGCCTCACTTACATCGGCCACTCGACCTTCCTGATCGAGAGCCCGCAGCTGGTGCGCATCGCTACCGACTACAACGATTATGTCAGGCCGCCGGTGCTGGCCGACATCGTGACCATGAACCACGCGCATACCAGCCATTACACCGATCATCCCGATCCCGGCATCAAGCACGTGCTGCGCGGTTGGGCCGGCGATGAAAAGCCGGCGCGCATCGACATGACCTACAAGGACGTGCGCGTGCGCAACGTGCCGACCAATATCCGCACCTTCGACGGCGGCACCGAGCGCCACGGCAATTCGATCTTCATCTTCGAGGTCGCCAATCTGTGCATTGCCCATCTCGGTCATCTGCACCATACGCTGACGCAAGCGCAGCTCAATGAGATCGGCCGCGTCGACGTGGTCATGGTACCGGTGGACGGCTCCTACACGCTCGATCTCGACGGCATGGTCGAGGTGCTGCACGCACTCAAGGCGCCGCTGATGATTCCGATGCATTATTTCAGCGCCTTTACGCTCGATCGTTTCCTTGCGCGCGTACGCCAGGAATGGGAGGTCGAGATCGCCGAAATTCCCTCGGTCGTGCTGTCGAAGACCAGTCTGCCGGCCAAGCCGAAGGTGCTGGTGCTGCCGGGCCATTAAGCAAGAACGCATTAAGGATGCATGCATATTGCGCATCCGCCCTTGGAACCTTATCAACAGGGCCGGTTGACCGGGGGAACCGATAGGTCCTATTCGCGTTATTGGGTGCTTTTTTTGAGTGTAGTGAAGGGTTTTTAATGGTGCAGACTTGGAGCAACTGGAAACGCTTCCCCGATGTGGAAAGCGGCGAGAATGTCGAGGCGCCGATCGGGCCGGGCGTCTATGAGGTGCGCCATTCGTCGACCGGCCGTGTGATTGCGTTCGGGCCCGCCGGCAATGTGGCGCAGGCGCTATCCGAGCTGAAGCTCGACGGCGGGGTAAGCACCTTCGCCAAACTGTTCCGCAAACAGCCGCTGGTGCCGCGCGTCGCCGATCTCGAATACCGCACCTGCGCGGCGGCGAGCCGCGCCGAGGCCAAGATCGCGGCGCACCGCTTGCTGGGACTGCGCCAGACCGCCTGGCGCCGCCGCATGGATGCCGGCTGGGCGGCGCGCCAGCCGAGCTGAACGATAGCGCGAAAGTTCGATGAGGCGGCCGGCCGCTTTGCTTTTGCGCGCGGCATAATCGTATAAAGCGGTATCCGGATCTCATCCCATGCCATACGCGACCACCCCCGACAAAGTGCGGCTGAATTACGAGGAGGTCGGGCAGGGCACGCCCATTTTGTTCGTGCACGAATTTGCATCCGACCACCGCGGCTGGGAGCCGCAGATGCGCGAATTCGGCAAGCGCCACCGCTGCATCACCTATTCGGCGCGCGGCTACACGCCTTCCGATGTGCCGGCAGACCCGGATGTCTATAGCTACAACGACGTCATGCGCG
>Ga0307417_10000015_pt1 | contig 64961 bp, 61 predicted proteins | sample SalMarWE160210MG_2_FD_202514 | JGI IMG/M metagenome (GOLD analysis project Ga0307417, IMG submission 202514) | Salt marsh sediment microbial communities from the Plum Island Ecosystem LTER, Massachusetts, United States - WE1602-10 | ecosystem: Environmental > Aquatic > Marine > Intertidal zone... | reverse complement strand
AAACGGCGCTGATGTGGGCGAAGCGCTAGCGGAATTATGCGCTGGGCTGCCGCGGTTCCCGCCAGCGCCCGGCGTTGCGGCCGGCGATCAGCCAGTACACCCCGCCGAACACAATGCCGGCGGCGGCGGCGACTTGCGTCCCGTGCGAAATCGGTGGCGGCGGATGGTCGATGGATTCCTCATAAGACGGCGGCGCCAGCCCGCTGGCGGAATAGCCGAGCAGCATGACGGCGGCACCTGCCACAGCGTGGATCAACACCGAACGGACTTTGACCATCTCCGCGACGGCGATCAGGATTGCCAGCGGCAGCAGAGTAACCGCGCCGGTAAAGGCGGCGCCGGCAAACACAAACACGGAGAATGTGCTGCGCTCAACCACGTCACCACTGAAGCCGTGCCATTCCGGGCCGAGCAGGCCGATGGCGATGGCAATGCCGGCGGCCAACGTCGCCAGCATGACGGCGACGATGATGACGATGATGCGGCCGAGGAACGCCATTAGTCCGTCATCGCCATGGCGCGCAGCGCCATGCGCTCGCGCGCCGAGAGTTTCTCGCTCGCGCTCTTGAGCTGGCCGCAGGCCGCCAGAATGTCGCGGCCGCGCGGTGTGCGCACCGGTGAGGCATAACCGGCGTCAAAAACCACCTGCGAGAACTTCTCGATTCTCTCCCAGTCCGAGCATTGATAGCGGCTGCCGGGCCAGGGATTGAACGGGATGAGATTGATCTTGGCCGGGATGCCCTTGAGCAAACGCACAAGCGATTTGGCGTCCTCAATCGAGTCGTTGACGTCCTTGAGCATGACGTATTCGAAGGTGATGCGCTTGGCGTTGGAGACGCCGGGATAGGTGCGGCAAGCGTCGAGCAGTTGCGCGATCGGGTATTTGCGGTTGAGCGGCACCAGCTCGTTGCGTAACTCGTCGCGTACCGCGTGCAGCGAGACCGCCAGCATGCAGCCGATCTCGGCGCCGGCGCGCGCGATATTCGGCACCACGCCCGAAGTGGAGAGCGTGATGCGGCGCTTGGAAATGCCGATGCCATCGCCGTCGGCAACGATCAGCAGCGCGTCGCGCACCGCCTCGAAATTGTAGAGCGGCTCGCCCATGCCCATCATCACGATGTTGGTGATGCAGCGTTCGCCCGAAGGAACCACGCCGTCGGTCGGGCGCGTGCCGCCCGGCCAATCGCCTAGCCGGTCCCGCGCGGCCATCACTTGGCCGACGATCTCGCCGGCGGTGAGATTGCGCACGAGGCGCTGGGTGCCAGTGTGGCAGAAGGTGCAGGTGAGCGTACAACCGACCTGGCTGGAAACGCACAGCGTGCCGCGCTCCGTGTCGGGGATATAGACGCATTCGACTTCGTGCGGGCGCTCACCCTGCACCTCGCCCGGCAGCCGCAGCAGCCACTTGCGCGTGCCGTCGACCGAGACCTGCTCGGCCACCACTTCGGGGCGATCGAGCGTGAAATAGTCCGCCAACGCTGCGCGCAGCTCCTTCGACACGCTGGTCATGGACTCGAAATCGGTCAGGCCGCGGAAATAGATCCAGTGCCAGAGCTGCTGCACGCGCATCTTGCGCTGACCCTCCGGCACGCCGAGCGTGCCGAGGGCGTCGGCCAATTCGGCGCGCGTGAGGCCGATCAGCGACGGCTTGGCTGGAGCGACATAGCGCTCGAGCGGCGTCTTCTCGACGAAGCCGGCCGAGGCCGGTGTCATTTCGATCGTGCTTGCCATCGGGTCAGGTCGTCATGTCCGCGCGCGGGCGCATGGACGACAATATAGGACGCCGATGGCCTACTTGCACTCCGCCGCCACCTTGTCGAGCGCGTCGGAGACGCCCTTGAGCGAATAAGTGTCGGTGGTCTTGGTGTTGTGGGTAGAGATGCTCTTGATCACCATGTCGGCGCCCTTGCGCATGGCCTCCACCATCTGCGCCTCTTCGGCGGCGTTCTTCACCCAGGCCCCGTCGTTCTGGGTGTACATGACGTAGCTCGCGGTGCCGATGGTGGCGGAGGCGTCGACGCCGGGCTTCTGCGGGTAGCCGACGATGATCGACACCTCGTTCGTGACCTTCTCGGCCGGGCGCGTGGAGACGAAGGCGTAAGAGGGATCGCGATTGCGGCCGGGCGGATCAGTCACCGCCGAGGTCGGCTTGGACAACGCGAAGCAGACCGTCTTGCCGCCGGGGCTTGCCTTATAGGCTCCCCAGTCGCCGAACTGGCCGAGCAGCGTGGCCTGGTCGGTCGGCTTTGGTTTCTTCTGCTGCGCGGATGCAGGAATCGCGACTGCGCAGGCCGAAGCCGCCAGGATGGCAATCGTGGTGCGAAGCAAAAAAGTCATGTGCATCGGGCCCTACCGGTCAAAATTCTGACGATCGTGGAACCGCCCCCTCAAGACGCGCCGGATACTAGCCCAATACGGGGGAATATCGCCAATGTGAAGGCGGCAATGCGCCGCTGTGCGCGGAGGTTAGCCGCGGAAAGTTAACACCGCCAGCCCGAATGCCCACCCGCGCCGTGCTAGAAATGGCGCCCCGTTCATCCCCTCCGATCCGACCACCATGAAAGCCCTGCTCTGTACCCGCTACGGCACGCCCGACGACCTCGAACTCGCCGACATCGCCGATCCGACGCCAGCGCCGGGCGAGGCGGTCGTACGGGTCGCGGCCGCCGCGCTGAACTTCTTCGACACGCTGATCATCGCCGGCAAGTACCAGCACAAGCCGGCCTTCCCGTTCTCGCCTGGCGCCGAGTTCGCAGGCGAAGTCGAAAGCGTCGCTGCCGGCGTCACCAGATTTGCGCCCGGTGACCGCGTCATCGGCAATATCGGCTGGGGCGCCGCGCGCGAGAAGGTCGCACTTGCCGCCGACCAACTCGTTGCGCTGCCGGCCGGCTTGGACTTCGACCGCGCGGCCGGCCTCACCGTCACCTACGGCACGTCGCTGCATGCGCTGAAGGACCGGGCCAAGCTCAAGGCCGGCGAGACGCTTGCCGTGCTGGGCGCCGCCGGCGGCACCGGTCTCTCCGCAGTCGAAATCGGCAAGCTGATAGGCGCGCGCGTCATCGCCTGCGCGTCGTCCGACGAAAAGCTTGCGTTCGCGCGCCGGCACGGCGCCGATGCCGGCGTGAACTATGCTGCGGCCGATCTCAAGGATGCACTGCGCCAGCTGACCGGCGGCAAGGGCGTCGACGTGGTCTACGACCCCATTGGCGGGGTGCAGGCCGAAGCCGCGCTACGCGGCATGGATTGGGGTGGGCGTTTCCTGGTGGTGGGTTTCGCCACCGGCGAAATCCCCAAGCTGCCGCTCAACTTGGTGCTGCTACGCAGCTATGACGTGCTCGGCGTCTATTGGGGCGCCTGGATTATACGCGATCCGCAAGGCCATCGCGCCAACATGACGCAAATTCTCGATTGGTGTGCGCAGGGCAAGCTGTCCTCGCACGTGCACGCGGTCTATCCGCTCGATCAGGCGCCGGCTGCGCTCAAGGCCATCGCCGCGCGCAAAGTGATGGGCAAGGTAATTCTGTGGCCTTAACCCTGGCGTGCGAATTCCGCCAGCTTGCCGCGCGCCGCCTCGCGATGCACCGGGCGGATGTGGTCGGCGACCAGCGCAATGGCGGTGCCGAGCATCGCCGCGTCGTCGGTGAAACCGAGCACGGGCAGCACGTCGGGAATGGCGTCGGTCGGCAGCACGAAATAGGCAATTGCGCCGAAGAGCGTTGCCTTCACCGGCGTCGGGGTATCGCGGTCGAAGGCGCAGTAATAGGCGGCCAGCAGGTCCTCGGCGAAGGGGATGCGTGCGGCGACGCGCGCCAGCTTGCGCCAGAAGCTGCGGCGCAGGGCATTTTCGTCGTCCTCACGTCGCCAGAATGCGGTGCGTGCGAATGCCATGGGGGTAATTTGGGCAGTAATTTGGGCACATGCAAGGCATGACCCTCATCCCGCAATCTTGTCCATCGCTTCGGCCAACCTGACGTCCAACTCGGTGACCCCGCCGGCGTCGTGGGTGGACAGCGTCACCTCGACGGTCTTGTAGACGTTGAACCATTCCGGGTGGTGATCCATTTTCTCCGCCACCAGCGCGGCCCTGGTCATAAAGCCGAAGGCCTGATTGAAGTCCTTGAACACGAATTTCTTGCTGATGGCGTCGCGGCCGGCCACTTCGGACCAGCCGGCAAGCTTGGCCAAAGCCGATTTGCGGGCTGCCGCGGTCAGTTTTTGCGCCATGCGCCCTCCCCCGAGGCAACGCTAAGACCCTCGCAAAGGGTCCGCAGAGCCCTTAGCTATGACAGACAACCCCGATCCTACGAGGCTTCCATGTCCTGGTCATTGAATATCGGCAGGGTGGCGGGCACCGTCGTGCGCATCCACCTGACCTTTCTGATTTTTCTCGCCTGGATCTTCGCCGCCAGTTACGCGGCCAGCGGCGCGGCCACGGCCTGGAATACCCTCATATTCATCGTCCTGCTGTTCCTGTGCGTGCTGCTGCACGAGTTCGGCCACATTTTCACGGCGCGCGCCTTCGGCGTGACCACGCCCTATGTGACGCTGCTGCCGATCGGCGGCGTGTCGCAGCTCGAGCGCATCCCGGAAGAGCCGTGGGAGGAATTTCTCATCGCCATCGCTGGCCCAATGGTCAATATCGTCATCACCCTCCTGCTGGTCTATGTGGCCGGCGCCAACCTGCAGCCGAGCGCCGCAACTTTGATCGACAGCACGCAGATTTCGATGGTGGACCGGCTGGCGATCGTCAACCTGTTTCTGGCGCTGTTCAACCTGATCCCGGCCTTCCCCATGGACGGCGGGCGCGTGCTGCGTGCGCTGCTAGCCAGCCGCATGGGCTATGTGCGCGCGACCGAAATCTCCGCCTCGATCGGCCAGTTCGTCGCCTTCGCGCTCGGCTTCATCGGCCTCATGTACAACCCGATCCTGATCTTCATCGCCATCTTCGTCTATCTCGCCGCTTCCTCAGAAGCGCATATGGTGGCGCTGCGCGCGGTCTCGCGCGGCGTGCCGGTCAGCCACGCCATGATGACGCAATTCGCCACCCTCACCCCGCAGGCGCATATCGACGAGGCGGTGCAGACCTTGCTGGCGACCAGCCAGGGCGAATTCCCAGTCGTGGACGGCGCCGGCAAGCCAATCGGCGTGCTCGACCGCGGGGCGCTGATCCGCGCGCTCAAGACGCTGGGGCCGGACGCCCGTGTCGGCGACGCCATGAGCCCCGAATTCCCCACCGTCGGCCACCGCACCACGCTCGAGCAGGCGTTCAAGCTGTTGCAGCAGAAATCCGCGCCGGCCGTCGGCGTCACCGACATTTCCGGCAAGCTCACCGGCCTGGTCACCAACGAGACCATCGTCGAGATGATGATGCTGCAAGAGGCCGCGCCGCGCGGCTGGCGCGCGAGTCCCTGGGGCCGGGCGGCGGGGGCGTGAGCCCGCCGGTTGCTTCCCGGCTGGGCGTGACTATATTGCGCCGCAATAGCGTCGCGTCGCGGGCCCGAAAAGGCCCGCGCTTTGGTTTTCAGGACTGCCCATGAATCTCCGTAACGTCGCCATCATCGCCCACGTCGACCACGGCAAGACCACCCTGGTCGATCGGCTGTTGCAGCAATCGGGCACGTTCCGCGAGAACCAGCGCGTGGTCGAGCGCGCCATGGATTCCAACGATCTCGAGCGCGAACGCGGTATCACCATTCTGGCGAAGGCCGCCTCGGTGGTCTGGAAAGACACCCGCATCAATATCGTCGACACGCCCGGCCATGCCGATTTTGGCGGCGAGGTCGAGCGCATCCTCAATATGGTTGACGGCGCCATCGTGTTGGTGGACGCCGCAGAGGGCCCGCTGCCGCAGACCAAATTCGTGGTGTCGAAGGCGTTGAAGATGGGATTGAAGCCCATCGTCGTAATCAACAAGGTCGACCGCGCCGACGCGCGCGCGACGCAGGTGGTGAACGAGGTGTTCGACCTTTTCGCCGCGCTCGATGCCAGCGACGAGCAGCTCGACTTTCCGATTCTCTACGGTTCGGCCAAGGAAGGCTGGATGGCGACGAGCCAGGACGGGCCGAAGGATTCGATGGCGCCGTTGTTCGATCTGGTGCTGCGCCACGTCCAGCCGCCGCACGTCGAGCCAGGCCCGTTCCGCATGCTCGGCACAATCCTGGAAGCCAATTCCTATCTCGGCCGCATCGTCACCGGCCGCATCACCTCCGGCACCGTCAAGGCCAACCAGAACGTCAAGGTGCTCGACCGCGAAGGCAAGCTCATTGAGCAGGGCCGCGTCACCAAGCTGCTGGCCTTCCGCGGGCTCGAGCGTACCGGCGTCGAAGAAGCCGAAGCCGGTGACATCGTCGCGGTGGCGGGGCTGCCCAACGCCACGGTCTCCAACACCATCTGCGCGCTGGAGGTGGAGACGCCGCTGCCGGCTCAGCCGATCGACCCGCCGACGCTCGCCATGGTGTTCCGCGTCAACGATTCACCCCTTGCCGGCACCGAGGGCGACAAGGTCACCGGCCGCATGATCCGCGACCGGCTGCTGCGCGAGGCGGAAGGCAACGTGGCGCTGCGGGTTCGTGAATCCGACGAGAAGGATTCCATGGAAGTGGCCGGGCGCGGCGAATTGCAGCTCGGCATCCTGATCGAGACTATGCGACGCGAGGGCTTCGAGCTGTCGGTATCGCGGCCGAAAGTGCTTCTGCGCGAAGACGAGAAAACCGGCGAGGTGCTGGAGCCGATCGAGGAGGTCGTCATCGACCTCGACGAGGAGCATTCCGGCATCGTCGTGCAGAAAATGTCGGAGCGCAAAGCCGAGATGATGGAGATGAAGCCATCCGGCGGCCATCGCACCAGGCTGGTGTTTCACGCGCCGACGCGCGGGCTGATCGGCTATCAGGGCGAGCTGCTCACCGACACGCGCGGCACCGCGATCATGAACCGGCTGTTCCACGGCTACGCCCCCTACAAGGGGCCGATCCAGGGCCGCCGCAATGGCGTGCTGATCTCCAACGACCAGGGCGAGGCGGTCGCTTACGCGCTGTGGAACCTGGAAGATCGTGGCCCGATGATGATCGAGCCGGGCTGGAAAGTGTACAAAGGCATGATCGTCGGCGAACACACCCGCGGCAACGACCTCGTCGTCAACGTGCTCAAGGGCAAGAAGCTGACGAACATTCGCACCACCTCCAAGGACGAGGCGGTGCGCCTCACCCCGCCGATCCGCATGACGCTGGAGAAGGCGCTCGCCTATATCGAGGACGACGAGCTGGTCGAGGTGACGCCGAAATCGATCCGCCTGCGCAAGATGCTGCTCGACGAGAACGACCGCAAGAAGGAAGAGCGCAAGAAGGAAACCGAGGCGGTGTGATGTCTGATACCTCACCCCCCGCAAGCAAGCGGCGTACTTTCGATTCTAATTTCGAGTGATTCGAATCAAGCCGCCGAATCACTTTCGGCGCACGTGCCTTCACTCGGGCGTGCCGTGGCTGTCCCATATCAGCACAACCGAAAAGGCTCCCGCGCGCAAGCGACCTCGCGCGCACGGTTTTGCGGCCTCCGCAGGCCAATTATCGCCCTGCTGTGACCAGTAATCCACACCATTTACGGATCATTAATCATAGGGCTTGAAGGGCGCAGGGTTCGTTGCTTCTATTCCGAAATGAGCACGACCCTCATAGAGATTCGCCGCGCCAAGGCGTCCGACGCGGCCGACGTCGCCGAGACCCATGACGAGGCATGGCGCACGGCCTATCAGGGCATCATCCCCGGCAACGAACTCGACAAACTGATCAATCGGCGCGGGCCAGACTGGTGGGATTCGGCCATCCGCAAGGGCAGCCGCATCACTATCCTGCAGTTCGGCGAGCAGATCGCCGGCTACGCCAATTACGGCCGCAACCGCGCCCGCAGCCTGTTCTACGACGGCGAGGTCTACGAGCTTTACCTGCGCCCAGAGTTCCAGGGCCTCGGCTTTGGCCGCCGCCTGTTTTCGGCCGCGCGCAAGGACCTGATGCAGAGCGGACTGAAGAGCCTGGTGGTGTGGGCGTTGTCCGACAACGAGCCGGCGGTGGAATTCTATCGCGCGCTCGGCGGCCGCGCCGTCGCCCGTTCCTCGGAACGCTTCGGGCTAAAGACGCTCGACAAGGTCGCCTACGCCTGGCAGGGGTGATTCTCCGTCGTCCCGGCCAAGCGAGCACTCGGATCGGCGCTTCGCGCCGTCCGAGCACAGGCTCCGCTAACGCGAGCCGGGACCCATAACCACCACACTATCGAGAAGATACGGCGTATCGGTCCCCGCCTTCGCGGGGACGGCGCTTTAGACATTCGGCGCCGGCAAACCCTTCTGCGCACACGCGGCACGCAAGCTGTTCAACAGCAGGCACGCGATCGTCATGGGGCCGACGCCGCCCGGCACCGGCGAGATGGCACCGGCGACCTCGCGCGCCTCGGCAAAGGCGACATCGCCGACGATGCGCGTTTTGCCGCCCTCGCGCGGCACGCGGTTGACGCCGACGTCGATCACGGTCGCGCCCGGCTTGATCCAATAACCGCGCACGAGTTCGGGATTGCCGATGGCGGCGATCAGCAAATCCGCGCGCTGGCAAACCTCCGGCAGATCGCGCGTCTTGGAATGACAGATCGTGACCGTCGCGTTCTCTGCCAGCAGCAATTGCGCCAACGGCTTGCCGACGATGTTGGAGCGGCCGACCACCACCGCCTCCATGCCTTCGAGCGAGGCATGCACGCTCTTGGCCAGCAGGATGCAGCCGACCGGCGTGCACGGCACCAGTGCGGGCAGGCCGCTGGCGAGCCGGCCGACGTTGAGCGGATGAAAGCCGTCGACGTCCTTGGCGGGATCGATGGCCGCGATGATTTTGTGCGGATCGATTTGCTTGGGCAGCGGTAGCTGCACCAGGATGCCGTTTACCGTCTCGTCGGCGTTGAGCTCGGCAACGACCGCGAGCAGCTCGGCTTCCGATGTGCTTGCCGGCAGCTTGCGATCCAGGCCGCGCATTCCCGATTCCGCCACCGCCTTGGACTTATTGCGGACATAGACCTCGCTTGCCGGATTATCGCCCACCAGCACCACCGCTATGCCTGGCACGACGCCGCGATCGCGGCGTAGACGATGCACGGCGTCGCTCACCTTGCCGCGCAAGTCCGCCGAAACCATCTTGCCGTCGATAATCCTTGCCGTCATGGACGCTTTCTAGCGCGCCGCGGCCATCTTCTCCAGCGCCGCGATCAGCGTTGGGCCATCGCCCGCAAGGACGAGCCGCTTGACGCGCGCCGTGGCGCCCGCAGCCAGGGTGACGTCGCGCGGCGCAACGCCGACCGCCTTGGCGATCAAGCGGATGAGCGCGTCATTGGCTTCGCCCTCGCTCGGCGGGGCGGCCACGCGGACCTTCACCACCGCGCGCCCGTCGGCTAGGTGCTCGATGCCGTCGATGGCGTTGCGGCCGCCCTTGGGCGTTAGCCGCACGACGAGCGCGACCCCATCCGCAACCGCGCTCCAGGGCGCAGCCACCCTAGAAGACGTTGGGATAGATGTAGCGGACGATGACGTTTTCGATAAGCAGGATGATCAGGATCAGGATCACCGGCGAAATGTCGATACCGCCGAGGTGGGGCAGCATGGAGCGGATCGGCCGCAGCAGCGGTTCGGTGACGCGGTAAAGAAAATCTCCCACCGCCGCCACCACCGCGTTGCGGGTGTTGACCACGTTGAAGGCGATCAGCCAGGACAGCACGGCGGCCGCGATCAGCAGCCAAATATAGATCTGAAGCACCAGCAGGATGATGTCGAGGACCGAGCGCATGCGTGTTCATCCGTTCGCAATGTGGGCGGAAACTAGCGGGTTGCATGGCCTGGAACAAGCCGACCGGCGGCCGCTGTGTGCCATTTTACTTGCGCATGAGCTAGTCCGAAAACCGGTGCCCATCCCGATCAGGTCGAGGACAAGCTTTTCGGGATCACGCGCTGGCCCGATCCTTGACAGGCCGCGACCCTGGCCCTAAATGGCGGCCACTCGCCGCCACTTCTGGCGCAACGACGTTAAATTGTTGCGATTCGGCGGGGCCGTAGCTCAGTTGGGAGAGCGCCTCGTTCGCAATGAGGAGGTCAGGGGTTCAAATCCCCTCGGCTCCACCACCCAACCCCTTCCGGGGCGATCTTTTCCCCCTCCTGGAGTTTTCAACAACGAGCGGCAGCCTTCGAACCGCACCCGACCTCATTTCGAGGCCGCGGGTTCTGGCGCCTTCATCGGTCGAACGCGGTCGCCATCTTTCAAAAACGCTCCAGCGCGGACCACAACCGCGTCGCCTTCAGAGAGTCCTTCGCTAATTTCAGCCTTTCCTGCCTGGATCAGGCCGACCGTCACGCTTCGGGTCTCGACCCGATTATCGCGCACCACCTGAACGACAGTGCCGTCCTGTCCGTACAAAACCGCTGACAATGGAATAGCCGTGCCGCAGCTTCGGCCAACATCAATCGTGGCGCGGCCAAAAGCGCCAACCCTCAGCGAAGGATCGCCGCCTACGAACACGCGGACCTGCCCGAGCTGGGTCTGCGGGTTGATAGCGGTCGAAGAAAGCCGCACCTTTCCCGCCAATGTCCCGACGCCGATGATTTCGACGATTGCAGTTTGATTGGGAGCGAGGCGCGACAGCGCATTGCCTGGCGCCTCGGCCAAGAGCTCCATTTCTCCGCGTTTTACGATGCGGAAGAGTGGCGGCGCGCTGGACGACGCCGTCGTCCCGATCATGGCCGTCACCGCGCTGACGACGCCTGCCGCCGGCGCGTGCACGGAGACAACCGCGCTATTTTTTGATCCCTCCGGAGGCGCCAAGCGCGCCAGCGTCTGGCCCACTACCACCCTGGCGCCAGGCTCGACGAGGACTTCCGCGATCCGCAATCCTTCCCGCTCCGGCCGTACCAGAATTTCATTCCGTGGAACGAGTACCCCGGTAACCTGAAGTGTGTCGACAAAGCACAATTGCTTGGCCGGGGTCACCGTCACTGCCAGATCAGGATTTGGACCCATGTCGCCCGGCCCGGCAGCCGACAACGGCAACGTGGCGCCGAAATACGTAACAACCATTCCAGCCACGATTGCGGCGGCGCGTGCCGATACGCCGCGCGGCAGTGAACGTGCCGAAGGCAGCCGAACGTCCTTGCAGCGGCAGCGCGGTTTAATCGAGACGACGAACGGAAAATGCGTCCGCGCCGCCGTCTTGTTGAATGTCAACATCTCGGCCCAACCATCATCCTTCGGCCATCAAGGCAGCTCTGTGCGCAAGGAATTAGCGACTATCGGGGTCACTCTGTCGCCATTGCGCAGCGAGCTGCCGGCATTTGCTACGACCATGTCGCCTTCCTGCAGGCCCGCGCGAATTTCAGTGTCGGTGTCCGAATGGAATCCGACGTCAACCCGGCGCGTCTCGATGACATTATCATGCACGACCTGAACACTCGTACCACCGGTTTGATATGTTACCGCCGAGCGCGGAACCGATATCCCGCAGCTTCGATCGGCATCGATCGTGGCTTGGGCAAATATACCAACCCGAAGCCCCGAAATGGGCTCCAGTGAAATGCGGGCGCGGCCAAGTTGCGTATTTTGATTGACCGCGGAAGGCACCCGCCGAACCCAGCCGGACAGCTCGCGATTGTCGTTAATGAAAATTCGCGCTCTTTGTCCGGGTGAAAGTGCTGGCAAATGTATACTCGGAACTTCCGCCTCGAGTTCGATTTCGTTATTGACCGCGATAAGAAACAGCGGTTCCTGCCCCAGCGAAGAGGCCGTGGCGCCCACGACGGCGGTGCTGCGCATTATCATGCCGGCCACAGGCGCCTTCAATGTCATCGCGTCTTTAGTAGCGGCAGCGGAATTCGCTGCTTCACCGCTCTGGCGCTTCAGCCGCACGAGAGTTTGACCGGCATTCACCTGGTCGCCTTCGCTGGCGAGTACTTCGGCGATTTGATAACCTGGGGATTCGAGCGTCACGACCGCCTCATTACGAGCAACCAGAAAGCCAGTGACGTGAATGGCTTCGGAAAAGCAGGCTTTCGTCGCACGCACCACCACCACCTGTGCTGCGGGGAGCAAATCAGCATCGGCCGCAACAGCATATCCAACTGGAAAGGCACCGATGTTTGACCCGCTAATGAGGGTCACCCCCGCGATACCAATCACCGCCAAAGAAAGAGGCTTCACGGCCGACACCTAAATCTCCGGATCACCACGGCCCCCATCATCGGCTGCAACCTTATTGCTCACCACTATTGCAATTGGCGCACCACCCGAAAGCCATTGCCGGAATATCGTACGTCGATATCGTACCGGAAACGCGAATTTGACCGCACATAGTCGGATTCGCTGTCGAAAGACCCGCCGCGCAAGACGCGCAGCCGGCATTGCCCGGTAAGCCAGGCCGAACCGTTCGTCGGGGCCTTGTGGTAATCGTCGTTCCAGCAGTCTTCGACCCACTCCGCCGCATTGCCCGCGGTGTCGTAAAGGCCAAATGAATTTGCCTTGTAGGTGCCGACCGGAGAGGTCTGTTCACTTTCACCCGTACTGCATTCCCGACAGTTAGCATGACGCGCGCCAACGCCGTGGCCCCACCAAAAGGAGGTGCTGGTTCCGCCACGCGCCGCATATTCCCACTCAGCTTCCGAGGGCAGCCGATAGGCTTGACCGGTCTTCTGCGACAGCCAGGTTACGAATTCCTTCGCATCCATCCAGCTCACATTGATGACCGGGCGGCTGCCACGCCCCCAGCCCCGATCGCCCGGGTGGAATTTGCAGCCATTTTCACTCACGCACCTATCCCATTCATCGAAAGTCACCTCGCGAACGCCAATAGCGAACGGCTTCGCGATGCTGACCTGATGGACCGGTTTTTCGCGGTCGTTGTTTGATGATCCCATTTGAAACGAACCGGCCGGTACGACCACCAGTTCGGGGCATTCCGCACAGTCGCGGAAAGTAGTGCCGGGCTTGAAAGCCTTGCGGGTCGGCTCACGCGGCGGCGAGAGCGCCGCATGAGCGGGTTCCCGTGGCGATACGGCGGGACGCGAAGTTTGCGAAGGTATCGTGCGGGCTGGCGGAAACGACGACGGAGTTCGCGCCGGTTGTGTCATCGCCACTCCCGACTGTTTTCCTCGAAATTTAAATTCCTCAAGAAGAGAAGAAGCGACCCAAGGGACCTGCTCGCCACGTGAGGTACGCGACACGCTGACGCGGGTGCGGTTGAACATCTCCTCTGCGCTCAGGCCGGGCGACTCGAGTTGCTTTAGAAGCTCACCGGCGAACAGACTCGTTGCGCCGGTTTTTTCGTCTTGGAGCAACCTGCCGGGAGCCGCGGAATAAAGCACGAGCGTTCCGGTGGGCGCCTCAACCGGAGCAAGCCCGGCGGCCGATGCGCGAAAGCGACGTTCAAACGGATTTCTTCGTGCGGCATCGATAATAACAATCTTTACCTTCGCTCCTTTGCGGTGCACTTCGGCAAGCAGCGCATCAACACTGACGCCATCGCGGCGCACGTCGGCTTCGGACCAAATTTGAGCGTTGGTCGGGATCAGATAGCTTCGCCGGCTGACCTGGAGGCCGATGCCGCTGAAGTAGAAGAACGCAGTCGTGCCGTCCTTGATCTTGCCGGTAAAGGCATTGATTGCACGTTGCATTTCTTTCTTGCCAAGATTTGTCTTGAATTCGACGCTGAAATTGAGGCGGCGAAGTTCGTCCGCAAGCTTCGTAGCATCTTTGATCGGGGTGGCCAGCGGCGTACTGGCGTCGGGATATTTCGCATTTGCGATCACGAGCGCCACACGTTCATCTTTTTGTTGGGCCGACGAAGACGACGCCAGCATCACAGAAGCAAAAAAAATACCCAGCCAAAATAGCGGCCGGACGCTAATTCCGGCGCCCGCCTTATCGGCGCAGTTGTGCAAACACATTTGCATTTTTGCTGCTTTGTTTCCCATTACGATCGCAAAGGAGATATCTTGCCGCAGGGACGCTGGCTGCTAGCTCTTCGGCATTTTTTCGAGCGCTTGAAGGCCGCCAATCTCCTCCAGTTTCCTCCCCGAAACTGCCGATTTTTCGGTCAAATTCTAAACAGATTGGTGGTCCCGGACAACAGGCAGAAAGGGAAGCGGCAGCACGCTTTGCCGATATTTGGTTCCACGCAGCCCTGCTGTCGGCCAGGCCGAGCGGTCATCGACCGTCGATTCAATGCCGTTGCATGGTCCGAGCGGAACCTACTGACGGCGGCAGGCGCGGATCGCACATTTCGCCGCGCCACGTTCTTTCGGACTGTTGCTTTCGGATACGGGGAGCGTGCAGGCAATCCGACGCGCCGCCGTTCATTCCGCAGGGTGACCAGCCTTTCTACCGCGACTCGGCTCCGGTTCATCTCCCGGCCCCATGAGATGCCTGAATAGACGCCATGAAAAGCCACCCACGTCGTCCATGATTGTGAAAACGGCCGGCACGAACAACAACGATAGAAATGTCGACACGATGAGTCCGCCGATAACTGCGATCGCCATCGGTGACCGGAACTCACCACCGGCGCCGATCGCCAAAGCGCTTGGCGCCATCCCCGCCGTCATTGCGATTGTCGTCATCACGATCGGTCGGACGCGTTTTTGACCGGCTTCGATGATGGCGGACGTGCGGTCATGTCCGTCGCGCATCAATTCCACGGCAAAATCGACTAGCATGATCGCATTTTTGGTGACGATACCCATCAGCATCAGGAGCCCAATGACCACCGGCGTAGTGATTGGCGAGAATGTCACAAGCAGCGCCAGGATCGCGCCGGCGATGGACAAGGGGAGCGAAAACAAGATGGTGAGTGGTTGCTGCAAACTGGCGAAAAGCACGGCGAGGACCACGTAGACCATCACGAGGCCGTTTCGCATGGCGGCGCCAAATCCACCGAATAGCTCCGCTTGCAGTTCTGCATCGCCTCCCTCGTCGACCGTGATGCCGGGTGGGAGATTTTTCATAACCGGCAGCTCACTAATGGCTGCGCTCGCGTCACTGAGAGTGGAGTCGCCGACAAGATCCGCCTGCACTCTCGCTTCGCGTTGGCGGTCATATCGGGAAATGCTGACCGGACCTTCGCCGAAGCTGATATCGGCCAAGGCATTGAGCGGCACCGCGGTGCCGCGCATTGATGGCACCCGAATCTGTTCGATAACTTTACGATCGGCGCGCGCTTTTTCGTCCAGCAGAACACGAATTGGAATAACCCGCTCGCCATCGTTGAATTTTGCAAGCGCCGGAGCGAGGTCGCCGACGGTTGCGACGCGGATGGTCTCCGACAGCGTCTCTGTCGATACGCCCAAACGAACAGCCAGGTCGCGCCGCGGGTAAATCCGAAGTTCCGGACGATTGAGCGTCGCCGCCGAGATGATATCCGTGACCATCGGGAGCCGCCGCATCTGGGTGGCGATCTCGGACGCCACATTCGATACCGTGTCGGCGTTTTGCCCGGTGACGATCAGCGTTATGGCGCGCTGTCCGTTCTCGTCCACGAACCAATAGCGGACGTCCGGAATATCCCGAAGATCTTTGCTGATGTCGTGCTCAAGCTCACGCTGTGAAAGCGACCGCTCTGTTTTCGGCACGAAATTGATGGTCAGCGTGGCTGTGCGGACTCCCAGCACGCCATCTGGAGTTCGACCGCCGTTAACAAACACGCTCACCACCTCCAACTTGCGGCGCAGGAGAGTGGCAATGCGGTCAGCTACGGCTTGAGTATCGGCGAGTTGCGAACCGGGCGGCAGATCAATGGTAAGTGTCGATCGGGAAATGTCCGCTGCGGGAAGAAATCCCACATGCAACAATCGCGCGCTCGCCAGCGAGAGTGCGAAAAACAGCAGACCGGCGACAACGGTCAAGAAACGGTGTCTTACCGCCCACCCAAGCACGCGCGAATAGAGCTGCATAATACGCCCATCGTGCCGCTCTCCATAGTGATGCGGAATGAGGAAGTAAGCCGCGAGCATCGGCGTGATCATGCGCGCGCATAGCAACGAAAACATAACCTGCACCGAGACCGTTACGCCAAATTGCTTGAAGAACTGGCCCGGGACTGAAGGCATGAAGCTAGCAGGCACGAAAACCGCGACGATGGTCAGGCTGATGGCGATGACGGCGAGTCCGATTTCGTTGCTGGCGTCGAGCGCCGCCTGGTAGGGCGTTTTCCCCATCCGCATATGACGCGCGATGTTTTCGATTTCGACGATCGCATCGTCGACAAGAATTCCGGTACTGAGCGTGATCGCCAGCAGGCTCACCATGTTGAGCGAGAAGCCGATAACGTACATGGCCCAAAAAGCGGGAAAGATCGACAGCGGCAGTGTGATGGCCGCGATAATGGTCGCCCGCCAATCGCGCAAAAACAAAAATACCACGATGACCGCGAGGGCAGCGCCTTCATACAATGTATCTATAGCCGAGTAGTAATTGCCCAGCGTTTGCGGGACCGAGGAATCGATCAATTTAAGAGCGACTTCGGGATGGGCCTTTTCGATAGTCTCGATTCGCGCTGCAACAGCCTTGGCCACCGTAACGTCGCTCGCACCCTTGGCGCGAAAGATGCTGAATCCCACGACCGGTTTGCCGTCGAAGCGTGCAAAAGTACGCGGTTCGGCGACCGTGTCGGTGACGAGACCCAAATCGTCGAGCCGCACTTCGCCGCCGGTTGGCAATCCGATTTTGGTCGCCGCAAGGTTGCCGAGCGTTTTTGCGCCGGCAAGCGTGCGAATTGCTTGAGCACGGCCGCCGATTTCGGCGCGTCCGCCGGCGAGATCGACATTGCTGCCGCGGAGTTGCCGGCTGACATCGAGCGGCGTCAATCCCACCGCCTGCAGCCGAACAGGGTCGAGCCCGACCCGTATTTCGCGCTCGACATTGCCTATAGGGGCGATGCTGCCGACCCCTCGCAAGCCCTGCAGCTCACGGACAACGACGTCCACAACAAAATAAGAAAGCTGCTCGGGAGTTTTGCCGGGTGCAATCGCGCCATAGGTTAGGATCGGCAGACCTGCAATCTCAACCCGTTGAACGCTTGGTTCACCGATGCCGCCGGGAAGATCGGGCCGTGCGCGCGTCACCGCGTCTTTGACGTCATTGATCGCGCGATCGGTATCAGCCTCCAGCCCAAATATGATTGTCGTGGCCGATACCCCGTCAGTGATCGTTGAGCTGATGTGGCGGACGCCCGCGATGCTCGACACTGCGTCTTCAATGGTCCTGGTGACCTTGGTTTCCAGCTCCGCAGGGCCGACGCCGAATTGCGCGACCGCCACGGAAATGACCGGGGCATCGACATTCGGCATGCGGGTGACCGGCAGCTTGTTGAAGCTGAACAATCCGAGCGCGACAATCGCTCCTGATATGACGATGGGGGGGAGCGGATTGCGGATCGACCACGCAGAAAAATTAACTGCCATCGTCCCCTCTCGGTTGATGGCCAACGAGCGGTTCCCGTTCGCGGACGCAGACCGAGCCCTCGGCGCCCCTTCTAGCGTCGAGTCTATTTGAGAGTTGGTCGCAGCGCCAGCCGGAAGAACGCGAGATGAGACCCGCCAAGGTTGCTCAGACTGCGGCGGATGGGCGCGCCAAGACTTCGTATCCGGGCTTCCGCGCACCTGTGAAAATCGCTACCGTTGCCGCCAGTCCGGTTCCAACGGAGAATTCGGGTTTCTTTCAACCAAGTGTCGCTCATGAAAAACATTGTCTTAGCCACCATCGCGGCGGTGTCTCTGTCGGCGATCGCTGCGACATCGGCGCCCGCTCAGCGCGCCTATTCGCCTCAATACGCTCAACTAAAAAGCCCGAGTGCTCAGTCCATCGAGAAACTGGACATGTCGGCAGTACCCGATCTCGACCGCGACAAAGCTCGGAGAGTTCAAAGTGCGCTCCGAGCGAAAGGCTTCGATCCGGGCTCGATTGACGGGAGGGTCGGAGCGGAGACCAAAGTAGCCGTTAAAAAATTCCAGGATCGTTATGGTATCAAGGCAACCGGCACGATCGACAACCAAACGCTTTTTGCACTCGGCGTGGTGGGCGACAAGTCAGCCGCGGTTGAAGAAGAAATCCGCCCGCGACCGGAGCCCAAGCAGCCGCGCACCAAGGCTCAGCGCCCGCCGACAAATTCGCCGAAGACTCCCCGGCGCAGCACTTCTTCGGGTGCGCGCGGCAGCCCTCACTGGTGTGCGAATTACAATAACGGTTCAAGCAATTGCGGTTTCTACACCATCGAGCAGTGTCGGGCGGCAGTTAGCGGGATCGGCGGCAGCTGCCAAGTTGAGTGATCGGGGGTATGTCGGGCATTTGGGAATTCATAATTTGAACAGCCTGCAATCTTCGGCGGCGTCGCCGCGGCCAGATCGATGAAAAGCACGCTTTTCAGTGAGACCAAGTTCAACTAGATTATCGCGGTCGAGACGCGAGAGCGGAGCATCGCACATGCAAGCGAGGGGTAAGCGGATCAAGGCCGCGACGTCTTTTATCGCTTTGCTGTTCGCAGGCGTTGCGCTCACGGCAAGCGCTGCGGTTGCCCAGAGCGGCAACGGCTTGACCCCGTCGCCGCCGGGTGCGGAGGTCTATTTCATCGACCTCAAGGATGGCGCCACCATTCCGGAAAAGTTCAGCATTCATTTCGGCCTGAAGAACATGGCCGTTGCCCCTGCTGGTTCGGACGTTGCTAACTCGGGCCATCATCATTTGCTGGTCGATACCCTATTGCCGCCGCTCAACCGGCCAATTCCAAATGACTTCAATCACTTGCACTTCGGCGCCGGCCAGACCGAGACCGAAATCACGCTCAAGCCCGGGCCGCACACTTTGCAGCTGCTGATGGGGGACAAGAACCACGTTCCGCATACGCCTCCGGTGATGTCGGCGCGCATTCACGTCAACGTGGTGCCGAAAGGCGGGCCGACGCCGTCGGCTGCCGGCGCCCAAGTCTATTTCACCGAACTCAAGGATGGCGCGGTCGTTCCCCCGAAATTTACGATCCATTTCGGGCTTAAGAACATGGGGGTCGCACCGGCAGGCTCGGACCGTGCCAATTCAGGCCATCATCATGTGCTGGTCGACACCGAGCTGCCGCCGCTCGATAAGCCGATTCCGAACGACTTCAATCATCTGCATTTCGGCGCCGGACAGACCGAAGCCACCATCACTCTGAAGCCAGGCGAGCACACGCTTCAGCTATTGTTCGCGGACAAGGACCACATTCCGCATAGCCCGCCGCTGTTTTCCAAGCGCATCAAAATACGGGTCTCCGATCCCTCCTTGCGCACGCCTTCGCCGCCGGATGCCAAGGTTTATTTCGTCGGTCTGCACGACGGTTCGGTAGTTACGCAGCACGTGACCCTTCACTTCGGACTCGTCAACATGGGCGTCGCGCCGGCGGGCATCAACAAGCCCAATACCGGTCACCACCATCTCCTGATCGACGCTGAACTGCCGCCGCTTGACCAGCCGATCCCGAACGACTTCCATCACCTGTACTTCGGCGCCGGGCAGACAGAAGCAACGGTCACTTTGCCTTTGGGCAAGCACAAGCTCCAGCTGCTGCTCGGCGACGCAAACCACGTGCCGCATAGTCCGCCAGTGTTTTCCAAGCCGATCACTGTCACCGTGGTCAAAGATAAGGAGTAAGACTGCGGGGAGTATGAATCGGGCAACACTGTTTGACTTTCTGGAATTTGCCACTTGCTCTTTCCGGAGGAGATTTTCGTGAAAAAGCTCGTCATTGCCATCATCGCGGCAGCATCGTTGTTCGCGCTGACGACTTTGCCCGCAGCATCTCAGGTCGATAAATCGGCGGCTATTCGCCAGCTGAACATGGCCGGGATGCCCGATCTAGGCAGGGACAGCGTCCGGCAAGTCCAAGATGCGCTGCAGGCGAAAGGCTTTGATCCGGGTCCGATCGACGGAGTTGCTGGCCCAAGGACAAAAGCCGCCGTTCGCAAATTTCAGGACCGCTTTGGAATGAAAGCAAGCGGCGAGATCGACAATCAGACGCTGTTCGCGCTCGGTAAGGTGGAATTGGCGACCAGCCATTGATTGGCGACCGGCGGCTTATTTGCGCGTCCGCTAATAAATAACCGGTGCCCGCGAAGCCTTAGCGACGGCGGGTTTAACATTGTTCAGATTGCCCAATCCTCACCCGCCGCGCTGCGCCGCAGATGCCGCTCAGGAAGCCGCTTCCGCCGGCTGATCGGCCGCCTTGCGGCCAATCCAGTGGTCGATGAAGGCGGCAAGCCAGTTGAGGGAGGCAAGATCGTGCACCGCGCGGTCGGCGATGTGGTCGGCGCGCGAGCGCGCGCCGGGCAATTCGAGGCGCTTGGCCCCGCGTACCAGCCAGCGATACATCATGGCGTGGGTGACTTCGGGGTGGAACTGGAGCGCATAGCCGTTGCCGTAACGGAATGCCTGCACGGAAAAGGCATCGCCCTCGGCCAGCAATTCCCCGCCTGCCGGCAGATCGAAGCCCTCGCGATGCCACTGATAGACGTGGTCGGGCCACTCCGGGCAGACCTCGCGCCCGGCCGCGGTCGGACGGATCGGATAGTAACCGACCTCGGCATGGCCTTGCGGGTGCGGGTAGACGCGGGCGCCGAGATGGCGCGCCATCATCTGCGCGCCGAGGCAAATGCCGAGAAACGGCTTTTGGTCGCGCAGCGGCACGCCGATCCAGTCGGTTTCAGCCTTGATAAAATCATCGGTGTCGTTGGCGCTTTGCGGGCCGCCGAAGATCACCGCGCCGGCATGCGCGTCCATGGTCTCGGGCAGCGGATCGCCGAAGCGCGGGCGCCTTATGTCGAGCGGATAGCCGTGCTTCGCCAGCACCTGGCCGACCCGGCCGGGCGAGGAATGCTCCTGGTGAACGATGATGAGGACCGGCTTCAACATGACGGATCGACGCCAAGTCCTAGCCGCTTTGCCGCATTTTGCAAAGCTGGGCGGCGAAAGGCGGCTATGTGCCTTGCGCGGACCTGCGCCGGCGCTGCCGGGACGCGATCACCCCCAGCAGCAGGCGGCGCGGGACGAGGGGGACGACAGAGGCGACCAGTTTGTTGGCGAGCCCGGGCACCACGGCGCGCTGCCCTCGCATCAGGCCGCGATAGCCCGCTTCAGCCACGCGCTCGGCGCTCTGGGAAAGGGGCCCCGGCGCCGACCCGACGCTGACGCCGGCGCGCTCGGCGAATTCGGTCGGCACCGGCCCCGGGCAAAGCACGGTCACCCGCACGCCGCGGCTTTTAAGCTCGCTGTGCAGCGCCTCGCTCAACGACAAGACGTAGCTCTTGGTCGCGTAATAGACCGCCATGCCGGGCCCCGGCAGGAAGCCGGCCAGCGAGCCCACGTTGAGCAGGCCGCCGCGGTGGCGCGCCAAACTATCGATAAAGGCGAGCGACAATTCGGTGAGCGCACGCACATTCACGTTGATCATCGCCAGCACTTCGTCGCGGTCGCGCGCGCCGGCGAGGCCGATCAAGCCGAAGCCGGCATTGTTGACCATGAATTGCGGCTCGACGCCTTGCGCGGCGAGTGCTTCGCCGATCACGCGGGCGGCATCGGGGCGTTGCAGGTCGGCGACGATCACCAGCGGTTTGCGCGCGTCCGTCGCAGCGATCTCGTCGGCCAGCGCCCGCAGCCGGTCCTCGCGCCGCGCAACAAGCGCCAATTCATGACCGTGGCGGGCAAACACGCGCGCTAGCGCCGCGCCGATCCCGGCCGAGGCGCCGGTAATCACGGTGACGGGCCGCAAGCCGCTCATTGTTTCGTGCCGTTCCCACCCGCGCGCGACGCCATCACCTGCTCGCGCAGGGCGATGCGCTCGTTGCGCGAAATACCCAGCAGGTCCGCCGCCCGCCAAATCAGATTGTCCTCGAATTCGGTGATGACGCCGTCGGCGCAGACGATCTGCCACAACATTTCAACGATGCGCGCGCGACCGCGGTGGTCGAGCGTACGGTTGAGATTTGCCGTGAACTTGTAGAGATCGATGGCCTCCCGCTCGGCTTCGGTGGCCTTTTCGATCAGCTCATCGGCGGCCGTGTCGTCCAGATTGAAGCGCTGCATGATCACCGCATGCAATTTGTCGCGCTCGGCCCGCGAGACCGAGCCGTCGATGGTGGCGGCATGCATCAGCAGCGCCGCGGCCGCGAGGCGATAGTCGTTCTCGTCGTAGCGCTCGGGGTGCTTGCCACCCTCGCCTTCGCCCGCAATCAGCTTCATGAACGAATCGAACATGCCGCAGTATTCCTCAACGAAGCGCCGCCCTCCAACCCTATGTAACAACGGCATCCGCCGACCGGTAGCCGTTGAGATCGTCATAGGCGTACGCGATCTTCACCGCGCGCGAAACCGCGCCGGTTCTTGGGGCCTTCGCCCTCGCAACGAACGTTGCGAGGGGGTGGAGCACCGAAAGGCGCAACCACCAGTCTCTCGCCTTGCGGCGAGCCGCGCCTTTTGCTTAAAGGCGCGTCGCCTTCCGGCGCTCCACCATGCGACTTTTCTGTCCCCGGCGCCGTAGCTTCCGGGCGGGACACAGGGGGCACGCTCATCGCACCTCTTATCCGGCGGGCTTCCGCCCGCCTTGGTTCCCGCCACGTCCAGCCCTTTTCGGGCAGCCGGTCGTAATGCCGGCGGACGGCTGGCCGGGGCCTCCCGAGCGCGGGGTTACAAGCCCCGCCCGCGGGCGCCGCCGCCACCCCACGTTCGACAGTGTCCTATAGAACGCCCCTCGCGCGGGGTGGTTGGGTATGGGTATATGCGCGATAGGAATATAGTCAAGACACTTTCCGGACTTTTTGGATTGTTGAAAGTGCGACGGCATTTGCACCCGCGCCTTCCGCTCATGAACCAAATCGACCGCCAAGCCTCAGAAGCCGGGCAAATTCTTTATCGGCGGTCTAGAGTCATCTATCTATGGCGCCATGAAGAATAGCGGCAGCACAATGGCCGGCCCAGTATCTCAGCACGCCTCTTCGCTGACGTTGACGCCTCTGACTTGGGCAATGCTGCTGCTGTTGTCATTGTGTTGGGGCGGATCGTTCTTCTTCATAGGCATCGCGGTCACCGAACTGCCGACCTTCACTATTGTGGTGCTGCGCGTCGGGTTGGCCGCTTTAGCGCTCTGGGCCGTCGTCTTCGCGAGCGCGACCGCCATGCCGGAGAACCGGCCCTTCTGGCGCGCGATCGCACTCATGGCGGTGATCAACAGCGTATTGCCTTTTCTGCTCATCGTATGGGGACAATCGCACGTGCCGTCCAGCCTCGCTTCGATTTTTATCGCGACGACACCGTTGTTCGGTGTGCTGCTGGCGCATTTCATGACCTCCGACGAGCGCATGACCATGCCGCGCGTCGTCAGCGTCGTCTGTGGCTTTGCCGGCGTCGTCGTACTTATTGGGCCGAGCCTGCTCGGCGACCTCGGCACCAACCTTTTGGCCCAGTTAGCGATCCTCGGCAGTGCTGCGTGCTACGCGCTATCGGGCGTTTACGGGCGTCGCTTTTCTCGTGAGGGCGTTTCACCGCTTGCCACCGCGACCGGTCAGCTCACCGTATCCACGGTGTTGTTGCTGCCGTTCGCTCTTTACATCGATCGGCCATGGACGCTTGCCATGCCAAGCCTGGCCGCGTCAGTGGCGGTGCTCGGCGTCGCCCTTGTCTCGACGGCCTTCGCCTTCCTGCTTTATTTCCGCATTCTGGCGACCGCCGGCGCGAACAATCTGATGCTGGTGAATTTCCTCGTTCCGGTCAGCGCTATCATGCTTGGCGTTTCGATCCTGAACGAGACCCTGAAGACAGAGCACCTCATCGGCATGGCGCTCATCTTTATCGGGCTGGCATTGCGCGACGGGAAATTGCTGGCGCTGATCCGGCGGCCGGCATAGGCGGAAACGGCGAACGGCACCTTTCCCGCATCGCCGGAACATAGCTGCGGAGGCGATGAGAGCGGCCCGCCGCGACATCTTTGGTAAAAGAATTCGTATAAATAAGCCCTTTGTCTACAGTTTCCGCTTAAGAACTTGCCCACTATTCGGTTCTATCTTTGGGCTTCCGCAAAGGTAGGAACCAGATGCAGGAACGCCGCAAAATTGCTCGCACGCGCGTGCTCAAGGGCGCCAAGTTTTTGCTTGGCAAGTCTTCCGTGCGGGATTGTGTCGTTCGCAATTTGACCAACGCCGGCGCGGGTGTCGAGGTCCCGAACACAATCGACCTGCCGGCAGACTTGGGTTTGACGTTTAACGGCAGTCGCACATCTCGACGGTGCCGCCTTGTATGGCGGAAACTAAGCAAGACCGGCGTGGAATTCACTTAAGATCCGCCAGCGCCTCCTGTTGGCACTTCGTCGACATCGCAGCCTTTCCGCCGAATGTCCTCCCTCAATAAGCGCGCCGGTGCGTGCCCATGATCGACGGCACCCAAGCGGCCGCCAGCAGGCCGGCGCCGATCAGGTCAATCCAGATCGAGGTGGGGAACAAGAGGCAGAACGCGGCCGCCCCGAACACGCCGCGCTGCCAGAGCGCGATGCGCCCGTGCACCGGCTCGGCATTCTGCACCATCATAGCCAGCGCCAGATAGCCCAGCATATAGCCGATTGTGCCGTTCACGATATCCCAAGCCGAACCGTAGAGCAGCAGCTCCGGCGCATAGACGAAGCTGAACGGGATCAGCACCAGCGTGGCACCGAACTTGAGCGCGGCAAAGCCGGTCTTCATCGGGTCGGAGCCTGCGATGGCCGCGGCGGCATAGGCCGACACGCAGACCGGCGGCGTGATGTTGGACAGGCACGCCGCATAGAACACCACAAGGTGCGCGGGGATTTCCGGCACGCCGAGCTGGATCAGCGCCGGCGCCGCCACCACGGCCAGAATGATGTAGGAGCCGGTGGTGCTCGAGCCCATGCCGATGATGATGGAGATGATGGTCACCAGCACCACGGTGAGGAACAGGCTGCCGCCGGCGAATTCGATCAGCACGGCGGAGAACTTCAGCCCCAGCCCTGACAGCACGATGCCGCCGATGATGATGCCGAGCGTGCCGATGGCCGAGCCCGCCGAGGTGTTGTTGTGCGCGCCGGTGATCAGGGCATCGATCACCTTGTGCGGGCCCATCATGGTTTCCTTGCGCCGGAACGACAGCACGAACGCCGAAACCGTGCCCCAGAAGGCGCCGTAATCGGGCGAATAGCCCATGAACAGCAGGCCGAGCACCACGATAAGTGGAATGAGATAGTGCCAGCCGCGCACGAGCACGGTGGAAACGCGTGGAATTTCCTTCTCGTCGAGTCCCTTGAGGCCGCTCTTCATCGCCTCGAGGTCGACCATGTAGAGCAGGAAGAAGAAATAGAGGAACGCCGGGATCACGTTCATTGCCGCGATCTTCAGGTATTCGGTCTCGGTCAGCGTCGCCAGGATGAACACGCCGGCGCCCATGATCGGCGGCATGAACTGGCCGCCGGTCGACGAGATGGCCTCGATGGCGCCGGCATGATGCGGCTTGAAGCCGATGCGCTTCATCAAGGGAATGGTGAAGCTGCCGGTGGAGACGACGTTGGCGACGGAGGAACCGGAAATCGACCCGAACAGCGCCGAGGTAACGACCGCGATCTTGGCAGGACCCCCGCGCCACTTGCCGGTGAGCGAGGTGCCGAGCTCCATGAAGAACTGGCCGGCGCCGCTCCCCTCCAGGAATGCGCCGAAAATCATGAACGGAAACACGAACGTGGCAAAGGTCGCCGCGACCACGCCGAACATCGCTTCCTGGGTGGAAAAGGTAAATTCGATGATGCGGGTGACGTCGAGCCCGGAATGGGCGAGCTTGCCGGGAAGATATTTTCCGAAATAGAGCTGGGCAAGAAAGACGATGGCGATCAGCACCACGGTGATGCCGAGCACGCGGCGGCTGGTCTCCAGCATGACCGCGATGCCGATCACGCCCATGACGAAATCCACCTGATTGGGATCGCTCACCCGATTGACGGCGTAGTCGACGTATTGATCCATCCAGTAGCCGACCGAGACGACGGCGGCGATCACCCAGAGGACGTCGAATAGGCTGGGACGGGTCTTGGGCGAAGTCGGCAGCGCCGGGAACAACAGGAACACCAACACCGAGGTCAGCATCAGATAGAAGCCGCGGTTGCTCTCGGTCGAGACCAGGCCGAAGCCGGACGTGTAGAGGTACCAGACGCTGAAGAAGATGGCGGTCGCCGCGTAGAAGAGCGCGACCGGACCGGAGAGCGTTCGATTGCGCCCTTTGATCGGCTTGATCCAGCTTTCGGCTTGCGGCACGGCTTGCTGCGCGGCCATGGCGGCGCCCGGCTCCATCCAATTGGGCAAGAAAATCGGGCCGCCCGAACTATCGGGCAGCCCGGCTGCGCGAGACGCTCGGTCTATTCCTTATAGAGCCCTTTGGACTTGTAGTAGGCGACGGCGCCCGGATGCATCGGAACGCCGAGCATATTAAAATTATGGGTGTCGGGTTCCATTTGGCCCCAGGCCTTGTGACCCGCGGCGAGCCGCTTCTTGATCGCGGGCTGATAGACCAGTTCAAGAATGTCCTGCACCGCCTTCGCGGGCACGCGCTCATGCGCAACCCAGTAGACGGTCAGGAATGGCAGCTTGGTCGCAGGAACGCCCTTGTACGTCGTCGCCGGCATGGTGTCGGGGACGTAGAAGGGATACTTGCTCGTCACCATCTTCATCTCGCTGTCGGAATAGGGCAGCACGACCGCGCCCTTGGTCTCGGCGATCTCCTTGACCGCCGCGGCCGGCGCCGACGACTGGCACAGCGCATCGATCTGCCCGTTGCCGAGCGCACGGCCGGCATCGGCGAAGGTCATGTAGCGTTGCTTGATGTCGCCGATCATACCGACGGCCGTGAGCATGTTGGTGCAATTGAACACCGTGCCGGAGCCCGGCGGGCCCATGGCGACGGTCTTTCCCTTGAGGTCGGTCAGTTTCTTGATGCCGCTCGAAGGCAGGGTGACGAAGTAGGTGGGGCCCTTGTAAGCCTTGGCCACGCCGCGCAGCATGGTGCCCTTGGCACCGCCCTTGAACGGACCTTCCGGCTTCTGCGCCATGTAGACATGGGCGCCGTAGACGATGCCCATGTCGAGCTCGCCCTTGATCAGGCGCTTGGCGTTCTCGGTGGAGCCGCCGGTGGTAACCTGGGTGATGTTATACTGCGGCAGCTTCTCGGAAATGATCGTGCCGGCAGCGCCCACCATGTAGTACATCACGCCGCCGGGGTTCGAGCCGCCCCAGGCGATGTTGATCTTGTCGGCGGCTGACGCCGATGACGCGAGCGACAATGCGACCAGCATTGTCCATACGAATTTATTTTTCATTGTGTCGCCTCCCTTTGACGCGCGGTCGGAGACCGCATCCGTACATACCAATTCGCGTAATGTCGGAGAAGAGGCTGGGCGCCGATTTGTTGCGCGAGAAGATCGGCTTTGCCGCACTGCGCTGGATAGAGCCGGAGATCGGAAGCCTGACCGGCGCCGGATATAGCGAGAAGAGCGCCGAGTGGCTTGCCCGGCACAACGGCTCGGCCGTATTTATCAATTCTCGAAGCTGTCGCTTGCTAACGAATGCCTAGACTTGGCACAAAGCGGACATGCCGCTCGCGCCGACCGATGGCTGGTTTCGGGGGCAAAGCGGACATTTTGTCGCTATGTCCGTTTATGTCCCAACGCCGGACCTGAGGCAGCCTCGCGATCAGGTCCGCGAAGCGCGAGATCGCGGGACATTTTGCGGGAAGACGGCGCTTCGCGCTTAGCCCGGCGATGACACCGGCAATGCTACGCAGCAAACGCCAAGCCCTACTCAATCCCCTTGCCCTTGCGCCAGCTCTCGTTCAGCAGGTGCAGATTGTTCGCCACGTATTTGTTATCGGGGTCCTTGCGTTGGGCGGCACGCAGTTTGGCGCGCGCGCGCTTGTAGTCGCCGCGCAACATATAGGAATAACCCTCGTTGTTGAGGATCTCGACCGTCGGCCCGAGAATGCGGGTGGCCTCCTTGTAGGCGCGGTCGGCGAGATCGAAGCGGCGCAGACGGTCGTAGGAGGCGGCAAGACCCAGCCAGGCTTCCGCGTCGTTGGGATGCAGCTCGACCGCGCGCCGGAAATGCTTCTCCGCGAGACCGTAATTGTTGGCGCGATACTGGATCTTGCCGCGATTGAGGTCGTCGTTGGGATCGCTGCCGAGCAGGCCCGACTCGGCGGCGGCCGGTACGCCGAGCGGCGGCGGCACCGTTCCGGTGGTCTCGGGCGCCGCGTCGGCGCTGGCCGTCTTGGCAAACGGCGCGTTCGGATCGGTCGAATTGGCGAGCTTATTGTTGGCGGTGCTGCAGGCGGCCAGCCAGGCGGCGGCAGCCGCAAAAGCTAAAGTTCGGGCCATTCCTGTACGCATCACAAAGCCTGTCGGAAGCGCCCGTTATCGGGACACCGGCAGGCTAGGGGAGCTTGGTTAAGAAATTCTTCACCTCCGCGCCCGTGCCTGTGACGCCCCGCTACCCGCTGGGGACGGGGAAGCGTAACGGCTACTGGGCGCGGCCTATTTAGATGTAATGCCCTATGTGCAGGCGCACGAACACCGGCAGCAGAATGACGATGAAAAGCACCGGAAAGATACACACCATCATCGGCACCGCCAGCTTGGCCGGCAGCGCATAGGCCTTCTCCTCGGCCAGCGACAGCCGCTGGTGGCGCATGTCGTCGGAATAGACGCGCAAGGCGTCGGTGATCGAGGAGCCGAGGTCGATCGACTGGTTGATCAGCGTGGCGAAGGCGCGCGCCTCGTCCAGCGCCAGCCGGTCGGCGAAGCGCTCGAGCGCGTCCTTGAGATTGCGGCCGGCGCGGATCTCGAGATTCGTCATGTGGATGTTGGCGGACAGCGACGGATAGCCGTCGCCGAGCTCGCGGCCGACCCGTTCCAGCGAAGCCTCCATCGACAACCCTGAATCCGCGCACACCACCAGCAAATCCATAAAATCCGGAAAGCCCATGCGGTGCTCGATCTTGCGCGCGGAAATGCGCTTGTCGATGAAGACGCTGGGGCCAACATAGCCGGCAATGCCGGCGATCATCACCAGGAGCCAAAAAATCGATCCGCTGTACGCGGCGACCGTCGGCAGGATCAGGAACACAGCTGCGGCCAGGACCACCGCCAGCGCGGTGCGCGCGATGAAGAAGAAGGCGACGCCGCGCGGATCGTAGATACCGGCTTGAATCAACCGCTGCCGCAGCACCTTCATTTTCTCGTCGTTGGTGCCGGCATAGTGCCTGGTGGTGTATTCGAGCAGCTGCGTCACCGCCTTCAGACTGGAATAACGCAGCGAGCGCCGCGGATTGCCCACCCGCCCGACGTCTACGGTGATGCGGGCTGCGCGCCGCTTGACCGATCCGCGCACGCGCGCGAACGCCATCAGCGCGAACGCCAGCGTGGCCGCGGCCAAGAACACCATGATCCCGGTCAGCAGGTTACCGTTTTCGCGGAACATGTCGATGAATGTGGTGAGCATCGGGTCCATTGCTCAGATCTTGAAATTGACCAGGCGGTACATGATGAAGTTGCCGACCGCCATCCAGCAGCCAGCCAGCGCCAGCATGATTTTGGTCAGGCTCTCGTTCCAGACGCTGGCATAGAAGTTCGGCACCAGGATCCAGATCGCGATGAAAATGCCGATCGGCAGCGACGACAGGATCAGCGCGGAGGCGCGGCCTTCCGCCGCCAGCGCGCGAATCTTGCGGCGCATCTTGAAGCGCTGACGAATCACGCCCGACAGGTTCTCGAGGATTTCGCCGAGATTGCCGCCGGTCGAGCTCTGGATCGCCACCGCGGTGACGAACAGCGGCAGGTCGTCGGTGCCGACGCGGAAATAGAGATTGCGCATCGCGGTTTCGAGATCGGCGCCATAGGTGATCTCGTCGGTGACGATGCCGAATTCGCTACCGATCGGATCGGCCATCTCCCGCGCCACCATGGAGATGGCGATCGGCACCGGGTGGCCGGCGCGCAACGAGCGCACGATGATCTCGATGGCGTCGGGAAACTGCGCCCCGAACTTCTTCTGCCGGCGACGGCGCAACAGCCTCAGCACGAAGATTGGAAGCACCGTGCCGCAGAACAGCGCGGCAAGGGCGGCGTCCAGCATACTACCGTCGAACACATAGGTGCCGACAAAGGCCGCGATCACGCCGATGACGATGAACAGGATCAGCCGGCCGAAACCGATGGTCAGGCCGGACTGCAGCATGAGCTGATTGAGGTTGATCAGCGGCAGCCGGTATTCGCCGCCACTGGTCAGCCCGCGCTCGCGCCGCAGCTGCACCAGCACGCTTTCGCGATCGGTCTTGTCGTCGGCCACCTTGAGGCGGCGGTTGATGTTATTGCGGTAGGAGGCCTTACTGTAGAACAGCAGATAGAAGCCTTCCACGAACATCGCCGCCGAGAGCCCGATCAACAGATAGAACAGGTAGATGAATTTCAACTCGAACATGGAATTCGTTTTCGTTGGCGCATGATTTTCTCCGAGAACCGGTTCCCACTTTCGGGATCATGCGCTAGAGCGCTTGCGAGGGATCGAAATAGCTGCCGGGAATCTTGACGCCCAGGTTGGTCAGATGCGCCAGGAAACGCGGCCGCACGCCGGTCGCGGCGAAGTGACCCTGCACGGTGCCGTCCGCTGCCGTGCCGGTGCGCACGAACTTGTAGATCTCCTGCATCTGGATGATGTCGCTTTCCAGCCCGGTGATCTCGGCGATCGAAGTGACCTTGCGCTTGCCGTCGGATTGGCGCGAAAGCTGCACGATGAGCTGGATCGCGCCGGCGACCTGGCCACGGATCGAAGCCACCGTCATCGGCATGCCGGCCATGCCGATCATCTGTTCCAGGCGCGAGATTGCGTCGCGCGGCGTGTTGGCGTGGATGGTGGCCATCGAGCCTTCGTGGCCTGTGTTCATGGCCTGCAACATATCGAAGGCTTCCTCGCCGCGGCACTCGCCGAGGATGATGCGGTCGGGACGCATACGCAGCGCGTTCTTGACCAATTCGCGCTGGCGGATTTCGCCCTTTCCTTCGACACTGGGCGGGCGCGTCTCCATGCGGCCGACATGCGGCTGCTGCAGTTGAAGCTCGGCGGCGTCTTCGATGGTGATCAGCCGCTCCTTCTCCGAGATGAAGGCGGAGAGCGCGTTGAGCATGGTGGTCTTGCCGGAGCCGGTGCCGCCGGAAATGAGGGTGGTGATGCGCGCCTTCACCGCCGCCGCCAGCAGCTCGGCCATCGGCGGGCGCAACGCGCCGACCTCGACCAGCTTGGAGAGATTGAGCGGCTTCTTGGAGAATTTGCGGATCGAGACCAGCGGGCCGTCGACGCCGATCGGCCTGACCGCCACGTTGACGCGCGAGCCATCCAGCAGGCGCGCGTCGCAGAGCGGGTGGGATTCATCGACGCGGCGGCCGACCGCCGAGACGATCTTGTTGATGATGCGCAGCAGATGCTGCTCGTCCTTGAAGCGCACCGGCAGCGGCTCGAGCATGCCGTGCCGCTCCACATAGACGCATTCGTGGCCGTTGATCAGGATGTCGCTGATGCTGGCATCCTTGAGCAAAGGCTCAAGCGGCCCCAATCCGGTCATCTCGTCGAGAATTTCCGAGACGAACTCGTCGAGCTCGTGGGCGTTGAGCGCCAGCCGCTCGACCAGCACGTATTGCGCCACCAGCCCCTGGACGTGACGGCGGATTTCCTGCTCCGGGAGCTTCTCCAGCGCCGAAAGATTGATTTCCTCGATCAGCTTGCGATGCAGGCGCACCTTGGCATCGAGCAGCTTGTCGCTGCGCAGCGGATTGGACGCTTCCTGCGCGGACGGCTCCGGCGCGGGCTCAGGCGGCGCCGCCCAGCTCATGCCCGCGAGCGCCGATGCCGGCGGCGTCTCGATTGCCGGTGGCTCGGGCACGGCAGCGCGTCGGACTGAGAAACGGCTGGCCATCGCTTGATCCTTTTTAATCCTCGTGTTGGCGCATCATCTTTCCCGAAAGCCGGTTGCAACGTTTCGTGATCACGCGCTTACGCTTATCCCGCCAGCTTGAGCTTCTTGATCAGCGGCATGGACGTTGCCGCGGCCCGCTTGTCGGCCGCGGCGCCGAGCACCAGCCGCTTGATCTCCGCCGTGATCTTGTTGCCGGGCTTGACCTCGTTGAGCGGGACTCCGCGGTCGATCGCCTCGCGCACCAGGGCGTAGTCGTTGGGGATCACCGCGGTGAAGGCGTCGCCGAGCACCTGCTTGAGGTCGCTCAGCCGCAAGCCGGCCGAGAACATGCGCGTCTGGAATCGGTTGACGATGACCTCAGGCTTCGGCCCATTCTCCAGCCGTTCCTTGATCGCCGCCACCAATTGCTTGCCGTGACGCAGGCCGGGCACCGTGGTTTCGCTGACGATGAACAGCTTGTTCGAGCCGAGCAGCACGCTGTCGGTCCAGGAGAACCAGGTGCGCGGCATGTCGAACACCACATAGTCGAAATTGCTGGAAACGAGGTCGAGCAGGCGCGTCACCACGTCGGGATCGAACGAGCGCATTTCCGCCGGCTGGTTGGGCGCGGCGACCACCGCCAGGCCGGAAGCGTGGTAAGACAGCATGATTTCCAGCAATTGCCGATCGAGCCGGTCCGGCCGCGGCTCGATTTCCGCGAGATTGAGGCGCGGCTCGATATCGAGATAGTCGGCGACCGCGCCGTGCTGAAAATCCAGGTCGACCAGACAGGTGGACGGCTTGGCGCGCGGGCCGCCGCTGTTGAGCAGCACCATCGCGGTCTGGATCGCCAAAGTGGTTACGCCGGCACCGCCGACCGCCGGAAGAAACGTGTAGATTTGCGCCTCGGCCGATTTCTCTGCACCGGTCTGGGCGACGCGCGCGCAGGCGCGCACCAGATCGACCGCCGCCACCGGCTTCACCAGGAAATCGGCAATCCGCATTTGCAGCAGCGTGCGCGCGACGCTCTCGTCGAATACTTGCGTCACCGCGACCACCGGCGGCCAGGCGCCGACCCGCGCCATCAGCCGCGACAGTGCGTGCATCTCCTCCGCGCGCCCGGCGTCGAGATCGACCACCACCACGGTGGCCTCCTCGAGAGCAAGCGCGTCGCCGTGGGTAGTGACGGTGCCTTCGACCATGACGAGATCGATCGCGCGCGAGGCGCCGAAGGTGGCGCGTGCGTCGCGGGCGAACTCTGCGTCGGCGGTGAGCACCACCACGCGAGTCCGGTTCGAGTCAGAGGCGCGGCCGATGCGCATGGGGTTGTGTCCGATTCCGCTTATTTCACCGGCGCCGCCGACTGCGTCACCGTCTGGCCAACCGGCGCCGCATTGTTCGGCGCGGCGCTCGGCTGATAAGCGGCGGACGTGCCGCTGCCGCTCGGCGGATAGACCCTGTTGGTGCGGTAACGTTCGACCGCGCTTTGCATCTTCTCACCGTTGAAGCTGATGTTCTTGTTGGCGCTGGCGCGCGGCCACGGATCGACCATTTGTGTCACCTTGTCGGCGGCGACGGCGTCGCCCGCGCTAAGGGCAATGGTGTCGCGGCGGTCGAAATACTCCGAGCAGCCGCTGAGCGCGACGAGCACGGCGGCAAGCGCGAGCGCGCGCATGATTTTACTGACTGGCCGCATCGGAGACCTCCTGCGCCTTCGGTATATCGAGCATGTGTCCCGTGAACGGCCGGTCGCCGGCGATAGCAACGCGAGCGACCACCGGCGTGAGCGCGCGCGCCTCGGCCCGCGTGACCTCGGTCTTGCCGAGCAGGAAAAAGTCCACGTCGTTCGGCGGCAGGGTGGCGTCGGCCGGCGTCTTGATGACGTCGCCCGGCCGCGCCGGACGCACTAGGTGTGGCGTGACGATGATGGCGAGATCGGTTTCGTGGTTCTGATAGGACTTCGAGGAGAACAGCGTGCCCAAGACCGGGATGTTACCGATCCACGGCAACTGGTCGATCTGGTGGTCGTTGACGGTCTGCAGAAGACCGCCGATCACGAAGCTCTGGCCGTCGCGCAGTTCCACCGTGGTGGACGCGCGACGCACGATCAGCGCGGGCACCGAGACGCCTCCCGGTACCGCGACAGAATTTGTCGTATCGATCTGGCTGACCTCCGGCTCGATCTTCAAGTTGATCAGGCCGTGGCTGAGCACAGTCGGCGTGAAGGCAAGACCGACGCCGTATTTCTTGTAGTCGACAGTGACGTTGCCGTACGAGCCGGCCACCGGGATCGGATATTCGCCGCCGGCAAGAAAACTGGCGGTATCGCCGGACAGCGCAACCAGGTTGGGCTCGGCCAAGCTACGGGCGACGCCCTTTTGCTCGAGCGCGTTGATCAGCGCATCGATCGTGGTGTGGCCCGAAATCAGACGGGCGATCGCAAAGCCGAATGGCGACGCGCCGGACAGCACGCCAGCGGCCACTTCGCCGATCGGGATATTGGTGGTGCTTGTCGGCGTCGTAATCGGCAGGTTCGCGGCGGCCTGCTGCGAGCCGATGTTGGTCGTGCTGTGCGTACCGAACCGGTTCCATTGCAGTCCCAGCTCACGGCCGGCGCTGCGAGCGACCTCGATAAAGCGCACTTCCAGCATCACCTGCTGCGGCGACATGACGGAGACCGAATTGATGACATCCGGGCCGAACTGGCGCGCGATGGTGACCGCCTTGTCGAGCGTGGCGGCATCGGCGACTTCACCCGACAGCATTATGCGGCCGTTGACCGAGGAAGCGCGCAGACGTGAGCGGGGGAAGCGGCGCTTCAACGCGTTGGACAGCCGGGTGATGTCGTAGGACACTTCCACGTCGAAAATGCCGATCAGGTTCTTGCCCTCGTCATAGACCGACACCCGGGTGGTGCCGATCTTCTTGCCGAGAATGGACAGCGAGTGGTCGGTAAGCGGATTGACGTCGGCGACGTCCGGATCGCCGACCGTGACGTTGACAAAGCTGTTGTCTGTGCGCACGTCGCGCGACTTGCCGATGGTGACCGTCACCATGGCCGTACGGTTGTTGCCGCCGATCTGGATGATGTGCTGCTCCACTGCATGGGCGTCGCCGACGATGCACAGCAGCGACGCCGCCAGCGCGATTAGCAGCGAAATCACGAGATCGCGCAGCCAGCCTTTCCGCTCCGCGGTCCTGTCCGTGCGCCGCCAGGAGAATCCGGCGGCGTATTCGGTTTCGTTATTGCTGTTCACGACACACTCCCCACCCCTGATTAAACTCTGCGCCCGGCATCACCGGGCGAGTTCCTCCCGCTCCACCTTGGCCATGGCATCACTGCCTTCGACCGGAACGGTGTAATCCTGCTTCGACTTCGGCCGCGTCACCACAATCGTCGTGGTCGCAGCCTTTTCGCTGGCGATTGGGCCGCTGCTTTCCAGATCTTTGAGCGTAACCTTGCGCGTATTGACACGCGCGGTTTCGCCGGCCTTGCGCAACAGCAGCGACAGGTTTCCGACCGACGCCGCCAGCCACAATTTTTGCGCTTGCACCGTGGTCACTTCGAGCGTCACCGACTTTGCCACCGCAGCCTTGGCGGCGCGGTCGTCGGCGATTTGGTCGACTGCAAGCACACGCGTGTCCTGCAACACGACTTCGGTGCTTGCCGAGCCCTTGGCGATCTGGCGCGTGAGCACGACGTCGACGCGGTCGCCGGGCAGCACGAAGCCGCCAACGCCTTCAACGTCGTTGACGCGGATAGTCACTGCCTTCATGCCCTTGCGTACCAACGCCGACAGCGTCGCACGCTCGCCCGCGCCGGTGATCTTGACCGCCAGCACCGGCTCGTTGGCTTCGATTGCGGTCAGAACGACGCGGCGGCCACTCGACAAGATATCGCTGATCTTGTGGAAGGCGCCGGCCGGCAGCGCCTGTTCCGGCCATGGCGTTTCCTTCAGCATCGCCGCGCTGAGCACGGCACCGAAACGCAGCGGCTGCTTGGCCACGACGATGGTTTGCGTGGCCATCGGTTTGTTGTTCGTCCGCATGCTCTTCGCCCGCATGTCGGCTTGGTTGTTGAGCCAAACCTGGGCGATGAACACGGCGAGCAGGCCGAAGACGACCGCAAAGCCGATCATGACGATGGTACTGGCACGCACGGTGTTTCGCCCCGTTTGACGCGACCTGAATTTGCTCTGGTCTATTCGTCACGAGACTAGTCGGCGGGGAGTATTCAATTGCTAACGGCGCGGCCGCATCTGGGACTATGCTGAAGAGCCGCTGAATTACTATTGTTTATGATCGGTATCCGAAATCGATTGAACTGCACGTAACCTTGCACCGAATTAACAATACTGGTTGGTATACGCGGGCGGTCCGTAACGCTCAATTCAGCCTAACGCTTCCTTGCGCGGTGCGGCGCACCCCGCAAATCATGGATTTATGAGGATGGTGCCCTTGCCGCGCGTAGGCACGCCGGAACGCCTTCACGGTCTAGCAGGGTTACCAGGGCCGCGAGTGCCGTTGCCCGCCCGGCGCGGTTGCGGCAACATGCCGGCCGCCCAACGAAAAGCGCCGCCGGAACCGGCTGGCCGCAACGATAACGCCTGGGGGAAAGCGCGCGATGCCAAAACCTCGCATTAGCTATGTCGATCCAGCGACCGTCACAGACCCGGCCATGCGCGCCGAATTCGAGCGCTGCGCGCGCGAAGGAACGCCGCGGCCGGAGAGCCAGGCAGTGCGCGCCCACGTGCCGGCGACCTTCTGGTCGTTCGCCAATACCTGGCGTGACGTGTTCAAGAACGGCGTCGCAGACCACAAGATCAAGGAGCTTTGTCGCGTCTATGTTTCGCGCTCGGTGCTATGTGAGTTCTGCGGCAATCAGCGCTCCATCAAGGCGGCCAAGTCGGGCTTGAAGGAAGACGACTATTCCGACCTGATCAACTTCGAGAGCTCGCCGAATTATGACGAGCGGCAGAAAGCGGCGCTGGCCTATGCCGAGGTAATCACCTGGGATTTGCCCGCCGGCGATGAGCTCTGGGACCGTCTGCACAAGCACTTCAGCGAACCCGAACTGGTCGAGATCGGCTACTTTGTCGCCATCACCATGGGACAACAGCGCTGGCTGCGCACGCTCAACATCGAGCACCACCAGATTTTGTCCGGCACCGATGCTTCGATGGCGCCGGGCTTCGAGACGACGGAGGCGCTCGAACGTTCCAAGCAGGCCGCCGACTACTGGGCCAAGATCGCCCCCAAACCCACAACACAGGCAGCCGAGTGACCACACAACATCAGGCGGCATCCGCCGTGCGCCCAGCCTCCGCATCGCGCGTGGCCAAGGGCGAACCCCGTATTCGCGTCAAGGGCCTGGCCAAGCGATACGGTACGCTGGACGTTTTCAGCGGCATCGAATTCGAAGTGGGCGAACGCGAGATCGTCGCCATCGTCGGGCCGTCCGGTTGCGGCAAGACCACGCTGTTGCGCTGCATCGACGGGCTGTTGCCGCACGATGCCGGCGAGATTTGGGTCGGCCGCGAGCGTATCGATAAGCCCATCGCGGGCGTCGCCATGGTGTTTCAGCATTTCGGCCTGTTCCCGTGGAAAACGGTTTCCGAAAATGTCGCTTATGGCCTGCGCATGGCCGGCGCGTCGAAAGCCGAGATCGAACGCAAGGTGCCGGAGTTCATCAAGCTGGTCGGCCTCACCGGCTTCGAGACCGCGTTTCCCTACCAGATGTCCGGCGGCATGCAGCAACGCTGCGGGCTGGCGCGAGCGCTGGCGGTGGAGCCAAACGTGCTGCTGATGGACGAGCCGTTCGCGGCGGTGGACGCACAGACCCGCGAGATCCTGCAATTCGAGTTGCTGCGGATCTGGGAGGAGCGCCCGACCGCCATGATCTTCGTCACCCATTCAATCGAGGAAGCAGTGCTGCTCGGTCACCGGGTGATCGTGCTCAAAGGCCGGCCGTCGAGCATCCATGAGACCGTCACCATCGATCTGCCGCATCCGCGCACCCGCGCGACACTGCGCGAGCCGCGCTTCGCCGAGCTGCGCGAGCGGGTGTGGTCAACGCTGATGCGGGAAGCCCGCGAGGCCGAATTCCAACTCGAACGCTGAACCAGAAACGACCAAAGTGACTAGGGAGGATTAGATGATCCGTAAAACGTCAAGCCTGCTGGCTGCGGCCACGCTGCTGGCCGCACTGTTGACCGCCTTTGCCGCACCGGCGTCGGCGCAAGGCAAGAAACTGGTGATCGCGACGCCCGGCATTCCGCCGATCTATTCCGTGACCATCGCCTTCCTGGCGAAGAAGCAGGGCTTCTTCAAGAAACACGGCGCCGATGTGGATATCCGCCCGTTCGATAACGGCACCGCCGCGGCGCGCGCGGTGGTCGCCGGCAATGTCGACATGGCCTGGGCGCCGACACCGCCGGTGATCAATCAGATCTCCAATGCCGGTGTCCCCCTGGTGGCCGTGTACGGCATGCAGAACCCCGACTGGGTCCTCGCCACCACCGAAGACGGCAAGACCTGCAAGGACCTCGCCGGGCAGGATGTCGGCGTCGACTCGATCGGCGGCGCCCGCTCGATCGCGCTGCGCTCGATGCTGGCCGGCGGCTGCAAGGAAGTGAAGCTCAACCAGGTCAAGCAGATCGCGCTCGGCTCCAGCTCGGGACCGGCGATGATCGCGGGCCGGCTGAAATATGCCGTGCTGCATCTCGACGATCTCGCTGAAATCATTCATCAGGGCAAGAAAGTGCACACCCTGCTCGCGATGAAGAACACCAACCCGACCAGCCATTATCTCATGCTGGTCATTCGCAAGGACAATCTGGCCAAGAACCGCGACGCCGTCGTACGCACCGTCGCCGGGCTGATCGAGACCGCGCGCTTTATGCAAGATCCCAAGAACGCCGACGCCGTCGCCGATGCGGCCTCGCAAACCGGTCACAGCAAAGAGGTCAACAAGCTGGCGCTCAAGCAGTTCCTCGCCATCGACTTCTGGGCGGCCAAGGACGATGGCTTGCCGCGCAATAAGCTCGAAGCCGTCGCCAAGCTGATGAAGAAGGTCGGCGCCATCAAACCCGACAAGACGCCGGTGACCTATGATGCGCTGGTCGATACCAGCGTCTGGAAAGACGCCAACGCGATGGTGAAGTAATACTGTTCACTAACCGCGCGCTCACTTCACCTCTCCCATAGGGAGAGGTCGGACCGCGCAGCGGTCCGGGTGAGGGGTTATGGCCTATCGAGAGTCACTTGCCCCCTCACCCCAACCCTCTCCCCTAAGGGGAGAGGGAGTTTTGCCGAATTCTTGGCACTGCTGAATGTAACAAGCAATTCCATGCAGCAAACCATCCGCCGTCACGCGCCTTTCTGGCTCAGCATATTCGCCGGTCTCGCGCTGTGGGAAATTGCCGGGCGCAACAGCAGTCCGGCCTTTCTAGTGCCGTTCTCGGAGACGCTGGTGCGGCTCTGGCAATTGATCGTGGGCGGCGATTTCATAGCGCAGTTCCTCGACTCCGCCACGTTGTTCATCACCGGCTTCGTGATCGCGCTCGCCGGCGGCGTGCCGCTCGGCCTGCTGCTGGCGCGAGTGCGCGTGCTGCGCGTCGGCGTCGAGCCCTACCTCATGACGCTCTACGCCACCCCGATGGTGGCACTGATCCCCTTCATCCTGTCGCTGATGGGCTTCGGTTTCGCGCCCAAAGTGCTGGTGGTGTTTTTGTTCGCCGTGTTCCCGGTGCTCTACAACACGGTGGAAGGCGCACGCAGCATCAAGCCGGAGCTGATCGAGGTGGCGAAATCCTACCGCTCGAGCGAATGGTCGCTGTGGCGTGAAGTGATGCTGCCCTACACCCTGCCCTACATCATGACCGGCGTGCGCCAGGCCATCGGCCGCGCGTTGGTTGGCATGGTGGCGGCGGAATTCTTCCTGTCCTCGACGGGCCTCGGCCAGCTCATCATGGGCGCCTCGCAGAACTTCGACACCGGCGGGGTATTCGCCTCGATCCTGGTTATCGGCCTCATCGGCGTCGGCCTGATGCGGCTGGGCCTGAAGATCGAGAACCATTTCGCGCGCTGGAGACAGTAGCGCATGACCGAATCCACCATTGGAATCCCGGTACCCGCCGCGGCTGCACGCAAGATCTCACCTTCCGCCGACCGGCCATTCGGCACCTTCATGCCGCGGCTGTTGACCGGGCTCGGCATCCTGCTGCTGTGGGAATTGGTGGTGCGCGCCTTCGCGCCGGCCTATGTCGCCAAGCCTACCACCGTCATTTTGGCAATCCCGCGCGTGATCATCGATCCCGCCTTCCTCACCGCCACTGGCCAGACGCTCGGCGCTGTCGCCGAGGGGTTGGCCATCGCGCTGGTCGCCGGTACGGCAATCGGGCTGCTGATGGGCCGCAGCGTCATGTTCGAGCGCGCCATCCGGCACTACGTCAACGGCTTCTACGCCATGCCGATGATCATCGTGCTGCCGCTGTTCTCGCTGTGGTTCGGCTATTCCGGCGCGGCGCGCATCGCCACCATCATCTTCGCCGCCATCTTTTCCATCATCATCAACGCTGCCGACGGTGCGCGCTCGGTGCCCCGCGATTACCTGGAGGTCGCCCGCGCGTTCCGCTCCGACCGGCTCAGCATGCTGGTCGAGATTGTGCTGCCGTCGTCGGTGCCCTATCTGCTCGCCGGTATTCGCCTGGCGGCGGGCCGCGCGCTGATCGGCGCGGTGGTGGCGGAGTTTTTCCTCTCGGTCGGCGGACTCGGCTATTTCATTCTTTATAACTCGCGCACCTACCACCATGACGCCGCTTTTGTCGGCGTGCTGCTGCTGGCCGCTTTCGGCGTCGGCTTTGAATTGCTGGTGGTCGGGTGCACGCGCCGCTTCCTGCCCTGGTATCGTCGCGACGAGAAAGCAGACTAATCAAGAGGACACCCATGCCATCCGACCCCCGGCTCAAGGCCGCCATCGCCCACTGGGGACCGCGCTTCGTCGCCAACGGCGTCGTGCTCACCGATTTCGAGGAAATCACCGGCTCGCTCAAGAGCTACGATGATTGGTGCCGGGCGTGGAGCGAGCGCGCCGCCCATCACGAGCAGCTCGGCCGCGAGGCGCTGACACGCGGGTACACCCTCACGGCCGGCGAATGCTTGCAGCGCGCCGGCGTCTACTATCATTTCGCCGCGTTTCTTTTCGTGCACGACGTGCCGCAGATGAAGGCCGCGCACATGAGGGCGGTCGAATGCCGGCAGGCGGCGCTGCCGCATCTGCGCCCGCCCGGCGAGCGCGTGCAGATTCCCTACGAAGGCAAGATGCTGGCCGGTATCCTGCGCAAGCCTCCCGGCTACGACAAGCCGCCGGTGGTGGTGATGGCGGTCGGCCTCGATTCCACCAAGGAGGAGACCGACGCCTATGAGGCGCCGTTCCTGGCGCGCGGGCTCGCGACGCTTGTTTTCGAAGGCCCCGGCCAAGGCGAGGCGCAATACGATTTTGTCATCCGCGGCGACTATGAGGTGCCGGCAAAGGCAGCGATCGACTACGTCGCGACGCGGCGCGACCTCGACGCTTCGCGTGTCGGCATGTGGGGCGTGAGCTTGGGCGGCTATTACGCACCGCGCGCCGCCGCTTTCGACAAGCGCATCCAGGCCTGCATCGCGCTCGGCGGTCCATTCGACTTCGGCGCGGCCTGGGACGGCCTGCCGGGATTAACGCGCGAGGCCTTCCGCGTGCGCAGCCAATGCGAGACACAGGACGAGGCGCGCAAGAACGCCGCCACGCTGTCGTTGGCGGGGATCGCCGGCAACATCACCTGCCCGATCTTCATCGTGAACGGCCGGCGTGACCGCATCATACCGGCCGCCGACGCCGAACGGCTGGCGCGCGAGGTCAGCGGCCCGGTCGCACTGATGATAATCGAGGACGGCAACCACATCGCCACCAACCGTGCCTACCGCTGGCGCTCGCAAAGCGCCGACTGGATGGCTGAACAGCTGCGGTAGTTTGCGCTGAGCCGATTTGCACTTTCTTTTTATGAAATTATGGTTGTATTATTTCTATTATTCAACCGCATGTATTTGGTTGGGGGAAAACCATGCTGACTTTAACGGTCCAAATTTCCGCAGCCGACAAAAAGCTTCTTGAGGACGCAGCAACGATTGCGACTGACGCTGAGGAAAACAAAAGAAAGGAAAAATGGAAAGCGCTCGTCGTAAGTGAACGTGCGCGAACTATCGATCAGATTAAACGACTATACGCTGTTGTAATGGGCTTCGGGGTAACGACCTGTATAGCCAATGCATATATTTCTGCGAGACACGTCGCGCCGTTTTCATACGATTCTTATTCAATTCTAATTGCCGAAGTTTTCTCATTTGTGTCTTTAGCAGCACTATTTTATTTAGGTGCGGAGCGAATGTTGGATCGAAAATACTTGCAACCAAGTAGCGCGATTCCAAAATGGAATTCATTGTGGTTCGATTTAGGAACGTTAGGTTTTGCGGCCGCTTGGTTTGTGATTCTTGCCAACACTTTTCCGACCTTTCCGCCATCGCAGAGCACCCAGTCCAATGGTCATCTGGTGATAACAGCAGCTGCAGTCGCAACTGACTTTGATTATTTCATCATAAATCTGGGGATACTATATTTGCTAGACGTGGTGCTTCTTGCCATCCATGGTTGGAACGGCTGGAATGCAACAGAGAAAGAGGAAAAAGAACGGTGGAGCGCTTATTCGACTTGGATTACAATTAATAGTGTAAGTCTGATACTAATAAACATTCTGTATTGGCTTGTACCCTATCACTATACGGTACCTCTTCTACGTTTGAATCTCGGGGCTTGCTTACTCATTGGATGGCATTTTTTTAGGTTTATTTGGGATTTTAGAAAAACGTTCAAATTCTACTATCCGACTCAAGACCAGGAGAAAGTCCCAGAAGAATTTTTGGGCTGAGCTACGCCTTCTTCGGCAGCGCCACGATCATGTCGAGCTCGATGCGCGCGCCCGGCGACGACAGCTGATTGATGCACACGGTGGTGCTGGCCGGCCGCCAGTCGCCGAAATATTTGGCCATGGTGGCGTGCATGGCGTCGGCGTCGCGGAAGTCGGTCAGATATTTCGTCACTTTCACCACGTCGCGCCAGGTGGCGCCGGTCTCGTCGAGGATCGACTGGATCGCCGCCATGGCGCGGTCGGTCTGCTCCTCGATCGAATGCGGGTGAACGTGCTCGGCGTCCACGTGCGGGTGCTTATGATAGAGCGGCGACGGGGTCGCACCCGACAGGAACATCAGGTCGCAGGCGCCGACGATGCGCACCGCCGGTGCATAAGGCATAGTGTACGCCTCTTCCGGTTTCGGGTGCACCGGCTCTAGCTTGAAGCTCGGCTTTGGCTTGCTCATGACGGTCATTGTCGTGCCTCCCGTGCGTCGATCCGGCCAATTTGGGACCGAAACACGCCGACGCGCAACAGCTTCGAGTTGATCGGCGCGCGGGACGCGTTAACGTGCGGCGCCAGCCGGTCAGGAGGCCCCGAATGCCGTCCACGATCCTCGATTCCGCGGTGTTCCGCGACATTTTCACCACCGAAGCGATGCGCAACGTATTCTCCGACGAGAACCGGGTGCAGAAATATCTCGACTTCGAGGCGGCGCTGGCGCGCGCGCAAGCACGGCTGAAGATCATCCCGCAGGAGGCCGCCGACGAAATCATCGCCCACTGCGACCTCAAGTTCATGGACATGGCCAAGCTGAAGGAGGCCACCGAGAGGATCGGCTATCCCGTGCTGCCGGTGGTCCAGCAACTCGTCGCGGCGTGCAAGGACAAACTCGGCGAATGGAGCCATTGGGGCGCCACCACCCAGGACATCACCGACACCGCCACCGTGCTGCAGATCCGCGAGGCGCTTGCCATCCTGGAGCAGGACATCGACGCCATTTCGGATGCGTTGGCCGCGCTCGCCAAGAAATACCGCGACACGCCGATGGCGGGGCGCAGCAACCTGCAACAAGCGGTGCCGATCACCTTCGGCTACAAGATAGCGACCATGCTGGCCGGTTTCGAACGCCACAAGCAGCGCCTGCAAGAGATGAAAGCCCGCGTGCTGGTCGGAGAATTCGGCGGCGCCGCCGGCACGCTGTCCTCGCTCGGCAAGGACGGTTTGAGGGTGCAGGTCGAGCTGATGAAGGAGCTTGATCTCGATCAACCGGCGATTTCCTGGCACACCGTGCGCGACTGCATCGCCGAGGTCGGCTGCTTCCTCGGTCTGGTCACCGGCTCGTGCGGCAAAATCGCCTTCGACGTGAAGCTCATGATGCAGACGGAAGTCGAGGAAGTCTACGAGCCGTTCCACGCCGGCCGCGGCTCGTCCTCGACCATGCCGCAGAAACGCAACCCGATTTCTTCCGTTTACATCACCGCACAGACCGCCATGGTGAAACAACTAGTGCCCGCATTGTTGGAGGCGATGATCGAGGACCACGAGCGCTCGACCGGGCCGTGGGAGATCGAATGGATCGCATTGCCGGATATCTTCATGCTGTCGGCCGGCGCGCTTTCGCAGACGCGCTTTCTGGTCGAGGGCTTGCAGGTGAACGAAAAGAAGATGCGCGAGAACCTCGACATTACCCACGGCCTGATCATGTCAGAGGCGGTGATGATGGGGCTCGGCGCCAAGATGGGCCGCAACCGCGCGCATGACGTGGTCTACGACATCTGCCGCGAGGTGGTGAAGACCGGGCGGCCGCTGCTCGAGCTGCTGGAAGAGAACAAGGAAATCAGCAAGCACGCCGATGGCAAGATGCTGGAGAAACTGGTCGACCCGACCAACTACCTCGGCGTCGCCGGCGAGATGGTTGACCGCGTGCTGAAGATGCGGAAGTGAAGCCTAACTGGTGTCGTCCCCGCGAAGGCGGGGACCCATACGTCGCAGCATATCGATAGGACACGGAGTATGGGTCCCGGCCCTCGCGGAGTTTATCATCGGGCCGCGCTTCGCGCGGACCCGTTGGCTCGGCCGGGACGACAGCTTATGAAGCCTTCGGCATCGTCTTCCAGATCGCCAGCGTCACCAGCAGTGTCGCAGTGCCAAGACCCAAGAACAAGGCCGGCAACGCCACGCCGGCCTTCTGCAACAAGGCCACCAGCACGGTCGCGCCGGTCATGAACGCCGCGTTGAGCACGTTGACGGCGGCGATGGTGCGCGCGCGGTAAGCGACGTCCGACCAGGCCTGCACCGCGGCGAAAGCCGGCACGATGAACAGGCCGCCGGCGACCGCTAACCCTGCGAGATCGACGGCAACGCGCAGACCTAAAAACGACGAAAACACCGCCGCGGGCGCTTGCGCCGTGGTCGCCGGCGCCGCGCCATAGGTCGCCAGACCGAGATCGAGCGCGAACGCCGCGATCAGCAAGCTGCCGGCGAGCGTGGTGGTGAGCACGATGCGCCCGCGCGCGATCACCGCTGCGAGCCCCGAACCCAAGCCGACCGCGATCGAGAACAGCGCCAGATAGGCGGTGACCGTGTCCTCGTTGCCGCCGATCAGCACCTTGATCAGCGGCGGCAGCAACGACAGTACCACGATGCCCACGAGCCAGAACCAGCTCGTCACCATGGCGCCCCACCACAGCTTGGTGTCAGCCCACAAGTGGCGGAGCATGGCGGCCGTCGAAGCCGCGATATTGTGCGTGACCTTCAGCTGCGGCGCGCCCTTCCCGCTCGGCGGGATAGCCAGGGCCGACAGCCAGCAGGCGAGCGCGAAGGCCATTACCAGCGCGCCGAACAGGACGGCGTCGCCGCCGTTGCGCGAAGCGATCCCGGCGGTGATGGTGCCGGTCAGGATGGCGATGAAGGTCGCGCCTTCCACCAACGCGTTGCCGGCAGGCAATTCCTCGCGCCGCAAATGGTCGGGCAGGATGCCGTATTTGACTGGGCCGAACAGCGCCGAGATGATGCCGAAGCCGGCGAGCGCGACGAACATGATGACCACGGAATGGCGCTCATAGCCGTGGACCGACAGGCCGGCGATGAACATCTCGGCGAACTTCAACACCTGCGCCATGCGCGCCTTGTCGAAGCGGTCGGCCAGTTCGCCGCCGAGCCCGGACAGGAAGAAGAACGGCGCGATGAACACCGCGCTGGCTAACGTGATCAGCGCCTCGCTGTTGTCGCCCGCGACCTGGAACAGGATCAGGAAGACCAGCGTGGTCTTGAGAAAATTGTCGTTGAAGGCCGCGAAGAACTGGCACCAGAACAGCGGCGCAAACCGCCGCGACAGCAGCAGCGGCGGCGCGCGCAGGCGGCTCAAGATTGCAGCCGGATCGAGGACTGCAGATCGGCGAGCAGGATGCGCAGGTCGAGCTCGCGAAATTCGCGGAACGCCCGGCGCAGCCAGCGTTGCAGCTCGACATGGACCTCGAGCGGCAAGTCGGCGGCAGCCGCCAGCCGTGAACCGGAAAAAGAGAACGGCGGCGTCTCGACGTATTTGCGCATGCCCGGCGCCAACGCCGGCAATCGCACTACCGTCTCGCCGCTGCCGGCGAGCTGGTATTTGTCGCGATGCTGCGCGCTGCCGAAGATCTCATTATGTACCGGCGCCAGCACGGCTTGCGGAAAGCGGCGCCGCAGCCCGCGATAGGCCTCGACCGAAGTCGCATCCGGCGTGATCACGAACAGGATGGTCGGCGCGATCGCGCGCTTGATCGCTTCTTCCGCGAACCCGATCTGCTGGGCCAGTGCAAAAAAGCTTTCGAATGATTCGTAGCCGAGATCGACGATCTTGGCGGCGCCGTCCTCGGCGATGAGGCGGTCGAACAGCGCCATCTGTCCCTTGATGTCGCCGATCGTCGAGACGCTCGCGTGCTCGGGCAGGAACTGGGCCAGCGTTCCGCCGCCAGCGTTGAGATCGAAAGCCGCGACCGCGCCGCCTTCCTGGGCGTGGAATTCGGTGAGCAACCGCGCCAACAGCGTCTTGCCGACGCGCGATCGCGGCGAAGCGATGATGTTGACTGAACTGCGGAACGACATCACTTCACCGCGGGCCGCCCGCGCATCGGCGCAGGTTGCGATGCCGAGCCCGACCGGTTCTTAAATCGGACCCAGTCATTTCCCCCGCGCTAACCCGCAGCCTGACGGGCGTTGTCTTCCGCTTTGGGCGAGACCAGATCGATGAGCTTCACCCGGTCGTATTCGCTCCAGACATTGCCGAGCCAGTGGCGGACATAGCCGCGCAGAACAAACGAATAGTTCGCCGGTTCTTCCTGGGCCGTCTTGTTGGCGATGAACGACACGAACGGCGTGCTGGCTACTTCCACCTGCTCGCAGGCCATCTCGTTGAGCTTGGAGATGCTGATCTCGGAGGCGCCCTTGATCTGCTTGAAATAGGAATTGTAGGTCGTCGGATCCCACTCGAAGAACGTGGTGTCGTTGATGCGGTTCTTCACCAGAAAATAGCTGGCGTCGCCCACGAAGCGGGCGGTCTCGGCGATTTCGTTGAGCGAGGCGATCGTGGGGCCGAGGATATGGAACACCGAAAAAGTGATCTGGCCCTTCTTGGCCGATTCGATGAAACCGATGTCGCTCAGCGCCTGCAGCGTCGACGACAACAGACCGGCACGCACGTCGATGACGGTGACGCGGGAGTCGGCGCCGCCGAGCGTGTCGAAGATCTTCATCTGGTCGGCAACGGACGTGACGTCGACGATCTCCGTAACGTCGGGGTGGAAGCGTTTGAGGGTTCCGCGCGGGAATTCGGTGTCGAAGGCGCGGACCGGCGTCTGATGCGCGCCGAAATAATCGAGCAAGGTGCGGGCGACGGTGGTTTTTCCGACGCCGCCCTTGTCTGCGCCGACGAGAATGACTGTTGGTTTGGCCATTAGGCTACTCTTTGGGACACGGGTGGCTTTGGGCTCCTGGCGTCATCTTACTACGTTATCGGGGTTGGACCATGACAGGTTTACGCCCGGTCCTGCAGATGTCGCCAAGAGCCTCCGAGGCAAATCGCTCCAGATTTCAACAAGTTTCGTGAAAATTGCGGCCGCCTCGGCCTGCAATCTTGCGACGGGCCCGCGGCAAGTCCAGCGGTCGATGTGAAAATAATCATGCCCCCGGCGCGCCCGCAGGGTCGAGTCCCGCCCACGATCGGTATTGGCGTCAAATCTGTTGCTAGAGAACGAGACAAATCATGTCTCCCGTCCGGCAGCAGAGGCGCCCGCCATCATCTTAAATGATGTATAATACTGCTTATCTGATGCTTGACATATTAGTATAGATATCTCAAATACCGCTTCCCGGCTTAATTTCGAGACAAGACCCTATTCGCATGATCACCGCCGCCCAGTTGCGGGCCGCACGGGCATTGCTCGGCATCGACCAGCGCGAGCTCGCGCAACGCTCGGGGCTGTCGCTGCCGACCATCCAGCGCATGGAAGCGAGCGACGGCGTGGTCCGCGGCAACGTGGACTCGCTCATGAAGCTGGTCGACGCGCTCGCCGCCAACGGCATCGAGCTGCTTGGCGAAGGCACCACCAGCGGCGGGGGCGGCCGCGGGGTGCGGCTCAAGGCAGGGCCGCCACCATGATGGTCGTCTACGCGCTCTACGGGGTGGCGGTGCTGCTGGCGCTTGCCCCCATCGCCGTCATGCTCGCCGCCTCACCGCGCGCCACCGGCATCGTCTATGGCGCCAGCCTGGTGGTCACGCTGATGCAGGGCGTGATCGCGCTCATGAGCCTGATCGACCAGCCAACATCCACCGCGACTTTGCCGCTCGGCCTGCCTTGGCTGGGCGCGCATTTCCGCATCGACGCCCTGGCGGCGTTCTTCCTGGTCGTGGTCAATCTCGGCGGCGCGGCGGCGAGTCTCTACGCGCTCGGCTACGGGCGCCACGAAGAATCGCCGCAGCGCGTACTGCCGTTCTATCCCGCCTATCTCGCCGCCATGAATCTCGTGGTCATGGCCGAAGATGCCTTCAGCTTCCTGGTGGCGTGGGAATTCATGTCGCTCACCTCCTGGGCGCTGGTGATCGCGCACCACCGCGACGCTGAGAACGTGCGGGCGGGCTATGTCTATTTGTTGATGGCGAGCTTCGGCACGCTGGCGCTGCTGCTCGGCTTCGGCCTGCTCGCCGGCAGCGACGGCAACTACGCCTTCGCGGCCATGCGTGCCTCGCATCCTTCCGCTGCGCTGGCCGCGCTGGTTCTGATCCTGACGATGATCGGCGCCGGTTCGAAAGCGGGCGTCGTGCCCTTGCATGCCTGGCTGCCGCTCGCCCATCCGGCCGCACCCAGCCAAGTCTCCGCGCTGATGAGCGGGGTGATGACCAAGGTCGCGGTCTATGGCTTCGTGCGCATCGTGTTCGACCTGTTGGGACCGCCGGACTGGTGGTGGAGCATGGTGGTGCTTGGCGTCGGCGGCATCACCGCGGTGATGGGCGTGCTCTACGCGCTGATGCAGCACGATCTCAAACGCCTGCTCGCCTATCACACGGTGGAGAACATCGGCATCATCTTTATCGGGCTCGGCCTTGCGCTCGCCTTCAAGGCCAACGGCATGGCCTTGGCGGCGGCACTGGCGCTCACCGCGGCGCTGTTCCACGTCTTCAACCATTCCGTCTTCAAGAGCCTGTTGTTCTTCGGCGCCGGCAGCGTGCTCAGCGCGACCGGCGAGCGCGACATGGAGCACCTCGGCGGGCTGATCCACCGCATGCCGCAGACTGCTTTCGTCTTTCTGGTCGGCTGTGTCGCGATATCGGCATTGCCGCCGCTCAACGGCTTCGTGTCGGAATGGCTCACCTTCCAGGCCATCCTGCTCAGCCCGCAATTGCCTTCCTGGGGCCTGAAGTTCCTGGTGCCGGCGGTCGGTGCATTGCTCGCGCTGTCGGCGGCCTTGGCGGCGGCTTGTTTCGTCAAGGCCTTCGGCGTGAGCTTCCTCGGCCGCGCGCGCACGCTCGCCGCCGCCAAGGCCCAGGAGACCGACAGCAATTCTCTCGCCGCCATGTATTTCCTGGCCGCGCTCTGTCTCGTCGCCGGCGTGCTGCCCGGCCTGTTCATCGACGCGCTGGCGCCGGTGGCGCAGGCGCTGGTCGGCGATACCATGCCGCACCAGTCTGGGCTCGCCTGGCTCACCATCGTGCCGATCGCGGAAAGCCGCAGCTCCTATAACGGGTTGCTGGTCTTCATTTTCGTGGTGCTGTCGGGCTCGATTGCCGCCTTCGCCATCCATCGCCTGGCTTCCGACCGGCTGCGGCGCGCGCCGGCCTGGGATTGCGGCTATCCGGACGCAAGCCCGGCGACGCAATACACCGCCTCGAGCTTCGCGCAGCCGATCCGCCGCGTTTACGGCACATCCGTGTTCCGCGCGCGCGAGATCGGCGAGATGCCGCCGCCCGGGGCGACCGCGCCGGCGCGGCTGACCGTCGAACTGCGCGACCTGATCTGGGACGGGCTTTACGCGCCGGTCGCAAGCTTCGTCGGCTTCGCCACCGACCGCCTCAATATCCTGCAATTCCTCACCATCCGCCGCTATCTCACACTGGTATTCGCGGCTCTGGTACTGCTCCTCCTGGTGCTCGCGATATGAGTTTTGTCCGCGATTACGCCTTCCAAGGCACGCAGATGCTGCTGGTGCTGCTGCTCTCGCCGTTGCTCACCGGCTTCGTGCGCAAGGTGAAGGCGCGGCTGCTGCGCCGGAAAGGGCCGCCGCTGCTGCAGCCCTATCGCGATCTGATCAGGCTGATGCGCAAGGACGTGGTGCTGGCGGAAAGCGCCTCCTGGCTGTTCCGCGTCATTCCCTACATCGTGTTCGCCGGCACCTGGGTAGCGGCGTCGCTGGTGCCGACCTTCCGCGGCGGATTGTTGTTCTCCTGGTCGGCCGATCTGATCGCCATCATCGCGCTGATCGGCAGCGCGCGCTTCTTCCTGGCGCTCGCCGGCCTCGACGTCGGCACCTCGTTCGGCGGCATCGGCTCCAGCCGCGAGGTGATGATCGCTTCGCTGGCCGAGCCCGCAATGCTGATGATCGTGTTCACGTTGGCACTGGTGGCCGGCTCAACGCAGCTCTCCACCGTCGCCGCCTATATGCTGTCTTCCGGTGTGGGCCTGCGCGTTTCGCTGGGACTGGCCCTGCTCGCGTTGATCATGGTGGCGATCGCCGAGAACACGCGCATCCCCATCGACAATCCGGCGACGCACCTGGAACTCACCATGGTGCATGAGGCGATGGTGCTGGAATATTCCGGCCGGCATCTGGCGCTGATCGATCTGTCGTCCGAGCTCAAACTTCTGCTCTATGTCTCGCTGATCGGCTGCCTGTTCACGCCCTGGGGCATCGCCGGGCCCGACGCCGGGCCGGCCGTGATCGCCGTCGGCGTTGCCTCCTATCTCGGCAAGCTCGCGGCCGGCGGCGTGCTGCTGGCCGTGTTCGAGACGGCCATCGCCAAGATGCGCGTGTTCCGCGTGCCGGCCTTCCTCGGCGCCGCACTGATGCTCGGCCTGCTCGCGACCCTGCTGTTGTTCGTGTCGGGGAGCCTGTAGCCGGCATGCACAGTCTCAATTTCGATATCGCCCATATGCTCGCCGGCTCGCTGGTGCTGGTGAGCTTCATGCAGCTCTACCAGGACAGGCTTTACGCACTGCTCAATATCTTCGCGCTGCATGCATTGGTGCTGGCGGCGTCGGTCGCCTGGCAGGCCTTTATACAGGACGCGCCGCATCTCTACGTCACCGCTGCCATCGCGCTCATCTTCAAGGCCATCGTCATTCCGATAGCGCTGCACCGGATCATCGTGCGGCTCGGCATCCACCGCGAGATCGAGACCGTGGTCGGCGTCGGCCCGGCGATGCTGCTCGGCATGGGGCTGGTGGCGCTGTCCATGGTGGTGATGTTGCGGGTGACCGCGCAAGCCGATCCGCTGGCGCGTGAGGATCTTGCGTTTGCGTTGTCGGTCGTGCTGCTCGGCTTGTTGATGATGGTGACGCGGCGCAACGCGGTCAGCCAGGTGATCGGCTTCATGTCGCTGGAGAACGGGTTGGTGCTGGCGGCGACTGGCGCCAAGGGCATGCCGCTGGTGGTGGAGATCAGCGTCGCCTTCTCAGTGCTGATCGCCTTCATCGTGATCGGCATCTTCCTGTTCCGCATCCGAGAACGCTTCGACACCGTCGACCTGCAGGCGCTCGACAAGTTTCGCGGAGAGCGGGAATGAAGTTCGACGCGCTCACTGGCATTCTGCTGATCCCGGCGGTAGCCGCAGCGCTGCTCGCGGCGCTGCCCGGCTATCGATTGACCGCGCGGCTCAACGTGCTGGCGGCGCTGGCGACGTTCCTCACGGCCTGTTCGTTGTTCGTCGTGCAGCCGACGTCCGGGCCCTATCTGCTGGTGGACGACCTCAACAAGGTCTTCATCGTGCTCACCACATTCGTCGGCTTCACCACCAGCGCCTTCAGCGCCAGCTATATCGGCCACGAGATCGAGATCGGCCGGCTGAAGCTCGGTTTCGTGCGTTTCTACCACGCCATGTACCAGGTGCTGATGTTCGCCATGAACCTAGCGCTGGTCGCCAACAATATCGGCCTGATGTGGGTGGCGATCGAGATGGCGACGCTCACCACCGTGCTGATGGTCGGCATCTACCGCACCCACGAGGCGCTGGAAGCAGCCTGGAAATATTTCATCCTCGGCAGTGTCGGCATCGCGCTGGCGCTGTTCGGCACCATCCTGGTCTATATGGCCGCGCGCCCGGTAATCGGAGAAGGCCTCTACGCCATGGTGTGGACCGTGCTGGTAGCACACGCGGCGAACTTCGATCCGGCGCTGCTCAACGTCGCCTTCGTGTTCCTACTGCTCGGCTATGGCACCAAAGTTGGCCTGGCGCCGCTGCACGCTTGGCTGCCCGACGCGCACGCCGAAGGCCCGACACCGATCTCGGCGGTGCTTTCCGGCCTGCTGCTGAACGTCGCGCTCTACGCGCTGCTGCGCTTCAAGATGCTGCTGGCGCTCAACCCGGCGGCGATCGCGCCCGGCCCGCTGATGGTGACCATGGGCCTGATCTCCTGCGTGTTCGCCGCCTTCATGCTGTACCGGCGCCGCGACATCAAACGCATGTTCGCCTATTCGTCGATCGAGCACATGGGCATCATCGTGTTCGCCTTCGGCATGGGCGGCGGGCTCGCCAATTTCGCGGGGCTGCTGCACATGACCATGCACTCGCTGACCAAGTCGGCGATCTTCTTCGCGGTCGGCCACATATCGCAGGTCAAGGGTACGCAGAAGATTGCCGACATGGGCGGACTGACCGCGACCAACCCGCTGCTCGGCTGGGGCCTGGTGCTGGGCGTAGTGGCGATTGCCGGGCTGCCGCCGCTCGGCATCTTCATGAGCGAGTTCCTGGTGGTGTCATCGACCTTTGCGCGCCAGCCGTGGCTGGCGGTCATCCTGGTTTTTGGCATTCTCATTGCGCTCGGCGGCCTATTCCTGCGCCTCAACACCATTGCTTTTGGGGAACCGCGCGGGCCGACCGCGCCGGCGCAGGCCTCTTACGTGCCGATGTTCGCCCATCTCGCGCTCGTATTCACGGCCGGTCTCTACATGCCGCCGGCGCTGGTCACCGGCTTCGAGAACGTCGCCAAGCTGCTGGGATAGCGCCATGGCCCTGATCGACAGCATCAAGCACCGCGAGAGCGTTAAGGCGCACCGGCCCTGGCCGCGCGTCGTGGTCGGCGACGACGGCTGGCAGAAGGCGATCGAATTGTTGGCACGCGGGCGCTGCACGTTGCTCGGCCTGTGGGGCGATGCGGGCGACGTGCACATGGCGCTACTGGATGAAAAGGCGGGCGATATCGCGGTCGTCAGTTACGCCTGTAAGAGCGGCGAATATCCGAGCGTCGCCGCACGCCATCCGCCCGCGCTGCGGCTCGAGCGCGCCATCCGCGATCTGTTCGGGCTGGAAGCTATGGGCACGCCTGACACGCGGCCCTGGCTCGATCTCGGCTTCTGGGACGTGCGCCATCCGCTCGGCAAGCAACAGCGCGCGCAAAATCCCGCCCCTTACGTCTTCCTGCCGGCGGAAGGCGAGGGCCTGCACCAGATTCCGGTCGGGCCGGTGCATGCCGGCATCATCGAGCCGGGACACTTCCGTTTCACCGCCAATGGCGAGCACGTGGTGCGGCTGGAGCAGCGGCTCGGCTATGTGCACAAGGGCATCGAGTCCTTGATGGCGGGCGCATCGCTCGACGCCGCCGCCAAGCTCGCGGGCCGCACTTCCGGCGACAGCACAGTGGCGTACTCTTTTGCGTTCGCGTTAGCCATTGAGGCCGCCTTGCAGGTGAAGATACCGCCGCGCGCCGCCTATTTGCGCGCGCTGATGGCCGAGCTGGAGCGGCTGGCCAATCATTTCGGCGACATCGGCGCCATCTGCAACGACGCTTCCTTCGCGCTCATGCATGCCCAAACCGGCATCCTGCGCGAGCGATGCTTACGCGCCGCCGAGGCCTGCTTCGGCCACCGGCTGATGATGGACGTCATCGTGCCCGGCGGCATGGCGCGCGACATCGCGCCGGATGGTCCGAACGCGCTGCGTGCTCTCCTCGCTGAAGCTCACAAGACATTCCCGCGCCTGATCGAACTTTACGACAACACCGCGTCTCTGCTGGACCGCACCGTCACCACCGGCATCGTGAAGCCCGCGCTGGCGCGCCAGTTCGGCGCCGGCGGCCATGTCGGCCGCGCCTCGGGGCGCAACTTCGATGCGCGGCGCAATCTCCGTTATGCACCCTATGACGCGCTCACCTTCGACGTACCGGTGCTCGAAGCCGGCGACGTTAATGCGCGGGTGTGGGTCCGTATCCGTGAGGTCGAGCAGAGCCTGACGCTGATCGAGCAGATTTTGAACGCCCTGCCCGACGGCGAGACGCGGGCGCCGATCAAAACAACCGCGCGGATTTGCGAAGGCTTAGGGCTAGCGGAAGCCTTCCGCGGCGACGTGCTGGTCTGGCTGCGGCTTGACGGCAAAGGGCGCGTGGCGCGCTGCCACCTGCGCGATGCCTCCTGGTTCCAATGGCCGCTGCTGGAGGCCGCGATCGAGGGCAACATCGTCGCCGACTTTCCGCTCTGCAACAAATCGTTCAACTGCTCGTACTCGGGACACGATCTCTGATGCGCCGCACGCTGTTCGAAAACATCACGCACCGCGTGCTGACCGAGCCGGCGCCCAAACCGGATGAGGCGGCGCTGGCTGAGCTCGCAAAAAGCCTTAAGCGCGCCGCGCGCGCCAAGCTTGGGCGTTCGCTCTCCATCCGCCAGGTCGATGCCGGCTCCTGCAACGGCTGCGAGCTGGAAATCCATGCGCTCAACAACGCCTTCTACGATCTTGAGCGCCTGGGCCTGCGCTTTGTCGCCTCGCCGCGCCATGCCGACGTGTTGCTGGTGACCGGGCCGGTAACCAGGAACATGCGGGAGGCTTTGCTGCGCACTTACAACGCCACCCCCGATCCGAAATGGGTCGTCGCGGTGGGTTCCTGCGCGGTGGATGGCGGCATTTTTGCCGGCAGTTACGCGGTGGCGGGCGGCGTCAAAGAGACAATACCGGTCGATTTGCATATCCGCGGTTGCCCGCCGTCACCGACCGAGCTTTTGAAGGGACTGATCGCGCTGCTTGAGCAAGCGCGCTAGCAAGCCGGCCAATTCAGAGTGGCTCGCGGGCGGGGGCTTTAGCCGTAGCGCCCTCCAAATTATATTGAATCCCGGAAAAATCAGAAATCGGGAAATCGCCATGGCAACGATATTCAACCAAAGCTCGATCGCCGGCGAACCGGCCGGCCGGGGCGCCAGCCGCCAACGATTGTTGACCACGGCCCGCGTGCCGGGCACCGCCATCCTGCTCGACCGTCTCGCGCTCGCGCCCGGCGGCGAGACGTCGCTGACCGTGCCGGCCACCAGCCTGGCCTGGTTCCAGGCGCTCGACGGCGAAATTGCGCTGGCCCATGGCAGCGATCGCCAAACCCTTTCGGATGCTCATGTGGCTCTGCTGCCGCCCGGATTTAGCGGCACCGTGAGTGCCGCGCGCGGCGCCAGCTTGCTGCACGGGGAAATCCCCGATGCTGCGCGGCTCGATGCGCGCTTCACGCAGGCACCGCCACAATTCCGCGTCACGGATTGGACGCGCGAGCCGGTGCTCGATTCCGAGCACGACGCGCGCAAGCGCATCTATTTGGTAACGCCGAAGCTGTTCGGCACTAAGGCGGTGAAAGGCGAGATGATCATCTATCCGCCCGGCACCGCCGCCGCCAACCATCATCACGAAGGCGCCGAGCATTTCATGTATGTGCTGCGCGGGCGCGGCACCGTCTACGCCAACGAAAAGCCGTTCCCAGTGCGCCAAGGCGACGTCATCTATTATCCCGACCGCGAGCGGCATTATCTCGAAGCCGCCAAGGACGAGGAGCTGGTGTTCGCGGAATTCTTCGCGCCCGCCGAGTTCAAGACCGTCTGGGTCGACGCCAGCCAGGTCTGCACCTGGCTGCCGACCGGCCGCGACATCCACGGGCGTCAGCCTGCGCGCGAGATCGAGGCGCACAGGTCGGACCAGGTGGCGAGCCCGCAGGATGTGTAGGTGAACGCCCACCTTCATACGAGCGGCTCACCGAGCCGACACTGCGCAGGAGCGAAGCCGGAACGATCTAGCTCGCCAGACGCCGCGCCACCTTCATCTGCTGCACGGCGTCGCCGGCGAGATGGCTCCAGATGATGGCGTCGCGGCACAATTTGTCGGTGTGGTGATCCATGCGGCAGCCGTCGGCGCCGCGCACGTCCATGTAGAGCTCGGTCACCTCCTGCACGACATAAGTCGAATAGTTCATGGCGAGTCCCGCGTTAGAGGAGTGGATCTTCTGATCGTGCTCCCAGGCGACCCGCATGACGAAGGAGCGCAGCGCCTCGGTCAGCATGAACATCTTGTTGATCTGCAACTGGACGATCTGCTGTGCGAACAGCACCTGGCCGCCTTGCTTTGCGGTCTTGGCATGACGCATCGCCGTCTCGCAGGCATCGGCGCAAATGCCGAGCGCATTAGCGCAGAGCTCGAGATCGCCGAAGAGATCGCCGCCGGTGGTGTCGCCGCCACTGCCGCCGGTCTTGCGCACCGCACCGCCCACTTCGCCGACGACATTGGCATGCGGCACGCGCGCGTTCTCGAAAATCATCTCGCCGTTCTGGTAGAAGCGCCAACCGCTTTTGTTGAACACCTTGCCGATACGGAAGCCGGGCGTGTCGCGCGGCACCAGGAACATGGTGGTGCCCTGCTTGGGTGGCACCGTTACATCGGTGCGGGCGTCGATGAAGAACAGCTTGCCGACCGGCGCGTTGGCGATATAGGCCTTCTCGCCGTTGAGCACCCATTCATCGCCCTGGCGTTCGGCCTTCAGCTTCAGCCCAAATTTGGGATCGTCCGGCGGCAGGCGGCTGTCGGAGCCGGCGCCCGGCTCGGTGATGCCCTTGCCGAGCAGGAAGGTGTCGTCGGCGACGAAAGGCTTGAGGAAACGCTCCTTCTGCTCTTCGGTGCAGGCGTGTGAGATCAAATGACTCCATTTCCAGTTCTGGCTGAAGGCCTTGGAAATCGCGCTGTCGGCCTTGGCGAGCTCGGTCATCACCAGCGCTTGCGTCACAAATTCGGTGCCGTGGCCGCCCCATTCCTTCGGTACCGCCAGGGTGCGGAAGCCGAGCTTGGAGCCCCTCTTGATGATGTCCCAATCCCAGGTCTCGCGAGCGGTTTCGACCGCATCGCGTTGAAGCGAGATCGGACGGATTTCCTCGTCGGCGAACTTGCGCGCCGTTTCCTGCCAGTGGCGCTGTTCGTTGCTCAGGGAGAAGTCCATGGGCCGGTCCTTATGTCGTAGTCCTGATACGCGCCCTTGCGCGAGGTAATTGCGATGTCATTCCGCCGCGCGCGGCATGGCGTCGGAGGGACGGCGATAGCGGAAGATGGCTTCGGCGATGCGCAGCTTGGCGTCGCCGGTGCCGTCGCCGGTGTGCAGACAGACGCGCGCATCGTGGACGTATTTCTGCAACGGCATGTCGCGCATCACGCCCATGGCGCCGAACACCTCCGCGGCGTCCTTGGCGGCTTCCAGCATCATCTCGCCGGTGAAAACTTGCGTGATGGCCTGCAGCGGAAGGTCGGAAAGGCTGCGGTCCGCATAGGCTTCGGGATGATCGGACGCCCAGGCCGCCTGCCAGATGGAAGCCCGCGCCACTTCCAGCTTGATGGCGACCCCGGCGAGCTTGGCGGCGATCGCCTGGTGCTCGGCGAGCGGCCGCCCGCCTTGCACGCGAATCGGGGCATATGCGATTGCCGCCTCGTAGGCGGCACGGGCAATGCCGAGGTTCAAGGCCGGGAACAGCGGATTGCCGCGGCCGGATAGGTCCGTATGCGCAAGTAGATCGCCCGCCTCTTGGTCAAGCAGGTGATCCGCCGGTACTCGGCAATCTTTGAGTTCGAGGTTACCGCAAGCTCCATGGGTCCAGGGCCGCTCGTGGGCGCGCACCGTCAGGCCGGGGGCATCGGTCGGCACCAGCACGAAGCGCGTGCCGGGCTCACCGGCAACTTTCACTTCGACAGCGAATAACTGGGCGAGGGGCGCGTTGGCGACGCAGTCCTTGCTGCCATTGAGCAGCCACGAGCCGTCATTCGCCTTGGCCGCCATCGTCTTGACGTCCCGCACGATCGCGACCTGCCGGTGATAATTCACGCCCAGCCGCGTATTGTCGCCGGTCTCATGATCGGCAACCGCGAGATGATAACGGTCGTTCTCCAGGAATGCCGGCAAGAAGCGCTCGCGCTGGGCATCCGTCATCACTTGGTCGAACAGGACATGACCAAGCCGCGATGTCTCCGACAAGAGGGCAGCGATATCGGCATCGCCCGCGGCCAGTTCCTCCGTCACGATGCAGCCGGTCAGCGCATCGGCGCCCACGCCGCCGCGGTCTTCCGACAGCGCCAGCGTGCGCATGCCGAGCTGCGAGGCCTGATCGAGCAGCTCCATCGGCAGGCTGCGGTCGCGCACGTCGATACGGTCGGCCTTAAGCATGACCGGCTTGATCTCGCGTTCGACGAAGTCGCGAACCGTGTCGCGGATTTCCAGCTGCTCGGCGCTGAGATGAAGATTGTACATTTCGCTTGCCTTCGGCTTTGACGTTCTCTTTGGATGTATCCAGTGTCGCCGCGAATATTACTGCACAGCTTCGGCGATGGCGTCGCCCATTTCCTGCGTGCTGGCCTTGCCGCCGAGATCCGCGGTCAGATGCCTGGCTTCGGCAACAACCTTTTCGACGGCGTTCTGAATGCGCTGCGCGGCATCCACCGCTTTCGGCTCGTTGCGTTTGCGGCCGAGCCACGCCAACAGCATCTGCCCGGACATGATCATGGCATAGGGATTGGCAATATTGCGGCCGGCGATGTCCGGCGCCGAGCCGTGGGTGGCCTGCGCCATCGCCTGCCGCTCGCCGACGCAGAGGCCGGGCGCGAGGCCAAGCCCGCCCACCAGCCCTGCGCCGATGTCGGTAAGGATATCGCCGAACTGATTGGTGGTGACGATGACGTCGAAGCGCTGCGGGTTGGTAACCAATTTCATCGAGATCGAATCGATCAACACTTCATCGAATTCTACATCGGGAAATTCGTGCGCCACCTTGCGGCATTCCTCGGCGAACATGCCGCAAGCCAGCCGGTACACCGGCTCCTTGTGCGCGGCGGTGACCTTCTTGCGTTTGCGGGTGCGGGCGATCTCGAACGCCTCGCGCGCGACCCGGTTCGATCCCTTGCGCGTAATGACGCGCATGGCGACGGTGATGTCGTCGTTGGGGCGGAATTCACCGGAGCCGGCCACCACCGTTTCCGAATAGAGCATCCCTTCGGAGACTTCGCGCACGAACACGATGTCCACGTCCTTATGGATCGACGCCACGTTGGGATAAGAGCGGGACGGGCGCACGGCCGCGAACAGATCGTACTTCTTGCGCACCGGCGGCATGACCCAGGTGGGGTCGTTGCGCGGATAGGCGGCGTGCCCGATCGGCCCCATGATCCAGCCGTCGAGCTCCCATAGCGCCTTTTCAGTCACGGCCGGCAGCGTATCACCGTGCTGCTCGTGCCCGTGCTTGCCGATCGGCAATTGCTGCCATTCGATGGCGAGACCGGTGCGGGCCGCGCCCACCTTCATCACCTTGACGCATTCGGGGACAACTTCGTGCCCGATATCGTCGCCGAGCAAAATTCCGATCTTCAAGCCAGCGTCTCCGGTTGGCGAATTCCCGTCTTCGGCTAAGCCGCGGTCAGTCCGCCATCTAAGGCAAGCGTCTGGCCGGTGATCGAGGCCGCGCCGGGACTGGCGAGAAAGCAGACGGCCGCGGCCACCTCCTCCGGCGTGATGAAGCGGCCGAGCGGAATGCGGGCGAGCATTCGCTCGCGCGCCTGCGGATCGAGCGCCTTCAGGCGCGAGGGCGTGAGCGCGGTCGACGGCGCGACCGCATTGACCCGAATGTTATGGCCGGCCCATTCGATCGCCAGCATCCGGGTCATCTGAATCAGCCCGCCCTTGGCAATTCCATAGACCGAGCGGCCGGCAAATCCGGTCAGACCGTGGGTCGAGGCGATGTTCACGATGCAACCGGGACGGTTGCGGTTAATGCAAAGGGCGGCGAATTTCTGTGACAGAAAATACGCGCCTTTGAGGTTGATGGCGACGACGTCGTCCCAATCGCCCCAGGCGACGTCAACCGCAGGCTTGATCAGTGCACGGCCGGCATTGTTGACCAGGACGTCGATGTCGTCGAACGCATCGACCGCAGCGCCGAATCCTTTCGTGATATCGGCCTCGACCCGCAAATCGAGTTGCACCGGAACCACCTTGCGGCCCTGTACGGCCGGATCGCGCAACAGTTCGTCGAGCCGCCCGATCTCGCGGCTCGAGACCGCGAGATCGTAACCCGCACGCGCCAAGTCGCAGGCAATGACGTAACCGATCCCAGTTGCAGCGCCGGTAACGAATGCGGTGCCGCTGGCCGCTGATGTCATCGAGCGTCATCCATTTTTGTCCGCCCTCGTCGGCGTCACTTGGCGCAAACGCCTGATGGTGCCTGAACGATCCGGCTTAGAATGCTGGTGCCGGCGGAGGGATTTGAACCCCCGACCACCCGCTTACGAAGCGGATGCTCTACCGCTGAGCTACGCCGGCTGGAAACACGCGCCACAGATATCGGCGCAAGCCTTCCATTGCAAGCAATACGCCGGAACCGCGTGACCGAGGGCTAACGAAACAGTTGCCTGATCCGCTGCCAGGCGTCGCCGGCCGGCGGCGTTGTCGGTTCCGGCACCGGATCGCCGTCGAGGCCTAAATCGGGGCCCGGATCGTCCGGCGCATGCACCAGCGGGATCACCGGCGCGACCGGCTTTTCGGCGGATTTTGCGGATTTGCGCGCCGGCGGCGCCGGCTTGGCTTCAACGGCGGGCGCAGGCGCCGCCGTCGTCTCGGATGCGGCGATCACGATCGCCGGCGCGGCGGGCGCGGGCGGCGGCGCGACCTCGATCACCGGGCGGCTGACGCCGATCTCGGCCAGCGGCAGCTTCCATTCGAAGCCGTCTAGCCGGCCGTTGGGCGTCACCGGTAGCCAGCGTTCCGACACCACACCGTCCGCCGTCCACACCGGATCGCCGGAGGCGCGCATGGCGCGCGCCATCCATTCGCGCACGCGGCCTTCGTCGCCATGCTCGCTCTCCTCGATCTCCGCCATCAGCGTGGCGACGCGCCGGGTCGGCGCCGAAAGATAGGGCGCGAGCGTGTCGCGCGCTTTTTTGAACTCGCGCGCGTCGAGCGCGGCGCGCGCCACGGCAATTGCGCCTTCCAGTTGGCCCGGCGTCTTGGCGGCGAGCTTCTGCATGCGGGTCAAGCGGTCGCGCGCGCTGTCGCCGAAGCGCAGATTGGCATAGGCCTCCGCGATGTCGGGATGCGGATTGATGGTCCACGCCGCTTCCAGGATTTTTGCCGCTTTGCGCTGTTCGTTCGATTCCGCCAGCCGCCGCCCGGCCAATGCCGCCGCCGGCACCAGATCGGGCGCGAGCTTGACCGCTTCGAGCACCGCCGCGCGCGAAGCATCGCGGTCGATCTCTTCCAGCGCTTGGGCGCGCGCGGTCAGCAGCACCGCGCGCTTGCGCCGGTAGTCGGGTTTCGCGAGCGCGCTGCGCATGTGATCGAGCGCGGCGAGCGCGCCTTGCCAGTCGGAGGCGGCGCAGCGGTCATCGAGCACTGCCTGTCCGGCCCAGACGGGCGTGGGCGCCACCTTGGCCGCCTCTTCGGCGACGAGGCGCGCGGCATGCGCATCGTCGCGGCGCTGGGCTTCGATATAAAGCCCGCGCAAACCGAGCAGCTTGGTGTCTTCGCGCTTGATCATCGCGCGGAAGGCCCGCTCGGCGCCCTCGCGGTCGCCGGCCATCTGCGCCGACTGCGCGGTCAGCAGCAGCGTGAGCGGATCGCCGGGCGACAGCCGCGCGGCTTCATCGGCCGCGCGGCGCGCCAGCCGCAGATCGCCGGCGCCGATCGCGATCAACCCGCGGCTAAGCGCGAGATAACCCTTGACGGCGCGGCGGTGTCGGAAGAACAGCGAGACCTGCTCGGGCGAGCGCAAGATGCCGCGCACGATGCCCCACAGCAGCACGATCACCAGCACCAGCGCGACCACGGCGAGCGCCGCCACCATCACCGAGGTCTCGATGCGGTAGCCGAGCCAGGTGACGGCCACCTCGCCCGGGCGGTCGGCGAGCCAGGCGAAGCCGAGCGCGGCGACGGCGACGGCCAGCAGGAACAGGACGACCCGGATCATGCCGTCCTCACCGTTTGCCGAGCTTGCCAGCGGCGTCGGCCGCAAACGCACGCGCGGCGGCGAGCGCCTGCAGCCGCGCTTTCGCCTTGGCGATCCAGGCTTGTGCCGGCGCGCGGGCGGCGGCGGGAAGCTTGCCGAGATCGGCGAGCGCGCCGGCGATGTCAGCGTTAGCCGCCGCCACCTCGATGCGCGCCAGCACGTCGGACGCTTGATCGCCGGGCGGCGCATTCACCGGCCTGATTTGCACCAGGCTGCCGGCATTGGCTTGCAACCGTTCGAGAAAACCGGCGGGCGATTTTTGCGCGCCCGATGCTTTCAGCATGGCGGGGATCAGGTCGGTCAGTTGCCGCGCAAGCGCCGCTTTTGTCGGCACGCCGCCAGCCGCGAACGGTTCAAGCGGCGCTAAGCTCTTCTCATCGGCGCCGAGCGCTTTCGCCTGCGCCAGCTCGGCCTGGTAGGGTGCGCCGCTGATCACTGCGTTGCGCAATGCCGCCGCGCTCAGCGCCAGCCGCGCCGCGCTGTCGATCGCCGAGCTCTTGGCGAGTTGCGCGCGCGCAGCCTTAACAGATTCTTCAAGCGCCGCCACGCGCTCTTGCACAGCATTGAGCTCGGCCGGCGCGATCACGGGATTTTTCGCCGCATCCTGCAAGCTCGCGCGCAGCTCCGTCATCGCCTTGTCCGCCGCCACGGCATGCTCCTGCGCCTGGGCGGCCTTGGCGGCGATGTCGTCGCTGCGCTTGTTGAGCGCGGCGAGCGCGATGCCGAGCGACTTCATGGCGCTGTCGGCGGCGGTCAACCGTTCCGCCACGGTCTTGTCGCCGGGCGGCAGCTTGGCAATGTCGGTCTCGAGTTTGCGCACGCTTTGGCGCAATGCATCTACCGCCTGGTTGTCAACGCTAGACGCCGGGCGGTTTCGTAATTCGTCCACCTGCTTCTGCAACGCCACGATCTGGGCACTCTGATCGTTCGAATTGATGGACGCCGCCGGCAACAAGCCGAGGTACCAAACCGCGGCCAGCACGCCCGTTGCAACAATCCCGCCGGCGAGTCCGGCGACAATCGCGGTGCCGAAGCTTCCGCCGCTGCGCGACGGTGCGCGGCGTTCGGTCTCATGCTCAGCCGCTTGCGGCGTCTCATCAGCCGGCGGCGGCTCGGGCTGCGCCGCGCTCTCGGGCATCGGCGGATCTTGCTGCGGCTGCGCGTCGCGCTCTTCCGCCGCCGCCGGTAACTCGGTGGCGGTGAGGTCGATGGTCGGCGCCGCGCGCTTGCGCTTGTCTGTCATCCCAACAGCCTTAGCATTTGCGCATGATCTTTTCCGAATCGCCACCAGCCCGTAACCCCGAAATAACGCAATTGCTGCAGGGGCGCCACGTCAACCCGGTGACCGCGGTAGAAGTTCAATCAGCGCCGCCTCTTCCGGGCGCGGCGCGATGGCGACGCGCTTGGCGCCGGCAGCATGCAACGGCGCGGCCACCTGCGCCGACAGGCAATAATGCCGCACGTCCATGGCCTGCTCGGTGACGCCCGCCGCCCGCGCGCCGGCGACGTAGTTCTCGGCGCTGCGCTTGGAGAAATGCAGCACCGCCTGCACGTCGCCGCCGGCTTCCAGCGCGGCCACCAGCTCGTCCGGAAACGGCGCGGTGACGGCGCGATAGACCACGCGCATCTGCGCCGCGATGCTGTGGCTGGCGAGTTCCCCCACCAGATCGGCGGCACGGTCCTCGCCAGCGAGATAGAGCAAGGGCGCCTTTGCATCGGCATGGCGCTCGGCGATGAGCTGCACCAGATCACGCACGTCGCCGCCGGCCGACGTGACATCGGCAAAGCCCGCCTGTTGCGCCGCATCCGCACTGCGGCGGCCGACGGCATAGACGGGCAATTCAAGCAACGCGGCGAAGGCCGGATTGCCGGCAATCGCGCCGGGCGCATTGGCGCTTGTGATCACGACCGCCCCCCAGGTGTCGGTGAGATCGGCTTCGATCGGCTCGATCCGCATCAACGGCACCTCCCACACGTCATGGCCGCGCGCGGCCAAGGCGGCGGCGGTGCGTTCGCTGGCGGGTTGCGGGCGGGTGATGACGACGCGCAT
>Ga0307417_10000013_pt1 | contig 65738 bp, 68 predicted proteins | sample SalMarWE160210MG_2_FD_202514 | JGI IMG/M metagenome (GOLD analysis project Ga0307417, IMG submission 202514) | Salt marsh sediment microbial communities from the Plum Island Ecosystem LTER, Massachusetts, United States - WE1602-10 | ecosystem: Environmental > Aquatic > Marine > Intertidal zone... | reverse complement strand
GTCGACATCACGATCGACGAATCCAAGCCGGTGATCGATGCACGCGAGGCGCTTCAAGCCGGCGCGCCGCAAATCCACGCCGAGGCGCCCGGCAATGTCGTCGTCGAAGGCGTGACGGAAACGCCCGGCTTCGACAAGGTCTGGGCGAGCGCCGCCAAGACCGTCACGGTGGAAGCGCGCTCGCGCCGGCAGAACGCGACGCCGATGGAAGCACGCGCCGGCCACGCCGCCTACGACAACGCCACCGGCCGCGTCACGCTCACCTGTACAACTCAAATGCCGCATCTGACGCGCACCGCCATCGCCGACGTGCTTGGCCTGCCGGAATCTGAGTTGCGGGTGATCGCGCCGGACGTCGGCGGCGGCTTCGGGCAGAAGATGTCGCTCGTCGCCGAATACGTCGTGCTGGTCTGGCTGGCGCGAAAGCTCAAAAGCTCGGTCGCCTGGACCGAGGACCGGCGCGAGAACCTGATCGCCGGCTTTCACTCGCGCGATCAGGCGATCACGTTGCAGGCCGCCTTTGACAAACACGCCAAACTGCTCGCGCTCAAGACCGAGGTCATCTCCAACATCGGCGCCTATTCCTGCTTTCCCACCACCTGCGGCGTCGAGCCGCTGATGGCCATGGCAGAAATGCCCGGGCCTTACGACTTCCGCGCCTATTCCTGCCGCGCCCGCGGCGTCGTGACGAACACCTGCACCATGGCGCCCTATCGCGGCGTGTCGCGCCCGGTGCTGACCTTCGCGCTCGAGCGCGCCATGGACAAAGGCGCGGCGGCCTTCGGCCTCGATGCAATCGACATCCGCCGCCGCAACCTGATCGACAAATTCCCTTACACCTCGGTCACCGGCCTGGTATTCGACGAGGCGAGCTACAAACAAACATTAGAGATGGCGGTGAAGGCCGCAGATGTGCCGGCCTTTCGCGCACGGCAGAAGCAGGCGCGCGCCAAGGGCCGCTATCTCGGCATCGGTTTCGCCACCTTCTCCGAGCGCACGGGTTACGGCAGTTCCGCATTCTCGGCGCGCGGCGCCGAGATCGTGCCCGGCTGGGAAACCGTGGTGCTGTCGATCGATCCGTCCGGCTTTGTGGAGGCGCGCATCGGCTCCTCGCCGCACGGTCAGGGCCTGCGCACCGCGCTCGCCCAGATTATCGCTGACGAAATCGGCGTTGCGCCACAATTCATCAAGGTGATCCACGGCGACACCGACAACACGCCCTACGGCTGGGGCACTTTCGCCAGCCGCTCGCTGGTGATCGCCGGCGGCGCTTCGCTCATCGCCGCCAAGAAAGTGCGCGCCAAGCTGATCACCATCGCCAGCCATATCTTGGAGGCGGCAGCGGACGACATCGTGCTGGAGGACGGCGCCGCGAAAGTCGCGGGCACCGACCGCACGGTCACCATCGCTAAGATGGCGCGCGAGGCCTACACCCAGACGCATAAATTCAAGGGCGAGATCGAACCGGGCTTGACCGAGAGCGGCACTTACGATCCGTCCGGCACTTTTTCCAACGCTTGCCATATCGCGCTGGTCGAAGTGGACGTGGAGACCGGGCGCGTGGTCATCGAGCGTTACGTGGCGGCGGAGGACGCCGGCCGCATCATCAACCCGATGATCGCCGACGGCCAGGTGCATGGCGGCATCGCGCAGGGCATAGGCAACGCGCTGCTGGAGGAGATCATTTATGACGAGACCGGCAATATCCTCACCTCGACGCTGGCGGACTATCTGCCGCCGACCGCGCACGAGATCCCGCCGATCGAATTGCACCATATGGAAACGCCGAGCACCATGTCGAACACCAAGGCCAAGGGCCTGGGCGAAGGCGGCGCCATCGGTCCGCCGGCGGCAGTGATTAACGCTATCAACGATGCGCTCTCGCCCTTCGGCGTCGAGATCGACGAGATGCCGGCGACACCACAGCGCATCCGCGCCGCCTTGCGCGCCAAGGAAAAAGCCGCATGAGCGCCAAAATCGAAATCATGCTCACCATCAACGGCCGCGATCACGCCATCGCGGTCGAACCGCGCCGCACACTGGTCGACGCGATCCGCGAGGACTGCGGCCAGACCGGCACCCATATCGGCTGCGAGCACGGCATCTGCGGCGCCTGCACCGTACTGGTGGACGACGAGCCGGTGCGCTCGTGTCTCATGTTCGCCGTGCAGGCGGCGGGCAAACAGATCCGTACCATCGATGGGCTCGCCGACGGCGACACACTGCACCCGATGCAGCAGGCCTTCATGGACCATCACGGGCTGCAATGCGGTTTCTGTACGCCGGGTTTCCTGATGCTGGCGGTGGGCGTGCTGGAACGCGAGCCCTATATCAGCGATGAAGACCTGCTCGACGTGTTGTCGTCCAATCTCTGCCGCTGCACCGGCTATCAGAACATCATCAAGGCCGTACGCGCCGCGGCCAAGGAGATGCGCGGAAAATGACCAAACCGGCCAAATTCATCGGCCGTTCGGTCCCGCGTCTGGAAGATCGCCCGCTGCTGCTCGGCCAGGGCCGCTTTGCCGCCGATATCAATTTTCCGGGCCAGTGGCACATGCGGGTGGTGCGCTCGCCCGTGGCGCACGGGAAGCTTCGCAAGATCGACGCCAGCGCGGCGCTCAAGCTGCCGGGCGTGCATGCGGTTTGGACTTTCGCCGACGTCGCGCACATCCCGCCGATCGGCTTTCGCCTTACCGGGCTGACCGCGCTGGAGCCCTACCGGCAGAGAGCGCTCGCCAGCGATACCGTGCGCTATGTCGGCGAACCGGTCGCGGCCGTGTTCGCCGACGATCCCTATCTCGCCGAGGACGCGGCCGATCTGGTCGAACTCGATATCGAACCGCTGCCGGTGGTCCTCGATGCTAGCGGTCCGCCGGGGCCGTTCGACGACGAATGCAACACCGAAGCCACTGTTATCGAAAAGAAATCCGGTGATGTCGAAGCGGCGTTGCGCGCCGCGCATCAAATCGTCGAACTTGATCTCTCCATTGGCCGGCACAGCGGCGTGCCGCTGGAAACGCGTGGTTTGATAGGGCGTTATGACGAAGCGCGCAACGTGCTGGCGCTCTACGGCGCGGCCAAAGTGCCGCACTGGAATCGCGACCGCTTGGCGCTCATGTTCGGGCGAAAACCTGAGAGCGTTCAGCTATTTGAGGGCCATGTCGGCGGCGGCTTCGGCATCCGCGGCGAGATGTATCCGGAAGACCTGCTGGTGTGCGCGGCCGCGCTGAAATTCCGTAAGCCGATCAAATGGATAGAGGACCGGCGCGAGCACCTGATCGCCGCCAACCACTCGCGCCAGCAACGCCACAAAATCAGGGCGGCAATCGACGTAGAAGGGCTGATCCTCGGCATCGAGGATGAGTTCTTCCACGACAATGGTGCCTATGCTCGGACCCATGCGGCAACGGTGCCTGATCTCGCCGCCGCCATGCTGCCCGGCCCCTACCGCGTGCCGGCCTATCGCGCCGTCGGGCACATGCGGCTGACCAACAAGACGCCCTGCGGCACCTACCGCTCGCCTGGCCGCTATGAGACCACCTTCGTGCGCGAACGGCTGATCGACGCCATCGCCGCCAAGACCGGTATCGACGCCATCGAAATCCGCCGCCGCAATCTGGTGCCGAAAAGCGCGATGCCCTACGACCTCGGCTTCGGCACACTCGGCACCCGCCTGATCTACGACAGCGGCGACTACGCCAAGCTGATGGACAAGCTGCTCACCGCCGCCGACTGGCCGGCGATGCAACGCGACTTGGCGCGGCGGCGCGCCGGCGGCGAAAAAGTCGGCGCCGGCTTTGCCATGTTCGTGGAGAAAAGCGGGCTCGGTCCGTTCGACAAGGTGCGCATCGAGGTGGCGCCTAGCGGCGCCATCGAGGTCGTCACCGGCGTCGCCTCGGTCGGGCAAGGCGCGGAAACCGCGATTGCGCAGATCGCCGCCGACACGCTGGGCGTCAACTACGCCGGTATCAAGGTCACGCACGGGCAGACCGACCGCATCGACAAGGGCCTGGGCGCCTTCGCCTCGCGCGTGACGGTGATGTGCGGCGAGGCCACGCGGCTGGCCGCGCTTAAGCTGCGCGAAGAGGCGCTCGCCGCCGCCGCCGAACTGATGCAGACCACGCCCGGCGCGCTCGACATCGTGGACAGCGAGGTGGTGCGCACCGGCGCGCCCGGTCCATCGATGTCGCTCGCGGCGCTGGCGGCCGCCACCGACGGTTTGAGCGCCGAAGCCGAATTCAAATCGAGCCAGATGGTCTACCCTTACGGCGCCCATGTGGTGCAGCTCAAGCTCGACGCCGACACCGGCGGCGTGACCATCGAGCGCTACTTGGTGGCCTTCGACATCGGCAAGGCGGTCAACCCGATGCTGGTGGAAGGCCAGATCATGGGCGGCATGGCGCAGGGGCTGGGCGGCGCGCTCTATGAGGAATTTCTCTACGCTGAGAACGGCGAGCCGCTGTCGGTCAGCTTCGCCGACTATTTGCTGCCGACCGCGCGTGAAGTGCCGGGCGTCGAGGTGATCGTGACCGAAGACGCGCCCTCCCCGCTCAATCCGCTCGGCGTCAAGGGCGCCGGCGAAGGCGGCATCACGCCAGTGGGCGCGGCGATCGCCTCGGCAATCGACGACGCGCTGCAACGCCCAGGCGCGGTGACGCAATTGCCGGTCACGCCGCAGAGGCTTAAGGCGCTGATGGCGGCGGACTGATGGATTTGGCTGGTGCTAGCCGCCGGTCTGCGTCCGCAGCGCGGGTGCAGATGCCGGCACGGTTGTGAGGCTGAGCCAGTCGCCGCGCTCCGCCAAGGTGTCGCGCAGGAAGTCCAACTCATAGCCGGCGTTGTGCGCGACCGACAAAACTTCGTCGACGCCCAGGCGAGGCGCGGCAGCCTGCGTCCACAGAATCGTGCAGCGCGTGCCGGTGCGGCAATAGAACAAGATCGGCCCCGGCAGATCGTCCATGTGCCGCGCGAAGGTACTGACGACGTCGTCGTCGGTTGCGCTCGCGTTCTTCACCGGCTGGTAGCGAAACGCGAGCCCGTGCCGGCGCGCCGCCGCCGCGGCCTTTGCGTTCGGAAGCTGATCCGGCGCCTCGCCATCGGGGCGATTATTGACGACCGAGCGGAAGCCGCGCGCCGCAATCTCGGCGAAATCGGTCTCGACGAGCTGCGGCGCCACCGCGATATCCGGCTCAAGCTGAATAATGTCGACCATGAAAGCGTCCTCTAGAACTGAACTGGCCGGCCGCGCCGGACAGTGGGAAACGTCTTGCTCGGGTCTAGAAATGCGCTTTGCAGGGAGCGCCGCAAGTGGATTTGAGAAAATAAATCTATAATTCCAATGATTTACCTGGTTTTCGAATAAATCATTCGCGTCAAGAAGATCGCGGGGAAAATCCTTCTCGCCCGCACACCGCCGGGACCGCTGCGATCAAGCGCGAATTCTTGCTATCGGTCCGTCGCCGGAAAGTTCGGCTTGTAGCCATTCGGCGCCGCCTCGACGCGGCCGGCGAACGGCGCCCCGACATGGCCGGGAAACACCAGCGCGCCGCTCGAAGCGCAATAGTCGAGCACCTTGCGCCGGGAAACGCGCGCAAGCGCTGCGTCCGAATTCTTCGGGAAATTCCAGTCCGGGTAATAGACCTGCAGCAGGTGGTGCCAGACGTCGCCGATGAAGGCGGCGCGCGCGCCGTCGCTCTCGAGCTTGAAGAACACGTGACCCGGCGCATGGCCGGGCGCTGCGTCGATCTCGATGAAGTCGTTGAGCCGGTGCGGGCCACATTCCACCAGATCGGCGCGCCCGTATTCGAGGATCGGGATCACGCATTCGCGGAAGGTGCCGAGCTCCGCCGGCCCCTCTTTTGGATCGGCATCGATCTTGGAGAAATAATCGACGTCAGGCTTGGAGAACACGTAACGGGCGTTGGGAAAGGTCGGCACCCACTTGCCGTCCTTTTGCCGCGTATTCCAGCCGACGTGATCGTGATGCAGGTGCGTGCACATCACCAGATCGATCTCCTCCGGCCGCGCGCCGGCGCGGGCGAGCCGCTTCAGATAATCGAAGTTGAGCATGTTCCAGAACGGACGGCCCGGCTTGACCTTGTTGTTGCCGCAGCATGAGTCGATCAGAATTTTCTTGCCGCCGACCTGCAACAGCCAGCTGTGGACGGCGAGTTTGATGCGCCCGGTTTCCGCTTCGTAGTGATGCGGTGCCAACCAGCTCTCGTGTTCGGCCAGACGCGCGTCGGTGAAGTCCGGGAAGATGTCGCGCAGCGGATAGCACGGCAGATAGGTTTCCTCGATACGCGTAATGGTGGCCTTTCCTACGCTGAACACCGGCGTCTCCTCTCGCAACCTCGTAGCCGCATGACCGTCGGCGAATGCCCGAACCCTTGCGGGCCCGGGCATTCGAAATCGTCCGCCGCCAATCAGCGGCAGTGCACGTAGTGGCGGCGATGATTTTTGTAGTAATAGCACCAGCCCGGCCGCGTGGCGTCGGCGATGATGGCGCCAGCCGCGGCGCCGATCACGCCGCCGGCAAGCGCCGCACCGACGGACCGGCCGGCCAGGCCGCCGATCAGGCTGCCGCCGGCGGCGCCGAGCAAGGCGCCGCCCAGCACGCGATCCTGCCGGGCGGTCTCGCAGCCGGCGAGCGTCAAAGCCATCACGGCCACCACGAGTAACTTACGCATTGGCTTCTCCTTCCGTTGCTCTATGCCCCCCGGAAAGATTGCGACGCTTCTGATTGAATCATCCCAGCTTCTTCAACAGCCGCACCACCAGGCGCTGTTCTTCCGCGGTCAGCGGCGAGAGCGTGGCGGCGGTGATTTCGGCGGCGACCAGCATGGCGGCTTCAGTCACCTGTCGGCCACGCTCGCTGAGCGCCACCGCGCGGCGGCGACGGTCGTTCGGATCGGCCAGCGCGGTAACAAAACCGCGCCCGCTTAAGCGATCGACCACACCCTTGATGGTGGCCGCGTCGAGATAGATCAGCCGCCCGAGGTGGTTCTGCGAGCACGGCCCCACCTCGTAAAGCTTGGCGAGCGCAGCGAACTGGGTTTGGGTCAAGCCCTCGATCATGCGCGCGGTGAAGATCGAAGTGTGGCGCTGTATGGCGACGCGCATCAGGAAGCCGACCTGGTCGTCGAGCACATAGCGGCCATGCTCGGGCGCCGCTGGCGCCACAACTTTCAATTTTTCGCGTCGCATCGGTCCGCCGTTCTCTTGCCGCCCTACCCGCAAAAGTTATCGTCGTGAGAAATCATGACCGGGATCGGGACCCGGCGAAAGGCCCATAGCGGCCCGCAACCGAACATACCGGCTTTCCGGGACACCCAAATTACACGGTTAGATAGTCGCGTTGCACGTCCAAGTTGTTGTCGAGTTGTGCCATGGAACCGTGCCAGCGGATCCGGCCCTGTTCGATTATGTAGACCGGTCGCAGACATCGAGTTCTCAAATACGCAAACCGGCCAAAAGTATCGGGCACTGCCCTGTTCAGCCGCGCGGCTTGTCGCGGAAGCGGTCCATCAGCGGCTTGTCCTGGCCGCCGTCGATCTCGATCATGGTGCCGTTGACCATCTGCATGAGCGGCGACGCCAGCATGGTGACCAGATTGGCCACCTCCTCCACCTCGGCTATGCGGCCCATCGGAATTGAGGCGGGCGCCAGCTTGTCGGCCTGTTCGCGCGGGATCTTCATGTCGCGCGCCATGGCGTCCACCAGGCCGGCCCAGCGCTCGGTGCGCACCGGCCCGGGGTTCACCGCCACGAAGCTGATATTGTTCTTACCGTATTGGCCGGCGAGCGACAGCGTCAGGTTCTGCCCGGCGGCGTTGGCGGCGCCCGGGCAGATTTCCCAATAGGACGGTTTCACGCCGTCATTGCCGATCAGGTTGACCACGCGGCCGCCGCCCTGTTTGACCATCAGCGGAAGCACGTAGCGCAGGCAGCGCACATAGCCCATGAACTTGAGCTGAAGGCCCTTCTCCCAATCGTCTTCGGTCAAATGCTCGATGACGCCGCCGGCGGCGGAGCCGGCGTTGTTGACCATGATATCGACGCGGCCGAGCGCCTTAGCGCCCTGCTCGATGAATTTTTTGGCATCGGCGTCCTTGCGCAGGTCGGCGGCGATGGCGACGATCTTGCGCCCGGTTTCCTTCTCGATCGCTCGGGCCGTTTCTTCGAGCGGCCCCATGCGGCGCGCGCAGATGGCGACGTCGACGCCCTCGCGCGCCAGAGCAAGCGCGATGCCCTTGCCGATGCCTTCTGAACCGCCGGTCACCAGCGCTGTCTTGCCTTTGAGCTTGAGGTCCATCGCAGTGCTCCTGTGACTTTTATGATTTATGTGCCAGCCAGCGGCCGGCTTCCGACGAAGTGAACAGCTCGGCCAAGGCGGCGTTGAACTGCACCGGCTCCTCGGCCGGGATGTTGTGGCCCGAGCGCGGGATCACTAGCAGGCCGGCAGTCGGCGCGGTGCGCTTGAGGAATACGCTGCCGTCGATGCAAGGGGCATCCTCGTCGCCGACGATCACCAACAACGGCACGGAGAATTTCTTGAGCGCGTCCTGCATCTCCCACAGCGTCGGCCGCTTGAGCTGAAGATTGAACATGGTCTGGGCGTGGCCTTCGGAAGAATGTTCGGCCAGCATGCGGGCGAATTCGGCATGGCCGCGCGGGTCCTTGTGCTTCTGCGCGTGACGCATGGGCGCGTCGGCGTATTTCGCGGCAGCCGTCGCGATCGGCTCCTCGGCGAACATCTTGCCGGTCTCGGCGGCGAGCGCCTTCATAGCCTCGCGCTGCTTGACGTCGGGGGTCGAGCCCCAGCCGCAGCCGGCCGCCACCATCGAGACGCATCGTTGTGGATAATTGATGCCGACATGCAGCGCGGTATAGGCGCCCATGGAGTGGCCGACCACGTGGGCCTTGTCGATCTTGAGCGCATCCATCAGCGAGATCACGTCGTCGCGGAAGATGTCCTGGCTGTATCGCCCCGGCTCGCTCGGCACGTCGGAGGGCAGATAGCCGCGCTGGCTGTAGGTGATGCAGCGATGCACGCGCGAGAAGTGGCGCATCTGCGCCTCCCAGCTGCGCCAGTCGCCGGCATATTCGTGCACGAAGACGATCGCGCTGCCGCTGCCAGCTTCCTCATAATAAAGCCGGGTGCCGTCGCGCGCGCTGATGTGCGGCATCGCCCCTCCCACTGCCGAGGGCTGATTATTTGCACGCGAATGAATGCCGGTAAAGCGGCTTTGCTGTGCCTGCCTCAACTCTGCAGAATCGCCTTGGCGGCGTCGCCCACCGCCTCCACCGACATGTCGATGTCGAGGAAACAAAGGACGCGGCAGGGACAGCTTTCCAGCCCCTCGTAGCGCCAGGGGAAGGCGCCGATCAGGCAGCGCTTGCCCAGCATCAATTCGATGTCGCCGCCGATGTTCTCGGCGTGCAGCAGCCCCTCCTGGAACGCCCAGCTGTGGAACGGGAACATGTCCTGCGTGACGCGGCGGCCGGAATTCTTGTGGATGTATTCGAAGGTGCCGAAGAACTCGGCCGGCGTCTTGCCATGCTTTTTGGTGAACGCGTCGGCGAGATCGGGCCGCATGTTGCGGATCGAGGTGTTCATGGCGTGATCGCAGGAGCCGGTGTCCATCGCCCACCACTTGATCTTCTTCTTCAGCATCCAGTGCAGCGTGTCGAGATTGGGCCCCGGGTGATAGCAGAAGTATTTCACCAGATCCTGCTGCGGCTGGCCTTCGTAATGGCGGTGCCAGCCGGTGTGCAGAATGAGAATGTCGCCCTCGCGGATGTCGGCGCCGGACGACTCGATGATCTCAGGCGTGATCACCGCCAAGTCGTGCATGTGGCCGGAAATGTCGACCACCACGCCGCAGTTGACCAGATAGTCGAGCGGCAGATGCGCCATGTCGCCGTCGCGGTTGTCGGTGGCGTGCATGGCGCCGTCGAAATGGGTGCCGACATGCAGCGCGGTGTCGATGCGCTGCGCCACGATCATCTGCGTCTGCAGGTTCTGGGCGTAGTACATCTTGTTGCCGGCATAGCCGACCCAGCCGGGCGTATGCACGTTCATGACGTGGGAGAGATCGACGATTTTCATCGCAGCTTCCTCAGCTTGGAAATTAGTCGATCATATCAGGCCGCGCAGCGCCAGCCGCGTGCCGAGGACCAGCAAGGCGATGAAGAACCAGAGCCGGAAGGTGTCAGGCGCGATCTTGCTGCGCACCATTTGCCCGAGCCACATGCCGACGAGCGCAGTGCCAAGCGCCAGCAACGCCGGCCCAGCGAGCGCGACATGCAGCTCGCCGGCGTCGAAGAGCGCCACGGCGAGCGCGACGGTGGAGACGGTGAAGGACATGCCGAGCGCCTGTACCAGCCGGTCGCGCTCCAGGCCGAGCGCGTGGATATAGGGCACGCCCGGTATTGCGAACACGCCGGTCGCCACCGAGATCACGCCGGTGGCGACGCCGACCAGCGTGCCAATCCAGCCTTCGGCGCGCGGCGGCACGAAGAAATGCACCTTGAACAGGCCGAGCGCGGCATAGGTGGCGAGCACCAGGCCGAGCCACCGGGTCGCCTGCTCGCCATTGCCGCGCGGCAGCGTCAGTGCGCCGATGAAGGTTCCGATGCAGATGCCGACGAACATCGGCCACAAGCGGCGCAGCAATTCGCGCAAGCCGTCGCCGGCCTGGCCCTGCCAGATATTGGTCGCCAAGGACGGCACGATGAGAATGGCGGCGGCCTGCGCCGGCGTCACCATCAGCCCGAGCAGGCCGATGGCCACCGTCGGCAGACCCATGCCAAGCACACCTTTGACGAAGCCCGCCAACAGATAGGTGGCGGCAACGGCCGCAAGGAATTGTGCGGAGTCCACCTGCAGGTTCCTTCCACGCTGCGGACCATGCGTGAGGCCGGGCCGCCCGACAATGCGGATGGCGGCAAGCCAGACTTCAACATTCGCAAAGGAGTGGGCATGGCTCGCCCGGCTGGATCCTTATAAGCGTATGCTTTTGAAAGGGAAAATATAAGGTAGTATCTTTACTATTTTAATATCCGTGCAATACTCGTCCATGAAGGAGGCGGGCTATGGCGCAGCCAGCGCGGCAACCGGTGACGATCAGCGGCGACCTCATTGCGCGCATCATGTTCGCCGGGCGTTCTTCCTCGCTGTCGGCGCAGATCGTCAACCAGGTACGCGACCAGCTGTTCGCCAGGCAACTCAAGCCCGGCGATTTCCTCGGCACCGAGAAGGACCTGGCGGCGCGCTTCGGCGCCAGCCGCATCGTGGCGCGCGACGCACTGCGCACGCTGGAAGCGTTGGGCATCGTCGAGATCCGTATGGGCAAGGGTGGTGGCGCCCGCATCGCACATGGCAACCCGCGGCTGTTCGCCGAGGCACTCGCCGTGCAGCTTGACCTAACCGGCGTTTCCGCCGCCGAGATCATGGACGCCCAGCGCGCGATCGAAACCTTGGGCGCCGAGCTCGCCGCCGAGAATGCGACGCCAGAGGACATCGCTAAGCTGCGCCGGCTCCTCGCCGAAGCTGTGGCGTCGATCGGCGATCTCGACCGTTTCACGCGGCTGTCGCGCGATTTTCATCTGGCTGTGGCGGAAGCCTCGCACAACCGCGTGCTGGTGGTGCAGCTTATTTCGCTCGAACACGTCTCGTGGCCGCGCCGCAATGTCACCGCCACGTCGCGGCTCGCCCAGCACATTCTGGAGATTCACACCAAGCTCGCCGAACTAATCGAGCTGCGCGATGCCGCGGCCGCGCGCGCCTTGATGGACGACCACGTCAAGATGATCCGCGCCCGCCGCATCGCGGAGTACGGACAGATAAACGCAGAAGATCAATCCTGTTGCTGAATTCCAAGGGAGAGAAATATGACCAAATTCGTCATCGAACCGCATTTCCGCCTGCAGGAATGGATTGCCCACGAGAAGAGCTATTTCACGCAGGAAGGGCTGGATTACGAATTCCGCGAATTGGTCAAGTCGAGCGACGGCAAGCACCACGACAAGGGCGACAAGCAGGGGGCCTTCCAGTCATTCGAAGCGGGCCGCCAGGCGGACGTATCCTGCGCCTGCCACTGGACCATCAATGTCGCGGCGTCGAAGGGCCATGGCCGCATGTCGAGCGACGTCTACTCGGTGTCGCCGGCGGGCATTTTCGTGCAGCCCGACTCCGATATCAAAACGCCGGAGGACCTCGCCGGCGTGCCGATCTCCGTCGGCTACCAATCCGGCAGTCACTACGCGACGGTGCAGGCGCTCGAGCAATACCTGCCGCTCGACAAGATCAATCTCGTCTATTCCGACGGCATGCTGTTTGCGCGCATGGACAAGCTGCTCGAGGGCAAAGCGCCGGCGGTCAGCCTGTTCAGCGGCCCGTATTACTTCGCTGAGCAATTGGGCTACCGCAAGATCATCGACACCACCTTCATGATCGGAATGATGGTGCACGGCGATCCGGACCCCGAGGACATGCGCAAGTTCTTCCGCGCGCTGCGGCGCGCCCAGCGCGACCTCGATCTGCGGCCCGAGATCTACACGCATTATTACAAGAATGAATTCCCCGAGCACTATCACGCCCGTATGGACACGCGCCGCTGGGGGCCCGGCGAGCGGCTGGTGTTCGAGCCCTATACGCCGGAGGTCTATGCGGATGCCCGCAGTTGGATCGCCTCGCACGGCATCTTCCCGGACGGCAATCTGGGCGCCGACCGCTACGATGAGGCCATGGTCTCGGTGGCGTGACGGTAGGCCGCCGCCCAAGAGGCGGCGGCCGCGCGCGGCGGAAATAGACCAGCGAATCCCGCAAAGCGGCTTGCGTTACGGCATAACGCGCGGCCTCCGGCGCTTTTCTTTGCCGGCGGCCTCAGGCATTCTGGCCGGACGAAATCATTTGAAAGGCAACGATTAACGAACAACGATCCTGGGAGGAACAAGCATGAAACGCTTCGCTTTGGCGTGCGCTGCCCTGCTGGCAGCCGTTCTGCTGCCAAGCGCCGGCCACGCAGCCGGCACCATCAAGATCGGCGTCGTGCTGCCGCTGTCGGGTCAGTTCGCCGACTTGGCCAATCAGATCGACAACGGCATCAAGGTCTACATGCAGCAGCATGGCAGCACCGTCGGCGGCAAGAAGATCGAGATCATCCGTAAGGACGTCGGCGGCATCAATCCGCCGACCGCCAAGCGGCTGGCGCAGGAACTGGTGGTGCGCGACAAGGTCGACATCCTGGCCGGCTGGCTGCTGACCCCGAACACGATCGCGGCCTGCGGCGTGTCCAAGGAAGCCAAGAAGTTCATGGTGATCATGAACGCCGCGACCTCGATCATCGTCGACAAGTCGCCCTATTGCACGCGTACCTCGTTCACCCTGCCGATGATCACGACCACGCTCGGCACCTGGGCCGCCAAGCAGGGCATCAAGAACGACTACACCATGACCTCGGACTACGCGCCGGGGCATGACGCCGAGCAGGGCTTCATCGCCGGCTTCAAGGCGGGCGGCGGCGACGTAGTCGGTTCGGTGCGCATGGCGGTCAGGAATCCGGACTTCTCGGCCTACGTCCAGCGCGCGAAAGACCTCAATCCGAAGTCCATCTTCGTGTTCATCCCGGGCGGCGCCCAGCCGGCGGCCTTCGGCAAAGCGCTGGCTGAGCGCGGCATGGGCGCCCAGCAGATCAGGGTGATGGGCACGCAGGAGCTGAGCGACGACAGCGCGCTCAAATCGATGGGCAATACCTCGCTCGGCATCATCACCGCCGGCAACTACGATCACGGCCACAAGTCGGCTATGAACAAGAAGTTCGTCGCCGCCTACAAAAAGATGGCGAAGGGCGTGAATCCGAACTTCGCCGCTGTCGGCGGCTATGACGGCATGCACCTAATCTATGCCGCACTGAAGAAGACGAAAGGCAAGACCGACGCCGACAGCCTGATCGCGGCGGCCAAGGGCATGAAGTGGGAAAGCCCGCGCGGGCCCATGATGATCGACCCGGCGACCCGCGACGTGGTGCAGACCATCTACATCAACCGCGTCGAGAAGACGGGCGGCAAGATTGCCAATGTCGAGATCGACAAGGTCCCCGATGTGCACGATCCGGTGCACGCGAAGATGATGAAGAAGTAAACGGCCCCGCCGGGCTCAAACAGGATCGGATGGGGCGGCCGCCAGCGGTCGCCTCATTTCTTTTCTGCGGCGTTATGGGTGCATTGGGGCCGGTGTTGCGCTATTTGATACAAGGTCCCGCCTAAGGAGCCGACGCGCGCCATGCTCCCTCCCGTCTTCGGTGTTCTGTTCGACGGCATCGCCTACGGGATGCTACTGTTTTTGCTGTCGGTCGGGCTGTCGGTGACGCTGGGCTTGATGAATTTCGTCAATCTCGCCCATTGCGCCTTCGCCATGGTCGGCGGCTACGTCACCGTCCTGCTGATGAACGACTTTGGTTGGCCGTTTTTCGCCACGCTGCCGATGGCCTTCTTCATCGCCGCGGCGGTGAGCGTGGTATTCGAGCGCGTGCTCTACCGCCGGCTCTATCAGGCGAGCGATCTCGACCAGGTGCTGCTCACCATCGGCATTGCCTTTATCTCGGTGGCGGTGGCGGCCTGGTTTTTCGGCACGCAGCAGCAGCCGATCCAGGTGCCGGCCTATATGCGCGGCGCGTTCAACGTGCTGGGACTGGATATCGCGGCCTACCGCCTGTTTCTCGTCGGGGTCGGCGCGGTCATCACCCTGCTGCTGGTCGGCACAATCGAGTTCACCCGCTTCGGCGCGCAGGTGCGCGCGGCGGTCGACAACCAGCGCATGGCGAGCGGGCTGGGCATCAATGTCGAGCGCACCTTCGCCGTCACCTTCGCGCTCGGCTCGGGGCTGGCGGGCCTAGGCGGCGCGCTCGCCATTGAGATCGTCGGGCTCGATCCCAACTTCGCCTTCACCTATCTGATCTATGTGCTGATCGTGGTCTCGGTCGGCGGGCTCGGCTCCATCGTCGGCTCGCTGGCGGCCGCGATCCTGATCGGCATCAGCGACATCGCTGGCAAATATTACGTGCCGCAGCTCGGCGCCTTCCTGATCTACCTGGTCATGCTCGCCATCCTGATGTGGCGGCCGGCCGGCCTGTTCGGGAGGCGCTGATATGTCGGCAATCTCCGACACGGCTGCCGGGCCGGTCAAATATCTCAAGGCGCAAACGCGTTGGCGCGGAATCGAGACGGTATTCTGGCTCGCCACCCTCCTGCCGTTCTATTTTCTTCCCGACTATCTCCAACTCGCCAGCCAGATCGCCATCACCGCGCTGTTCGCGCTCTCGCTCGATCTCATCCTCGGCTACGCCGGCATCGTCTCGCTCGGCCATGCGGCCTTCTTCGGCACCGCCGCCTACGGCGCCGGGCTGTTCTCGAAATTCGTCTGGGGCGAGCCGCTGACCGGCCTGATCGTCGGCACCGCCGCCGCCGCCCTGCTCGGCTACGCCTCGAGTTTCGTGATCGCGCGCTTCCGCCATCTGACGCTGATCATGATCACGCTCGGCCTTGGCCTGCTGTTGCAGGAGGCGGCCAACAGCGCGAGTTGGCTCACCAACGGCAGCGACGGCTTGCAAGGCGTAAACATCTGGCCGCTGCTCGGCCATTTCAACTGGGATCTTTACGGCTACACCGCCTACAGCTATTCGCTCGCCGTGCTGTTCGTGGTGTTCCTAGGGGCGCGGCGGCTGATTCATTCGCCGTTCGGACTGGCGCTGCGCGGCATTCGCGAGAACGCGGTGCGCATGCCGGCGATCGGCGCGCCAAGTCGCGCCCATATCCGCACCGTCTACACCATCTCCGCCGCCATGGCCGGCATCGCCGGCGCGCTGATCGCGCAGACCACCTCGACCGTCGCGCTCGATTCGCTCGGCTTCGAGCGCTCTGCCGACGTTCTGGTCATGCTGGTGCTGGGCGGCGCCGGACGGCTCTACGGCGGTCTGGTCGGCGCCATCGTCTTCCTGGTGGCGCGCGACCAGTTCTCCGGCATCGCGCCGCAATATTGGTATTTCTGGATCGGCCTCTTGCTGGTGGCGGTGGTGATCTTCCTGCCCAACGGCATCCTCGGCGGCCTATCGAAGATCGTCGCGCACTGGAGGCACCGTTGAGCGCGACCGCCCTTCCAGCACAAGACGCGATCGCCCTTTCCACGCGCGGCCTGTCCAAGAGCTTCGGCTCGCTCGTGGTCGCGCGCGATATCGGTTTGGAACTGCCGGTGGGCGCGCGCTATGCCCTGATCGGGCCCAACGGCGCCGGCAAGACCACGCTGATTAACCTGATGACCGGCATGCTGACACCCAATGCCGGGCAGATATTCTTAGGCAGCGAGGATATCACCGGGCTCGAGCCGCAGCATCGGGTGCGGCGCGGGCTCGCCCGCACTTTCCAGATCAACACGCTGTTCGCCGGCCTCAACGCGCTGGAAGCGGTCACGCTTGCGATCTGCGAGCGGCGCGGCCTGGCGCACGAATTCTGGCAGAACGTCGCGGTCCACCGCGAGGCGATCGAGGAGGCGCACGATATCCTGGTCAAGCTGCGGCTGGGCGAGGACTGCTATCAGCCGACGCGCGAGTTGCCTTACGGCCGTCAACGGTTATTGGAGATCGCACTGGCGCTCGCCACCCGGCCCAAGGTGCTGCTGCTCGACGAGCCGGCGGCCGGCGTGCCGCCGGAAGAAAGCGGCGACATTTTCGAGGTGGTGGCGAGCCTGTCCGACGATCTCACTTTGCTGTTCATCGAGCACGACATGCACGTGGTGTTCCGCTTCGCCAGCCACATCATCGTGATGGTCGGCGGCGCCGTCTTCACCGAAGGCTCGCCGGCCGAAATCGCCGCCGATCCGGGGGTACGCGAGGTCTATCTGGGGAAACGCAAACATGGTTGAGCCGCTGCTCAAGCTCGACCAGGTGACCGCGGGCTACGGCGATGCCGTGGTGCTGCACGACATCACGCTGGAATTACCGGAGCACGGCAGCCTGGCGGTGCTCGGCCGCAACGGCGTAGGCAAATCGACGCTGCTGCTTACCATCATGGGCTACACGCAATTGCGCGGCGGTCGCGTGACATGGCGCGGCCAAGATGCCTCCCACCGTGCGCCGTACCGCCGTGCCGCCGGCGGTATCGGCTGGGTGGCGCAGGAGCGCGAAATCTTTCCCTCGCTGACGGTGGAGGAAAACCTCACCGTCGCCGCGCGCCCGGGCAGCTGGAATCTCGAAAGCGTGTTCAAGCTGTTTCCGCGCCTGTCCGAGCGACGCCGCAACATGGGCAACCAGCTTTCCGGCGGCGAGCAGCAGATGCTGGCGATCGCCCGCGCGCTGATGACCAACCCTGCGCTGATGCTGCTGGACGAGCCGTTCGAGGGTCTGGCGCCGGTGATCGTCGACGAGCTGATCGGCGCGATCACGCTGATGCTTTCCGGCCGCAGCATCGCCATCGTGCTGGTCGAGCAGCACACCGAGATCGCGCTGGAGTTGACGCGCGAGGCGATCGTGCTCGAGCGTGGCGCGGTGGCGCACCGGGCGCCCTCGGCGGAGTTGCAGAAAGATACCGCCACGCTGGAGCGGCTGGTCGGCTTGCGCGTCAGCGCGAGTGCGTGACAAGCTAGCGCCAAATGCCAAGCAAAAAGCCTAAGGACGAGACAGGCCATGGCCAATCCGATGATTCCCCGCGAACGCAGCGACTTTTCGGCGATCGTCGATCGCCCGCCGCTTAAGCTGCCGGGCAACGCCCGCATCGTGTTCTGGACCATCGTCAATTACGAGGTCTGGGACATCGCCAAGCCGATGGCGCGGCAATTGCTCCCGGCGCCGACCGGCGTGCCGCTGATGCCGGACGTGGTGCACTGGGCCTTCCACGAATACGGCATGCGGGTCGGCTGCTGGCGCTTCTTCGAACTGTTCAAGAAGCTGAAGATCAAGCCGACGCTGTCGGCCAATGCGCGCATCTGCGAGGACTACCCGCGCGTGGCCGAACAGGCCAAGCGCGACGGCTGGGAGTTCATGGGTCATGCCTATGAGCAGGGGCCGATTCACAAGGAGCCCGACCAGCCGGCGATGATCAAGCGCACGCTTGACACCATGGAGAAGTTCACCGGCAAGCGCCCGGTCGGCTGGCTCGGCCCCGGCCTGACGCAGACGCTGGAAACGCCCGACCATCTCACCGCCGCCGGCATCAAATATATCGGTGACTGGGTCTATGACGACGAGCCGACGGTGATCCGCACCGCCAACGGGCCGCTGGTCACCCTGCCCTACACCATCGAGCTCAACGACATTCCGATGATGCTGATCCAGCACCACGAGAGCGACTACCTGCTCAAGCGCGCGATCGATCAGTTCGACCGGCTCTATGCTGAGAGCAAACACCGCGCGAAAATCTGCGCGCTGGCGATCCACCCTTACATCAGCGGCCAGCCGCACCGCATCAAATACCTCGAAGCGATCTACAAGCACGTCAACAAGCACAAAGGCGTGCTGCACTGGAACGGCGCCCAGATGCTCGACTGGTACCAAGGCATCGCCGCCAAGCAATTGAAGGCCGCAGAATGAATTTCCCCAAGCCCGCCGTCGGCATGCTGCCGAACGACCGCCTCGGCTATTCGCCGATTGCCAAGCGCAAAGCCCTCAAGCTGCCGAAGGGCGCGCGCATGGTGGTGTGGACCATTACCAACGTGGAGGAATGGGACCCGACCCAGACCATGCCACGCACCGTGCTCACCCCGCCGGCCGGCGGCTCGCCCATGCCCGACATTCCGAACTGGTGCTGGCACGAATACGGCAACCGGGTCGGCTTCTGGCGGCTGCTGCAGATCTATGACGAATTCAAGATTCCGGGCGTGATGAATATCAACGGCGTGGCAGTCGAGGCCTTTCCCGACATCGTGAAAGCTTGCGCCGAGCGCAACTGGGAGTTCATTGGCCATGGCTTCACGCAGCGCAACATGCAGAAAGTCGAAAACGAGCGTGCCGACATCCGCAAATGTATCGAGGTGCTGGAGCGCGCGACCGGCAAGCGCCCGCGCGGCTGGCTCGGGCCCGGCCTAACCGAGACCTGGGAGACGCCCGATATATTGGCCGAGGAAGGCTACGACTACGTCGCCGACTGGGTGCTCGACGACCAGCCGGTGTGGCTGAAGACGCGTGGCAAACCGATCCTCAATATTCCCTATACCCAGGAATGCAACGACGTCGCCATGATGCTGATCCAGCACCACAAGGCGAGCGAATTTTATGAGCGCGCGATGGACCAGTTCGAGCAGATCTACAAGGACGCCAAGGGCTCGGCGCGGGTGATGGCGATTTCGGTGCATCCCTACATCATGGGCGCGCCGCACCGCGCCAAATATTTCCGCCGTATCTTCGAGAAGATCCGCAAGAAACGCGACGTTCTGTTCTGGACCGGCGCGCAGATCGCCGACTGGTACCTCAAATCCGGCCCGAAGGCGCCTTGAGCCATGCATCCCCGCAAACGACTTGAATTTTCCGCGATCGAGGGCCGCGCGCCCTTGCAGTTTCCCAAGGGCGTGCGGCTGGTGATCTGGCCGGTGCTGGCGCTCGAGGAATGGGACATCAGCCGGCCGATGGCGCGCATGGTGATCTCGCCGCCGCAGGGCCAGCCGATGCAGCCCGACCATCCAAACTGGAGTTGGCACGAATACGGCATGCGCGTCGGCTTCTGGCGGCTGCGCAAGGTGCTTCGAGAGCTCGGCGTGTCGCCGACCGTCACGCTCAACGCCAGAGTTTGCGAGACCTATCCGACGGTAGTGAAAGCCTGCCTGGACAGCGGCTGGGAGCTCGACGCCCACGGCTACGACCAAGTGCCAATGCACAAGGCCGAGGACCAGCGCGGCGTGATCATGAAGTCGATGGACATCATCGAGAAATTCTCCGGCAAGCGCCCGCGCGGCTGGTTTGGGCCGGGCCTCACTCAGACCTTCGAAACGCTCGATTACCTGTCGGAAGCCGGCATCGAATATATCGGCGACTGGGTGCTCGATGACGAGCCGGTGACGCTGCACACCGAGCACAAGCCGGTGGTGGCGCTGCCCTATAATTTCGAGATCCACGACATCGTGCTGATGGCGCTGCAGCACCAGCCGTCCGATATGATGTATGTGCGCGCGCGCGATCAGTTCGAATGGCTCTATGCCGAGGCGGCCGAGCGGCCGAAGGTCATGGCGATCGCCTGCCATCCCTATCTCTCCGGCGTGCCGCACCGCATCGGCCACGTGCAGCGCACCTTCAAGGAACTGCTTTCGCGCGAGGGCGTCGTCGCCTGGAGTGGCGACAAGATTTTAGATTGGTATCTGGGACAGCAACGTTAGACGATTTGCAAATGCGCCGCCCCATACTTCGTTCGTTCCCGCGCAAGCGGGAATCCAGGACTATTTGGCACGTCCGGTGTTATTCGCCCCTGGGTCCCCGCTTTCGCGGGGACGAACGGATGAGAGATCAGGATCAGTTTTAAATGCCCGAAGTCATCTCCCCGCTCTACCGCACCGCCTTCGTGCCGCATGATCTGACGCAGCCGATCGCGGGCGCGGCGACCGGGCGGCTGGCCGGCCTCACCGCCGCCGTGAAGGATATGTATGACATCGCCGGCTATACCGCCGGCAGCGGCAACCCGACCTGGCTGGAAACTCATCCACCTGCGGCCAAGACCGCCGGCGCGGTGCAGCGCATTCTCGATGCCGGCGCCACCGTGATCGGCAAGACCATCTGCGATGAATTCTTCTTCAGCGTCACCGGCGCCAACGCCCATTACGGCACGCCGGTCAATCCGCGCGCGCCCGGCCGCCTGCCGGGCGGCTCATCGAGCGGCTCGGCCTCCGCGGTAGCGGCGGGCGCCTGCGATTTTGCGCTCGGCAGCGATACCGGCGGCTCGGTACGCATCCCGGCCGCATTCAATGGGCTCTATGGCTTGCGCCCGACCCACAACCGCATCGATCTCTCCGGCGTGCAGGCGATGGCGTCCACATTCGACGTGCCCGGCTGGTTTGCCTGTAGCCCCGGCATTTTCCGCGATGTCGGGGCGGTGCTGCTCGACGCGCGCCGGGTCCCGGCAAAACTCGAGCGCCTGATCGCGCTCGAGGACACCTTTGCCGAGGCCGACAGCGACGTCGCCGACTTGTTGCGCAGCATGCTCGAATTCATGCTTGGCGACCTGCCGCCGGTGGCGCACGCGCGCATCTCGCTGGAAGGCTTCGATCCCTGGCGCGAGGCCTTTCGCACCATCCAGGGCTACGAGGTGTGGCAGACCTTCGGCGCCTTTGTCACCCGCCAGCAGCCGGCGCTGGGGCCCGGCATCCGCGAGCGCATGGAATACGCGGCCAGCGTGACCGAGGCTGAGGTGGCGGCCGCCCGCAAGGTGCAGGCACAGGCGCGCGATCATATCCTGCAGACGGTGAAGCCGGGCACCATCCTGGCGCTGCCGACCGCGCCCTGCATCGCGCCGCCGATCGACATGCCGCCCGCCGAAATGGAAAATTTCCGCGTGCGCGTGATGCGGCTGACCTGTACCGCCGGCATGGCCGGCCTGCCGCAGATGAACCTGCCGGTCGGCACGCTTGCCGGCTGCCCGGTCGGCCTGTCCTTCATCGGCTGGCCGGGTGGCGACGAGGTGCTGCTCGATCTCGCCTGTGCATTGTCGCGCCATTGCGGGATAGCGGCTTGAACCTTTTTGTGCTTTGAACGGGCGCGAGCCTGGACCATTGCGCCATGACAAACCTCGACAAGCAGACCATCGCCGAGCAGACGGCGCACCTCTATCTCGACACCGGCGCAGTCCGCTTCATGGAGGACAAGCCTTTCATCTTCACCTCCGGCTGGGCGAGCCCGGTCTATAACGACTCGCGCTGGCTGATTTCGTTTCCCGACGTGCGCACGACGCTGATGGATTTCGCGGTGGCGACCATCGACCGCGACATCGGCCGCGAAAAGATCGACGCGGTGGCGGGCGGCGAGACCGCCGGCATTCCATTCGCCGCCTGGGTGGCCGACCGCCTGCATTTGCCGATGCAATATGTGCGCAAGAAAGCCAAAGGCTTCGGCCGCAACGCCCAAATCGAAGGCAAGCTCATTCCGGGCCAGCGCGTGCTGCTGGTGGAAGACTTGGCCACCGACGGCCGCAGCAAGGTGAATTTCGTCAAGGCGCTGCGCGAGGCCGGCGGCCAATGCGAGCATTGCATCGTGCTGTTCTTCTACGACATCTATCCCGAGGGCAGGAAAATTCTCTCCGGTCTCGGCGTCACGCTGCATTATCTGACCACCTGGTGGGACGTGCTCGCCGTCGCCAAAGCCAGCGGAAAATTCGATGCCGGCTTACTGGCCGAGGTGGAGAAATTCATGCATGATCCTGCCGGCTGGTCGAAGGCGCATGGCGGGGTGGCCGAAGTCGCGGAGTGATCGTCAGGCTTGCCCGGAAAGCTTGCGCTTAAGCCGCGTGACTGCCAGATCGAGCGCCGACAAAAACCGCGAGATATCCTGGCGCGTCAGCGGCCGCGGCCCGCGCGTGGTCGCGCCGGCCGAGCGCAAATCGGTGAGCAAGTTTCGCGTGGCCAGCGCCATGCCGATGGAATCCTCAGTGAACGGCTTGCCGGTCGGCGCGATCACCGTCGCGCCCTTGCGAACGCAGCGGCCCGCCAGCGGAATGTCGGTGGTAATGACGATGTCGGCCTCGGTGACACGCTCAACAATCCAGTCATCGGCGGCGTCGGGGCCTTCGGCGACGATCACGCGTTCGATCATTTCGCTGCGCGGCACCGCCATGAAGGCGTTGGCCACCACATAGACTTTCAGAGCGTAGCGCTCCGCCACCCGGTAGATTTCCGGTTTGACCGGACAGGCATCGGCGTCGACGAAGATGCGAATGGCCGACGACGGCAGAGGGTCTTCCATGGCTGCAGCCATCGTGATCCAATCGGCGGATAAAGCTGAAACGGGGGGCATCAATGGCCAAGGCACGCAAGAAAGTCCAGACCGGCAGCAAAGCGCGGCGCAAACCGGCGGCCCGCAAAGCAACCGCCCGGCGCGCCGCGAAAGCGAAACCGCGCACCAAGGCACGGACCAAGCCACGACGGCCGCAGAAGTTCACCTTCAGTCATCATCGCGAAGAAGATTTCGACCAGGGTCTGCGCTCCTACGCCAAATACCGTGATCTCGGGCTGGCGCCGGCGACCGGCGGCATGGTGCAGGCGCATGTGATCCGCATGATCCCGCCGTTCAAGCCGGAAGAGGTATCGACGCCGCATTATCACGACGTCGACTTCCAGATGATCTATGTGCTGAAAGGCTGGATGACGACCGCGTTTGAAGGTGAAGGAACGCATACCTTTTATGCCGGCTCCTGCTGGATCCAGCCGCCCAAGATCAAGCACACCGTGCTCGGCTATTCCGACGATTGCGAATTGCTGGAGATCGTGCTGCCGGCTGATTTCGAGACGGTAACGCTGGCGGAGTGAGGCCGCACTACCGCCTCATCCTGAGGAGCCCGCCGAAGGCGGGCGTCTCGAAGGATGGGCGGCCCATGCTTCGAGACGCGTCGCTGCGCGACGCTCCTCAGCATGAGGCCGACGAAAGCTTGCATGTTAGCGGCTCTCGGATTGCTCCGGCTCGATATCGTCATCCGACAGCACACGCAGGGCGGCGCCTTCGACGTCGCTGTATTGGCCGCTGCGCAGCGCCCACAGGAAGGCGATGAGGCCGATCAGCCCCAGGCCCACCGCCATCGGTACCAGATAGACCAGCACGTTCATGACTATCTCCCGCGATGGGCGCGCAGCGCGTTCAGCGTCACCGTGATCGAAGAGCCAGACATGGCGAGTGCGGCGATCAGCGGCGTCACTAGACCGGCAATGGCGACCGGTACCGCGATGGCATTATACACGGCGGCAAACCAGAGATTTTCCGTCATCAACCGGCGGGAGCGGCGGGCAACCGCCACCGCCTCCTGCACCGGTTTGAGCCGGTCGCCGAGGAACACGGCGTCGGCTTGCGCCTGAGTCAGGTCGGCGGCGCTGACCGGCGACAGCGAGACATGGGCGGCGGCGAGCGCCGGCGCGTCGTTGAGGCCGTCGCCGACCATCAGCACGCGGCGGCCTTCGGCTTTGAGCGCCTCGATGAAGGCGATCTTCTCGGCCGGTGTCAGTCCGCCCTGCCAATGCGCGATGCCGAGATCGCGCGCGACCGGCGCCACCGCATCGTCGCGGTCGCCGGAGAGAATGTGAAGGTCGAGGCCGAGCCCGCGTAGCGCCTGCACGACTTCGGCGGCGTCGGGTCGCAGTTTCTGGGTGATCTCAATGCGCGTACTCTTGTCTCCATGCGCAAAATAAATCTGCGAGGCACCATTTCCATTCTCGTTCGTCCCCGCGCAAGCGGGGACCCAGGGCCGCACATCGCTAATCTCGCGGTTTTGGCTCTGGATTCCCGCTTGCGCGGGAATGAGCGGATTGTGGGTCAAGCCACAGAATTCGGCGCTGCCGAGGCGCGCCTCGACGCCGCCGATCACCGCGCGCACGCCGTGGCCTGGCTGCTCGGTTACATTCCCAAACGGCTTGGCGCTGATCGCCTCGCGCGCCAGCGCCAGTGCCAACGGATGGCGGCTCGACAGCGCCAAACGGGCGGCCATTTTCAGCAGGTCCGCATCGATCGCGCCGGCATTGACCACGCGCGGCTCCGGCAAAGTGAGCGTGCCGGTCTTGTCGAACACGACGGTGTCGGCCTCCGCCAGCCGCTCGATGGCGTCACCGGCATTGACGATTACGCCGGATTTGAACAGCGCGCCGGAGGCGACCACCTGCACGGCGGGAATGGCGAGCGACAGCGCGCAGGGGCACGTGATAATGAGCACGGCGATGGCGGTGACGATGGCATCGTGCAAGGACGCGCCCGCGATCAGCCAGCCGGCGGCGGTGAGCGCGGCGGTGACGTGCACCATCGGCGCATAGACGCGCGCGGCGCGGTCGGCGAGCCTTAAGGTGCGCGATTTGGCGCCGGCGGCCTTTTCCAGCAGGCGTTCGATCTCGTCGATCAGCGCGGCGCCGCCGGCGGCGGTGACGTTGAGCGTGAGCGCGCCGGAATAGTTCAGGCTGCCGGCATAGACCGTGGCGCCGGAAGCGACCGCACGCGGCGCGGTCTCGCCGGTGATCAGGCTTTCGTCGATCTCGGAATGACCGGATTGCACCGTGCCATCGGCTGGAACGCGCTCGCCTGGCCGCACCAGCAGCCGGTCGCCCGCTTCAAGCGCGGCCACCGGCACGCTCACCACCTCGTCGCCGGCGAAGCGGTGGGCGGTGTCGGCCTTCAGCGCCGCCAGGTTACCGGCCACCGCGCGGGTCTTGCGGCGCATGGCGTGCTCGAGCGTGCGCCCGACCAGCAGGAAGAACAGCAGCATGATGGCCGAATCGAAATAAGCAGCTTTTGCGTGGTTGGCGGTCTCGATCACCGACATCGCCAAGGCAAGTGTGACGCCGACGGTGATCGGAACGTCCATGTTGAGCGAGTGCGCGCGCAACGCGCGCCAGGCGCTCCGGAAAAACGGCTGGCCGGCATAGGCCGCCGCCGGCAGCGCGATCAGCGCCGAAGCCCAATGGAAGAAATCGCGCGTCTCCGGCGTCATGTCGTTGCCCGACCACACCGAGACCGAAAGCAGCATGATATTCATGGCGGCAAATCCCGCCACCGCCAGATAGCGCGTCAGGCGGCGGGCCTCGGCCGCTTCTTCCTCTTCGGCGCGCAGCGGCACGAAGGGATGGCCGCGGTAGCCGTTGGCTTCCAGCGTCTCAATGATGCGCGCCGGCTCAAGCGCGCCATCGGCCCAGGCGACGTGTAGCCGGCGGTTGGTGAAGTTGAGCCGTGCGTCGGTCACGCCCGGCAGTTTTTTCATCGCGCCTTCGATGCGCGCGATGCAGGCGCCGCAGGCCACGCCCTCGACCGCCAGGTCCATGCCGCAGGTACCGTCGGCGGCCGGCTTGGCGTAATGCGAAAGATCGAGGGCTTCACTCATTTCGATCGTCTTGGTTTGCCCATTCGTTTCTCCGTTCATTCCCGCGAAAGCGGGAATCCAGGGCCACGACCGCAAGCTCATCCATCGCCGCCCTGGGTCCCCGCTTTCGCGGGGACGAACGGAAAAGATTTCAATTCAGCGTCACGCGGCTGCGCGAGCGGAATACGCGCTCACGATCGCGGTAGAAATCGATGATCAGTTCCCACTGGCCGGAATGGCCGCGGGCCTGCCCATGAAAGTCGCCGCCGCCGATGCGGTTGAGATGAATGACGCGGTCGAGCCGGGCATCGGCCGGATGGGCGAGCATGGCATCGGCGGAAAGCCCGGTGACCGGCACGCCTTGCGCGTCGCGCACGCTGATGTCGAGTACGGCCTCGCCTTCGCGGTCGCGCGTGAGCTTACCATCGACGTGCCAGCGCAAGGCCTGCTGGCGCTCGGCGCGCGCGACCTCGCTCTCGAACATCAGGCCGGCCTTGTAGGAGCTCGGCGTCTCCAGGCCGCCGAAGGTGGAGGTGGCGGCGCGCACCAGCACCGCGTTGACGATGAACACCAGGCCGAAGAAGCCCACCAGCCAAAGCAGCACGTGGCGGCCGGTCAGCTCGTAGGGCTTGTCGCGTCGAGACCGGCTCATCGCTTTCCCTCCGCTTCCGGCCCGAAGAAGTGGTCGCGCATGTTGGCCACCTCGCCGGTATCGATGTCGGTCATCCTGAACAGGATGGTGGTCGAGGGTGCCGGCGGAGTGCCGCTGAAGTCGGTGACGGTCAGGCGTACTTCGCGGGTCTGGTCGGGGCCGACGTCCACCACCGCGCGGCCGTCCTCACGCTCCGGCAGGCCGACGAAGGCGACCTCGGAGGCCGGCAGGCCGATTACGCTGACGAGGAAATCGCGGTGCTTGAGCTGCTTGTTGACGATGCGGATGGTATAAGCGTTGCGCAAGCTCCCGTCGGACAGCCGCACATACATCGGGTTGCGGTCGTGGATGACACTGATGCCCTCGCTGGCGCGCGTCGCCAGCGTGAACAACATCACGCCACCGGCAATGGCGATGATCGCAGCATAAAGCACCGTGCGCATCCGCATGATCTTGACGAAACCCGGTTTGCCTTCCAGGCGGCGCTTGATGTTGATGTCGGTGTCGTAGCCGATCAGCCCGGTTGCGCGGCCGATCTTGGTCATCATCGCGTCGCATGCGTCGATGCACAGGCCGCACTGGATGCAGCCGAGGCTGTCGCCTTCGCGGATATCGACGCCGGTCGGGCAGGCGTGCACGCACTGCTTGCAGTTGACGCAGTCGCCGGCCGGCTTGCCCTGCGCGCGCAATAGCTGCGCCTGCGCCGCCGCCGTACGCGGTTCGCCGCGGTCGTAGCGGTAGGTGACGTTGAGCGCGTATTCGTCGGTCAGCGCGGCCTGAATGCGCGGCCACGGGCACATATAGAGACAGACCTGCTCGCGCATGTGGCCGGCGAGCGTGTAAGTGGTGAAGGTGAGGATGCCGATAAAGGCATAAGCCACCAGCGGGGCCTGGAAGGTGGCGAGGTCCTTCACCAGGGTGGGCGCATCGGCGAAATAGAGCACCCAGGCGCCGCCGGTCCACCAGGCGATCATCAGCCAGATGAAATGCTTGACGCCCTTGCGCGCCCAGGTTTCGGCGGTCCACTTGCGGGCGTCGCGCTGCATATGGTCGCGGCGGTCGCCTTCGATGAAGCGCTCGACCGCGAAGAACAGGTCGGTCCACACCGTCTGCGGGCAGAGATAACCGCACCAGACCCGGCCGGCGATGGCGTTCATCAGGAACAGGCCGATCGCCGCCAGGATCAACAGGCCGGTGAGGTAGTAGATTTCCTGTGGCCAGATTTCGATAAAGAAAAAGTAGAAGCGCCGCGCGGGGATATCGACCAGCACCGCCTGCGAGGGCGCATTGGGGCCGCGGTCCCAGCGCACGAACGGCAGGATGTAATAGATACCGAGGGTGATCAGGAGCACCGCCCATTTGATGCGGCGGAAGGTACCGTGCGTGCTCTGCGGATAGATCTTGCGGCGCGGCGCATAGAGCGGGATGTCATCGTCGGGCGGCGGGCCGCCAACCTCGGCTCCCGCGATCAGGTGCGCTAGCGCCGGCCCCGCGGGTGCGGGCTGATCGAGCGACATGGCGCGCACCTGCGCCGTCATTTCTCGCCGCCACCGAAAGTGTAGACGTAGACGGTGAGCGCCTTGATGATCGGATCGCTCAAGCGGCCTTGCCAGGCCGGCATCTGGCCGCCGCGCCCGTTCTGCACACCCTGCATGATGGTCGCCTTGTCGGGACCGTAGAGCCAGATCTTGTCGGTCAGGTTGGGCGCACCCAGCTCGCGATTACCCTTGCCGTCCGGCCCGTGACACACCGCGCAATTATCGGCGAACACTTTCTTGCCGAGCCCAAGGTCGGCGCCTTGTTCGGCGGGCAGGCCAGAGAGCGAGCGCACGTAATCGGCCACCGCCGAGATCTGATTGGGTTTTAGAATATTGTCGCGGCCGAAGGCAGGCATATTGCCCTCGTGATCATCCTTGTCGCCTGAGCGCGCGCCGTGCCGAATCGTCTGCTCGATCGCGGCGAGCTTGCCGCCCCACAACCAGTCGTCGTCGTTGAGGTTGGGGTAGCCCTTGGCGCCGCCGCCGCCGGCGCCGTGACAGGGCGCGCAGTTGTCGGCGAAAGCCACGCGCCCCTGCGCGCGGGCGAAGTCGAGCAGCTGCGGATCGTTGACGATGTCGGCCACCGGCGCAGCCGCCAGCTTCGCCACCATCGGTCCGCGTGCGGCCTTGAGCGCGGCTAGGTCGGACTCGACGGCGCTGCGCGAATGCCAGCCGAACGTGCCTTGCGTCGCCGACGAAATCAGCGGCCAGGCCGGGTAGACGACCCAATAGGCGATCGCCCAGATAATCGTGGCGTAGAACGTCCACAGCCACCAGCGCGGCAACGGCGTGTTGAGCTCGCGCAAGCCGTCCCACTCGTGGCCGGTGGTTGCGGTTCCCGTCAGTTCGTCGAGTTGCTTTGGTTCTTCTGCCACCGGTCAATCCTCCCGCAGCGGAATGCGCGCCGCTTCGTCGAACTGCTTCTTGCGCGAAGGCCACAGCGCATAGACCAGTACGACCGCGAAGATCGCGACAAAATAGATGAGCCCCCAGGTCTGGGCGAACTCGGCGAAGGCGCGGTAAGTCGGATCCATGGCGGTCACCGGATGTTGGCTTGGTCGCTGTAGAGCTTGAAGTTCACTTCGGTGCCGAGCATCTGCAGGTAAGCGATCAGGGCGTCGGCCTCGGTGATTTGGGTCGGGTTACCGTCGAAATCGCGCGCGTTCACTTTCGGATAGCGCTTGGCGAAAGCGGCGGTGTTGGGACTGTCTTGCGTGGCCTGCGTCACGACGTCCTGCTCGGCGTCGGCAATGTCCTGCTTGGTGTAGGGCACGCCGAGCGCAGCCTGCACTTTCAGGTCGCCGTCGATATGACTGTAGTCGAGGTCGTTTTTTTCAAGCCACGAGTAATCCGGCATGACCGAGCCCGGCACCACCGAGCGCGGGTCGCGCAGGTGGTCACGATGCCAAGCGTCGGAATATTTGCCGCCGATGCGGGCAAGATCGGGGCCGGTGCGTTTTGAGCCCCACTGGAACGGGCGGTCGTACATGCTTTCGGCGGCGAGCGAGTAATGACCGTAGCGCTCGACCTCGTCGCGCAGCGGCCGGATCATCTGCGAATGGCAGAGATAGCAGCCCTCGCGCACATAGATGTTGCGGCCGGCGAGCTCGAGCGGCGTGTAGGGACGTACGCCGTCGACTTTTTCGATGGTGTTCTTGAGATAGAACAGCGGCACGATCTCGACCAACCCGCCGATCGCGATCACGATCAGGATGCCGATGACGAGATAGATCGAGTTCTTCTCGAGGATGGCGTGTTTTTGCCAGAGTGACATTTTCGTCCCCGCCTATTCCGCCGGCGCCAGCGCGATGCCGGCCGGCTCGGCCGATTCCGCCGAGTTCACGGTTTTCCAGAGATTCCAGACCATGATCAGCGCGCCGGCGAGGAACAGCGCGCCGCCGAGCGCCCGGATGACATAGAAGGGGTGCATCGCCTCGACGGTCTCGACGAAGGAATATTCGAGGAAACCGAGGCCGGTATAGGCGCGCCACATCAGGCCTTGCAGGATGCCCGACACCCACATCGCGGTGATGTAGAGCACGATGCCGATGGTCGAAATCCAGAAGTGCCAGTTGACCAGCTTGAGCGAATAGAGCCGCCTGTTCCACAGCCAGGGCACTAGGCAATAAACCGCGCCGAACGAGATGTAAGCGACCCAGCCGAGCGCGCCGGAATGCACATGGCCGATGGTCCAATCGGTGTAATGCGACAGCGAGTTGACGATCTTCACCGACATCATCGGTCCCTCGAAGGTCGACATGCCGTAGAAGGCGACCGAGACCACCATCATGCGCAGCACCGGATCGGTGCGCAGCTTGTCCCAGGCGCCCGACAGCGTCATGATTCCGTTGATCATGCCGCCCCAGGACGGCATCCACAGCATGATCGAGAAGGTCATGCCGAGCGTCTGCGCCCAGTCCGGCAGCGCGGTGTAGTGCAGGTGATGCGGACCGGCCCAGATGTAGAGAAAGATCAGCGCCCAGAAGTGGATGATCGACAGCCGGTAGGAATAGACCGGCCGGTCGGCGCGCTTGGGAATGAAGTAATACATGATGGCGAGGAAGCCGGCGGTCAGGAAGAATCCGACCGCGTTATGGCCGTACCACCACTGCACCATGGCATCCTGCACACCGGCCCAGACGATGTAGGACTTGGACGAGAACAGCGACACCGGGATGGCGGCGTTGTTGCCGATATGCAGCACCGCGATGGTAACGATGAAGGCAAGATAGAACCAGTTGGCGACGTAGATATGCGGCTCCTTGCGCCGCATGATGGTGCCGAGAAACACCAGGAAATAGACCACCCACACCACGGTGAGGAACAGGTCGGAGTACCACTCCGGCTCGGCATATTCCTTCGACTGCGTGATGCCGAGCAGATAGCCAGTGCCGGCGATGACAATGAAGAAGTTGTAGCCGAGCACCACGAACCAGGGCGCGAGATCGCCGGCCAGCCGCGCGCGGCAGGTGCGCTGCACGACATAGAACGAAGTCGCGATCAGCACGTTGCCGCCGAAGGCGAAGATCACCGCCGAGGTGTGCAGCGGCCGCAGGCGCCCGAAGCTGATCCAGGGCAGATCGAGATTAAGGAAGGGAAACGCCAGTTCGCAGGCGATGTAGAGGCCAACCGTGAAGCCGGCGATACCCCAGAACACGGCGGCGACGGTCGAGAACTTGACCGGGCCCATGCTGTAGTTGGGCTTGCCGTCGATGGTGAGCGGCGCAGGCTCCGCCGGGCGCTCGTAGTAGCGGTTGATGATGGCGAACACCGCAGCGATGCTGGCGGCAGTAAAAAGGTAGGCATGGAACGCATAGCCCGGCGTGTAGGCCTTGGCGGCGATCACGATTGCCAGGAACGCCAGCGCGGCAAAGGCGAGCGCCAAGCCTCCCTCGCCAAGGGTCATGGTTTTCTGAGGAGCGAGCGCGTTCGCCATACTGAAGATCCCGTTTTTGGCTAGCCATCGGAAGGTGACTTCCACCGGCAAATATCAAGGCCGGCCGGCGCTTTTCCTTGATGCAGGTCAAAGAAAGCGGCGTGAAATGGGGGTTTTAACTAAAATCCGGCGTGCGCAGCACGCGGCACCGCAAAATGAAAAAAGCGCGCCCCGCGCCCGTTTGGACGCGGAGCGCGCCTTCGGCTCCCCCTAGATTCAGGCAGCAGCCTTGACTTCGACCTTTTTGACTTGCGCCGGCGCGGGCTTCGGCACGGTCACCTTGAGCACGCCCTTGTCGATGCTGGCCTTGATAGCGTCGGCGTTGACGCCTTCCGGCAGCTCGAGTGCGCGCTCGAACGAGCCGTAGCTGCGCTCCACCAAGCGGTAGTTCTTGTCTTTCTGTTCCTTTTCCGCCTTCTTTTCGCCGCGGATGGTCAGAATGTCATCGGCGACGTTGATCTGCACGTCCTTTTCCTCAAGGCCGGGCAGTTCGGCGGTGATTTCGATTTCCTTGTCGGTTTCCGCCACGTCCATGGTCGGCAGCGTCATCGTCGCCATGCCGTTACCGAGGGACGGGAACCCGCGGGTGAAATCGTCGAACAACCGGTCGATTTGCTGTTGCAGGGATATAAACGGATTTTCGGCGCGAGCGACACCGCGCTGGCGGCCGACAGGGATGAGTGACTTCAGGCTCATCACAGACCTCCAGACTTTTTTTGAGGCGTATCCATACACCTTTCCACACCGGATTGCCTTGAGACAGATCAAATTGTCACGCCCCGCGGCCATGCCGCCGCGACCGGCGGGTGACGCGGCTGTTGCGCCGGCGCCTGCGGCTCGATGGTCATTCCCGAGGTCGGCTCGATCCAGACCAGGTGATCCTTCACCGCTTTGACGCCGGGAATATTTTCGGCGGCGACCTTGAGTGCTTCGCGCTGGCGCTCGTCGGTGATCATGCCCCACAGTTCGACCACGCCGTCATGCACCACCACGTTGACAGTGGCGACCGGGGCCCATGGCTCGCTCTGCATCACCGCCTGGAGCTGCTCACGGATAGCGTCGTCGCCTTTGGGTTCAACCGGCGCCGATCGCGCCAGGCTGACCATGGCGTGCATGAGGTTTGAGCGGGTGACAATGCCAACGACTTTGTCGCCGCGCAGCACCGGCAAGCGCTTGATGCGCCACTTTTCCATCAGCTGCACGATGTCTTCCAGCGCGGCGTCTTCGCCGATCGTCTTCACGTCCCCGCTCATCACGTCCGATACTTTGCTGCCGTGGGAATGGATATAGTCGGCGGCGATGCGGCCGGGGCCCATCAGGAACTCGAGCCAGCGCGAGCGGCGCCGCTCGGTGCGGGTTTCCCGGCGCCGCAGGAAGTCGCCCTCGGACAATACGCCGACCAGTTGGCCAGCCTTGTCGATCACCGGCAGACCGCTGATATGGTGCTGAAGCATCAGCCGCGCGGCCTGCAGCACGGTCGCGTCTGGAGCGATCGAAATGACATTGCGCGTCATCACGCCCTTGGCATTCATGGCTTCCTCCAATTGATACAGGCAAGAGAGCACAGATGACCCAGCATGCTGTTGATGCAGGTCAAGCAAAACGGCTTGTTGCGGCGCGATAAAAAAAAGCCCCGGCCCAACGAGGCCGGGGCAGCTGACCCGAACCAGTCAGGGAGGACATCGTTCGGCGTCATGTTTGGCGCATGGCGTTATTCCAAATTACGACTTACTCGACCATGCAGCTCAAGCATTCAGGCGGCTCAGCGCCCCGCGGCTGCGCAACACGATGCGACGTGAAGTCGGGACCACGATGGCGCCCGCATTCTCCAGCAGCGTGAGCGTTCGCGACACGGTTTCGATGGTGAGCCCGAGATAATCAGCAATATCCTGGCGCGACATCGGCAGCTCGACCTCATTGGCGCCGGAATTGCGCGCCGCCATTTCCAGCAGGAAGCCGGCCACGCGCTCCTGCGCGGTCTTGATCAGCAGCATGATGTGGGCCTGCGCGCGCTGCAACTCGCCGGCAGCCATGGCCCAGAGCTGGCGGGCGACCTCGTTGTCGCGGCTGGCGAGAGCGACCAGCGCGCTACGTTTGATCACCAGCACCTTGCAGTCGGCCACCGCTTCGGCGGAGAAGGTGTGCTCGCCGCCGACCTCGAGGCCGAAAATATCGCCCGGCAGGTAGAAGGCGCCGATCTGGCGGCGGCCGTCGTTGAGCACCTTGTAGGTGCGAACGGCGCCGCTGACGACCTTGTAGAGATACTCAGCCGGCTCGTTCTCGCCGTAGATCTCGGCGTTGCGCGAAAACGGCATCGGCGCCCCCACCATCTCGATCGAGCCGCCGAGGCCGACCGAATTCCCTGCCACCGGCCGCGCCGTGCGGCCCGCCGGCTGGCGCGAAGAATTCCGGTTGATCGTCGTCTGGGTGAGCATGACCGTTTCTCCAAATTTGATGCTTATCGGTACCCCTGGCCCTCGACGACCGAAATTCAGATAATCCCCATAGGGGATTTCCCGGAGGCGGCCCCGCGCCCCAGCCGAGGCACATGTCGGAAGCCTTTGAAAATTCAATGGTATTGTCGCCAGGCGAGCGCGGCAAGGTGTTGCGCTACGGGCTGGCGCCGACCGCCGTCGTCCTGGCGCTGGCGGTACGCGCCTTGCTGGTCCCGATCCTCCATGACGACTCGCTGTTCCTTTATTTCGTGCCGGCCGTCCTGATATCGGCCGGAGTGGGCGGTTTCGGACCCGGCCTGCTGGCGACTACACTCAGTATCGTCGCCGCCTATTTCGTGCTCGCCGGCGCATCGGCCGTTACGGCCCTGGCCATGGTGAACGGTTTCGCATTCGCCGTGATCGGCATCGGGGTGTCCTGGGGCGGCGAGCTGCTGCACCGCGGACGCCGGCGCGCCATCCTGATGACGCGAGAGACTCTCGCGCGCCAGGCGCATCTGCAATCGATACTCGACACCGTGCCCGAGGCTATGATCGTCATCGACGACCGCGGCATCATGCAGTCGTTCAGCAGCGCAGCCGAGCGGCTGTTTGGCTACCAAGCAGGCGAGGCACTCGGACAAAACGTCAAGATCCTGATGCCGGCACCCTACCGCGACAACCACGACGGCTATATGCAGCGCTACCAGAATACCGGCGAGCGCCGCATTATCGGCATCGGCCGCGTCGTGGTCGGCCAGCGCAAGGACGGTTCGACCTTCCCGATGGAGCTGGCGGTCGGCGAAATGAAGACCGGCGAGCAGCGCTTCTTCACCGGCTTCATCCGCGATCTGACTGAGCGGCAGAAGACCGAGGCACGCCTGCAGGAATTGCAGTCCGAGCTCGTGCACATTTCCAGGCTCACGGCCATGGGCGAGATGGCCTCGACGCTGGCGCACGAGCTCAACCAACCGCTGTCGGCTATCTCCAACTACCTCAAGGGGTCGCAGCGGCTGCTGGAAGGCGTGCCCGACGAGCGCTCGGTCACCATGCGCGACGCACTCAGCAAGGCGTCTGACCAGGCCATGCGTGCCGGGCAGATCATCCGGCGCCTGCGCGATTTCGTTTCGCGCGGCGAAAGCGAACAGCGCGTCGAAAACATCATCAAGCTGATTGAGGAAGCGAGCGCCTTGGCCCTGGTCGGCGTCAAGGATAGTGGCATTCGCGTCACCTTTCAGTTCGATCCGTCGGTCGAATTGGTGCTTGCCGACCGCGTACAGATCCAGCAGGTGATACTCAACCTGATCCGTAACGCCATGGATGCCATGGAGGAGACGAAGGCGCGCAACCTGGTGGTTTCGGTGATGCCGGCCGGCGACACTCTGGTGCGCGTGAGCGTGGCCGATACCGGCCTTGGGATCGCGCCCGAGATCTCAGAGCAGCTGTTCCAGCCGTTCATCACCACCAAGCGTCACGGTATGGGCGTCGGCCTGTCGATCTCGCGCACCATCGTGCAAGCGCATGGCGGGCGTATCTGGGCGGAGCCCAACCCCGTGGGCGGCACGATCTTCCGTTTCACGCTGACCGCCGTCAGCGAAGGGAATGCCGACGATGCAGCTTGAGCCGGTCATCTACGTGATCGACGACGATGAGGCGGTGCGGCAATCGCTCGAGTTCCTGCTGAAAACAGCGGGGCTGACGGTGCGCGGATTCGAGTCCGCCACGGCGTTTCTCGAGGTCCTGCCGCAGATCAGCTCCGGCTGCATAATCACCGATGTGCGCATGCCTGGCGCCACCGGCATCGACCTTCTGCGCCGCGTGAAGGAAAGCGGTGTCGATATTCCGGTGATCGTGATCACCGGCCACGGCGATATTTCGCTGGCGGTCGAGGCGATGAAGATCGGCGCCGTCGACTTCCTGGAAAAGCCGTTCGACGACGACGACCTGCTCGCCGCGGTGCACGGCTCGCTGGATCGCACCGCTGATGCCGCTCAGCGCAACGCCGAACTCAACGAGATCAACGACAAGCTTGCCGCGCTGTCGAACCGCGAGCGGCAGGTGCTGGAAGGCCTGGTGGCCGGCAAGGCCAACAAGACGATCGCCTTCGACCTCAGCATCAGCCCGCGCACGGTCGAGATCTATCGCGCCAACCTGATGACCAAGATGGCGGCCAACAGCCTGTCCGACCTGGTGCGCATGGCGATGATAGCCGGCATCCTGGAAAGCCCCGGCAAGCCGTAACCGCCCATCGCAAGCGGTCGTGGCTAGCCTCGCACACTGAGGCCGCGCATGAAGCGTTCGCGGATCTGCACCGGATCGCGCTCGGTAGTGGCGACCGCCGGCTCATCATCGATGCGCGCGGCGATCAGACTCGGCCCGCCGTCCTTGAGCGCCGACGCCAACAGCCGCTCGAAATCGTCCTCGTCGGTGGCCCAGGCGCTGTTGGCAATGCCGGCGCCGCGCGTGACGGCAACCAAGTCGGTGCTGGCGGCAGTCGCGGTCGGCTGCGCGCCGGTGATCTGGTAGATGCCGTTGTCCCACACCACGATGGTGAGATTCTTCGGCGCTCGCATGGCGACGGTGGTGAGGCAGCCGAGCTGCATCAGCAGCGAGCCGTCGCCCTCAAGTGCCACCACGTGACGCCGCGGCTGCGCGATGGCCGTGCCGAGCGCGATCGGAACGGCGAGGCCCATGCTGCCGAGCATGTAGAAATTCTGCGGCCGCGGCCCGCAGGCCCATAGATCGAAATTGGCATTGCCGATACCGCCGATCACCGCTTCATCGTGCTTGAGCTGCGCCACCAGGCGCTTGGTCAAGTCGAAGCGGTTCATCACTTTGGCATTGTGAGCGCGCGTCATCGGCTCACGCTCCGAACACTTTGCCGCCGGTCAACAGCGGCGACAGGATGAAGGTGACCGGCTGCTGGATGGCGAACGCCTGCTTGATCGCGCGGTCGAGGATGAAGGCGAGCTCGTCCTGGCGCGTGATGCTATGATGATCGACCGCGAGCGCGTCGAGCACCGGCCGCATGCACTTGAGCACCATGGCTTGGCCGAGATTGAACTCGCCGAGCGTGCCGCGCTCGGACACGAAGATCAGCGCCGGAATCTGACATGGCAAGATCAGCGAGGCGAGCGCGTTCGGGATGGTGGCGAAGCCTGAAGTCTGCATCAGTACCGTGCCACGCATGCCCCCCATCCATGCGCCGGTCAGAATGCCGAGCGCTTCTTCCTCGCGCGTGGCGGCAAAGCAGGTGAAGAACGCATCGGCATGCAGCGCCGCGATCAGCGGGGTCAGCACCCGGTCGGGAACATAGACCACCAGCCTGACGTCATTGCTCTTGAGGCTTTCGAGCACGGTTGCGTGCCAGGCCGCCGCGCGCACTTTCATGTCGCTCATGATGCCAGCGCGTTTAGCGCCATTACCCAATGAACGCAATAGCTTACCGCATGTCAGCGGCGGACGCGAAGCAGAATAATCGCAACATCCTAACGCGGAAATTTCGCCGACGGCACGGTCAACCGGATGACCGATTTCATGGTCAGGCCCTGCACGATCACCGTAAACAGCACGACGGCATAGGTGGCGGTCAGAATGATCGGCCGCTCGTCGCCATAGGGGATCGACAACGCCAAGGCAATCGAGATGCCGCCGCGTACGCCGCCCCAGACCAGCACCGGGATCGAGCCCTTGATGAAGCGCACGTAGAAACTGAGGATGCCGAACGGGATGGCGATGGCGAGAACGCGCGCCACGATAATCAGCGGGATCACGCTGAGCGCGATCCAGCCGAAACGCAGATCGACGCCGACCACGATCAGCTCGAGCCCGATCAGCAGGAACAGCATCGAGTTGAGAATGCCGTCGATCAGCTCCCAGAAGCCGAAAAGGTAGCGCTGCGTGGTTTCGCTCATCGCGTACATGGGGCCGCGCTCGCCGATCAGGAGGCCGGCGACGACGACGGCGATCGGGCCGCTGGTGTGCAAGCGGTCCGCCAGCCCATAGGTGGCGGTGACCAGCGCCAGCGAGATGAACACCTCGACGACGTATTCGTCGATCGAGCGCATGGCATAGAAGGCGACATACCCCGCCAGCAGGCCGATCACGGCGCCGCCGACCGCTTCCAGCAGGAACAGGCCGGTGGCGCCAGCGATCGAGAGATGGCCGCCGCCCGTCGCCACCGCCAGCAGAATCGTGAACAGCACAACACCGACGCCGTCGTTGAGCAGCGACTCGCCGGCCATTTCCGTTTCCAGCAACTCCGGCACACGCGCCGATTTGAGCAGGCTGAGCACGGCCACCGGGTCGGTCGGGCTGATCAACGCGCCGAACACCAGCGCCCACGCGAGCGTGATGTCGAAGCCGAACAGCTGCGCCAGGCTCCAGAACCCGAAGCCGACCGCGATGGTCGAGATAAGGACCCCCACCGTCGCCAGCATGGCGACGGAACCGAGGCGCCGCTTCAGGCGCTTCCAGTCCACATGCATGGCGCCGGCAAACAGCAGGAAGCCGAGCACGCCGTGCATCAGCACGTCGTAGAAGTCGATCTTCTCCAAGGTGCCGCCGACATCGGCCACCAGCCCGGCATTGGGAAACGCAATATTGAGCAACAGCAGAACCGCTGACGACAGCACACCGACCAGCAACAGGCCGATATTGCTCGGCAGATGCAGGTACATTAGGTTGAGCCATCCGAATCCGGCGATCAGCACCAGCAAGACGGCAAAAAGATCAAATAACGACGTCATTTCATGATTTCTTGTTTCGCGGCCGCTGCACTGGCCGCCGGAGTGCCTCAGCGTGACGTGTTCGCAATTCGTCGGCAGGCCATCAACGCCAATCGACCGCGCCCAGCAGCATGCTGATGTGGCCGTCACCCCACATCGGCAGCAGAATGCGGGAATAGCCGGCGGCGTCCGCATGACAGGTCGGCACCCGCGCCTCGACCGTGGCGCTGCATTGCGCGCGCAAATAGCCGAACGGCGCTCGCAATTCCAGTTCATCGAGGAACTTGCCGCCGACGGCGTCGCCGTAGCGTTGCGCCAATCCCTTGCCGATGGTTCTGAAACGGAACCGTTCCGGCAGCACGAAAGCATCGATCAACAGCAGACTATCGGCGAGATCCGGCAGCGCCGACAGCTTCACGTCGTCCCAGAACGGCATATCGTTGTCGGCACGTTCCAAGCCCTCCCAATAGGCGAGCACGCGTGCCAGCATGCGTTCGAGCTTGTTCGGGAGCGGAAACGGAGCTGCAGGGGCCGGCATGAGCGCTCCTTTTTGATGATTGCGGCGATATCCTAGCGCACCGGCGCGGCTTGTGAAGACGATATCAGCGCTCTTTGGACATCATTACCTTGTGCGACCAGCGGGTGCGGATGGTTTCTTCGCGCTCAATCATATCTAGTTGCTCGTCGATCTGCTTGAGCGCGACCTCCACCTCCGGCAGCAGCACTTTCTCCAGCGCCTCGGCGCGGCGCGCCGCGAGAACGATTATGACGCGAAGTATGCAAGTTACCGTACTCGGCCGCTTCGGTCGAAGGCCATCTTTTATTTGCGAGCTCCCGCCTTATTGCCGAATTTTTATTGACTTGCGTCAACGCCTGAATAACCGGTTGCGGCAGATTGCAAGCACTCATTGATTCCGAGCGATTGCGGCGACCCGGAATTGCCCGGCGAGACGAAGGAGACCGGCCATGATCGAGCATCTCAAGGATTTTCCCGCCAACGTGCTGGCTTTTGTCTGCAAGGGACGGGTAACAAAACAGGATTATGAGGCCGTGCTGGTGCCGGTTGTCATCGATGCGCTGAAGAACCATGCCAAAGTCCGCTTTTATTATGAAACTGCCGCCGATTTCACCGGGATAGACCCCAGCGCCGTATGGACCGACTTCAAGGTCGGGATGGAACATCTCACACGCTGGGAGCGGATCGCCGTCGTCACCGACGTAGACTGGATCAAGAACACGATGAAATTCTTCAGTTTCATGATGCCAGGCGAGATGCGACTATTCCCGCTCTCTGAGGCGGCGCAGGCGCGCGAATGGATTGCCGCCGGCAAGTGACACGGTTGGAAGTTTGTCGCCGCGCTTGGCGTGGTCGCAATTTGGCGCAGCCACGCGGCCGGGATCAAGTATTCCAATTCGCTTTTTTGGCCGACACATCGCTATAATATCGTACCTTTATCAACAGTACGAATATAACCGTCCACTCACATAAGCTAAATACTATAACATCGTACCGCGGTCACGTCCGTATCTTTATTCTGCCTTAAATACCATAACGAATACTGTATAGCGCACAGGAGTCCTTAACTTCACTCTGCCAGTGTCCCGCCCGGCCGCATCGCAGGGAGAGCACAGCGCATGATGACTGCGGACGATTTTGCCGAGCACGTCGCCCGCGTGCGTGAACGGTTTGCCTCCAGGCTCAACGATAAAATCGCCGCCAGCTTCGCGGCGCTCGAAAAAATGTCGGCCGGCCGCGGCGACTCGATCGAGACCGTGATCGCCGCCCATCGCCGGCTGCATGAGATGTACGGCATCGCGCCGACGCTCGGCTTCGACGCGACCGGCAAGACCGCGGGCGGCGCGCGCACCGTGATCCGCGAGGCGGCCAAAGCCAAGCGGGCACCCACGCCGGCGGAAATCGCGGCGTTTAGAACCGAACTCGAAAAGCTGCGGGATGCGGCCGCCGCCGATCTGCGGAATTTCTCAACGGGGAAAATGTCCGATGCATCTTGAACTGCGCCGTCTGATTTTCGAAAGCGCAATCTAGCGCCTTTACGGAAGAAACCGACATGGATGCCACGCAACAAAGTACCAGCCCAGCCGCCGCCAACAGGGAGGCGAAACCGGACATGAATATTCTTATCATCGACGATTCAGAGGACCAGCGCGAGCTGACCGAAGCGGCCTTGCGCAGCGCGGGCTACAATGAGGTGCGCAGCGTCGCTTCGGCGAACGAGGCATTCAAGATTCTCGAGATCGGCCGCAACGACACCAACGGCGAGGTCCCGGTCGATATCGTGCTGCTCGACATCGTGATGCCGGAAACCGACGGCATCAAGGCCTGCGCCTATATCCGCAGCCAAGAGCGCTACGAGGACTTGCCGATCATCATGATTACGTCGCTCGACGATATGGGCAGTCTGGCAAGCGCCTTTGTCGCTGGCGCCAATGATTACGTCACCAAGCCGGTCAATCGCATCGAGTTGCTCGCCCGCGTGCGCACGGCACTCAAGCTCAAGGGCGAGCTCGAGCAGCGGCGCGAGCGCGAGCGCGAGCTGTTGAATTTCCTGTCGAGCTGGGGCGACCGTCGCGCCACGCTGTGGATCGACGAGGCCACCGGGCTGTTCGTCGGCGAAGTGGCGGAGGCTTATCTCACATCGGGCAGCGAACACGGCGATGACGACCTGGTCTCCGTGATCACCCTCGCCATCGATCGCCTTGATGTGGTGAATGGGGCGCAAGGCGAGAAAATTGCACGTGCCATCTACCTGCAAGCCGCCAAGGCCATTCGTGCGACACTCGCCACCATCGGCGTGATGGCGGCGTCCTATCGCAACGGTTTGATCGTCATCATCGCACCGGATTTTGGACCCGCCAGCGGGAAAAAGCTGGCGCAGTCGATGTGCACGGCGATCGCGCAGCTCGACATCGACAATCGCGAATTCATCACCGCCGACCATGTCACCGCCAGCGCCGCCGTGGTGACCGGCCGCGTCAAGCGCGGGCCCGAGCGGGTCAAGCTGTTGATGCAGGCGATCGCCAGCGTTGAGCGCAGCACGGCGGACGGCGGTAACCGCGTCGTGAGCATGATTGCCTAGCGCGGGCGCATCCGCGCGCAAGGCGGCCACGTTGACGATCAGGATTGCCGGGGTGATAAGGCTTGCACGCCCGAGGCCGCTGACGCGGCCCGTGGGGCTCGGAGCAGGCAGGCGCGCAGCGACGCGGCCAGGGTCAACGGATCGAACGGCTTGGCGATCACGCCGGCCGCGCCGAGCGAAAGGAAATGCTCCACCTCGTTGGGTTGCGCGCGCGCGGTCATGAACACAACCGGGATGCGCGCAGTCCGCGAATTTTCACGCAAATGCGCAAGCAACTCCGGGCCATCCATCACCGGCATCACCGCGTCCGTCAGAATGACGTCGGGGCGCCAGTCGGCGGCGACCGCCAGCGCATCCGGCCCGCTGCTGCAGCTGACTACTGTCAACCCGGCGTCGAGCGCGAGCGACATCTTCACCACTTCGCGGATGTCCGGCTCGTCTTCCACGTGAAGAACCCGATAGGCGTTCATGCGATCCCCCGATTAAACGCAGCGCGACCACGATTCGCGGCTGGTCGGCCGCGCGCTTCTCGAAGCCGCGCGTGTTCAACTTCTCATGAGCGCATGAACGATGGGTGAAAGAAATACCGGCATTTGCGCGACCGCCGCAGTGAGTCGCATTATTTTTCGGTGCGAAATTACCGGTATGAAAGTCTTCCAAACGTTTGGAGAGAAACCCCTCGCTTCATCACTTGTATTCAATGCGCTGAAAGGTATCTAAACACTCCTTCGCTTCTAAAACTACGTGATGGTCCGCGCCCGTGCAAAGCAAGCTGGAATATTTTCGGTTTAGATGTCGACATTTTTGACGTGGATCAAACATCATCCGCTCTATTTCAGATATAGATTACATTAATAGTGAGCCGCAATCATTGCGGTTTCCAACCTTTAGGGAGCGACCTTTGCCGCAACGGCGATGCGAAACGACGGGGAAAGGGCCAAAACAGAGCGCTTCGACTATCAGACATTCGTTAGCAAGCACGTCCGAGCGACGCTATTGAAATACGCGGACCGGCAAGTCGTCTACGCGCAGGGCGAACCGGCCGATGCAATTTATTACATCGTCAGCGGCAGCGTAAAATTTTCCGTCCTATCCGAGCAAGGCCGGGAGGGTGTGGTTGCAATACTCGGCCCCGGTGATTTCTTCGGCGAAGGCTACCTGGGCGGGCGCCTAACGCGCATGTCCATGGTCACCGCCACGAGCGCCTGCGAGGTCATGCGCATGGATCGGGCAACTGTTGCTCGTGCATTGGAAGGAGATTCCGCGCTTTGCAAACTGTTCATGACATTTCTGCTGGACCGGAACGAAAAGCTAAAGGACGACTTGCTCGATCAGTTGTTCAATTCGAGCGAGAAGCGGCTGGCGCGGATCCTTATGACGTTGGCGAGTTCCGGGCTCGATGATCAATCGGGCATGATCACCGTACCGATCACCCAGGAGACACTCGCCAACATGGTCGGCACCACGCGCTCGCGCATCAACCAGTTCATGACCAAATTCCGCAAACTGGGTTACATCGAATACAATGGTCAGATTCGCGTGCATAATTCTTTGTTGAACATAATTTTAAATGACCAGCCGCACGGCGCCGAACGCTAGCACGCGCGCCGGTAAAACAATCCCTCTTGGCGGTGTCGAGGTATGGGCAACGGTCGCATCCGGCAAGATGCTACCCACTCGGGTATTTTTGCATTGTGCATTTTTGTACAGCGCAATCCTGGACTACCTGTCATAGTTTTGCTTGTCGAAATTGAGGGGTGGCGTTGCGCGCGTTGCTTGGCTTGCACGGGAAAACATCTTGCCGTGTGATCCAGAGACGTGATGCGCCGAACGTTTTTGTGCGCGTGATCGAAGCGCAACGGCTGGCGACGCGTCCGTTCAGAAGTGACTGCGTGGGTGTGCATTGCCTTGCGAGCAAAAAAGGGAAAAGCTCATGAAATCTCCGATTGTCAAGCGCTCGATCGTCATTGGTGGGCACAAGACCAGCGTCAGTCTCGAGGACGCCTTCTGGCGCGGGCTCAAGGAGATCGCGCGCGCGCAGCGCACGACACTGTCGACCATGGTGGGCGAGATCGACAAGGCGCGCCGTCAAGCCAACCTTTCTTCGGCCATCCGCTTGTTCGTGCTCGATCGGCTGCGCAATCCGGAGCCGAAGTTTTCCGGTCACGAGCACGATCGTATCGAGCCCGGTTATTCGGTGCGGCAAAGTATCCTCACGCACGCCTGAACCCTTGCGAGCTACGGAACGCGTCGGAATGTGCGTTGACGCGGCCGGAAATTCCGGCGCATTGGGGCCGGAGATCTTTCGTCTCGCGGTCGAGGTATGCCCCAGCGGCATGATCGTGGTCGGCGGCGACGGCACCATCCTGCTGGTCAACGGCGAAGTCGAGCGCCTGTTCGGCTACCGGCGCGACGAATTGCTCGGCCAATCGGTTGAAATTCTTCTGCCCGAGAGATCGCGCGGGACGCACGCCAAACATCGTCACGGCTTCGCCAAGCATCCGCAGACCCGGAACTTCGGCACCGGGCGCGAATTCAACGGCCGACACAAGGATGGCGGCGAATTTCCCATTGAAGTCGGGCTCCATCCGTTCCGCGTTGGCGGCGAGCTCATGGTGGTTGGCGCTATCCTCGACATCAGCGAACGCAAGCGTCTGGAGCGGATGCAGAATGAATTTGTCGCGACGGTAAGCCACGAATTGCGCACGCCAATGACCTCGATCGCCGCTTCACTCGGTTTGTTGCTCGCCGGCGCTCCGAGCAGCCTGCCACAGCCCGCCGTGCATCTGCTGGAAATCGCGCAGGCGAATTGCCAGCGGCTGGTGCGCATGGTGAACGATATTCTCGACCTCAAGAAGCTCGACGCCGGGCAAATGCGCTTTTTCTTTCAGCGCTGCGACGCGCGCACGTTGCTGGAGAAGACGGTCGAGGCCAATCAGGGTTTCGCCGACTGCTGCGGCGTCGGCATTCGGATTGAGGCGCCGCCCGATTCAATCGACCTTTATGTCGACGCCGACCGCTTCATCCAGGTCGTCACCAACCTGCTCTCGAACGCGTTCAAATTCTCACCCCCCGGCGAAGAGGTCGTCGTGGCAATCGAGAAACACGGCGGGGATGTTCGTATCGCGGTGCGCGATCACGGCCCCGGTATCCCGGCCGAATTCAAGCCTCGGATATTCGAGACCTTCGCCCAGGCCGATGGCGGCAGCCGGCAAAAAGGCGGCAGCGGCCTGGGCTTGAGCATCGCCCAGCAAATTGTCATGCACATGCAGGGTCAAATCGGGTTCGATGACGCGCCGGGCGGCGGCACGATCTTCCATGTCGATCTGCCCGGCGCCGACCATGTAGAGCCGCGACCGCAAGAACTCGCCACGGGCACCGGGCTCGCGCGGACGCGCGCTCGCCGCTAAGCGCGGAGGCGGCTGGCGGCGGACGCAGTCACAGTCGAACGCGTCTCCACTGCCAAATTCCCTGCTAACAGGGAAAAGAACAGGGAGTTTTTGTCAAATCCGCCCGCTCAGTGCGATTTTGAAAGCTGACACGCGAGCAAACTCAGAGGCTTGCAGCGAAATTCCCTACGCAACAGAACAGGAAGTTATTTTGGAGGAACACGGAATTTCGGCGGAGGAACAGGGAATTTAGCCTGCGAAAACTAAAATCAGCGCTGGATGAGATTTTCGGTACACAGCCAGCGGGCACCGCCATTGCTTCACCTTACGTATTACGTATTATAAGCGATCAATAAATAAGGGGAGGGAATCCATGAAAGCGATCTGGAAGGGTCTGCTGATCTCCGCCGGCCTGCTGGCGGTTGTCCCCGCCGCCTCGGCGGCGGACGATTTTTATGCCGGCAAGACCATCACCGTCGTGGTCGGCCTGTCCGCCGGCGGCGGCTACGATCTCTATTCCCGGGTCATGGCCGAACATCTTGGCAAGCACATTCCCGGTCATCCCAATGTCGTGGTGGAGAACCGGCCGGGCGCCGCCACCCGCACCGCCACGGCCTATGTCTACGGGGTCGCGCCCCATGACGGCACGGTGATCGGCAATTCGCTCAACATGCTCCCGCTCGACCAGGTCATCTTCCCCAAGCAGCGACGCTACGACCTGACCAAGGTCCAGTTCCTCGGCAATATTGCTGGGCTGACCAGCGTCATTGCCGTCTCCAACAAATCGCCGGTGCAGACGGTCGATGACATCACTAAGAAGTCGGCCAAGCTTGGCTCCAACGGCAAGAGCTCCGAGACCTACATCATTCCCGCCCTGATCAACTCCTTCCTCGGCGGGAAACTCGAGATCATCCTCGGCTTCCGCGGCGTTGCCGGCGTCGATCTGGCGATCGAGCGCGGTGAGATCAATGGCCGCGGCGGCTCCTGGAACAGCTTCCGCGCGCTGCATCCGGACTGGATTAAGGCCAAGAAGATCAAGCCGCTGATGCAGATCGGCGCCACCGACGATCCCTATATGCCGGGCGTGCCGCAACTCAGCTCGCTGGCGAAGACGGACGAGCAGAAGGCGATCTTCAGCCTGTTGTCCAACACCACCCGTTTCTCGCGGGCCTATTGGGTGGCGCCGGAAGTGCCGAAGGACCGCGTCAAGATCCTGCGCGACGCCTTCATGGCGACGATGAAAGACCCCGAATTCCTGGCTGCGGCCAAGAAGGCGAACATGGAGATTAGCCCGTCGAGCCCTAAAGAGATCGAGGCGGCGCTGCACGAGCTTGCCAACACCCCGCCGAAATACCTAAAGAAGATGAGGGACGTCTTGTCCAAGTAGCTTCCCGGCGCGGTCACGAGACTCGTTCCCTTGGCGCACTAATGCTGCGGCCGGCGCGTCTCGCGCCGGCTGTTGCTTTTTTGGCGGGCCCTACCCCGCCGGCTTTGCTTGTTGCCAGTCGGCGGCTTCCGCCCGCAGGCGAGTGAGCGCGTTGTCTGTAAGACTACGCACATGCGCCGCGATCGCCGCCTGCGCCGCCTCGACGTCTCGCCGCTCCAGCGTATCGACGATACTGTCGAGCTCCGATGCACGCCGCTCGACGTTTTGCGGGTCCTCCAGCGAGCGCGAGCGCAGGTAACCAATGCGGTTGAAGAGCTGGCGGAAAACGGCGTGCATGACCTCGTTGTCGCCGCTGCCGAACAGGACGTCGTAGAAGCGGACCTTGATCTGCAGGCGCAGTTCGAGCTCGCCGGCGGAGCTGGCCTGCCTAAACTGCTCGGTGATCGCGCGCAATTCTGCGAAGGCGGACGGCGTCGCCCGCGCGATGAAATGGGCGACCGCCGCGCGTTCCAGGAGGACGCGCAGCTCGTAAATCTGGCGGGCGCTCTCTTCCGTGATGACCGCAACATACGGACCGCGGCGCGGCCCGACAGTGACCAGGCGCTCAATCTCGAGCTGACGCAGGCTTTCCCGCACCGAGGTGCGGCTCACCCCCAGCGCCTCGCAGAGGTCGCGTTCGAGCAGCCGCTCGCCGGGCCGGTAATGGCCATTGACGATAGCTTGGCGCAGCTTACTCAGCACCTCCTCACGCAGCAGCGTGGCGGGTCGGTTCACCCGCATCTCGAAGGATGGGGAAGACTGCAAAGGCTCCATCGGGTCCTCCATCGTGCTGTCTCCTGCTCGCGCCGCCCCTGCCCCCGCGCCGGCCGCATGGCGGCCGCGGCACACGTCAGGTGAGCGCCGTCACGATTTCCACCACGGCCGTGCGCCCCGCCTTCACGGCGGCGACGGCCTCCTGCAACGCCCCGGCGATCCGCTCCGGGTCGTCGATCGGTCCAGTCGCCCAGGCGCCGAAAGAGCGCGCCACGCCGGCGAGATCGGCATCCGGATCGTAGGTGCGCTGACCGACATGGGCATTGGCGACTGGCCGTCGGCGCTGCTCGGCGATTTCGCGCTGGTGCAATTCGTCGTTGCCCCAGGAGCGATTGTTCAGAACCACCATCAGCAAAGGTACCCGATGATGCGCCGCCGACCAGATCGCTCCCGGCGCCATCATGAAGTCGCCGTCGCCGATCATGGCGACCGGCAGCTTGCCACTTCCTTTCAAGGCAAGCGCCGCGCCCACAGCCGCGCCCGGCCCGTAACCGACGCCGCCTCCGCCGTCGCCGCCGAGATAGCGGCCCGAACGGTCGAGCGGCCAGTAGCCCTCCGTCCAGCTGCGATGGTTGCGCACGACCAGCGTCCAGTCCTCCTCGCGCACGGCCTGATAGACCTCATGCGTCACCCGCTCGAGCGCGAACGGGCTTTCCGACCAACGGCTCTTAAGTTTCTGCGCGCGCTTTTCCATCAATGCCGCGTGGCGGGCGGCGAGCGCCTTGCGGCGCGCCACCACGTCCTTCACCGGGGCGCCGCCAGCGAGCCGCCGCTCGACCGCGGCCACGAGATGCTCCAGTGCCAGCCGTGGATCGGCGACGATCTGCATGCCCACCGGCGGCGTCGGACCGCCGAAGTGAGCCCATGAATTGCCGAAATAGTCGCCGAGCGAGATGTCGGCGACCAGCGCGTCCTGCGCGGCGCTCCCCATGCCCATGATGCTGCTGCGGCTGGAGCCGTAGCGGCCGGTCGCCGCGGTGAGATCCACGCAATCGAAGCAAACGAACAGGTCGGCCTCCTTGCGGATATTCCGGTCGCCATTCAGATTCTGCGGGTGGTCGGTCGGGAAGCACACGGTGGTGCGGTCGTCGAGATAGGCGGCCCCGGTCAGTTCGACCAGACGCACCAGCAGGTCCGACACCTTGGCGTCAAGACCGAAGCGGCCGCCCATGACCAGCGGCATTTGCGCACCGGCGATCGCCTCGGCCAGCCTGTCGATCAGCTCCGGATCGGGGTGGATGGGCGGCGGCGCTTGATAGCGCGGCAGTTTCGCATCGGGCAACGAACCAGCGGTCGCCGTCACCTCCTGCAGGCCGGCATCTATGGAGACATAGGCCGGCCCGTAAGGCGGCGTCACCGCCTTACGATAGGCGCGTAGCATGGATTCAAGCGCGGCATCGAGCGTCACCGGCTCGTCGGTCCATTTGACGTAGGGGCGCACGAGTTCGCCCTGCGTATTGGCCGAATGTGCCCAGTCGATGAAGCGGCGCTCGGCCGGATCGGCCGGTCCGCTGCCGCCGAGAATGACCATCGGCGTCTGATCGCAAAAAGCGTTGAACACGCTCATCGCGCCGTTCATCAGGCCGACCAGATTGTGCAGGATGCAGAAACCGACCTTGCCGGTGGCCTTGGCATAGCCGTGCGCCATGGCAACGGCGATCATCTCATGGGTGACGAGCACGATCTCGGGCGCGCGGTTGCCGCGATAGTTCACCAGCGAGTCGTGGATGCCGCGAAAGCTGGAGCCGGGGTTGAGGAACACGTATTCGGCGCCCAGCTCATGCAACAGGTCGACCATGAGGTCGGACCCGTAGGCGGCATTGCCGCCGACCGCAGGCGCCCTCAGTCCGTGTCCGATGGTATCCGTCATACGATCGTTCTCCCGACCTCGGTTCTTGTCATCGTCATTTCATCGTCCGGTGCGGCGCGCGGGCGCATGCGTCGCGAACGTCGGCGTCAAAACAGGTTCTTCAACCAGGCAATCGACGGCAGTGGAATCCTCAGCAACGTCTCCGGCCACGGCGTGCGCAGGATTTCCTCGAACAACAGCCAGTAACAGACGAAAATACATGCGGCATAGATCGCCACCTTGCCCAGCCTCTCTCGCGCCTCGAGCATCGGATAGGCGAGCGTGAGCAGCAGGATGCCGTAGAGGATGCCGAAGATCCAGCAGGCGACCAGCGCGGCGATCAGCCAGCCGAAAAAGGCCAGGCTGCGCGTCGCAACAAGCCGCGGGGCAACGTCGACGAAGGTGGTCGGCGCGTCCGCACCCGTGGCGGTCGCTGCGCCCGTAACGCCCGGCTCGATCATCACCTGGGCAAGGAATGCGGCAACACCGGCCACGATTCCGATACTGATGACGATTTCCGGAATGACCCGTGCCTCCCACGGCCAAGTCATCGCCGACAACATCGCGACCGCGAAACCAATGACGATGGAGAGCGTGAACAGCGACGGCGCCGAAACATGGGGGCGTCGGCGCAGCGTGTGGTTGCCGCCGCCGCGGAAGAAGCGCCTGATGCTGGTGCCGAACGCCATATAGAACGCCAGCAGCAGCATGACGGCCACGAGCGGCCGCGTGATCCATGCGGCGCCGTAGAGCTGGATCGAGATGAACATGTAGCGGTCGATCAGGCCACCGAGGACGAAACCGAGCAGGATCGGTGCGCGCGGCCATCCCTGCAGCTTCATCAGATAGCCGAGCAGCCCGACCGAAAGCAGCATGAGCAGATCTCCCCAGGAGCGGGAAGCTTCATAGGCGCCGACGAAGACGATGCCGATGACCGCCGGGATCAGATAGCCGGCCGGAATAGTCGCAATGCGGGCGAACTGGTTGGCGAACAGGAAGCAGACACCGGTACCGACGCAGTTGGCGATGACCAGGCTCCAGACCAGCGTGAAGGTAATGTCCATGCGGCTGCCGAGGAGATCGGGGCCGGGCACAATCCCCTGCATCTGCAGCGCGGCCATCAGCAGCGCCATGCCGGCCGTGCCGGGTACGCCGAATGCGATGGTCGGCACCAAGGCGCCGCCGTCCTTGGCATTGTTGGAGCTTTCCGAGGCGATGACGCCGCGCACATCGCCGGTGCCGAAGGTCTCCTTAGCGCCTTTCTCGGTGGTGAGCGCATGCGAATAGGCGATCCAGTCGATCACCGAAGCGCCGACGCCGGGAATGGCACCGAGCCCCGAGCCGATCAGCGAGCAGCGCAGTACCAGGAATTTGTTACGCCAGACATCGCGCAGGCCCTCCATACGGTGAGAGAGGTGGCTGTGCGCCGCCATCGCGATCTGCGACTTGCGCACGGCGAGTTCAGCGAGTTCCGGCAGCGCGAACAGGCCGAGCGCTAGCGGCACGATCGGCAACCCGTCCCACAGATAGAGCAGATCGAAGGTCCAGCGCTGGGTCGCGGTGCGCGGGTCTTGGCCGATGGAGGCGAGCAGCAGGCCGATGACCGCGCCGATGACGCCGCGTAGCGGCGACCGCCCGCTCAGCGAGGCGACCAGCGACAGGCCGAAAATGCAGATCGCCAGCAGTTCCGGAATGCCGAACATCAGCACCGCTGGCCGCATGATCGGGATGAAGAAGAGCAGGAAGACCGCGCCGAACAGCCCGCCGGCCATCGATGCCAGAAAGGCAGCGCTGAGAGCGCGCCCGGCCTCGCCCTTTATGCTCATCGGATAGCCGTCGACCACGGTGGCCGCCGAGCCGACCGAGCCGGGCACGCCGAGCAGAACCGCCGGGATCGTGTCGCCGGTGGCGACCACGGCGGCGAGCCCGATCATCGCCGCGATGGCGGCATGGGCATCGAGGCCGAGGGTAAAGGGGAGCAGCAGGGAGAGCCCGGCGAGGCCGCCCAGGCCGGGGATGATCCCGACCACCAGGCCGATCAGCGCGCCGCCAATCAGATAGGGTAAATAGGCAAACGAAAGCAGGTTTTGCGCCGCTTCGAGCGCAACGTGGAAGACACCCACCGCTCTAGCTCTCCCCGCCAACTATCATATTACGTATTACGCTCGAAACTGGCGCGCTGTAAACTGGGCGGACGCGCGGTGGGCGGCTCGTCTAATTCCTGTGTGTACCAAAAACCTAGATCCTCACATAATGATGATGAAGCCCGCCAAGGATCGAGCGCGAACTTATGATTCCAGTCCGCTGAACGGAGCGAGAGACCGGCTGTGTGTACCGAAAACCTAAACCCGAAAATATTTGTGATGAAGGCCGCCCAGGATCGGGCGTGAACTGATGATTCCAGTCCGCTGAACCGGGCGAGAGACCGGGGCATCTTTTTCCAAAGAACGATGCGTTCGGATGTCGTTGTAATATCGAGCGTAGGTTTGCAGGATGCGGCGCAAATGCGCCTCGCCCAAAACGATCAAATGATCCACGCACTCGCGCCGGATCGATCCGATCAGCCGTTCGGCAAAGCCATTCTGCCAGGGCGAGGCCAGTGCGATGGGTTTATCCCGGATGCCCATGGCGCGAATTCGGCGCATGACCACGGCGCCATAAATGCGATCCCGATCGCGCATGAGGTAGCGTGGCACCTCATTCCAGGGGAATGCCTCGGTTAGCTGGCGCGCGACCCATTCAGCCGTCGGGTGTGCCGTGACGTTAATCCAGATCAGCCCTCGGCGGCTCAGACGGATAATGACAAAGGCATAGAGCAGCTCGAAGCCAACGGTCGGGACAACGAAAAGGTCCATGGCAGCAATGTCCGGCGCATGGTTCCGCAGAAAGGTGCGCCATCCCTGACTTGGCGGTCCGCGTCGCTTGACCATGTATATGGCCACCGTCGACTGCGCGACTTCAAACCCGAGCTTGAGCAGTTCGCCGTGGATACGCGGCGCACCCCAAAGCGGATTCTCGACGCTCATCCGCCGGATCAGCGCATGGAGGTCCACCTCGATCTGCGGTCGCCCTCCCCTGGAGCGTGACTTCCAACGCCAATAACAGCGAAAGCCAGCACGATGCCAACGCACGAGGGTCTCAGGCCGGACGACTGTGATGACATGTAAAATCGATGGAACCCACCGATACAGCTGAATAAAAAACCAGCGATCGTGGTTCGTCAGCCGGACACGGCCCTGCACCTTGCGCCGCAAAACGATCAACTGATGTCGAAGCGCCGCATTCTCTGCCTCAAGTCGGCTCTTCGACTTGAATGGTGAGGCCATGACAGCCAGGATGAAGCAGAACAGGGCGAACATCGCCTGCTGACGTTAGGCGATTCCGTCAGCTAATCAATGCAGATGAGGTTTTCGGTACACACAGGATATTGAAAATTGCCGACCAATGACTGGCGCGCGACATGCGTTTCGTGACGACGCAAAGTCCGAGAATTGTGCCGCAGAGACTATGGTCTGTCCCTAAACTACCGGAATGTCGGGTCTATTGCTACGCGTCTCGTGTACCGGACAGATCGCACTGGCTGGCTGAGGCAATAAAATTCAAACTTGAATTTTGAATTCCCGCATCCCGCTCAGTCGCAACCGGACTGCGAAGCCGCCCAGCAGAGAATTTGAGGGCCTTTGCGCACCAACGCGCGTTCTGATCCCCGGCATCGCCACTCAGAGAAAATTTGACTAAAGAAAAACGCCCCAATTGGGGGACTTTTCGGCTGCTTTCCGGCGGAGAACCGGACCGGCAGAAAGCGCCCGGAAGACTGGCGGAGGGAGTGGGATTCGAACCCACGTTACGGTTTCCCGTAAACACGCTTTCCAAGCGTGCGCCTTCAGCCACTCGGCCACCCCTCCAGTCTCGTCACGGCACTAGCGTTCTAAACGTAAGATGTTCTTTTTGCGCCTTCAGCCATTCGGCCGCCGTTGCATTCTCGTCGCTAGCTCATGGCGGTGGACGCGTTCTAATTCAAGTCACGATGCGTGCCTTTGCGCCTATGGCGGCTCCGGCTCACAAGGCGATAGCAGGCAAACGCATAAGACGGAATGCGGCCTGCCTTACCCAAAACAATATGCACCTATTGTATGTTTGTATGTTTATTTTTCATTAATGCCAATTTCTTGTAGCAAAAGCAAAAACAGACTAGACATTTCTGATCAAAAACGACGGCGTTTCGAAGTGGAGCCGACAACGGGAACCGCGATGGAGAGTGACGTTTCGGCGCTTCACTTGGTGCTTACCGCAGACCCGGTGCTGCTGCAGATCGTCCTGCTTTCCCTCCGGGTCAGCCTGACCGCCGTCTTGTTTTCCGCGCTGATCGGCGTGCCGATCGGCGCCTTCATCGCGCTCAATCGTTTTCCCGGCCGCGAGGCCATTATCGTCATCCTCAACGCGCTGATGGGCTTGCCGCCGGTCGTGGTCGGGCTGGCGATCTATCTCTTACTGTCGCGTTCAGGCCCGCTGGGCGTATGGGGCCTGCTGTTCACGCCGTCGGCCATGGTGATCGCGCAGACGGTGCTGGTGACGCCCATCATCGCCGCGCTAAGTCGCCAGACCATCGAGGATTTATGGGTCGAGTATCACGACGAGCTGGCCGCCATGAATGTCGGCCCGCTGCGCCGGATCGCGACCCTGATTTGGGACGCCCGCTTCAGCTTAGTTACTGCATTGCTTGCGGGATTCGGCCGGGCGGCGGCCGAGGTCGGCGCCATTTTGATCGTTGGCGGCAATATCGACGGCTTCACCCGCACCATGACCACCGCGATCGCGCTGGAAACGTCAAAGGGTGAGCTGCCACTCGCGATCGGACTCGGCATGGTCCTGATTTCCATCGTGATTCTGATCAACGCGCTGGCCTGGGGCGCGCGCCGCGCCGGCGAACGCTACGCGGGATGACCATGCGGACGCCCGCCCTCGACCTGCCGGTCATGCTCGTAGATGTGCGGATCGTCGCGCGCGACGTGACGATCCTCGACCATATCTCGCTCAAGCTCGAAGCCGGCCCGCCCACCGTCCTGATCGGCCCGAACGGCGCCGGCAAGACCACGCTGCTGCGCGCGGCCATGGGACTGATCCCCGCCAGCAGCGGGCTGATCACCTGGGGCGGCCGCGAACATTCGCCGCCGACCCGGCGCGCCATCATGTTCCAGCGCCCGGCCATGCTGAGGCGCAGCGCCGCCGCCAATATCCGTTACGCGCTCGCCGCGGCCAAGGTGCCGCACGCGCAGCGCGAAAACCGCGTCCGCGAATTGATGGCCGAGGTCGGGCTGACGGGGCTCGAGCGCCGGCCGGCGCGGCGCTTGTCCGGCGGCGAGCAACAGCGGCTGGCGCTGGCGCGCGCCTTCGCGCGCGATCCGGCCGTGCTGTTCCTCGACGAGCCGACCGCCAGTCTCGACCCCGCCGCCACCAAGGCGATCGAAGACATCGTGCGCACGATCACCGCGCATGGCGTCAAGGTGGTGATGTCTACGCACGATCTCGGCCAGGCCAAGCGCATTGGCGGCAACGTGGTGCTGCTGCACCGCGGCCGCCTGATCGAAAACAGCCCGGCTGAGGAATTCTTCGCCGCGCCGCGCACCGACGATGCCAGAAAGTTCATTGCCGGCGAGTTGCTGGTGTGAGGCGTTGATTGGAAATGACGACAGATGAGGCAATCACGCTTCCCCTCTCCCCTTGTGGGAGAGGGTGGCGAGCGCGGAGTGATAGCGAGCGCGAGCCGGGTGAGGGGGCGGCGCGCAGTGTGAGTCCGGACCCCTCACCCGCCCTCGCTCGGCTCCGCCTCCGCTCGGGCACCCTCTCCCACAAGGGGAGAGGGGCCTCGCGGGTACGCCGCAATGACAAATGCGAAATGAGTAAAACAAAACGAGGAGGATCGTCATGCTCAATCGTCGCCATCTGATTGCCGCCGCCGCGCTCGGCGCCCTGGTGCTGTCCGCACCGCCAAGCTTCGCGCAAGACAAGTCGATCGTGGTCGCGTCCACCACGTCGACGCGCGATTCCGGCCTGTTCGATTATCTGCTGCCCAAGTTCAAAGCCAAGACCGGCATCACCGTGAAAGTAGTGGCGCAAGGCACCGGCAAGGCGCTCGACACCGGCCGGCGCGGCGACGCCGACGTGCTGTTCGTGCACGCCAAGGCGGCGGAGATGAAGTTCATCAAGGAAGGCTACGGCGTTAAGCGATATCCGGTGATGTACAATGACTTCGTCGTGGTCGGGCCGAAAAGCGACCCCGCCGGCATCAAGGGCATGAAGGACGTCGGCAAGGCGCTCACCACCATCATGAACAAGAACGCCGATTTCATCTCGCGTGGCGACAACTCCGGCACCAACAAGGCCGAGCTCAGGCTTTGGAAGGCGTCCGGCATCGACATCGAAAAGCAGAAGGGTCCCTGGTACAAGGCGATCGGCCAGGGCATGGGCGCGACGCTGAACACCGCCGCCGCCTCGAACGCGTACACGCTCACCGACCGCGCCACTTGGATCAACTTCAAGAACAAGCGTGACCTGGTAATTGAGGTCGAAGGCGACAAGCGTTTGTTCAACCAGTACGGCATCTTCCTGGTGAACCCGAAGAAACACCCGCACGTGAAGGTCAAGCTCGGCCAGGCGTTTATCGACTACGTCATTTCGCCGGAAGGCCAGGCCGTGATCAAGAGCTATAAGGTGAACGGCCAGCAGCTGTTCTATCCGGACGCCAACGCGCCGGGCGCGTGATGCAAATTGATGCTGTCATCGCCCGCACTCGGGCTCGGCCTTAGGCCGGCCCGAGTTCAGGCCCCAGCGGACGATCCAGCATTCATGGAGGACCGCTATGCGCAGACCTTGCTCGAAACTTCTGTGGTTACTGGATGCCCCGCTTGCGCGGGGCATGACAGCCGCATTTGCAGCATTTGCAATTAGTGCGATCGGCTGCTTCACAATGACAAATTCCGCCCGCGCCGACACCGTGACGCTCTACGCCGCCGGCAGCTTGAAGGGCGCGCTGAGCGACGTCGCCAAAGCCTACGAGGCGAAAAGCGAGCATAAGGTCGCGATGAAATTCGGGCCGTCCGGTCTGCTGCGCAAGGAGATCGCCGACGGCGCCAAGGCCGACTTCTTCGCGTCGGCCAACATGACGCATCCGCAAGCGCTTTATAATGACGGCACGGGCGGCCCCGTCGCACGCTTCGCGCGCAATAGGTTGTGTGCGCTGGTCAAGCCGGGGCTTGATGTCACCACAGAAAATCTGCTCGCGCGCATGCTGGACGAAAAAGTAAAGCTTGCCACGTCGACGCCGAGGGCCGACCCGTCCGGTGATTATGCGATTGAAGTTTTCACCAAAGCCGAGGCGCTCAAGCCGGGCGCGCAGGAGGCGCTCGAAAAGAAGGCGCTCAAGCTGACTGGCGCCAAGGACAGCCCCGCGCCGCCCAAGGGCCGCATCGCCTATGGCTGGCACGTCGCGGAGGGCCGCGCCGACATTTTCCTCACCTATTGCACCAATGCGATTGCCGCGCAGAAACAATATTCCGGACAACAAGTTGTCGAGCTGCCGGAAACGCTGTCAGTCGGTGCCGACTACGGCCTGACCGTTATCAGTGGCGCGCCGGCGGCGGCGCAGGAATTTGCCGAATTTATCCTGTCGGCCGAAGGACAGAAGATTCTGGCGAGCTACGGCTTCGCGCCGGGGAAGTGATTACTCTGTCGTCCCGGCCGAGAGAAGCGAGGGCCGGGACCTATAACCCCGGTATTCGTGATACGGATAGGCAGGGATTATGGGTCCCCGCCTTCGCGGGGATGACGCCCGTGCGATAGAGGAATCATTCCATGAAATTCAGCGCGCGCAATCAGCTCAAGGGCAAGATTGTCGAGGTGAAGAAGGGCGCCACCACCGCGCATGTCCGCATCGACATCGGTGGCGGCCATGTCGTCACCGCCTCGATCACCAACGAATCGGCGGACGAATTAGGGCTCGCCAACGGCAAGACCGCCTACGCCATTGTCAAGGCGAGCAATGTGATGGTGGGGGTGGATTAGCTTCGTTCTTGTGGCAAGGCCGCGCGACATACTCTCTTTCCCTCTCCCCTCGGGGGAGAGGGTGGCGAGCGCGGAGCGATAGCGAAGCGCGAGCCGGGTGAGGGGGCGCGTGACTCTCGATAGGTACTTCCCCCTCACCCGCCCTCGTTCGGCTTCGCCTCCGCTCGGGCACCCTCTCCCACAAGGGGAGAGGGAAAGTGAGTTCGCCGCGCTGATCGAATAAAATCGAGTTCATCCATGCCCCTCACCCGCCGCACATTGCTCGCAAGCACCTCCGCCGCGATGTTCGCGCCACGCATGTTCGTTTCTTTGGCGCGCGCGGCGGGCGTGACCGACGCCACCGGCCGCGCGCTGGCGATACCGGCGAAAGTCGCGCGCGTGTTTCCCGCCGGTCCGCCGGCTGCCATCCTGCTCTACACGCTGGCGCCCGACCTGCTGCTGGGCTGGCCGCGCGCCAACCGGCCGGAGGAATGCGCCTATATGCTGCCGGACGTGTGCGCGCGGCCCGAGGTCGGCCGCCTCACCGGGCGTGGCAACACCGCCAATCTGGAGACGGTGATCGCGCTCAAGCCCGATCTCATCCTCGACGTCGGCTCGACGCGCGCCACTTTCGTGTCGCTGGCCGAGCGGGTGCAAGCGCAGACCGGAATCCCTTACGCGCTGCTCGACGGGCGCTTTGACGCCATCCCTGAGACCTACCGCAAGCTCGGCGAACTGATCCACCGGCCGGGCGACGCGAAGAAGCTAACGGATTATTCGGACCACACATTGAAGACGATTCAACAGCGCATCGCCGACATCCCGTCCGACAAGCGGCCGCGGGTCTATTACGCGCGCGGGCCACGCGGGCTGGTGACGGGCCTGGGCGGCTCGATCAACGTCGAGACCATCGAGCTGTTAGCGCGCAACGTCGCCGGCGCCAATCACGGCGGGCTCGCCAATGTGTCGATCGAGCAGGTGCTGCTGTGGAACCCGGAAGTGATCGTCACCATCGACCGGTTCTTCGCCGCCGTCGTGTATCAGGATCCGGCCTGGCGGGCGGTCGACGCCGTCAAGAACGAGCGCGTGCACCTGTCGCCCAAGATGCCGTTCGGCTGGGTGGATTATCCGCCGGCGGTCAACCGGCTGATCGGATTGTGGTGGCTGGCGAAGATTTTGTATCCGGAGCGTTTTCCGGAGGACCTGACCAAGCTGACGCGCGCGTTCTATACGACGTTCTATCACCGTACGCCGACCGATGCGCAGATCGCGCATGTGCTGGCGGGGCGGGGGTGACAGTTAAAGGGTGCAACCGCTTGCTTACCTCTCCCCGCTTGCGGGGAGAGGTCGGTCGCCATCGCGTCGCGATGGCGACCGGGTGAGGGGGCGTCACGACATGCGCGCCACTAGATTTGTACAAACAGCCCGGTCGCGGCGCCTTCGCCGGCAAGCGACAGACGCTGAGCTGAAACTATGGAGCCATTTGCGGTCGCGCACCCTTGAAAATTTCAAATTCGTGCGGCAGGAACCGATCGGGCCCTACATTGTCGATTTCGTGTGCCGCGAAAAGCGGCTCGTTGTCGAAGTCGACGGCGGACAGCATGCCACCGACCCACGCGACGCCATCAGGGATCAATGGTTGGCCGCACATCGCTATCGTGTGCTGCGTTTTTGGAACAACGACGTACTGAGCAACACTGAAGGCGTGCTGGAAGTCATCGCCTCCGCATTGCAAGCCGAGACGCCCCCTCACCCGGCCGGCGCGCGCAACGCGCGCACCGGTCGACCTCTCCCCGCAATCGGGGAGAGGTAAAGTGCGCTCCGCCCTGCCTGGACTGGCGATTGCGACGGCCGTATTGGTGCTCGGCCTACTGCTCGCCTTTACAGTCGGGCGCTATCCGGTGTCGCTCGGCGATCTCGTGAGCGTGCTGTTGGCGAAAGCGACCGGCGGGCAGCAGCATGTTTCGGAAGCCGTGCAAAGCGTGGTGCTGCAGGTGCGGGGCCCGCGCGTGCTGGCCGCCGTCATGGTCGGCGCGGCGCTGGCGGTGGCCGGCACCGCGTTTCAGGGCCTGTTCCGCAATCCGCTAGTGTCGCCCGACATTCTCGGCGCCTCGTCGGGCGCAGCATTGGGCGCGGTGATCGGCATCTTCTTCTCGCTCGGCATTTTCGCGATCCAGGGCCTCGCCTTCGTCGGCGGGCTGGTCGCGGTGGCCGCGGTCTATGTCATCGGCTCGATGGTGCGCGCGCGTGATCCGATCCTGGTGCTGGTGCTGACCGGCGTGGTGGTGGGCGCGCTGCTCGGCGCCGGCGTCGGCCTCGTTAAGTATCTCGCCGATCCCTACAACCAGCTGCCCGCCATGACTTTCTGGCTGCTCGGCAGCCTCGCCGCCACCGACGTCTCCGATCTGCTGCCACTGTTCGGGCCGGTGGCGCTCGGTACCGCGGTGCTGATTGCGCTGCGCTGGCGCATGAACGTGATGTCGCTGCCAGAGGAAGAGGCGCGCTCGCTCGGTGTTTCCACCGGGCCGCTGCGCGTTGTCATCGTGGCGGCGGCAACGCTGGTGACGTCGGCGAGCGTCGCCACCGCCGGCATCATCGGCTGGGTCGGCCTGGTGGTGCCGCATCTGGCGCGCTCGCTGGTCGGGCCCGATTTTGCGCGGCTGCTGCCGGCGGCGGCCATTCTGGGCGGCGGCTATCTGCTGCTGATCGACACGCTGGCGCGCACCATGGCGCAAGTCGAAATCCCGCTCGGCATTCTCACCGCGGTGGTCGGCACGCCGTTTTTCATCTGGCTGCTGGCGCATATGCAGAGGAACTGGTCGTGATCGTCGAGGGCCGCGACCTCACCATCGGCTACGCCGACCACACCGTCGGCCGCGGGCTCAACGTCAAGCTCGAGACTGGCGAGGTGCTGGCACTGCTGGGCCCGAACGGCGGCGGCAAGACCACGCTGTTGAAGACGCTGCTCGGCCTCATCAAGCCGAAAGCCGGCGAGGTGCAACTCGGCGGCAAAGCGCTCGGCGCTTACTCGATCCGCGAGCGCGCGCGAAATATCGCCTATGTGCCGCAGGTGCATGTCGGCACCTTCGCCTTCACGGTCGAGACCGTGGTGCTGATGGGCCGCTCGGCGCACGGCAACCTGTTCAGCCGGTCGAGCGCGCACGATCGCGACGTCGCCCATGCCGCGCTCGAGCGCTTCGGCATCGCGCGGCTGTCGCAGCGGCCCTACACCGAGATTTCCGGCGGCGAGCGACAACTGGCGCTGCTGGCAAGAGCGCTCGCCCAAGAGCCGCAATTCATCGTGCTCGACGAGCCGACCGCCAGCCTGGACTTCGGCAACCAGGGCAAGGTCATGCGCGAGATCAAGGCGCTTGCCCGCTCCGGTCACGGCGTGCTGTTCACCACCCACGATCCCAACCACGCGCTGCGCGCCGCCGACCGCGCTTTTCTATTGCGCGACGGGACGCGCATCGCCGAAGGGCCGGTCGCAAGCGTGCTCAACCGCGCGCAGCTTGAGGCGCTTTACGGTTCGCCGGTCGAGCAACTGGCCGATCCGGAGACCGGCGGCGCGGCGTTCCTGCCGGGTTGGTGATTCTTGCTTTTCCCTCCCCCTGAAAAAGGGAGGTGAAGAAAAAAATTATTTCCCCGGCACCACCAGCGAATAGCGCGGGTCGGCGGCGAGCACTTCGGCTTCCGGCAGCCCCAGCTCCTTGCGCACCATGTTGGTGCCGAGCACCAGCGCCACGGTCTTATAATAGGCGTGGCGGCGGCTCATGCCCTCGCGCCCCATGCCGCAGTCGGACGAGATCACCAGCCGCTCGGCCGGAATATATTTGAGCGCGCGGCGGATGTGCTCGGCGATCTCGTCGGGCCGCTCGACCTGCAGCGAATGATGATCGATAACGCCGATGCATATTTTTTTGTCGGAGCTGATGACCTTGCCGAAGGCTTCCAGATCCATGCCATGCGCACTGACCGATTCGAAGGTGACGACGTCGGCGTCGACCTTGTTGAGCGTCTCCAGCGCGTCCTTGTAGCTCTGCACTTCCGTGAACATGCGTTGCTGCGACGGGTTGCCCCAGCAGGTATGACACCACACTTCGGTCTTGGCGCGCAGGCCTTTCACCGTGCGATTGAAAACCTCGACGCTGAAGGCCGGGTTGATCACTTCGTCGACGACCTTGCGGATCGCCAGCATGTGGATCTGCGGCTCCTCGAACTGGATCACCGGACAGCCGGCGTCGGCCAGCTCGTGCAGCTCGGCATTCAGGGCGTCGCTGATCGCCAGGATACGATCCTTGATGCTCTTGTAGTGCGTGTCGGAGACCGCAAAAGCGACGAGCTCGGGGCCGATGGTGCCGAACTTGACCGGCTTCTTGGTCATGCGCTGCGCCACCTTCCACATGGCGGCGTATTGCAAATCGCCGCGGGTGACCGGGCCGGAAATGCCCGGCATCACGCGCGCTTCCAGATAGTCGTGCAGGATGTGGCCGGGCGGGAACGCCACGCCGCCCTTGCCGGCCGGCGTCGGCTGCGGGTTCTTGTCGAAGCCACCCATGTGGCGCGGCGGATAATTGGTCCAGCTCTGGCCGCCGACGTCCGAGTCGAAATGCGCGTCGCCGTCGGTGACGATGTCGAGGCCGGCCAGCTCCTGTTCGTGCAGATAGACCGAGACGGTGTCGACATATTGCTCGCGGAAATGATTGTTCACCATGGCGTCGAGGAAGGAGCGCGCCCCGAGATTTTCGGTGTACCAGCTCGGCCGCGGCAGCGAGCCGGTGATGGTGGTCGGCAGCACGAGATCTTTGGTGGCGCGAAGCATGGCAGGCGTCTCCCCGGACGTTCATGGCGAGCCTTCAAGCGGGCTCATTGGTGCTTATCTTAAGGCAGCGGCGCACGGCTTGGGAACCACGGCGGCGCGAAATTGTCTAGATATATGTGAGGCTTGCCCACCGAAGGTGGGCAGATTTCAGCGAGCGGCCCTGCTATAGTTCGACCATGAGCAAAGACAGCGACAGCTACATCATCAAGCCCGATCCGAACGATCCGCGGCTGACCGAGCGCGTCAGCGGCATCGACCAGACCGGCGCCACGATCGAGACCTCGGTGACGGTCGAGCGCGCGCTGACGATCTTCCTCAATGCGCAGGAGATCGTCACCGCCATGACCATCGGCGATTATCCCGAATATCTGGCGATCGGCTATCTGCTCAACCAGAACATGCTTCTGCCCGACGACGAGATCACCAGCGTCGATTACGACGAAGAGCTTTCCACCGTCGTGGTGCGCACCGAGCGCAAGACCAATTACGAAAAGAAGCTGAAGAAGAAGGTGCAGACCTCCGGCTGCGCGCAGGGCACCGTGTTCGGCGACCTGATGGAAGCTTTGGAAAACGTGTCGCTGCCCAAGGCGGAGTTGCGCACCTCCTGGCTTTACGCGTTGACCCACAAGATCAACACCACGCCCTCGCTCTATCTGGAAGCCGGCGCCATCCACGGCTGCGTGCTCGCGCAACAGGACCGCCCGCTGGTCTATATGGAAGACGTCGGGCGCCACAACGCGGTCGACAAGATCGCCGGCTGGATGTTCAAGGAGAAGGTGAAACCCGCCGACAAGATTTTCTACACCACCGGGCGGCTCACCTCCGAGATGGTGATCAAGACCGTGCGCATGGGCATCCCGATCCTGATTTCGCGCTCGGGCTTTACCGCCTGGGGCGTCGAGCTGGCGCGCAAGGCCAATCTCACGCTGGTCGGCCGCGCCCGCGGCAAGCGCTTCGTGGCATTGGCCGGCGAGGACCGTATCGTGTTCGACCAGGACCTGGCCGATGTCGCGGAAGAAAGCTCCAAGCATCGGCGCAAGGCCGCCGTGCATGACGAGTGATGGCTGACGTTCCGATTCCCCCCACCCTCGGCCTGGTGCTGGCCGGCGGGCTGGCGCGTCGCATGGGCGGCGGCGACAAGGCGCGCATCGAGATCAGCGGCGTCAGCATCCTCGACAGGGTGTTGGCGACGCTGTCGGCGCAATGCACTGGCATCATCATCAACGCCAACGGCGATCCGGAACGCTTCGCCGATACCGGCTGCCCTGTGATCCCCGACAATGTGTCGGATTATCCCGGTCCGCTCGCCGGCATCCTGGCTGGGCTCGACTGGCTGGAGGCCCAGGACAATGGCGTCGAATGGCTGGTGAGCGTGCCGGGCGACTGCCCATTCCTGCCCGACGACCTGGTGGAGAAGCTGCACCAGGCACGGCGCAAAATGGGCACCGGCGTGCCGCTGGCCTGCGCCCGTTCCGGCGAATGGCGGCACCCCACGGTCGGCCTGTGGCCGCTGGCGCTGCGCGCCGACTTGCGCAAGGCGCTGGTCGAAGAGGGCCTGCGCAAGATCGAAATATGGACGGCGCGCCACGGCGTCGCCATCGCCGACTGGCCGGCCGAACCCATTGATCCGTTCTTTAACGTCAACACGCCCGAGGACGCCGAGCGCGCCACCCGCATTGCACTGCAACATGCGACTGGGTGACTTTGATTCTTGACCTGGCTCAACACTCTTTTCTATCTGTTATAGTAACGAGCTATGGGTCAGGGAGAGGAGCCAAAAACCATGCAAACCTTCATCATCGCCTGCGCGGCCGCCATCATCATCGCGATTATCGGCGTGTTCGTGCTCGATAGCGTGCAGGAGCCGGTCGCTCAGGCGTTCGCCACGCAATACGTGCGCGTTTAATCCGGGTTCCAGCGGTCAGCCGATGAGCGCCGCGTAAGGCAGGAAGCCGACGCGCGCGCCCGGCTCGATCGCGGTTACGTCTTCCGGAAATTCCAGCAAGCCGTCGGTTTCCGTCAGCGAGGTCAGGATGCCCGCGCCGTCTTGCGGGTGCTTGACCGCCTCGATTTCGCCGTCGGCGGCGCGCCGCAGCGCCACCCGCACATATTCGCGGCGGTCTTTCTTCTTCTTGTAGGCGAAGGCCGCGCGTACCGGCAGCGGCATCAGCCTTTGCGGGGTCGCGCCGGAGAGCTGCCGCAGCAACGGTTTGACTACCCGCACGAAAGTGACGAACACGGCGACCGGGTTGCCCGGCATGCCGACAAATGCCGCTCCATTTTGGGCGGCGCTGTGGCCCCCTTCCCCGCGAATGACGCCCATCGCCACCGGCCGCCCCGGCTTGATGGCGACGCGCCAGAACACCAGCTTGCCGATGCGTTCGACCGCGCTGCGCACGTGGTCGGCTTCGCCGGTGGAGACGCCACCCGAGGTGAGCACCAGGTCGTGACCGGCGGCAGCCTTGGCGAGCGCCTGCGCCAGCGCATCCGGCTCGTCGGCCAGAATGCCGAGATCGGTGACCAGCGCCCCCAAGCGCTCCAGCAGCTCGACCAGCAGAAAGCGGTTGGCGTCGTAGATGGCGGCGCCGGAACGCACGCTGCCCGGCTCCACCACCTCGTCGCCGGTAGAAAAGATCGCGACCTTGAGCCGCCGGCGGACTTCGATCTCGGTCAGGCCGAGCGCGGCCATGAGCGCGATGTGCTGCGCCTCCAGCACGGTGCCGGCCGGCACCACCACGCGGCCGGCGGGCGCGTCCTCGCCGGCGAGGCGCCGGTTGGCGCCGAGCTTCAAGCCGCTCGGCGCGGTGACATGATCGCCTTCGACCGTGACGTCTTCCTGCATGAAGACCGTGTCGGCGCCTTTGGGCATCGCCGCGCCGGTGAAAATTCTGACGGCCTGGCCGGGGTTTAGCGCGAAATCCGCGCGCGCGCCGGCAGCCAGCCGGCCGCCGACCGCGAGCGTCGTGTCGCGGTCGGCGCGCAGGTCGGCATGGCGCACGGCGTAGCCGTCGACCGCGGAATTATCGAACGGCGGCAGATCGACCGGCGCCTTGACGTCGAAAGCGGCGACGCGCGCGCGCGCGCCATGCAGCGGCACGCGTTCGGTTTCGACGACCGGAACGATGCGCTCACCGATCAGCCGTTCCATGTCGTCGAGCCGCAGCAGCGGGCCGGAAAACGCGAAACAGTCGTCGGTCAGTTGCGCCATTCACGGAGCCTTTTTCGTTTGCGCGTGATCTTATCCGAAAATCGATTCTCACTTTTCGGGATCATGCGCTGCGCATAACTGGCGCTTCTGAAACCGGCACGGCGTGCTTGAGCAACAGATCGGCGATGGCCTCGATGTCGTCGAGACCGACCACCGGCACTTTCGCCGCCGGCAGGGCAATATCGGAGGCGATCGCCATCACGTGCGGATCTTCCGGGTGGATCAGCGGCTTGCCGTTGGCGGCGCGGTGCACTTCGAGCTTGGGAAAGGGGTCGCGCTTATAGCCCTCCACCAGCACCAGATCGACCGGCGACATCTTGGCGATAAGGTCG
>Ga0307417_10000012_pt1 | contig 66656 bp, 67 predicted proteins | sample SalMarWE160210MG_2_FD_202514 | JGI IMG/M metagenome (GOLD analysis project Ga0307417, IMG submission 202514) | Salt marsh sediment microbial communities from the Plum Island Ecosystem LTER, Massachusetts, United States - WE1602-10 | ecosystem: Environmental > Aquatic > Marine > Intertidal zone... | reverse complement strand
TCAAGAGATCTGCGCGCGTCGATAACGCGTGATGTAGAGTCTTCGTGAGTGCCCAAAATTTTATTAGCTTCCACTTCAAAGCGGATTGCGCGGTTAGCTAGATTCCGAAACATGTTACACGGGCGTCGGAATGTGCTTGCGCATAGCTTCGAAGAAACGGTCGTAGGTGTCGGACGTAGCATCAGCAGGCAATTGCAGTTGAATATTTATATTTACAGTCATGCCGTCTGCTACTGAACTGACGCGAGACTCTCGGGTCTGGTTGAAGCCGCGCCGTCGTGAAGAAGTTTCTTCAATGTCTGCGCCCGCTTCTTCGTTCGTTAAGCCGTCGCTGACATTTGAAAAATCGCCAAGCGCGCAAACGGCTTTAACAGTGCTAACCATTTTTGTGACGGCGTTAGCGCCAAGACTGCTATTTGCGGAGAAGTAGGTACGGAGCGCTTCATCGTCGCGTCGATTTGCATCTGGGAACTGTTGAAATAGATCGGAATAAGCGCCTCGGACTGCCTTTGCGATTGCAGTTCGAGAATCTGTTCGAAGCTGTTTCCACAGCGGAGACGGTGTCCCGGACTGATCCGTCAGGCTCAAGAATCTCACGAGATTTGCCAGCCGCGCGTCGTTGCTGCTTGTGAAACCAAGCGATTTTAGTGTTTGATTTGAAAACTTTGAGGGGACGCCAATCTCGCCGATCTTCTTGAAAAGCGGGCCAATTTTTTCAGGGCTCATAACGTAGGGATAAGCCGGCATGACTAAATCCTTTCTCGAATCGAACAAATCGTGAATTCCACTTTTGGTGCATCTGAAAGGCCAATTCAACCCATTTAATAATTATTGACAAAATTCCTATAACGGACTATATTCCTTTCTATCCTCTCCGATACCGAGGGCGTTCTCATGAGACGTCAGGAGGGCGGGGGAGGTGCGGCGCCCGCGGGCGGGATTTGTAATCCCGCGCTCGGGAGGCCCTGGCCAGCCGTCCGCCGGCATTAAGACCGGCTGCCTTCAATGGCTGGACGCGGCGGGAACGAAGGTGGGCGGAAGCCCGCCGGATAAGGGGAGCCAAAAGCGGCACCCCCTCTTGTCCCGCCCGGAAGCTACGGCGCCGGGGACTTAAAATCGCCGCGATGGAGCGCCGCGGGGCGCGCACCCTTCGCCAAGGGTGCCCGCGCTTCGCAAAAAGCGCGGCCAAGATGGGCGCCATGCGGCGCTCCATCCCCTCGGCATGGCGCCGGGGGAAGAAGAAATGCCCGGCGAAAGCCGGGAGGAGAATACGGCGCACCCGGCGCCGCAAAGAATACGGGCGATGACACTTGGCTGTTTGACAATCGAATAGGTGACGCAACGCGCGAGCAGCATGTTCCGTGTCGCCCCCGCGGAGGCGAGGACCCAGTAATCATAGAAAGTGCGGTGATTACTGGATTGCCCGCTGGAGTTTATCCCCGCGCAAGCGGGGACCGGCAATGACGGCGGAAGGTGGCGCGCGCCCGCGCTTCATGCCGCGCTATAATGGCGTCATGGCAAATTCCCGGCGAACCACAACCGCAGCCGCTGTTCTCATCGCCTTGGCGGCCCTGGCCCTCACCGCACGCGCGGCCGAGAGTCCGATCGTCATCGGCGCGCTGTACAACCTGACCGGCGGGCAGGAAGATCTCGACGTGCCGTCGTCGCGCGGCGCGCAGCTTGCCGTCGATGAAGCCAACAAAGCCGGCGGCGTGCTCGGCCGGCCGGTCAAGCTCATCCTGCGCGACGGCCAGACCAAGCCGCCGGTCATCACACGGGAAACGGCTGCGCTCATCAGGCAGGAGCCGGCGGTCGCCGGACTGATCGGCTTTTCCGACACCGACATGGTGCTGGCGGCGGCGCCCATCGCCGCGAAAAACAAACGCGTGTTCCTCACCTCCGGCGCCACTTCGCCGCGGCTGCCGCGCCAGGTCCCGCGCTACCTGTTCCTCGCCTGCTTCGGCGACAATGTGCAGGCCGCCGCCGGCGCCGAATGGGCGGTGAAGTCGCTGAAGGCGCGCACCGTGGTGGTGCTCTACAAGCGCACCTCGTCCTACGCCAAGCTGCTGCACGGCTATTTCCAGACCCGCTTCAAGCAACTGGGCGGCAAGGTGCTGGCGGTGCGGCCCTACACACTGGCCGACATCAAGGCGAAAGCGAAAGGCCTGCCGAAGGCCGACCTCGTCTATTTCGCGGCGCAGCCTGACGACGTTCTGGCCGGCGTTGCCGCCTTGCGCGGCGCCGGCATCGCGGCACCGATCCTCGGCGGCGACGGTCTCGACATCGGGGATGCGTGGAAACAGGCGGCGCAGGCCGACAAGATCTATTTCACCACCCACGCCTATCTCGGCGCCGACAATCCGGACCCGCGCGTGCAGGCGTTCCGCAAGCTCTTTGCGAAAGCCTATCCGGGCCAGCAGCCGGACGCCTTCTCGGCGCTCGGCTATGACACCGCCCGGCTGCTCATGGCGGCGATCAAATCTGCCGGCAGCACCAACCCGCAGGCGGTGCGCAAGGCGCTGGCCGCGACGCATGATTTTGCAGGCGTCACCGGCACCATCAGCTATCGCAACGGCAGCCGCATCCCGGCGAAATCGGTCAGCATCATTGCGGTGAGCGACGGCCGCCAGCCGCCCGCCGCGATCGTGCTGCCGCAGAAAATCCCGCCGCCGTGACAAGGCGGTGCCGGCGGGCAAAAGGGGCGTCAGCGCCCCCGCGCCGCAAAGAACAGGGGCGATGGCGCTTGCCTGAATCCTGCCGCTAAGGCTTGCTCATAATCCCAAGGGAAAGGCAGGGGAGCCATGCGACCGACAAGCCTGTTTCTGTGTTTCGGCGTGCTGCTGTGTTCGGCGGCGGCCGCCGCGGCCAAGCCCGCTTACGTTCTGACCACGGTGAACCTGCGCGCGGCGCCCGGCACCACGAACGAGATCATCGCCAAGATTCCCGGCGGCAGCCTGGTCGACGCCTCCGATTGCAGCGGCGGCTGGTGCGCGGTGGACTGGCGCGACAAGAGCGGCTTCGCGATCCGCTCCGCGCTCGATCTGAGCGGCCGCGTGCCGCGCCGCGCGGAAGGCCCGCCTCCCGGCTATGTGGTCGAGGACGATGCGCCGGTCTATTACGAATACGCTCCGCCGCCTCCGCCGCCAATTTATTACCGGCCCTATTACCGGCCTTATTGGCGATGGCACCGGCGCTAGTGATGACGGCTAGTGCACTGTCGGGCCGTCTTCGCCGACCACCCGCATCTCGATCCCCTCGATCATCTCCGCCCGCTTCGCCTCGCTGTTGTGCAGGCGCGCTTCGGCCTGCGTCCAGGTCGTCGAATTCGAGCCGGCCAGCACGATGCCGCCGATGACGGCGGCGATTGACGCGACGACGATGGCGGTGACGAACGGGACCACCCACAGCAGAGAGAGCACGAGCCACACCGCGCCGGCGGCGATCAAAAGCTTGGCGGCCAAGGCAATCTTGCGGCAGCGCGCGATCGACTCCTGCAAGGCCTCGATGTGATCTTCGAGCCGGGCGATGTCGGCGGAGGCAGCGTTCTCGTCCATGCCTCGACCGTAGCCCGACGAGGCCGCAGGCGAAACCGGGGCCGGAATCGAAATGGCCGGGCTTGCGGCCCGGCCATCGTGCAAACGTCGAGCTGGCGCGAAAACGCGCCGCGTTCGTTCAGCCGCGCTTTTGCGGCAGCGGTACCAGCCGCTTGGCGACGTCCCGGTTGACGGTGATGCTGTTGTAGCCCTCGACGCCGTCCTCGGCGGCCAGGTAGTCGACGGTCACCTCGTCGCCGGCTTGCAGGTCCTGCGGCACGGCAACATCCTCGGGAATGTCGGCGAACTGGGAGCGGTCTTCGAGCGTGATGGTGCGGGTGGTCGCGTTCCAGTCGGCAACGTTGGCGGTGACGGAGTCGGCAAGAGCGGGGCTGAAGCTCGCAATAAGCAAGCCGCCAGCTACGAGAAGCGCGCGCGTCGTCATGGTCGGAAATCCTTTCAGGATCCGTTGCAGGTTGATCTTGTCTTGCGGCTCATTTCGCGGCCGGCTGTTCGCCGGCGGCTTGGGTCCTCGGCCGTTGCGAGCGGCCGGGGCTTACGCGGGGCGCGTTTCATTCCGCGGCCTGCATCTAGCGACGCCGTCTATGGCGCGATTGCGGCAGCGCGAGTTGCCGCGAAAGATTTTACGCTGCGTTTACGGGGAACAGCGGCGCGTGCGCCAAATAAGCGTTAGTGCTTGGGCTTGGACGCGTCGGTGCCGCCGCCGCCGCGCATGTTCTGCCACGGATCGACTTTGACCGGCCCCGACGACTTTTCGGTCAATTCGAGGATCGCCTTATACTGTTTGTCGAGGGCCGCAGCGTCGCGCGCCTTGGCGGCGTCCTCGGGGTCTACTTTCTGTTGCCGCTGCGCTGAGGCCGTCCCGGCCACGCCGAGCAGCAACACGGCTGCAATCGCGATCTTTCGCATAGCTGCCACCCGGCAATTACCCGCTGGCGGCGACCATAACACGGCCGCGCCGGCTTGCTCAATCTGATGAAACGCCTGGGCAATTGGGCTTCGACCTGGCGGCGGGCTTGCGCTATAAAGCCGCCGCGGAGGTTTACGGATGTCGATTAGCCAAGAAACTGCATTTGAATCTGCTTCTGAAATGGCGCCGCAGGCCGCGTTGGCCGCGCCCCGCCACGACTGGACGCGGGCGCAAGTCGGCGCCCTGTTCGCGCTGCCGTTTTCGGAGCTGATGTTTCGCGCCGCCCTTGTGCACCGGGAAAATTTCGACCCCGCCGAGGTGCAGATTTCGACCCTGCTCTCGATCAAAACCGGCGGCTGTCCGGAGGACTGCGGCTATTGTCCGCAGTCGGTAAGCTATGACACCGGGGTCAAAGCCGAAAAGCTCATGAGTTTGGACGCGGTGCTGGCCGAGGCGCGCGCGGCCAAGGCCGCCGGCGCACAGCGCTTCTGCATGGGCGCGGCCTGGCGCTCGCCCAAGGACCGCGATCTCGACCAAGTCTGCGCCATGGTGGAGGGCGTCAAGGCGCTCGGCATGGAGACCTGCGTCACCCTGGGCATGCTTGAAGCCGCGCAGGCGCAGCGGCTGAAGGCCGCGGGCCTCGACTACTACAACCACAACCTCGACACCTCGCCGGAATATTACGGCGAGATCATCACCACGCGCACCTATCAGGACCGCCTCGACACGCTCGGCGCCGTGCGCGACGCCGGCATCCATGTGTGCTGCGGCGGCATCGTCGGCATGGGCGAGGGGCTTAGCGACCGCGTCGGCATGATCGCGGAGCTGGCGAGCTTGCCCGTTCATCCCGAAAGCGTGCCGATCAACATGCTGGTGCGCGTCGAAGGCACGCCGCTTGCGACCGGCGCGAAAAAAGCCGCCGTGCTCGACCCGCTTGATTTCGTGCGCACTATCGCCGTCGCCCGCATCTGCATGCCGGCCTCGGTGGTGCGGCTGTCCGCCGGCCGCGAAGACATGAGCGAGGAATGCCAAGCCTTGTGCTTCCTCGCCGGCGCCAATTCGATTTTCTACGGCCCCAAGCTGCTCACCACGCCAAATCCCGAGCGCGACCGCGACATGCGGCTCTTGGACAAGCTCGGCATGCGGCCGATGGAATAAAACGACACCCGCAAGGAGGCGCGGCCATGTGCCATTCCGTCCGTGTCAAACTCTCGCCCGAGGAAACAGCCTACGCCAAGCGGCTCACCGGCTTCATGATCCCGGTCTACGCCGTGGCGGTGCTGGCGATCATCGCGCTGGTGGCGGTCACCGGCGGCCCGCGCTCGGGCGAACTGGTGGCATCGAGCGCCGCCCCGGCTGCAACGCCGCTCAGGTAATCGACGCGCCGCTGTCGACCACCAGGATCTGTCCGGTGGTGATCTCGGCCTCGTCGGAGGCGAGGAACACGGCTGTATTAGCCATGTGGATCGGCAGGCCGAGCCCGAGCAAATGCTGGGTCGCCAGCTTCTCGATATCCTTGGAGCCTTCCATCAGCTTCTTGACCCGATCCGACAGCGTCACCGAGGGGGCAATCGCATTGACGCGGATCTTGTGCGGGGCGTATTCGACCGCCATCGAGCGCGTCATCGCTGCGATCGCGCCCTTGCCGGCGGTGTAGCAGTCGCGTCCCGGCACCGCGATCAAGGCGAGCGTCGAGGTCATGTTGATGACAGCGCCGCCGCCCGCCTTGATGATCAAGGGAATGCCGATCTTCGAGCAGATGAACGTGCCGTAGACGTCGAGCTTCATCACCCGCCAGAATTCCTCTTCCGACACCTCCGTCACCGGCCCATCCTGCGGCGTCGAGCCGCCGGCATTGTTGTGCAGGATGGTGAGCTTGCCGAATCGCTTGACGGTCTCCGCCATGGCGGCTTCGACGCTTTGGCGCTCGCGCACGTCGCAGCGGATGAAGAACGCATCGCCGCCGGAGGCCTTGCCGTGCTGGCGCGCCGATTCCGCGGCGGCCTCGCCGAGCGTCTCGTCGATCTCGGCGACGACGACCTTGGCGCCCTCTTCGGCGAAGCGCTCGGCGGTGGCTCGCCCGATGCCGCCGCCACCGCCGGTGATGAACGCCACTTTCCCCGCTAGCCGCGCCATTGCATCGCCTCCGCCCTAATGCACCGCGGCGCCCGCGCGCGGCATGATGGCACCGCGGTGGCTGATCACCTGGGCGGCGAGCTTGTGGGCGGCGCCGGCCGCCTCGGCCGGCCCACGACCGCTGAGCCGCGCCGCCAGATAGCCGGCATTGAAGCCATCGCCGGCGGCGGTGGCATCGACCGGCACCACGACCTCCGGCACCGGCACCGCCTCGCGCCTGTCGGCGGAGGCGACGATCGCGCTGTTCGGCCCGTTCTTCACCACGATCTCGCCCACGCCGAACGCCTGCAGACGCTCGATGGTTGCCTCGGGGCTGGGGTCGCCCCACAGCACCGCCTCATCGTCATAGGCCGGCAGCGCGATGTCGACGCGCTTGAGCGTTTCCGCGAACACCGTGCGCGTGCGCGTGAGATCGCCCTTCCAGGCGTGTGGCCGGAAATTGCCGTCGAAGGCGACCTTGGCGCCATTGCCGCGCGCCAGCTCGACCGCGGCGAGGAAGCGGCCGAGCCCGACATTCGAATAGAGCGACAGCGTGATGCCGGAAAAATAGATCAGCCCGGCCGCCGTCAGCGCTTCCGCCACCCGGCTCCAGTGCGGCAATTCGAACAGGTCGCGCGCCGGCGCCGTCTCGCGCCAGCTATGGGTGCGGCGCGCGCCTTGCGGGTCGGCGTCGATCAGCACCAGTCCGGGCAGGCGGCCGGGCACGCGCAGGATCAGGCCGGTATCGACGGCTTCGGCAGCGGCAAGCGCCACGGTGGCGTTCGAATAAGGATCGTCGCCGAGCGCGCTGGCGAAGGCCGCGGGTTGCCCTGCGCGCGCCAGATAGATCGCGGTGTTGAAGGTGTCGCCGCCGCTCGCCAGCGCGAAGCGGCCATCGCCGCCGCGCGCCAGCTCGATGATCGCTTCGCCGATGCAGACCGCGCGTTTAGCTTCGCTCATGCGGCGTTTTCTATCACGCCCGCGCGCGAGTGTCGCGCGCGCCGGGCGCTCAGCGCCAGCGCGGCGAAATAGCCGGCGGCGCTCAGCATGGCGATGCAGAAGCTCACCGGCCAGTCGCTGTAGAAAGCGACGGTCAGACCCAGCCAGGCTTCGGCCAGCGCCAGGGCGGCTGCCAGGCTCAAGCCGCTCCACAGGCCGGTGGTCAGCCGCTGGGCGGCGGCCGGCGGCCCCACCATCAGCGTGAACACCAAGAGCACGCCGACGATCTGCGCGCATTGCGACACCGCCAGCGCCACGACGCCCAAGAACACGGTGGAGACGAAGCGCAAGCGTACGCCTTTGGCCTCCGCCAGTTCCGGCTGCAGGCTAGCGAAGATCAGCGGCCGCATGATCGCCGCGAGCCCGAGTAAGGTGATAACGGCCAGCACCGCCAGCGTGGCGATGGTGGCGTGATCGACCGCCAGCACGTTGCCAAACAGCAGCGCGGTCGCCTGCGACGCGAAAGCCGTGTAGTAATGCAGGAACAACAGGCCGAAGCCGAGCGCCAGCGCCAGCACGATGCCGATGGCAACGTCGCGGTTGCTGATGCGCTCGCTGAGCAGGCCCATCACGATGCCGGCGGCGAGCGTGAAGCCGGTGAGGCCCCAGATCGGAGCCAAGCCGATCAGCCCAGCGCCGGTCGCTCCCGCAAAACCGATATGCGAAAGCGCGTGGCCGGCGAAGGTCTGCCCGCGCATTACCAGGAAATAGCCGACAACGCCCGACACCACCGCCACGATGCCGGCGGCGGCGAAGGCGTTGTTCATGAATTCGTACTGAAACATATCAGTGAACATGTCCGTGATCGTGGTCGTGCTGGTGTGCGGCGTGCTCGACGTCGCGGCCGCGCGACATCACAAATATTTGGCCTTCGGTGCGCACCACGTGGATGTCGGTGCCGTAAAGCCGCGAGAGCACCGGCGCAGCGATGACTTCATCGACGGTGCCGAGTACCGCCTGGCCGTTGCCGAGATAGAGCACGCGGTCGAGCGTGCCGAGCAGCTGGTTGAGCTCGTGCGCGCTGAACAAGACGGTGATGCCGCGCTCGCGGCAGACCTTGCGTACCACGGCGATTGCCGTCTCCTGGTGGCGGGCGTCGAGGCTGATCAGCGGCTCGTCGAGCAGCAGCAGTTGCGGCTTGCCGATCAGCGCCTGCGCCAGCAGCAGGCGTTGCCGCTCGCCGCCGGACATCTCGGAGAGCGGGCGCTCGGCAAGGTCGCGCGCGTCGATCAGCGCCAGCGTCTCGTCGATCATCTGCCGGTCGGCGCGCTTAAGCGAGGGCACGCCCCAGCGCTCGCCGTCGAGCGAGGAGGCGATGAATTCGAGCCCGCGGATGTGCAAGTCGGGCAGCACCGTGCGCACCTGCGGCAGGTAGCCGATGGTCGCATCGCCGCGTTTTGGCGCGCGTCCGAACACGCGTAACTGCCCGCTGCTTGGCGGCAGCAGGCCGAGAACGGCACGCATCAGCGTGGTCTTGCCGGCGCCGTTCGGCCCCAGTATGCCGATGAATTCGCCGGCTTGAATGGCGAAGCTTGCGTGTTTGAGGACGTCGCGCCCGCCCATCCGCAGCGTAGCGCGATCGAGTTCGATGACATTCATGAAGAAGGACCGGCCAGCGCCTTTTCGGTGTCGCTTAGCTCGCTCGCCATCCACTGCTGGAAGGTCATGCCGGGCGGCACCGTCTCGGTGACGCCGACCACCGGCACTTTGGCGGCGCGCGCGATCTCGACCAGATGCTGCACGATCTTATCGGTGGCCTGCTTGTTGTAGAACATCACCCGCACCTTGTGCTCTTTCAGGTCGCGCTCGAAAGCGGCGACGTCGCGGGCGCTCGGCTCGGTATCGTTCATGATCGAAAGCTGGAATTTCTCGTTGCGCATCTTCAGCCCCAGCGCCGCCGCCATGATGCCGAACACTGGCTCGCTGGCGGTGACGGGCGCGCCGCCGTATTTTTTGCGGACGGCGGCGATCTTGTCGTTCATCGGCTTGAGCGAGGCGAGGAACTTCGCGAGCCGCGCTTGATAGCCGGCGGCGTGAGCGGGATCGGCCCTGCTGAGCGCGGCGACGAGTGCGCGCGCCACCGCCGGCATGGTGGCAGGGTCGTACCACAAATGCGGATTTTCGCCGGCCTTTTTATGCACGAGGTCGGCGGCGACGATGACGATGCGTCCGGGCTTGGGCGTCGCCTTCAGCAGCTTATCCATCCAGGGGTCGTAATCGGCGCCGTTGTATATGACGATGCGCGCCGCCGCGAGCTGGCGCAGCACGGCGGGCGAGGTCTCGAACAGATGCGGGTCCTGATCGGGGTTGTTCAGGACGCTGACCACCTTGACCTGCAGCCCGCCGATCTGGTGGGCGACGTTGCCGTAGAAATTCTCCGCCGCCACCAGCTTGACCATGCCATCGGCGGCGCCGGCGGCGGCCGATGCGGCAACAGCAATGAGGAAGCCGAGAGCGAGGCCGGCGATGAATTTCATGGCGGATATCCGTGTCGTTGCGGGCGCCGGCGGCCGGCGCGGTCATAATGTAATAGTATAACGTTGCAATTGACAAGGCCGGCCGGTGTGAGGGCCACGGGTTGGCGGCGCGCAGGGCCGCCGGCGCCTGAAACCGGGCAAGAATCGAATTTTCTGTGATTACCGTCACGCAGGAAGGGCCCACTGCGCCGTAATTTGGCATGATGGGCCTGTGGGTGGGAGGCTGGATTGCGGGCATTTTGTCTGGCTGTCTTTTTCGCGGTTTTGGGCCTGCGGGTCTTCGCCTATGCGACGGCGGATGGCGCCGAGCCGCCCTATCGCGGCACCTGGAAGGTCGCGACCGCAGCGGTAGCGCCGTGGGCCGTGCCGCAGCGCGCGCCTGACGCCGCCGAACGGGCGCGCCTCATCGGCCAGACCATCGCCGTCAAGCCCACGGCGATCATGGGCCCTTCGCCCTTCGCCTGCCGGGGACCGCATTACAGGTTTCGCGATTTCACCCCCGCCATGCTGTTCCAGGGCGCTTTCGAAGTGATGCAGATGAAGAACAAGTCGGTCGATCCCGACCGGCTGGCAGGCGCGCTCGGCTTTATCGGGCCGAGCATCAAGACGCTGGAAACCGGCTGCGATTTCGATTTTCACTTCGTCGACGCGTCGACCGCGCAAGTCAACCTCAACGACACCATCTACACGCTCAAGAAGCAGTAGCGCGCGCCGCGTCGGTCCGATCAGGCCGGGATTTGTTTCTGCTCAACAGCGCGTGATGCCTTGATGGCGGCCAGAACCTTTTCTGACGTGGCCGGCAGCGACGTGACGCGCACGCCGACGGCATCGTGAATCGCATTCAGGATCGCCGCCGCAGTCGGCACCGCGGTCGGTTCGCCGACGCCTTTGGCGCCGAACGGCCCGGTTGGATCGAAGTCCTGCACGATATCGACCGTAATTTCCGGCATGTCGAGCGAGGTCGGCATGATGTAATTGGTGAGGTTGGGATTGATGTGGCGCCCATCGGCGTCGAACAGCATTTCCTCCTGCAAGGCCATGCCGACGCCCATTGAAATGCCGCCCTCGACCTGGCCCTCGACCAGCATGGGATTGATGGCGGTGCCGCAGTCATGCGCGGCGGCGATGCGCAGAACTTCGACCTCGCCGGTCTCGTCGTCGACATCGACCTCGGCGATCTGCGTGGCGTAGACGTAGGTGGCGAACGGCTTGCCTTGTCCGGTGTCTGGATCCATGGCGACGGTCGGCGGATTCCACGAGGCGCTGCCGATCGCCGGCTGGCCGAGCACGGCTTGCGAGCGATGCGCCACTTCACCGATGGAGACGTTGCGTTGCGGAAAGTTCTTCACCTGGATCTTGCGGTCCTTGGCTTCGAGCTGGCTGACCTTCACACCCAGAATGGGCGCTGCCGCTTCGAACAGGATGGCCTTGGCGGCTTCGGCGGCAAGCCAGATGGCATTGCCGGTGACATAGGTCGTGCGGCTGGCAATGGCGCCGGTATCCATCGGGGTCGTGTCGGTGTCGGCGGAGACGACATGCACGTCGTCGGTGGCGATGCCGAGCGCCTCGGCCGCGATCTGGCCGAGCACGGTGAGCGAGCCCTGGCCGGTTTCGACTGTGCCGGTGAGCACCGTGGCGGTGCCGTCCTCGTTGACCTTCACCGTCGCCGCGCTCGGATTGGCGGAGACGGTGAAGCCGATCGGATACCACATGCAGGCGATGCCGCGTCCGCGCCGTTTCATGAGCGCGGCTCCCAGCCGAAACGATCGGCTGCCTTGCGCAGCGATTCCTTGACCACCACGCTGTGCAGCACCTGCCCGGTCGGGCTCGGCGAACCTTCGTCGAAGGCATTGAGCAGGCGGATTTCCAGCGGGTCTTTGCCGAGCGCCTTGGCGATGTCGTCCATGTGTGACTCGTAGGCAAAGCACACCTGCGGCGCGCCGAAGCCGCGCATCGCTCCGGTCATGGTCTTGTTGGTGTAGACGACAAAGGCTTCCGCCACCACATTGTCGATCTTGTAGGGGCCGGGCGCCAGGATGCAGGCCTTGCCGAGCGTGGTCTCGCTCCACGAGCAATAGGCGCCGCCGTCAAGCACCAGCCTGATCTGGCGCGCGATGATGCGGCCGTCGTTGGCGACGCCGGACTTATAATCCATGACGATGGGGTGACGCGTGGTGGTCGAGGTGAACTCCTCGCCGCGCGTGAACACGCCCTTGACCGGCCGGCCGGTCTTCTTCGACAACAGCGCCAGCGCCGGCTCCTGCGTGATCTCGTTCTTGCCGCCGAAATTGCCGCCGACGATGGTGCCGATGATGCGGATGCGGCTCATCGGCAGCTTCAGCGTACGCGCCATGTCGGAGCGCGCGAGCGTAATGCGCCCGATCGTTGCCCAGACGGTGAGGCGGCCATTGGCGTCCCAGTCGGCGATCGCCGCGTGCGGTTCCAGCGACACGTGCTCGATCATTTGCGTTGAGAACCGACCCTCGAAGATGTGGTCGGATTCGGCAAATCCTTTCTCGATGTCGCCCTTGCGGATCACCTTGGTCGCATAGATGTTGCTGTCGGGCGCGTGCACCTTGGGCGAATCCTCGCGCATGGCCGCTACCGGATCGAGCACCGCCGGCAGCGGCTCGTACTCGACCACGATCTTCGCCAATGCCTCGTTGGCGATCTGCTCGGTGACGGCCGCGACCGCCGCTACGCCATCGCCGGCGTGAAACACCAGATCGTCGACCAGCACCGGCTGGTCCTGGAACGAGGGCCCGAAGGAATTGGTTGGAATCTCTTTGCCGGTGAGCACCGCCATCACGCCGGGCATGGACTCGGCCGCGCTGGTGTCGATCGACTTGATGCGGGCGGAGGCGATGCCGGCCCGCTTGATGCGGGCATGCAGCATACCGGGGAAACTGAGATCGTCGATGTATCTGGTCTGCCCGAGGCCGTGCAGGCGGCCGTCCGGGCGCGTCGCGCGCTGGCCGACGGCGCGGGTCTGTTGGCGGGCGTCAGGTGCCAGCGTCTCGATCGGATAAGGCTCGCGCGGCACCACCGCCGGCAGTCGCAGATCGACTTCGGACTCGCGCAGCGACTCGATATCGAGCTGCTCGCGTTCCAGGACCTTGGTCTTGTCATCCATGGCGCTATTGACCTTCAAGTTTGCGCGTGGGTGAGCTGGGCGGGGGATTCCTCACGCAGCAGGCGGGCCGCCTCCTGTACCGCTTCGATCATCTTGGTGTAGCCGGTGCAGCGGCAGAGATTTCCCGAAAGCGCATCGCGGATTTCCTGCGTGGAGGGGTCGGGATTTTCGTCGAGCAAGGCCTTGGCGGACAGCAGCACGCCGGGGCCGCAGAAGCCGCATTGCAGCCCGCCGCTGTTCTCGAAAGTCTTCTGGATCGGGTGCAGCCGCTCGCGGCTGGCCATGCCCTCGATGGTGAGCACTTGGCGGCCATCGGCCTGGCCGGCGAGCATGAGGCATGCATTGACCGCCTGGCCGTCGACGATCACGGTGCAGGCGCCGCAGTCGCCGACATCGCAGCCGAGCTTGGCGCCGGTGAGATTGAATTGCTCGCGCAGCAACTGGAGCAAGGTCGTTTCCGGCGGCACCGAAGCGCTGCGGGTCTGGCCGTTGACGATCATGGTTACATCGGTCACGCCACCAGCTCCTTTTCTTTCGTCGCCGCGCGCGCCTGCGCGTTGGCGAGCGCGCGTTTTACCAGGACGGCGATGAGATCGCGACGGTATTCGGCGCTGGCGCGGAAGTCGCTGATCGGCTTGGCCTCGGTGGCGGCGATGCGGCCGGCTTCGGCCATCGCCTCGGCGCTGATCTTGCGGCCCTCGAGATAGGCTTCCGCCTTCGGCGCGCGAATGACGGTGGGCGCGACTGCGCCAAGCGCGATGCGCGGCGCCGCGAAAGCCGACTTTTTGCCATCGACCCAGAAGCTCGCCGCGGCGTTGACCAGCGCCAGTGCCTGGCCTTTGCGCAGGCCGAATTTCTCGAACGCGAGCGGCTTGCCTAGATTCTCTTTGGGGATGGTGATGTCGATGAGCAGTTCGCCGGGCTTGAGGCTGGTCTTGCGCGGGCCAACGAACAGATCGGGTAACGGCATCTGGCGCCGGCCGGAGGGTCCGGCCACGGTCACGGACGCATCAAGCGCGATCAATGCCGGCCCGCTGTCCATCGATGGTACGCACGTCACCAGATTGCCGGCGAGGGTGCCGAGGTTGCGCGTCTGCACCGCGCCGATCGAATGGGCGGCATCGGCCAAGGCCGGGAACATGTCGGCGATGATCGGCGAGCGCATGAGGTCGGCATGCGTGACCAGTGCGCCGATGCGAAGCCCGTCGTCGACGACGCTGATGTCTTTGAGTTCGTCGAGGCGCGAAATGTCGACGATGATCTCCGGGCCGTCGGCCGCGAATTTGAGATCGACCAGAAGATCGGTCCCGCCCGCCAGCACCTTGGCCTTGGCTCCGTACTCGCCAAGCAAGGCCACGGCGTGCGGGACGTCTTTCGCCGCTACGTATCCGAACGCTTTCATCCTGACCTGTCACCTCGATGCGAGATCGATTGTGCACCGCAACAACCAGTCGCCATAGCAAGACAAGTATAATATGCAAGCAAGGGACTGTCTTGGCGCGATCCAAATTAGAGCGGCTTGATTAACGTTGAAAAACCTGCGCCGGCAAGCCGGCCGCACCGGCGAATATCTCGATTTTTCCTGCGATTAGCGCGGATTTGGTGGCCATTCAACGCGTCCATTCCGCGTCCGCCAAACCACAGGCCGTATATAAGCCGATCAAAGCTTGCCGGCCCTGCGGCCCAGGGTCACGTGCCGCCCACAATTGGCAGCCGGCGGACCAGACGGAATTTTCGAATGGCGGCGGCGGACGCCGCCATGCGGATGCTGCCGATGGGCATGATGGGCCGCGCGCAAGCGCTCGGCGATTGACGCCACCCTCGTTTTGGCGGGAAGCTCACTTGGTAAAGGACAAGGCGTCCAAATAAAGCGCAGACATGTATCCCGCATGGGGAGGGAGGAAACAATGCCACGACACCTGCATCTCATACTCGCGTTTCTTTTCGTGATCTTCGGCGCGACATCCGCCACCGCGGCCGACGTGAAGCTCGGCAACGGCACCATGCTGTCCGCCAAGCCGTTCTATATCGTCACTTATGTAGAGGCCGCGCCGAGCGCCGCCGCCAAAGCCAGAAAAATGATCAGCAAGCACAGCGCGGCCAGCAAGAAGGACGCCGGCAACCTGCGCTACGAGGCGCTGCAGCGCACCGGCCGCAAGAACCATTTCATCATCCTGGAGGCCTGGTCCGATCAGGACGCCCGCGACGCCCATGCCAAGGCCGCCCACACGCTGGCCTTCCGCAAGGCGCTGCAGCCGCTGCTCTATAGCCCGTTCGACGAGCGCGCCCATGTCGGCCTCATCGCCGGCGATCCAGCAAAGGAGCCCAAGCCGGGCAAGGGCGCGGTCTATGTGTTCACCCATGTCGACATCATTCCGCCCGAGCAGTTTGCGCCCTGCAAGCGTCAGGTGAAGGAAACCGGCCCCTGCGGCAACGATCTGGTGGCGCAGCTGGTCGCGGCTGGCCGCAAAGGTGACGGCAATCTGCGCTTCGATGCGTTGACGCAAGCCAATCGCCCCAACCACATGGAAGTGGTCGAGGTGTGGAAATCGGCCTCGGATCAGAAAGCGCACACGGTGACCAAGGCGGTGAAGGACTTCCGCGACGAACTGTCGGGCATCCCGCCGGGCAGCGGCGTGTCGAGTGATCCGACGGTCCTGCTCAACCCGCTGACCGGCAGCCTCTACGACGAGCGCCTGTACAAGTCGGTCGACTGATCGTGCGCCGGTGAGGCTAGGCGCCGGCCGCCCGCTATTTGATCTCTTCTTGCGGGCGGTCGGCGCATTCGGCGTTGGCGCGCAGCTTGCCGATATTGATCAACTGCACGCGCCGGATCGTCGGCTTGTTCAGTCCTGATTGCCGTATCGCTCTTTCACTGCCGCGGCGACGAAAGCCTTGCGCCCCTGGCGGCCCGGCGTAGTGCCGTGCGCGGCGCACCAGGCCGGAAACGTCGCCGGATCGATGCGCACCCGCATCACCGGGTGGCCGTAGGCCTTCAGCCCCTTCTCCATCTCTTGCGCCATCTTCAGCCATTCGGCCCAGGTGGGCGGAAACGTGTCGCCGTCGTCGAACATGGCGAGCGCCGCCGGATAGTCGGCCTCCTCGATCCAGAAGACGCCGACGGCGGGGAGGGGTTTGTCGTCTGAATCCGTCATCGAGTTGATCCTAACACAGCGCGGCGGGTGAGTTCGCCGAAGGCAAACCGCCACACCTGCTTGACTTGCGGTCTTTTCCCTCTTCCACTCGCACGGCTTGCCCGGGCGGCCGCAACGGTCGCCGGCGCAATGCCCGAACAACAAGTCGATCAAGGGAGGAAGCCATGGCCGAGTCCGTTTACAAAGTCATCGAGTTGGTTGGGACCAGCACGGAATCGTGGGAGAAGGCCGCCAAAGCCGCGGTCGACAAGGCCGCAAAGTCTTTGCGGGACCTTCGCGTCGCGGAGGTCGTGCAGTTGGACATGCAGCTCAAGAATGGAAAGCTCGAGGCCTATCGCGCCAAGGTGAAGGTCTCGTTCAAATTCGAGGGCAAGGCCTAGCGCCCGCGGACGGGCCCGGGTTGCAGGCGCGCGGGCAGATGGCGCGACCGCAGAGAGGTGCGCGGCAGCGTGGCGCCGTCGTCGAATAGTTTCAGAGCGCTACGATAGTCGGCTACCTCGATCCAAAAGGCGCCGACGGCGGGGAGGGGTTTGTCGTGCGAAACCGTCATGGCGCTGAGCCTATCACGCCGCCCGATTTGAGGATGGCGGTGAGCGGCGCCCACGCGTCATTCTTGAGCTGCACCAGCGGCGGATTGTCCAGCACAACGGTGGTGACAGCTTTCGCATTACAGCCGGCGACGAGGCGCGAGATCTTTATCTCGCCGTCGGTGTAGTAGGAATCGCCTTCACCGTTGCGGCCGGCGAGCGTCGGTCCGATGCCGGTCACCTCATAAATCGCCTCGACCACCCGCGCGGCCTTCAGGTCCGCGGTGAGGCCGTCGCGCTCAACGTCGATGTCGGGCGCGATGTGGTGCGTGACTTGCCCAGTGTAGCGGCTCAAGCCCACGTCGCGGTCGAAAGTCACGGCACCGAGCCAGACCGGCCGTCCTTCCTCGCCTTGCTTGAGCACCTCCCAGAAGCGCACATGGTGGCGCCGGTCAGCGCTGCGGCCGTCGGGCTTTTCGAACGCCAGGTCCTCGCGCCGCCCCTCGTAGAACAGGTTGCTGACCGGCGCGTCACGATACGGCCTGTCCAGGATGATGCTGCCGACAATCTTCAGGCTCGACCGGAACGTAATCGGATCGGCCGGATACCATTGGGCCGCGTGCATGGCGCAGAGCACGTCCTCGCGCGCGCCGACCAAACCGACATTGATGGGATCGCCGGGGATGCCTTGCGCCGTGCGCGTGACCATGGTCAGGCCAGCGAGCTTCTTCTGGTGCTCATAGTGCCGCCAGTCCAGCGGCAGCACGACGTAGGCGACAACGCCATAGACGGCGAGCATTGCTAGAGTGTAAAGCGCAATTCTCCGCTTGGGTCGGCCGGTCGCCATGGCACGGATGGTGCAGCGATATTGCTGATCGGGGCAAGATCGAGCCGGGCGGTGCTATCACTCAGGTCTGAACGCCATATCTTTCCTTGACCGCCGCGGCGGCGAACGCTTTGCGCCCTTGACGGCCCGGCGTCGTGCCGTGCGCGGCGCACCAGATCGGGAACGTGGTGCCGCCTTCGAGCGTCGCGAGCGCCGCCGGAACGGCGGCCTCCTCGATCCAACAGGCGCCGACGGCGGGAGGCGTCATCGCTGTATTCCGTAAAGCGTATGCTGTCGCAAATAGTCGCGAACGTCGGAGACCAAGGGTCCGACCGCGTTGACCGCTTCGTTGAGTTTGGCGGCGGGCCGGCCGAGTTCCCGCACCCAATGCCGCATTTCGGCGGGCGCGTGGATGTCGATGCGCTTGGGGTCGGCTGGACCACGCAAAAGACCGTCATTGCCCACGACTGTCATCGCAACTGATCCTCCTGCAATAGGCCGGCGCCGTGCCCAGCGGTTCTTGGCGAACGCGCAAGGCAAGGTCGGTTTTGCGGCTTGGGGCGGAGCGCCTTGCAGGCGCTTCAGCGCGAGGAACGCTGCGCCCAAATGCGCCCAAAGTCGAGGAACTATGCGGGAAAACGCCGAATATGAGGCTGCCCTCTCGTTAAAGGCGGGCGTCATCCCCATATAACTCGTGTCCGCTCGCTTGCCGCGTCTGGCAAGCGAGGGGGCCCTCCTACAGAAAGGCCCGCGATGTTCACGCCCGAGCATTATCGTGCGAAAGCGGCCGAATACGGTGAATTGGCAAAGACGGCGAACGGCCCCGACGAAGCGCGTGAATTCCAGCGCCACGAACGCAATTTCACGGAGCTCGCGGACAATGAGCAGTGGGTTGCCGACCATCGTGACCAGACCGTGCATGCGACCGGCGCCGACGCAGTCAGCGAAGGCGCTCCGGTTTTGATCGGTGATGCAATGGCGGCGGTGCCGCAATGAGATGGCCAGGTCAGCGCCCGTCGAATGCCGTCAATCAGGCGGTGACGTTTCCTAATCTCAGCCGCAGTTACGATGCCACGCGGCGCGCGGTGCGTTTCTGGGGTTACGACCGTTCGATGGAAAATTCCTTCTTTGTGACCTCGGACGCGCTCCAGCACCTTCAGCCCAATCTCAAGCCCGACGAAGCCGGTCTGCTATGGGCCTTCGATAGCAACCGTAAATTGATCTATGAGATCGCCGCCAAGGTTTATGCCCGCGGCCGAAGTAGCGTCTACAGCCTCGACGTCACCGATTTCTAAATGCCGAGTTCGTGCGCCCGCACCGCGGACAGGATTGCTGGGCGGCGTTCAAGCCTGAACACAGCAAAGGAAGACACATGAGCAAAGAGAAAACGAGCAAAGTCACAGTAAGCGAAGAAGCATTGGACCAAGGATCAGTGAACGAAGAACTAAATGTCCAAGAGTCGAAGGTCCAGGCGCCAAAGCAACAAGAGATAAAACTTCACGAAACTAAAAGGCCTGCAAATCTGCGCGCGGATGCCGTTCCGGACAACGGCTACGTGCTGTCGGTCGACGGCAAGTTGAAACAGCGATTTGAGACGTCCGATGAAGCCATGACCGCGGGCATGAAACTCAAGCAAAATTACCCGGTGATCCAGGTCGCGGTGTTCGATGCGGCCGCGCGCAGCTACACGCCGGTGGCGTTGCCGGAAAAGTAGGCGGGTGGCGCGGAGTTTACCCTTGGGCCGCGCGGAGCGCGGACCCGAGGGCTAGTTCGCCCCTGCGGGCTTGATCGCGCGCTTCATGACGGCGACCCAACTGGGGGCGCCGACGGCTAAGGAGGGGGCCATGCCTTGTCCGAGGACCACCTTCTTGGACTCGCCGACTGCATAGGTGCCGGAGATCGCTTCCCACCCTTCGGCGCCAAGCTTATTGAGCGAGGCTTGGAAGGCCTCGGCGGTTTCCGCTTTGGTAATCTGGTATTCCCAATTCATGGTGTCTCGTTTGTTTGCGAGCGCTCGGGCTCATGCGCCGCGCACCTTGCGGCGATCGAATTTGCTAGCACGGCAGCATTAACAAAGTTGCTGCAGCAGGCGGCAATGCGGGTTGCAGCGGCGCGGCATCCTGTTGCCGTTGCCGCGCGTCTGACCCGCAAGCGACATGCGGCCGATCTCGCCGCGTGCTATCTTCCGCGCCATTCCAGAGTTCATCCGGACAATTTAGGCCGGCAAAAGGGACAGCGCCAAATGTGTGAGATCTGCAGCCAGCGGACGATGGGCCGACGAAGATTTCTCGCTTTGGCGGGTTTCGGTCTTGCGGCGGGCGGCGCTCTTTTCGGGATTGATCAGGCCGCCGCCGCGCACGGTCCGACGACGTCGGTGACCGCCGACCAGGCGCTGGCGAATTTGAAATCCGGCAACGCCAAATACGTCAATTCGCCGCAAGTGTGCGCGGCCGATCTTGCCAGGCGCCGCACGGCGGTGACGACGTCGCAGACGCCGTGGGCGACCATCTTGGGCTGCGCCGACAGCCGCGTGCCGCCGGAACTGCTGTTCGGGGGCCTCGGTGTCAGCGAGCTGTTCGTCGCCCGCAATGCCGGCAACACGGCCGACACCGCGACCATGGGCACCATCGAATACGGCGCCGCCGTGCTCGGCGTGCCGCTGATCGTCGTGCTCGGCCATGAACGCTGCGGCGCGGTGGCGGCGGCCTGCGACGTCGTCAGCAAGCAGGCGACCTTCCCGGGCTCCATCGGGCCGATGGTCGAGGCGATCGTCCCGGCGGTCCGGGCGGTGAAGGACCAGCCCGGCGATTTCGTCGACAACGCGGTGCGCGAAAACGCCAGGCGCACGGCGGCTCAGGTCGCCGTGCAAAGCAGGATCGTGGCCGATCTGGTCGCGGCCGGGAAAGTGAAAGTCCTCGCCGCGCGCTACGATCTCGACACCGGCAAGGTCGAATACCTGTCTTAAGGTCGGCACCCAATGGCGCCGGCCAAGAGCCTGATCCGCATGGTCGGCCCGCGCGGCAATCCGCAGGCGAAAAATCTCTTCACCGTCATCGGCTATCTGCAGAAGAACGCCGGCCTGCATCTGCGGGTGGCGGCGTAGGGCGGAGGGCGAGGCTTTTTGGGTGGGCTAAGGCGCGATGTGCACCGAGCCCACCATTTGCTAACTCGCCGCCTTTACGATTTCTGTCTCAGCGCGTCGCCGTATGTTCTGTCTATATCGTTTCAGTTGTCCAAGTATCGGTTGACCAAGCGACCCGAAAACAGTAGCAGCCCGCCGTGCGTAGGTCCAAAATGTCCAATTCTTATAATCATCGTGTATTTCGCCAAAATTTTCGACTCTGCCAAATCGTTTGATCAAGCGATCATAGTCATAAATTGCTGTAAGCTGCACCGCGCTCTTGTTTGTGTAGCGCTTTGCTAATGCGATTGCTTCGCGGCGTGCACTACGCACAACCTTTCGATACAAATTCGACAGAGTGCTGTCGCGAATATAGGCGTAGTGGCCGTCAAATCGAAATCCTAAATATTCAAGGCCATTTTTGCCTTGAGTACCTTTAACAAGTTTGAATTTTTGATGATCACCAGACACTTCGAATTCAATTATCGATGATTTTGATTCCTTTATTTCAAGCTTGGACCCAAATGTCTTGATTAAGTACTGGACTTTGGCCATGAGAGCTAAGCCGATCGATCTATCGCCTGGGATAATAAAAAGAATGTCGTCTGAATAGCGATAATAATCGCCACCGATATTCTTGGCCCAATCCGCTACGATGCGATCAAAATCTAATAAATAGAGATTAGCAAGCAGATCGGAGATCGGTGACCCTTGTGGAATGCCGTATGGCTTGAAGTTCTTTTCGATCAAGCTCTTTGTTCCATTGCCTCCTGCGATTTTTTGCCGAAATGTTTTTCCTGTGCAAAGTTGTGTTGGCATCTTTGCGAATGGGGTTAAGTAGCCAGAGATTACTTTTCTGGATTTCGTCTTTCTTTTTGGCCCAAAATGGCCAAGGCGTTCATAGACCTTATGTTTGTCGACCACTGCATATTTGGTGACAGCGAGAAAGACGCGAAGATGATCCGGGGGAAGCTTTTTCTTCCCGACCATGCGTGACCAGAATTCATAGAGTTTGGTGTGATCTAAATTTTCAAAGAAACTGCTTATGTCCAATGCAATTACACAGCAGTTTCCCAATTCGCGGATCTTAAGGAATGCATCTCTCGCAAAATGGATATTACATTTGCCTCCCGTACCGGACGGTTCGCGAATCCGCCTATATGCCAGTATATTATTTTCGAGCCCGTAGGCTTTTAGAGCTGCTTCATAGGGCTCTGATAGTAGGTGCCGATAGTAGGCGAAAATGTAAGCATCGCCACGAGCGGCATACCGTATTGGGCGATCTTTGCGTTTGCCATGTGCCCCTTTTTCGGCGAACCGCGTCCACCCCTGGACGTAGCGTACAAAGGGATAAAAGGTGTGAGTTGCGACGCGCTCTGGATTTGTAGCAAGGGACGTAGCGTCTTTCGCCGACATCCAAGAATCAAAATGAGGATATTTTTTTAGGTCACGAGCGCGAAGTGACCAAGTTTTCATTCCCGCTCTCCGGCGAGAGGGGGCGGAAGCAACCGCTTGCGGTACGGTTATCGCCTCCGCCCCACACTATTGGTAACGAGCCGTCCAATTAACAAGCTCTGAGTCCGCAAACCATTCGACATTAGCGTCTACACTGTCGTCCAAGCGCTATTCGCTAGGACGGCGTTAGCCGACCACGATCAGATGGAGATCAACATGGATCATATCTATACCGAGGCCAACTTTCGCCTTGACAGTTTCAACTGTCGCTCCGGCCATCCTGATGAGTAATCTTCGTAACCGGATAACGCCTTCCCAAATCGTGGAAAACGCCCATGTCAAATAGAGATTGATTTAGGCGGGACAAGGTTCATCCAGCCATTTCAAGGTCCGCGGTGGCGATTATCCACATCATCTGCCAGTCGGTATTTCCACCGAAATAGCCACGCAACTGGCCTCTTTTCTGGTCCGTTAGGCGTCGAACCTAAATTTTGCACCCCTGCCCCATACCCCCTATATCTCCCCCATCACGGAGCCCCCATCACCCTCATGCCCCCCGAAACCGCGCCCCAGACCGAAAAAATCCCCGTCACCGTCCTCACCGGCTATCTCGGCGCCGGCAAGACCACGCTCTTGAACCGCATCCTGTCCGAGCCGCACGGTAAAAAATTCGCCGTTATCGTCAACGAATTCGGCGAGATCGGCATCGACAACGAGCTGATCGTCAACGCCGACGAGGAAGTGTTCGAGATGAACAACGGCTGCATCTGCTGCACCGTGCGCGGCGACCTGGTGCGCATCATCGACGGCCTCATGCGGCGCAAGGGAAAGTTCGACGCCATCATCGTGGAAACCACGGGCCTCGCCGACCCCGCGCCGGTAGCGCAGACCTTCTTCATGGACGAGCAGGTCGGCGCCAAGACCAAGCTCGACGCCGTGGTGACGGTCGCCGACGCCATGTGGCTGAAGGACCGGCTGAAGGACGCGCCCGAGGCCAAGAACCAGATTGCCTTTGCCGACGTGATTCTCATCAACAAGACCGACCTGGTGAGCCCGGAGGATTTGGCCGAGCTGGAGGCGCGCGTGCGCGGCATCAATCCTTACGCCACGCTGCACCGTACGACGCGCGCGCAAGTCGCCCTCGATGCCGTGCTCGGCCGCAATGCTTTCGACCTCGACCGCATCCTCGACCTCGAACCTTCATTCCTCGACGCCGAAGAAGCGCACGTGCACGAGCATGAACACGGCCACGACCACGCTCATGAATCACACGACGGCCACAATCACGCCCATGTTCACGGCGGGCTGAAGCACTACCACGACGAGGAAATGCAGTCGGTCGCGCTGCGCAACGACCAGCCGCTCGACCCGGACAAGTTTTTCCCCTGGATCCAGGATCTGGTGGCGGTCGAAGGGCCGCAAATCCTGCGCTGCAAGGGCATTCTGTCGTTCAAGGACGACCCTAAGCGTTTCGTGTTCCAGGGAGTGCACATGATTTTGGACGGCGATCATCAGCGCGCCTGGGGCGCCGACGAAAAGCGCGACAGCCGCATCATCTTCATCGGCCGCAATTTACCGGAAGACCGCATCCGCCAGGGTTTTGAGGCTTGCGTGGCGTAAGGGGAAATTTGGCGACGCCACACACTCGGCGTCATGCCCGGGCTTGACCCGGGCATCCATGATGTCTTGCAACGCGCAATAGCCTTACGTAAGCCCCTCTTTGCCGAAACTCTTCATGGATTGCCGGGTCAAGCCCGGCAATGACAGCGCAGAGCATGTCCGACACCACCGCCCCATTATCCTCCCTTGCCGACCGCGTCCGCCCCGTAGATGCGGGCGGCCCCGTGGTCGCCGCGCATTTCCTCGGCCAAACCCCGGTGTTCGTGCTGGGCGAGGAAACGCTGCTGTTCGCGCCCGAAGGCGAGGAACGCCGCGTGCAGATCCACGGCGGCGGCATTCTGTGCAGCGCCTGCGACGGTCAGCGCATCGTCACTGGCGGCGACGATGGCACGCTGGTCGAAACCGATGCTCAGGGCGAGAACGCTAAGCTCGCCACCGACGAAAAGCGACGTTGGGTTGATCAGGTGGCGCTGGCGCCCGACGGATCGGTCGCCTGGTCGGCCGGAAAGGTGGCGCACGTGCTCACTAAAAAAGGCGAAGAGCGCACGTTCGAAGCGCCCTCGACGGTGGCGGGCCTGGCCTTTGCGCCGAAAGGTTTCCGCCTCGCCATTGCCCATTACAACGGCGCCACGCTCTGGTTTCCAAACGCGCCCGGCGCCGCGCCGCAGAAACTGGAATGGAAGGGCTCCCATCTCGCCGTCGCCGTCAGCCCGGGCGGCCACTTTCTGGTGACCACTATGCAGGAGCCGGCGCTGCACGGCTGGCGCATCGCCGACAGCCAGCACATGCGCATGTCGGGTTATTCGGCGCGGGTGCGCTCGCTGTCGTGGAGCGCGGATGGCGCCTTCCTCGCCACCTCGGGCTCCGAGCAGCTCATCCTCTGGCCGTTCGACGGCAAGGACGGGCCCATGGGCCGGCAACCAAAGATTTTGGCGCGCTCGCAAGCCCGTGTGTCGGTGGTATGTTGCCACCCGCGCCAGCCGCTGGCGGCGGTGGGCTATGCCGACGGCGCGGTGGTGTTGGTGCGCCTCGATGACGGCGCGGTGATCTCCGTGCGGCAGGGCGATGGCCAAAATGTGAGCGCGCTCGCCTGGGACGCCGCCGGCCAGATTCTCGCCTTCGGCACCGAGGCGGGCAGCGCAGGCATTCTCACTTTCTGACGTTTATAGAATAGTTACGCGACGAAACAGGAACCCACCATGCAGACCAGATTGTCGCGCTTTGGCTTTGTCGTTCTGGCGGCCCTTGGGCTCGCCGTTGTCACGCTTTCGGCGCCGCCGATGCTGGGCGGGCCGACGCCTGCCGCGGCGCAGGCGTCCGAGGATTTCATCTACGCACTTGAGCCCTATGGCCGATGGATCCGTCATGCGCGCTTCGGCGAGGTCTGGGTGCCGGCCGATCTGCCGCGCGGCTGGCGGCCCTATGAATACGGCCATTGGGTTTACACCGACGAGTGGGGCTGGTTCTGGGTGTCCGATCCCGAAGAAGAGGATTGGGGCTGGGTCACTTTCCACTACGGTCGCTGGGCCCACGAACGCCGCATCGGCTGGTTCTGGGTTCCCGGCGACGAGTGGGCGCCGGCCTGGGTCGATTGGCGTTACGGCGACGGCACTGTCGGCTGGGCGCCGCTGCCGCCCGACCCGTACATCGCGGTCTACGAGGCGGACCCGTTGTTCTGGGCTTTTGTGGCGGTCCGTTACCTCACGCAGCCGCGCTGGCGGCACTACGCCGTGTCGTCGCGCCATCGCGCCGCCTGGCTGCGCCGCAGCCACGTCGTCAACCGTACCTTCGGCGTGCGCGGCGCGCGGCTTGCGATCAATCCCGGCCTATCGCCGGCATTCGTTGCCGCGCAGACGCATAGCGCGCTGCCCGCCTACCGCGTGCGCCCGCGCGTGCTCGGCCGCACTCAAGGCGTGGCAGGCGCAGTGCAGGTGAACCGCGCGGACCTGCGCGCCGGCCGTGGCACGCAGCCGCGCGGCCGCAACGCCCGCCGCGGCAGCGGCGCCAATGCGGTGACCTTGCAGCAAACCACTACGATCAAACCGTCGACGAGCGCCGCGCCGCAGCGGCTGCAGAAGGGCCAGCGCGGCCATCTCGGCAGCCATCCGCCGCGCGCCGCCCAAGGTGGCGTGGCGCCCAAGCAGCAGCAGGTTCAACCGCCGCCGCCCGCGCAGCCGCAGCCATTGCAGCAGCAGAAAGCGCCGCAACCGGTGCAGCAACAGCAGCAGCGCCAGCAACGCGATCATCAACCGCCGCAGGCCAAGCCCACCCGTCCACTGGTGCCGCAGACGCCACCGCCAGCGGTGAAGAAGCAGATGCCAGCGCCGACGGGGAAGAAACTGACACCGCCGCCGGCCGTGAAGAAGCAGACGCCACCGCCAACGGTGAAGAAGGCGCTGCCGTCGACGATGAAGAAACAGGTGCCAGCACCCACGGTGAAGCAGGCGCCGCCGCCAACCGTGAAACGGGTCGCGCCGCCGCCGACGGTGAAGCGCGTGGCCCCGCCGGCGCAGCCGAAGCATCCGGTGGTCAAGCAGGCACCGCCGCCCAAGCCGGCCCAGGTCCACAAGCCGCGGCCGCCCGCGACGAAGCAGGCCGCGCCGGCCAAACCGGCCGCAAAGCCGGCGGCCAAGAACAAGGACACGAACAAGAAAAAGTCGGACAAGAAGAAGCCCGACGAAAAACAATAAGCCGGGCTTACTAGCCAAAACAAAATGGGCGGCCGCGAGGCCGCCCAATGCGTTTAGGATGCGGCGCCGCCGGCGTTAGCGCACCAGCACGTTCCTGAACTGCCAAGGGTCGCGCCTGTCGAGGTCTTCCGGAAACAGGCCGGGGCGGCCGCTGAGCGGCGTCCAGTTGGTGTAGGCGCCGACGACCGGGCCGAGATAGGGCAGCTGCACTTCGAGACAACGCCGGTAGTCCATTTCGTCGGCCTCGACGATGCCGGCCTTCGGGTTCTCGAGCGCCCACACCATGCCGGCGAGCACGGCGGAGGTCACTTGCAGGCCGGTGGCGTTCTGGTAAGGCGCAAGGTCCCGGGTTTCGTCGATCGAGAGCTGCGAGCCGTACCAGTAGGCGTTTTTCTTGTGGCCGTAGAGCAGCACGCCGAGCTCGTCGATGCCGTCGGCAATCTCATGTTCGTCCAGAATGTGGAACTGTTTCTGTCGCTCGCCGGCGCGGCCGAACATCTCATGCAACGACAGCACCGCGTCGTTGCAGGGGTGATAGGCGTAGTGGCAGGTCGGCCGGTAGATCAACTTGCGGCCCTGGCGCAGGGTGAAGTAGTCGGCGATCGAGATCGACTCGTTGTGGGTGACCAGGAAGCCGTATTGGGCCCGCGCGGTCGGCGTCCAGGAGCGCACGCGGGTATTGGCGCCGGGCTGCAGGATATAGATCGCCGCCTGGGAGCCCTTCTGATGCTTGCGCGCGTTGGCCGGCATCCACTTCTCGTGGGTGCCCCAGCCGAGTTCGGCCGGCTGCAGACCCTCGGATATGAAGCCTTCCACCGACCAGGTGTTGACGAACACGTCCATCGGCTTGGGCTGTTTGGCGCGCTGGGTGTCGCGTTCGGCGATGTGGATGCCCTTGATGCCGGCCTTCTTGGCAAGCCGGCCCCAGTCCTCGCGCGTTTTCGGCTCCTTGAATTTGACGCCGGTGTCGCGCGCGACATTGACCAGCGCCTGCTTGACGAACCAGGACACCATGCCGGGATTGGCGCCGCAGCAGCTCACCGCCGTGGTGCCGCCCGGATTCTTGCGGCGTGCGGCCATGATGGTCTCGCGCAGGGCGTGGTTCGAGCGCTCCTCCGGCCCGAGCTTGGGATCGAAGTAGAAGCCGTACCAGGGCTCGACCACGGTATCGATGTAGAGCGCGCCGATCTCGCGGCACATCTCCATGATCTCGAGCGACGAGGTGTCGACCGAGACGTTGACGCAGAAGCCCTGGCCGCCGCCGGCGGTGAGCAGCGGGGCGAGCAGGTGACGGTAATTGTCCCGGGTTACGGCTTCGTGGACGAAGCGGATACCGCGCTCGTCCAGGAGCTTGCGGTCTTTGTCCTCCGGATCGATGACGACGAAGCGGGACTTGTCGTAGGAGAAATGGCGCTCGATCAGGGGCAGGGTGCCTTTGCCGATCGAGCCGAAGCCAATCATCACGATAGGCCCGTCGATTCGGGCATGAACGGGCCAATCTGTCATTCCGAATCTCTCCAGCGATCGTTGGGTGATATCCGCCATGGCGCACAAACGGAAGGGCAGCCGCGTCAAAAACCGGCGCGGCGTCCACGATTTTCTGCCCTGTTGGCTTAGGCGGCGGCCGCGATTGCCGGCTGCGGCAGTTTTTCGCCGGTCGCGCGGACAAGTCCGCGGGCGCCGTCGAGCGCGCCGGCCTTGAGCTCGAGCGCGAGCAGGCGGTGGCGCTCGATTGGACCGGGCAGCCGCATGGCCGCGGTCTTCTCAACGGAGAAGCCGAATCGGCCATAATAGGGCGAATCGCCCACCAGCATCACGGCGCCATGGCCGAGACGGCGCGCTTCAAATAAAGCGCGGCGCACCAGCGCGGCGCCGATGCCGTGGTTTCGACAGTCGGCCGCCACCGCCACCGGGCCAAGCAGTAGCGCTTGCTGGCCGGAGGCGCAGCGGACATGCCAAAGCCGCGCGGTGCCGATGACGCGCCGGCCCTCGGCGGCGATAAGACTCAAGCCATCCGCCGGCAGCCGGCCCTCGCGCAAGCGCTCGGAGCTTTTTCGCCGGCGGGTCTCGCCGAACGCTTGGTCGAGCAGCGCTTCGCGCGCTTTGACATCGGCCGTGCGTTCATGACGCAACGTGATCATTTCAGGCCCTTCCCAGCCCCGCAGTGCGCTGAGCGCGCGCCGGCGGGACGCAAATCGTCCGCATGAGGGGGAAGGGGAGGCAGGCTAAGCCCGCCTCCCGTCGATGTCAGATGTGGTACGTCTTCAGCGGCCCGAAGCCGTTGAAGGCCACCGACGAGTAGGTCGCCGTATAGGCGCCGGTGCCCTCGATCAGCACCTTGTCGCCGATCTCCAGGCTGACCGGGAGCAGGTAAGGCTCCTTCTCGTACAGCACGTCGGCCGAATCGCAGGTCGGTCCCGCCAGCACGCAAGGCGCGGTGGCGTCGCCGTCGCGCGGGGTGCGGATCGGGTAGCGGATCGACTCGTCCATGGTCTCAGCCAGGCCGCCGAACTTGCCGATGTCGAGATAGACCCAGCGCACGTCGTCTTCCTCGCTCTTCTTGGAGACAAGCACGACCTCGGCCTCGATCAGGCCGGCATTGCCGACCATGCCGCGCCCCGGCTCGATGATGGTCTCCGGGATGCGGTTGCCGAAGTGCTTGCGCAGCGCGCGGAAGATTGCCGTGCCGTAGGTTTTCACCGTCGGCACGTTCTTCTGGTACTTGGTCGGGAAGCCGCCACCCAGGTTGACCATGGTGAGGTTGATGCCGCGCTCGCCGCACTCGCGGAACACCGCGGCCGCCGAGGCGAGCGCGCGGTCCCAGGCGTGCTGGTTGCGCTGCTGGGAGCCGACATGGAACGAGACCCCGTGGGGCTCGAGCCCGAGCCGCAGCGCGTGCTCCAGAACGTCCACGGCCATGGCCGGCTCGCAGCCGAACTTGCGCGACAGCGGCCAGTCGGCGCCCACGCAGTCGGACAGGATGCGGCAGAACACCTTAGATCCGGGCGCCGCGCGCGCGACCTTCTCGACCTCGGCCTTGCAGTCGACCGCGTAGAGGCCCACCCCGAGCGCGAAGGCGCGCGCGATGTCGCGCTCCTTCTTGATGGTGTTGCCATAGGAGATGCGGTCGGGCGTGGCGCCGGCCGCCAGCGCCAGTTCGACCTCGCTGAGCGAGGCGGTATCGAAGCAGGAGCCGAGACTGGCCAGCAGCGCCAGCACTTCCGGCGCCGGATTGGCCTTTACGGCGTAGAACACGCGCGTGTCGGGCAGGGCCTTGGCGAAGGCGTTGTAGTTGTCGCGCACGACGTCGAGGTCGACGACCAGGCAAGGCCCGTCCTCGCGACGCTTATGCAGGAACTCTCGGATGCGCTCAGTCATGGCGCTCTCCCTTACAGCTTAGGGGGCGACCTTGCCCCGGATGTCGCAGGATCTCGGAGGCTCGCGTTGGCGCGCTGTGGGGACGCGCTTCGGCTTGCGCTCTAAGACCTGCTCACGCTGCCTTGGATTGGAAGGGGGAGCCCCCCGTCCGCACGGCCGGCAAAGATGAACAAGCCTCTTCGGTGAGCCGGCGGTGGAGACCGGCAGAGACCTAGGAAGCCCGATCGTCGTTGCTTTAAGCCGCGTCCCCTGCTGAGAGCAGAGTGTGCTGGTTTCGCCTCCAGCTGCCGGTCAGATTTCTTGGAGAGCTTGGCTTCTCTCTCCAGGCGGCTGGCGGGCCTCTTGTCCCGCTACCTACCGACCGACACACGGCCACAGGCACGTGCGAAATTGGGCAATGGTGAAATAACAAATTTTTCGCGCGATGCAAGAGAATTAGTTCGCGTTAGGAAAAAACTTTCTTAACTTTTTCTGAGACACGTCGTCACGCGCGCTCACGCACGCGCGGTGAACGGCTCGATGCGGTGCGCGGAGCGGATAAACTGCGCCATGATGGCGATGCCGCAGAGCACGAAGATGCCGTCGAGGATGCGCTGACCGATGCTGCCGAGATCGAACAAAGTAGCGAGCGCCCAGGACGAGGCGAAGGCGGCGCCGAACACCTCGGCGCCGATCAGGATGGCGGCGCTGACGACGGTGATGACATTGAGCCAGACGACGCGGCGGCCTTCGGCCATGACAAGCTCCCTTACAATGTCCGCAATCAACCTGAATCCGGACGTGGAATCAAGTCTTTATGCGCGCGGCCCGTTGCCGGGTGCCTTTGATCTCGCGCATGGCGGCGCCACGCGCGCGCTTGCAGATTATTAACTATGGAAGCTGCGCGCACCCTGAAAATCATCCGCCCGTATCTCGCCGGCCTCGCCGCGCTCGGACTGGCGGTCGGTTTCGCCGTCCGGTTCGTCGGGCTCGGCGTCTGGTCGGACGTCATCTGGGCGGCGGTCACGGTTCCGGTGCTGCTCGCGCTGCTCACCGAGATTGTGACCAGTTTGCGGCGCGGCGACCTCGGGCTCGACATCGTCGCCGCGCTGTCGATGACGGCGGCGCTGCTGGTTGGCCAGGACCTCGCCGCGGCCATCGTCGCGCTGATGTATGCTGGCGGGCAGCTCCTGGAGGCCTTCGCCGAGCGGGCGGCCCGGCGCGAGATGACTGCCTTGCTGGCGCGGGTGCCGCGCGTCGCGCTGCGTCACCGCGACGGCCAGCTCGAGGAAGTGGCGCTCGACCTTATCCTGCCCGGCGATCGGCTGCTGGTGCGCCAGGGCGACGTGGTGCCGGTGGACGGAACGGTGGCCGAGGGCGTGGCAGTGCTCGACCAGTCGGCGCTCACCGGTGAGGCGCTGCCGGTGCAGCTGGGCATCGGTCAGGCGGTCATGAGCGGCTCGACCAATGTCGGCGAGGCCTTCGACCTGACCGCGACCCGCCGGGCCGAGGAGAGCACCTATGCCGGCATCGTGCGTCTGGTGGAGGCGGCGCAGCGCTCGCGTGCCCCGATGTCGCGGCTGGCTGACCGCTACGCCATCGTCTTCCTGGCGGTGACGGTGGCGCTGGCAGGTGCGGCCTGGGCGCTGGCCAGCGATCCGATCCGGGCGGTGGCGGTGCTGGTGGTGGCGACGCCCTGTCCGCTCATCCTGGCGGTGCCGGTCGCCATCGTGTCCGGGCTCTCGCGCGCGGCCAAGCTCGGCATCCTGATCAAGGGCGGCAAGGCGATCGAGACGCTGGCCCGCGTGCGTGCGCTGGTCATCGACAAGACCGGCACGCTGACCCTGGGCGAAGCCCGCATCGTGTCCACCCGCACGGCGGACCACATCACGCCCGACGTGCTGTTGCGGTTCGCTGGCTCGCTCGACCAGGCCTCCAAGCACATCATCGCCCAGACCATCGTCGCCGAAGCGCGCGCCAAGGGTCTGGCGCTGGCGATCCCCTCCGAGGTGGTGGAGACGCCGGGCGAGGGCATCGTCGGCCGGGTCGAGGGCCGCCAGGTCATGGTCGGCGGCCCGCGCTTCATCGCGGCGCACATCGCCGATGGCGGGCTCTCGACGCTCGGTCGCGACCGCCCGCCCGGCGCCGTCGCGGTAGCCGTGGCGGTGGACGGCAAGCTCGCCGGCCTGCTGATGCTTTCCGATGAGCTGCGCGCCGGCACCGAGCAGCTGCTGCAGGCGCTGCGCGCGCTCGGCATCGAGCGCATCGTGCTGGCGACCGGCGACCGTCACGAGGTGGCGCGCTTCATTGCCGCCGGCCTGTCCATCGACCAGGTCCGCTCGGACCTCACCCCCGACCAGAAGATCCTGGTGGTGCTGTCGGAGCGCAAGAATGGACCGGTGATGATGATCGGCGACGGCGTCAACGACGCCCCCGCGCTCGCCGCCGCCGATGTCGGCATGGCCATGGGCGCCAAGGGCGCGGCTGCGAGCGCCGAAGCCGCCGACGTGGTGCTGTTGGTCGACCAGCTCGACCGCGTGCTGCCGGCGATCCAGATCGCGCGCCGCTCGCGCGGAATCGCGCTGCAAAGCGTCATCGCCGGCATGGGGCTTTCGTTCGTGGCGATGATCGCGGCGGCGCTCGGCTACATCACGCCGGTCGAGGGCGCGCTGCTGCAGGAGGTGATCGACGTGGCGGTCATCTTCAATGCGCTCAGGGCGTTGCGCGGCTGAAGGGACGCCCGTAGATAGGGCCCATGTCCGAGCCACAGACCGCTCCCCAAAATCCATTGCTGAAGGACTGGACCGGCCCGTTCGGTCTGCCGCCGTTCGGTGCCATCGTCCCGGACCAATTCCGCCCGGCCTTCGACGCGGCGCTCGCAGCCCACCGCGCCGAGATCGAGGCCACCGCCGCCGATCCCGCCGTGCCGAACTTCGACAACACCATCGCGGCGCTGGAAATGAGCGGGCGAGACCTCGACCGCGTCGCCAATGCGTTCTTCGTATTGGCCGGTGCCGACACCAGTGACGCCATTGAAGCGGTCGAGCGCGAAATGTCGCCGCTGCTCGCCCGCCATGGCAATGCGATTTATTTGAACCGCGCGCTCTATGCCCGTATCGCCGACCTCTACCAGCGGCGCGCGGCGCTCGGCCTCAGCTCCGAACAGGCGCGCGTGCTCGACCGCTACCACACCCGCTTCGTGCGCGCGGGCGGCGCGCTCGACAAGCCGGCGCAAGAGCGGCTCGCGACAATCAATGAACGACTGGCGAGCCTCGGCACCCAGTTCGGGCAGAACGTGCTGGCCGACGAGAAGGCTTACGCGCTGATGCTGGAGGAGGGCGATCTCGATGGCTTGCCGGATTTTGCCCGCGCGGCCGCGCGCGCCGCGGCCGCGGAACGCGGGGCTCCCGGCAAATATGCCATCACGCTGGCGCGCTCCTCCTGTGAGAGCTTTCTCCAGTTTTCCAAGCGCCGCGACCTGCGCGAGAAGATCTTCCAGGCCTGGATCAAGCGCGGCGAGAACGGCGGCTTAACCGACAACCGCGCCATTGTCGCGGAAATGGTCGGGTTGCGCGCCGAGCGTGCCAAGCTCTTGGGCTTTGAAAGTTATGCGGACTACCGGCTCGACGACCAGATGGCCAAGACGCCGGCCGCCGCGCGCAAGCTGCTGGAAGAAGTCTGGAGCCGCGCGCGTCTCAAAGCGCAAGCCGAGCGTGACGCTTTGCAGAAGATGATCGCGGAGGAGGGCGGCAATTTCGCGCTGGCGCCGCACGACTGGCGCTATTACGCCGAGAAGCGGCGCAAGGCCGAGTTCGATTTGGACGAGGCCGAGCTCAAGCCCTATTTCCAGCTCGACAAGATGATCGAGGCCGCCTTCGAGACCGCGCGCCGCCTGTTCGGTCTGACCTTCACGCCCGTCGACGTACCGCTCTATCACCAGGACGCGCGCGCCTTCGAGGTGAAGGACGCGGGCGGCCGTCATGCCGGCTTGTTCATCGGCGATTATTTCGCGCGCAGCTCCAAGCACAGCGGCGCCTGGAAAACCTCGCTGCGCGATCAGGAGAAATTGGCGGACGATATCCGTCCGGTCATCGTCAACGTTTGCAATTTCACCAAGCCGGCCGTGGGCGAGCCTGCGCTCTTGTCCTTCGACGACGCCCGCACGCTGTTCCACGAATTCGGTCACGCGTTACATGGCCTGTTGTCGAACGTCACCTATCCGCTGCTCGCCGGCACCGCGGTGCCGAGCGATTTTGTCGAGCTGCCGTCGCAACTCTTTGAACACTGGCTGGAGGTGCCGGAGATCTTGCAGAAATACGCGCGCCACGCCGCGACCGGCGAGCCGATGCCGCAGGCGCTGCTCGACAAGCTCTTGGCGACGCGCACCTTCAACCAGGGCTTCGCCACGGTGGAATACACATCTTGCGCGCTGGTCGACCTCGACCTGCATGGCTTGCGCGACCCCGCCGGCCTCGACGTCACCGAATTCGAGCGCCGCGATCTCGCTGCGCTACAGATGCCGGCGGAGATCGTCATGCGCCACCGTCTGCCGCACTTCCAGCACCTGTTCTCCGGCGGCGGCTACGCGGCGGCCTATTACTCCTACATGTGGTCGGAGGTGCTCGACGCCGACGCCTTCGCGGCCTTCGAGGAGACCGGCGACGTTTTCGACCCGGCGACCGCTCAGCGCCTGCGCGACTTCATCTATGGCGCCGGAAACTTGCGCGACCCGGTAGACGCCTACAAAGCCTTCCGCGGCCGCTTGCCGGCGGTCGACGCGCTGCTGAAGAAGCGCGGGTTGATTGATGTCGCGGCTTAGCCCCCTGTCGTCCCCGCGAAGGCGGGGACCCATACGCCGTGCACTGTCGATAGACTGCGGAGTATGGGTCCCGGCCCTCGCGGAGTTTATCATCGGGCCGCGCTTCGCGCGGACCCGTTGGCTCGGCCGGGACGACAGGAAAGAAAAAGCGTGAACCTTTACACATCCGGCCACCGCCGCGGCGTCGTCTGCGCGCCGCATAGCGCCGCCGTCGAGGATGGCCGCACGATTCTGGCGGAAGGCGGCAACGCCATCGAGGCCATGCTCGCCATGGCGGCTTCCATCGCCGCGGTCTATCCGCACATGAACCATATCGGCGGCGACGGCTTCTGGCTGATCCGCGAACCGTCGGGCCGTCTGCGCGCGCTGATGGGTGCGGGATGCGCCGGCAGCAAGGCCACGCCAGCGCTCTATCGCGAGGCCGGCCACGACGCGATTCCGGCGCGTGGGCCGCTCGCGGCGCTCACGGTGCCGGGCGCTATCGCCGCCTGGATGTTGGCGCAGGATGCGGCGAAGGCGCAGGGCGGCAAGCTGCCGCTCGACGTGTTGCTGGCGGGCGCCATCAAGCACGCGCGCGAGGGCTACACGGTGACGCGCAGTCAGGCGCGGCTGACAGCAGAGAAATTGCCGGAGATGAACGAGGCGGTCGGGTTCAAGCAAGCCTTCCTCACCGACGGCAAGGCGCCGGAGGTAGGCGCGCGCCTCAAGCAAACCGCCTTCGCCGATACGCTCGACCATCTCAGCCATGCCGGGCTCGACGACTTCTACCGCGGCGACGTCGGCCGCGAGCTTGCCGCCGACCTCGAGCGTATCGGCGGCCCGGTCACGCGCGCCGACCTTGAACAATATCGCGCGTGGGTCGATGTGCCGCTCTCGGTCGGCATTCAAGCTGGCACGCTCTATAACGCGCCGCCGCCGACGCAGGGGCTGGCTTCGCTCATCATCCTTGGCGTTTTCGACCGCCTGCGCGTGCAACAGGCCGAAACATTCGAGCACATTCACGGCCTGGTGGAAGCGACCAAGCGCGCCTTCCGGGTGCGCGACCGCGTCGTCACCGATCCCGACCGCATCACCGTCGATCTCGATCGCTTCCTCACGCCCGCCTTCCTCGATGAGCAGGCCGGCAAGATTGATATGCGCAAGGCGGCCAAGTGGCCGGCGCCTGATGGGCAAGGCGACACCATCTGGATGGGTGCCGCGGATGCCTCGGGCCTCGTCGTCTCGTATATCCAGTCGCTCTATTGGGAATTCGGCTCCGGTTGCGTGCTGCCGAAGACCGGCGTGCTGATGCAGAACCGTGGCGCCAGCTTCTCGCTTCGATCTGGCGCGCTCAACGCGCTGGCGCCCGGCCGCCGCCCGTTCCACACGCTCAATCCGGCGCTCACCGCGCTGAAAGATGGTCGCGTCATCGCCTATGGCACCATGGGCGGCGACGGCCAGCCGCAGAGCCAGGCCGCCGTGTTTACGCGCCATGTCCTGTTTCGCCAGCCGCTGGAGCGCGCGCTCGACGCGCCGCGCTGGCTGCTCGGGCGCACCTGGGGCTCGACCCATACGAACTTGCGTATGGAGTCGCGCTTCGACGGCAACCTCATCGATCGGCTGATGGCGGCCGGTCACGATATCCAAGTGCTCGATGAGGCCTATTCCGACACCATGGGCCATGCCGGCGCGGTGGTGCTGCACGCCGACGGCACCCTGGAAGGCGGCCACGATCCGCGCGCCGACGGCGGCGCGGCGGGTATTTAATGCCTCACCCGCTCATTCCCGCGTAAGCGGGAACCCAGAGACACGATCGCATTGACCGGCAAATCCCGCCCTGGGTCCCCGCTTTCGCGGGGACGAGCGGGGTGGTTTGTTCGATGTTCTAGTATTCATCTCCGCCGGCATTAGTTTCGATGTATGCACGGCGGCCACGACCACAGCCATTCCCACGCGCCGACGAACTTCGGCCGCACCTTTGCGATCGCCACCGCGCTCAATATCGCGCTGGTGGCGGCGCAGGTGGTCTATGGCCTGCTCACCAATTCGCTCGCGCTGCTGGCCGACGCCGGACACAATTTCGGCGACGTCATGGGTCTGATCATGGCCTGGGGCGCCTTCGCGGTCGCCGACTGGCGGCCGAGCGCGCGCTTCACCTACCGCATGCGCGCCGCCTCCATTCTGTCGGCCTTCGCCAACGGGCTGATCCTGCTGGTGGCGACCGCGGCAATCGCCTGGGAAGCGGTGCATCGCTTTATATCGCCGGAACCGGTGGCGACCGGCACGGTGATTGTAGTTGCCGCCTGTGCGGTGGTGGTGAACGGCGCCTCGGCTTGGCTGCTTTCGCGCGGCAGCCGGACCGATCTCAACATGCGCGGGGCCTTCCTGCACATGCTGGCCGATGCCGGCGTGTCGGTGGCGGTCATCATCGCCGCCGCCGGCATCATGCTCACCGGCTGGCAATGGCTCGACCCCGCCGCAAGCCTGCTGATCTCGGTGGTGATCCTCATCGGCACCTGGCGGCTGTTGCGCGAGGCGGTGCGGCTGTCGCTCAACGCCGCGCCCAGCACCATCGATCCCGCCGAGGTGCAGCGCTATCTGCGCGGCCTGCCCGAGGTTTCCGATGTGCACGACCTGCACATCTGGGCCATGAGCACGACTGAGACCGCTCTCACCTGCCATCTGGTCACGCCTGCCGGTCATCCGGGCGACGAATTTCTGCGCCGCGTCGCGCACGAGCTGCAGCACCAATTCGGAATCTGCCACACGACCATGCAGATCGAGCTTTCCGACGGCGGCCAATGCGCGCTGCAGCCGGACAGTGTGGTGTGATTGCCGGCTAGTGGAAATCGCTTTTCTGTAATTCGATCGGCTGGCCGTGCGGCGTGCGCTCGCAGGCGTGTTCCCAGGCGTGCTTGGTGCGGGCAAGCGTCTCGCCGCTGGTGACGCCCTTTTCCGCCACCAGCCGCTCCAGCGCCGCCAGCCAATGCAGGTAATAGGTCTCGCCGGTGTCGGGATCGCCTTCACCTTGCGCGCGCTTGATCTCGCGGCTAAGCGTCGCCGCCCATTCGCTCCAGGTGAAGACGCCGCGCTCGTGCAGCGCCAGCGTCATGGCGAAGGCCTGCGCCTCCCATGGCTCGCGGAACACCGGCCCGTCCGCATCGCGCGGGATGCTCGGCACTTCCTGCGTGGCGCGGGCTGCTGCGGCTCGGTCGATCATGCCGGCTCCAAGTACGGCTCCCAGGCGTCGACAGAAACGGCCGTGGTTGGATCGCCGTTCGGACCCCACAATTCGCTGCCAGCAAAACGCACGGTGTAGAGCCATTGCGGGTTCTCGCCGGCGCCGGTGGCGATGCTGTCGGGGAAGACATGGCAGCCGATCACCCGCTCGATTACGCCCACGTGCCCGCGCACATAGCGCGGCAGCCGCGTATGGGTGACGGGATTGATGTTCTTGGCGCGCACCCGGTCGCCGGCCTTGAATTGCGCCGCCGTGTTGGTCTCGCGCTCGGTCGGTCCGCCGCGATGCAGGACCTTGAGCACGTCGCCTGGCGTGAGCGTGCGTTTGACCGGCTTGGGCGAACCAATCGCATGGCCGGCCGCGATCTCGTCGTTGCTGACCAGTTCGCGCTCCTTCAGCATGGTCTCCAGCGCCGCGAACCAGATCTGGTAATAGCTCATCGACAGATATTCGGCCGGATTGCGGTTCTCGCGCGCAAAGCGTGAGGCGTCGATGTTCCATTGGCCCGGCATCGCCATCGCCAGCGTGAGCGCGAACGCGCGCTTTTCCCATTCGGCATGGAACACCGGTTCGTTCGCCTCCGGCTGCACGGGGCCGAAGCCGTGCATGCCGCCCATGTCCTGCGCGCCGTTCACTTCGCCAAATCCTTCGGTGACTTCGGCAGCCCGGTACCGATCATGGAATCGCGCGTCACCAGTTCAGCGAGTTTGTCCTCGCTCCAACCGTCGGTGCCGGCGGGCCGCATCGGAATCACCAGATAGCGAATTTCCGACGTCGAATCCCACACGCGGATCTCGCTGTCGGGCGGCAGTGTGACGCCGAAATCTTTGAGCACGCCGCGCGGGTCGCTCACCGCGCGCGAACGGTAGGGCGCCGACTTGTACCAGACCGGCGGCAGGCCCAGCACCGGCCACGGATAGCAGGAGCACAGCGTGCACACGACCATGTTGTGCCGCTTGGGCGTGTTCTCGATCGCGACGATGTGCTCGCCCTGGCGGCCGGCATAGCCGAGCTCGGCGATCGCCGGCGTTGCGTCCTTGAACAGGCGTGCGCGATAGGCCGGATCGGTCCAGGCCTTCGCCACCACGCGGGCGCCATTGCGCGGGCCGACCTTCTTCTCATAGGTCTCGATCAAGAGATCGAGCGCGGCCGGATCGACATAGCCCTTCTCGGTCAACACCGTCTCCAGCGCGCGCACGCGCAACTGGGTTTCCGAGAGCTCCGAATGGTCGTGATCGTGGTGGTGCTCGTGGGCCATGGCTGCAACTTAGCGGAAACACCTTCAGTGTGTCATCATGCCGGCAAACGGGGAGAGAAGGAAATGCCGACGCTCGAACTCTACCACCATGGATCGTCCGTCTGCGCCGCCAAGGTTCGGCTGGTGCTGGCGGAGAAGGGCCTGGAATGGAAAGGCCACTATATCGACATCCTCAAGGGCGAGCAGTTCGACCCCGCCTACGTCAAGCTCAATCCGAAGGCGGTGGTGCCGACCCTGATTCATGACGGCAAGGTGCTCACCGAATCGACGCTGATCTGCGAATACCTCGACGACGCCTTTCCCGCGCCCTCGCTCAAGCCCGCGGACCCGTACGCGCGCTGGCAGATGCGGATATGGACCAAGGCGGTGGACGACCAGGTTCATCCCGCCTGCGCCGAGCTCACGTTTTCCTCCACGCACCGCCATACACTCGCGCGGCTCGCCCCGGCGGAGCTGGAGCGTTTCCTCGAGGCGACGCCCGCGCAATCGGTGAAGCCTGGCTGGAAGGCGCGCAAGCGCGAGATCGTGACGCTCGGTTTCGACGCGCCGGGAATCGACGTGCCGTTCAAGCTCTACGATAGCTACATGCAGAAAATGGACGACGCGCTCAAACACCGGCCCTGGCTGACCGGCGATACCTTCTCGCTCGCCGACATCGGCATGGCGCCTTACGTCAACCGGCTCGACATGCTGGGCATGGCCGAGATGTGGGCGAAGCGCCCGCGGCTCGCCGACTGGTTCGAGCGGCTAAAGGCGCGGCCGAGCTTCCAGCCGGCGTTCTATCAGTGGTTCCCCGAACCGCTCCGGAACGACCTCGCCACTTTCGGCGCGCAAAGCTGGCCCGAGGTCAAGCGCCTGCTGTCGGCGTGAGCGTCAAGGCCAGAGCCGCTCGACCGCGACCCAGATCCACGCCGCGCCGGCCGCCAGCAGCGACAGCAGGACGGCGGCGGAACCCATGTCCTTGATGCGCTTGATGGCCGGATCGGGCTCGCGGGTGACGCGGTCGGAAAGCTTCTCGATCGCGGTGTTGAGCAATTCGACGATGAGGACGAAGACGAGCGTGCCGATCAGGAGAAAGCGCTCGCCGACATCCGGGGTCAGAAAGAAGGCGAGGGGAACGCCCACCACCAGCAGCGCCAGCTCCTCGCGGAACGCCGCTTCCGATTGCGTGACGGCGATCAGGCCGTGCCAGCTATTGATGGTCGCTTGCCAAAGCCGTTTCACGCCATCCGTCCGTATCGTGAGGCCGCTCGGCGCAAACTACGCGGGCGCATTTGGCCAGTCTATTCCACACGGTGCTGTGGGTTGTGTATAAGGATCCTGCATGAAAGCCGCCGAGATGTTCAGCCTGCAAGGCCGCGTGAACTTTTTGGAAAGTGAGAAAACAGAATGACTACGAAAGCGCCATCCAAAATAGGATCGCATATACTAAAGCGATTACTATGATAAGCGATGACGCGAGCCATTGAACTTTAAATGCTCTCCCGGCCCAGGTCATGCGCATTGAATCACCCGTGGGTAGCTCAACGGATGCGCCTTCACCGAACACGCGACCCAATTGAAACATACGCACTTCAGGATTCAAAGTTTTCTGCTCAATTGCCCTAGCCCACGCATGCCAATATCGGTGATATGAAAACTGACGCGTCAGAGCGAAAAACCAAGCAACACAGATAAATAGACCGGCAACAGCAAGAATTTGGGGAGCCCATTTATACTGAGGGAATATCTTTATTAGTACGCCAACCAACGTCAAAAGAACCGCATTCGCAGCAAGCAAAGATTGAAACGTTGCCCAAATCGTATGATGCTCAACGGCAACCATCTGAAGGGCGCCCTGATAGCCAAGTTTATGTTTCTCATCCTGATCCAATGGCTGCCTCCGCACAACTTCTGCGCGACTAAATATTGAAATCGATTGTTCGTCAAACAAAATGGAGAAGCGGAGGATGATGGCGGCTAAACTATTTGACCTTACAGGCCGCGTCGCGCTGGTCACCGGCGCTTCCAGCGGCCTTGGGGTGCAGTTTGCCCGCGCGCTGGCCGACAACGGCGCCGCGGTCGCGCTGGTGGCGCGCCGGGTCGAGCGGCTCAAGGCGCTGCAAGATGAAATCGAGAGCAAGGGCGGCCAGGCCGTCGCCATCGAGGCCGACGTCACCGACCGCGCCGCCATGACGCGCGCATACGATGCCGCCGAGAAAGCCTTCGGCACCGTCACCATCTTGGTCAACAATGCCGGCATCGCGCATGGCGGGCGCGCCGTCGACATGGCGGCCGAGGAATGGCGCAAGGTGCTCGGCACCAATCTCGACGCGGTTTTCTTCTGGGCGCAGGAAGCCGCGCGCCGCATGCTGGCGGCCAAGAAACAGGGCGCCATCGTCAACATCGCCTCGGTGCTCGGCCTGGCAGTTGCCAAAGGCGCGGTCGCCTACGCCGCCGCCAAGGCCGGCGTCGTGCAACTTACCAAGGCGCTTGCGGTCGAGCTTGCCTTCAAAGGCGTGCGCGTCAACGCCATCGCGCCGGGCTGGTTCGTCACCGAGATGAACGACGACTATTTGATGAGCGAAGCCGGCGCGGCGATCAAGCGCGAGATTCCCATGGGCCGCTTCGGCCAGGAAGGCGAGCTCAACGGCGCGCTTCTGCTATTGGCTTCCGACGCCGGCAGCTACATCACCGGCGCCACCATCGTGGTCGATGGCGGGCAGGTCATACAGATCAAGGGGTAGATTATGGACTTCACGCTGTCGCCCGAAATCGAAGACATCCGCCTGCGCGTGCGCGCCTTCGTCGAGGAAAACGTGCTGCCGCTGGAAGCGGACCCCGCGAATTTCGCCGACCACGAAAACATCCCGCACGACCGGCTCGAACCGGTGCGCCAGAAGGCCAAGAATGCCGGCCTGTGGGCGCCGCAATCGCCCAAGGAGTTCGGCGGTATGCAGCTGCCGATCGTTGCCTGGGCGGCGGTCTACGAAGAAGCCGCGCGCTCGGTCTTCGGCCCGCTCGCCATTCATTGCATGGCGCCCGACGACGGCAACATGAACCTGCTAGCCAGGACCGGCACGCCCGCGCAAAAGGAAAAATGGCTGCGTCCGATCGTCGAGGGCAAGGTGCGCTCGGCCTTTGCCATGACCGAGCCGCATCCCGGCTCCGGCTCCGATCCCGCCATGATGCTTACCCGTGCCGAAAAGCGCAACGACCGCTACATCGTGCGCGGGCGCAAATGGTTCATCACCGGCGCCGACGGCGCCGCCCATTTTATCTTGATCGCGCGCACCTCCGACGATCCGCGCCGCGGCCTCACGGCGTTCCTCTATCACAAGGACCAGCCCGGCTGGCGCATCCTGCGGCGCATCCCGATCATGGGGCCGCATGAGCACGGCGGCCATTGCGAGATCGAATATGACGGGCTGGAGATCCCGCTCGAGAACGTGCTGATGAACGAGGGCGACGGCTTGCGCGCGGCGCAGATCCGTTTAGGCCCTGCGCGGCTCACCCACTGCATGCGCTGGCTCGGCTTTGCCAAGCGCTGCATGGAGATCGCGCAAGCCTATGTGGCGGAGCGCGAGGGCTTCGGCATCAAGCTCGCTGACCGCGAAAGCGTGCAAATCAAGCTCGGCGAAGTCGCCCACCAGATCGAGATCGGCCGCCTGCTCACCATGCACGCGGCCTGGAAGCTCGACCAGGGTGCGCGCGCGCGCAAGGAAGTCTCGATGGCCAAGGTGCAGGTCGCCGACACGCTGCACAACGCCGCCGACGTCGCCATCCAGCTCAACGGCGCGCGCGGTTATTCCAAGGACACCATCCTGGAATGGATCTACCGCTACGCCCGCGCGGCGCGCCTGGTCGACGGCGCTTCCGAGGTGCACAAGATGGTGCTGGCGCGCTTCATGCGCGAGGAGGGGCGGGATTTTTGGAAGTGGGGGTAGCGCATGATCTCGAAAAGTGGGAACCGGTTTTCGGAAAAGATCATGTGCATGCAAAATGTTAGGGAAGCACAGTGATTCACCCCAAACCGATCACGCGCTAGCCCTCACGACTAGCCGGCGCAGCGAACTACCACATCGACGCGCCGGTTGGTCGCGTCCGCGACATCGTCCTTCGTCCATTCCTTCAATCTCCGTTCGCCCCACGCAGTATTCGTGATCTGGATATTTTCGCCGGCAAACGCCGATTTTATCTCGGCAGCGATCTTTTGAGCGCGCCGCTTCGAAAGCGCGTGGTTGTCATCGTCGCTGCCGAGCGTGTCTGTGTGGCCAGAAACGGCGATAGAGCAGCCTTTGTGTTCTTTGATGATCGGACGCAATTTTCGAATAATCAGGTCGGCTTGGCCTTTGTCGTCGGTGCGGCCGATCCTCTCGAATTGAACGGTCATGGGCGGGATGGCGGCCAGCTGTGGCGCTGCCGGCGGCGAAGCGGCGGGCAGCGACACATAAAAGACGAGTAGATCTTTGCCGGCTTTTGCTAGCCCACCCGTGGACGCGGGTGCGGGCGGTTGCACCGGCTGAGCAATCGCGGCCTTCAAATCGGCGCGCGAAGACGTACCACCGGAAAAGCCCTCTTTGACAGTCGTCTCGAGCTTCGCCAGCGACGTGCGCACCTCGTCCAGTTTTGTCGCCGCGTCCTGCAACTTGGCCTGCGACGCGCTGCCGGCGATCTCATCCTTGACGGCGTTGATGGCCTTTTCGACTCGGGTCAGCGCTGAATTGCGCGCCGCATCGTCCGATTTCGTGCGCGACAGGTCTGCCTGAATGGCGGTTAGCGCGGTGGTTGCCTTGTCCAGCTTGGCATCAAGGGGGGCAAGCTCGGTCTTGAGGGCAGCGGCTGAAACCTGCTTCTGAATTTCCGTCAGCGTGTCATTGGTCTTTTTGATTTTGGAATTGAGTGTCTCGATCTCTTTGGTGGTGCCTTCGAGCGAGGGAAATTTTTTGATCGCGGCCAGCGCATTCTCGTTGTTCTTTGCAATCTTCGCATCGAGCGCGGCGAACTTCTCGTTGAGGAAACTTTGCGCCTTCGGCCTGCCCCAATTAATGAGAACGTAAGCCGATGCTGAAATGATGACGATTGTTGCTATCGCTGCGGCGACGGCGGCGCCGACCCACACATTTTTCTGTTCTTCCGGCATCGCGGCACGCACCACAACTGAAAAGGATGCATCAGAATATACCCTGTCGTGGCGAGCGCAAGAGTGTCTCGCAATTTCGGCACACGACGGTGCCGGCGCACGTCATGCGCGAAGAAGGACGCGATTTCTGGAAGTGGGGGTTGTTCTCAGTCCTCACAGTTGTCATGGCCGGGTTTGTCTATTTATGCGCAACTCGGGCTAGCCCGAGTTGCGGTGCCATCTCGCTTAGGGACGCACTGTGCCCACCTAAACGAGATCGCCGGGACAAGCCCGGCGATGACGTTTGAATGTGTTTAAGCGCTGACGCTTGCGCCGCTAATTTCGATACCCGCGGTCTTTCTTGTCGAGCATGCGTAGATAGGCCGGCCAGTCGGCGCTGCCGCGGCCGCGGTCGTGATGCTCGTATTGCTCCGCGGTCTTTTCGCAGACCTCCGGCGGAACTTCGAGCAGCTCGGCGCCGGTTGCTTCCATCTTCAACTGGATTTCCGCGGCATTGAGCAGATATTTCATCAGCACGAAGGCCTCGCGCGCGGTTCTGCCGACCGTGAGCAGGCCGTGATTGTGCATGATCATGGCGCGGTTGCCGCCCAAGTCTTTGTTGATGCGCGCGCGCTCGTCGAAATCCTCGGTGATGCCTTCATAGGCGTGATAGCCGATGCGCTTGAAGAAGCGGATCGCTTGCTGGGACACCATGCGCAAGCCGTGCTTCAAGCCGGCCAAAGCCATGCCGTCTTCGGTGTGGACATGCACCGCGCAATTCACGTCGTCACGTGCGCTCAGTACGCCGCCATGCAGCGTGAAGCCAGGCCGGTTGACGCCGGATTTCTCGTCGAGGTCCTCGTCCATGTTGACTTTCACCAGGTTAGACGCGGTCACCTCGGTGTAGAGCAGGTCGTGGCGCTTCATCAGGAAGTTGCGCGGCTCGCCCGGCACCCGCATGGACGAATGATTGTAAATGACGTCGTCCCAGCCATGGTGGGCGATCAGGCGGTAGACGGCGGCGAGATCGACCCGCGCCTGCCATTCGGCATCCGACATTGCACCCTGTGAAACCTTAGCCGCAGCCACCTTGGCGTGCTTATTCATCGGCGGCATCCTCCAATGGGCATTTGATTCAACGTTAGCACACGGCGAGCGCTTGGCCAGCCAGCCGCCTGCCCCTATAGAAAGGCAGCAAGAGCGAGCGCAAATGAGCAAGCCAATCCAGATTCGCATGGCCGGCTATGGTCCGCCCACGACCAGCTTCAGCAAGTCGCTGAAATTCATCGGCGACAAGCTCAAGACCCGGTTCGGCGATGGCGTCGCTGTCGAATATGTCTGGAACATCATGGATCACGGCCATAAGGCCGAGGACATCCTCACGATGGTCGAAAGCGGCGAGCTGACACTCGGCTATCAGTCGTCGAGCTATCTGACCGACCGCGTGCCGGAACTCGGTTTCGTCGACCTGCCGTTCCTGTTCGCCAATAACGCACAAGCGCGCGCTGCGATGGACGGCGCGCTCGGCGCGTTCCTCGTGCGCAAGACCGAGGAGCGCATCAACTTCCGCATCCTCGGCTGGCTCGAGAACGGCTTCCGCCACATCTCCAACCGGCTGCGCCCGATCCATCGGCCCGCCGACATGAAGGGCATGAAAATCCGCGTGCTGCCGAGCGAAATTCAGAAGCGTACCTTCGAACTGCTCGGCGCCGTCGCTATGCCCATGGACCTGAGCGAGGCCATCGCCATGATCAAGGCCGGCACCTTGGACGCGCAGGAAAACCCGCTCGCCAATACCGTCACTTACGGCGTGCATAAGTTTCACAAGTTTCACACGCTCACCTCGCACTTCTATATCTCGCGCCCGGTTTTCCTGCATCGCGCCTCGTTCGAGTCATGGCCGGGTGATCTTCAGCGCGCGATGCAGGATGCGGTCACCGAATCGGTCGCCTTTCAGCGCAAGCTCGCGGTCGAGGAGGACGACGCCGCGCGCCAGGCGATTGAAGACGCCGGCTGTGAGATCGTGGAATTGAACGCGCAAGAGCACGCCGCCTTCGTCGCCGCCGTGCAGCCGCTACTGGCCGACGCGCGCAAGATGTATGGCGATGCGATGTTCACGCTGCTGCCGCGCGCATGATCCCGAAAAGTGGGAACCGGTTTTCGGATTAGATCATGCGCACGACAAAAGTGGCGTGACTTACGCGTATGCCGCTTGCAATCGTTGCCGCATCACCAGCGTCCCGACCACCAGCAGATTGAGAATGTTGGAGCCGATGCCGGTGGCGAAGGCCGGCGCGTAATAGCCGTAGTGGTCGTAGAGCAGGCCGGCGAGCCAGCCACCGGAGGCCATGCCGACGGCGGTGAACATCAGCAGCGTCGGGATCCGCCAAGAGGCTTCCGCGGCCGGAAATAGTTCGCGCAACGCCAGCACGTAAGCGGGAATGATGCCGCTGAACCCAAGGCCGAAGGCGGCGGAAACGGTGAACAGGCCGACCTCGTTCTGCGTCAGCAGGAACGCGATCATGGCGCTGCACTGCCAAGCCGAGCCGATCAGCACCGTGGCGAGGCCGCCGATGCGGTCGGAGATCGCGCCCCAGATCTGCCGGGAAAGGAACGCGGTGCCGAGCAGTACCGACAGCATCACCGCGCCGACCGAGCGCGTGATGCCGAGATCGCTGCAAAACGCCACCAGATGGCCTTGCGGCATCGCCATCGGAATGCAGCACAGCACCGAGGCCGCGCACATCATCGCGAACACCAGATTGGGCGGCCAGTCCAGCACGCGTGCCGGCGCGGCGCCGGTACGCGCGGCGGGCGCCGGCGCGATCACCTCAGGGGGATCACGGAAATACCAAAGCGCGAGCGGAACCACCAGCAGGCACTCAAACAGGGCATACAACAGCATGCTCTGCCGCCAGCCGAACGTCGCGATGGCGCGCTCGAACACCGGTGGCCATACCGCGCCGGCGAGATAGGTGCCGCTCGAGATCAGCGCCAGCGCCGAGCCGCGCCGGCGGTCGAACCAGCGGCTGACATAAATGTAAAGCGGAGCATTGATGCCCCCGAGCCCGATCAGGCCGATGAACAGCCCGTGCCCGATCCACAGCGGGTACGAAGGCCCCAGGCTCGAAATCGAAAGGCCCAAGGCGATCATCAGCGAACCGCCGGCCACCGTCCAACGCGTGCCGATGCGGTCGGCGATCTGGCCCATGATGATGCCGCCCACGCCCGTGCCGAGCCAGGCGAGCGCGCTGGCAAACGCTGGGATCGAGCGCGTGCCGCCTACCTCGGCGGCGATGTCCTTGAGCGCCACCGCGGTGATCCAGTTGGCGCCGAAGGCAACCATCAGCGCGGCCAGCGCCACGGAGGCGACGACCCAGGACGATCGGCTCTCGATCGAGGAAGTAGGGGATTGCAGCATCGATTGCGGTGCCCGGCTTGCCGTCCCTTTTACAGACCGCGCGCGATTTGACCACCCGCGCGGCGCGAAGACCTGCCCCGCTGCTGCATTGCGCCAAAATGCGTGAGGCCCGCGCGTTATGAAATTTCATTGCGAGCGACGCGCCGCCCGCGAAATTCTGGGCAGGCTGTTGAACGAACTGACTTAATTCGCTTATCGCCTGTTCCTTGTGCCGTCCCGCCGACATATATAATAGAGGTTCTATAATAGAGGTTCGCCGGCTGTTAATTTGCGCCTACCGGGCGCTATTCAAGGCCACGCATGACCCTCCACTCCGTCAGCCTCGACGACAAATACGACCTCGCGCAGGACCGCGTCCTGGTGACCGGTTATCAGGCGCTGATCCGCGCTTGCCTCATGCAGAAGGAGCGCGACCGCCGCGCCGGCCTCAACACCGCCGGCTACGTTACCGGCTATCGCGGTTCCCCGCTCGGCGGCCTCGACCAGCAGATGATGCGCGCCGGCCGGTTTCTTGCTGCGCAGGACGTCAAATTCCAGCCCGGCCTCAATGAGGAGCTCGCCGCCACCGCGCTGTGGGGCTCGCAGCAGGCCGAATTGCGCGGCGAGGGCAAGTTCGATGGCGTGTTCGGCATGTGGTACGGCAAGGGCCCGGGCGTCGATCGCTCCGGCGACGTCTTCCGCCACGCCAATTTTGCTGGCACCTCCAAGCATGGCGGCGTGCTCGCCTTGATGGGCGACGATCACACAGCGGAATCCTCCACTACCGCGCATCAGTCCGAATTCCATTTCGTCGACGTGATGATGCCGATCCTCAACCCGGCCGGCGTGCAGGAGATCATCGACTACGCGCTCTATGGCTGGGCGATGTCACGTTTTTCCGGCACATGGACCGCGCTCAAATGCATGCATGAGACGGTGGAATCGACCGGCGTGGTCGACGGCAGCCTCGATCGCATCAAGCTCGTCACGCCGCAAGATTTCGTCATGCCAGAGAGCGGGCTCAATATCCGCCTGGTCGACACCATCCTCGGTCAGGAAGCGCGCCTGCACGACTTCAAGCGCGACGCCATGCTCGCCTTCGTGCGCGCCAACAAGCTCAATCGCATGATCACCTCAGGCGGGCGCGCGCCCAAGATCGGCATCATCACCACCGGCAAGGCCTATCTCGACGTGCGCCAGGCCTTCGACGAGCTCGGCATTGACGAGATCAAGTGCAACGACTTGGGGCTGCGCCTGTTCAAGATTGCTTGTCCGTGGCCGATCTCGCGGCAGGACCTGGCCGAGTTTGCACAAGGGCTCGATCTCATCATCGTGGTCGAGGAGAAGCGTTCGCTGATCGAAGTGCAGGTGCGCGAGGAACTGTACGGCACCGCCAATCAGCCGGTCTGCATCGGCAAGAAGGACGAGCAGGGCAACTGGCTGTTCCCGGTCAAGGGCGCACTCGATCCCAACGACGTCGCCATCTGCATCGGCGAGCGGTTGCTGCGCTACCACGCCAACGAGGAGCTTGCCGCCAATGTCGCGCGGCTGAAGGATGCGCAACGCTCCCTCGCCGAGACAAAAGACGTCGCCCAGCGCATTCCTTATTTCTGCTCGGGCTGCCCGCACAACACCTCAACCCGCGTGCCGGAAGGCAGCCGCGCCTATGCCGGCATCGGCTGCCACTACATGGCGCAATGGATGGACCGCCACACGCTGGGCTTCACCCAGATGGGCGGCGAGGGCGCCAACTGGATCGGCGAGGCGCCGTTCTCCAAGACGCCGCACGTGTTCCAGAACCTGGGCGACGGCACCTATAACCACTCGGGCTATCTCGCCATCCGCGCGGCCATCGATTCCGGCACCACCATGACCTACAAGATCCTGTTCAACGACGCGGTGGCGATGACCGGCGGTCAGGCCAATGAAGGCGGGCTGAACGTGCCGCAGATCGCCCGCCAGGTGGCGGCCGAAGGCGCCAGCCGCGTGGTCGTGGTCACCGACGAGCCGTGGAAATACCCCAAGGACACCGACTGGCCGCGCGGCCTCACCGTGCATCACCGCGACGAGCTCGACGCCGTGCAGCGCGAGCTGACGACGGTGCTCGGCGTCAGCGTGCTGATCTACGACCAGACCTGCGCCGCCGAGAAACGCCGCCGCCGCAAGCGCGGCACCTTCCCCGATCCCGACAAGCGCGTGGTGATCAACGATCTGGTCTGCGAAGGCTGCGGCGACTGCGGTGTCAAGTCGAATTGCGTGTCGGTGCAGCCTTTGATGACCGAATGGGGTCGCAAGCGCGTGATCGACCAGTCGAGCTGTAATAAGGACTACTCCTGCCTCAAGGGATTCTGCCCGTCCTTCGTCACCGTGCACGGCGCCAAGCTCAAGAAGGGCGAGAGCGTTGCCGAACCGTCCGATTGGCCGGCGCTGCCGGCCCCCAGCCTGCCGCTCACCAATCATCCTTACGGAATCATCGTCACCGGCGTCGGCGGCACCGGCGTCGTCACCATCGGCGCCATCATCGGCATGGCCGCGCATCTAGAAGGCAAGGGTGCCGGCGTGATCGACATGGCCGGTCTGGCGCAGAAGGGCGGCGCCGTCTTCAGCCATATCCGCATTGCCAATACGCCCGGCGAAATCCACGCCATCCGTGTCGCCGCCGGCGGCGCCGACCTAGTGCTGGGCGGCGACATCGTGGTGCTCGGCAGCAAGAAGGCGCTGGGCGCCATCAAGCCGGACCACACCCGCGTCATCGTCAACACCGCGGAATTCCTGCCCGGCGATTTCACCCGCAATGCCGACTTTTCATTGCCGACCGAACGGCTCAAGCGCGCCATCACCGGTCACGCCGGCCGTGAGCGAAGCCATTTCATCGACGCCGGGCGGCTGGCCACCGCACTGCTCGGCAATTCCATCGGCGCTAACATGTTCATGCTCGGCTACGCCTATCAGCTCGGCGCGCTGCCGCTTTCCGCCGAGGCGATCGAGAAAGCGATCGAGATGAATGGCGAGGCGGTGCCGATGAACATCGCCGCCTTCCGCTACGGCCGCCGCGCCGCGGTCGATCCGGCTGCGCTCGCAGCGCTGATCGAACCGCGCGGGGCGGAGGAAAACGACTCGCTCCGGCTCTCGCAGTCGTTCGATGAGACGGTGGCGCGCCGCATCGACTTCCTCACCGCCTATCAGAGCGCGCGCTACGCGCGGCGCTACCACGACTGGGTCGAGAAGGTGAGGGCGGCCGAAGCGAAGAAGGCGCCGGGTCAATGCGGGCTGGTCGAAGCGGTCGCGCGCTATCTGTTCAAGCTGATGGCTTACAAGGACGAATACGAAGTGGCGCGGCTCTACACCGACACCTCGTTCGCCGAGCGCGTGAAGTCGACCTTCGCCGGCGATCACCTGCGCCTCGAATTCCATATGGCGCCGCCGCTGCTGGCGCGGCGCGATCCCGTAACCGGCGAGCCAAAGAAGATGTCATTCGGCCCCTGGCTGCTGAAGGCGTTTGCCGTGCTGTCGAAGTTCAAGTTCCTGCGCGGCACGCCGCTCGATCCGTTCGCCTATTCGATCGAGCGCCGCAGCGAGCGCCAATTGATCGCCGACTACGCGGCGCTGCTGACGGAGATCGTCGCGGACCTCAACCCCGCCAATCACCCGACCGCGGTGGCGCTGGCCGCCATTCCGGAAAAGATCCGCGGCTTCGGCCCGGTCAAGCAGCGCCATCTCGCCGCCGCTAAGGCCGAGGAGGCCGCCCTGCGCGAGCAATTCCGCAGCGGCCCAGCGCCATTTCTCAAGGCAGCGGAATGATTTAATCACGCATTTGCGACCTTTTACCAAGCCGCGAAGGCTTGACCGCACTCCAGCGGTGTTTTCATATCGAGACAAACAAGTCTGCCCGCACAAGGGCGGCGAGGGGTTTTTGGGCCGCATAGCCAAACGCGGCCAAACGGGAGGACATCGCTGTGGCGCCAAACGCCGCCGCGTCGGCGGATACGTTTCCCAAGCTATTGATTCGAAACGCCCAATTGTATGGCGCGCGGCCGGCAATGCGTCACAAGGACCTCGGCGTCTGGCAGACCTGGACCTGGGCCCAGGTGCTCGAGATCGTGCGCGCCTATGCGGTCGGCCTCAATCGGCTCGGCCTCAAGCGCGGCGAGACCATCGCCATCGTCGGCGGCAATCGGCCGAAGCTCTATTGGTCGGTGATGGCGGCGCAGATGCTCGGCGCGGTGCCGGTGCCGGTCTATGCCGACGCGGTGGCCGACGAACTCGCCTTCGTGCTGGCGCACGCGGAAACGCGCTTTGCCGCCGTCGAGGACCAGGAGCAGGTCGATAAGATCATGTCGGTGATGGAGCGTCTGCCCAAGCTGGAAGAGATGGTCTACGACGAACGCCGTGGGCTTCGCGACTACGATCACAGCCATTTGCATCCGATGGACGAGATCATCGAGGAAGGCCGCAAGGCGCTCGCCGATCCGTCGGTCGCCGCCTGGCTCGACGCCGAGATCGCCGCCGGCAAGGGCCCCGATCCTTCCATTATCCTTTACACCTCCGGCACCACCGGCGCCTCCAAGGGCGTGGTGCTGACCGGCGAGCGCTCGATCAAGGCGGCATCCGACACCGTCGCCTTCGACAAGCTGAACGAGAACGACGTCGCGCTCGCCTATCTGCCGCTGGCCTGGGTCGGCGACCATTACCTGAATTTCTGCCAAGGCCTGGTCGCCGGCTTCTGCACGGCCTGTCCGGAAAGCCCCGACACCGCCATGGTCGACCTGCGCGAGATCGGGCCGACCTTCTATTTTGCGCCGCCGCGCACGCTTGAAGCGCTGCTCACGCGCGTGATGATCCGCATGGAGGACGCGGGCTTCCTCAAACGCAAGATGTTTCATTACTTCATCGGCGTAGCGCGCCGCTATGGCGAGCGCATCCTGAACAAGCAGCCGGTGCCGCTCAGCGGCCGGCTGCTCTATTGGCTCGGCGAGCTTCTGGTCTATGGCCCGCTCAAGAACGTGCTGGGCTTCTCGCGCGTGCGCGTCGCCTACACCGCGGGCGAGGCGATCGGACCCGACCTGTTCGCGTTCTACCGCTCGATCGGGCTGAACCTGAAGCAGCTCTACGGCCAGACCGAAGCCTTCCTCTACGTCACCGCGCAGCCGGACGGCGCTATCTATTCCGACACCGTGGGTCCTGCCTGTCCGAACGTGGACCTACGCATCACCGAGAACGGCGAGGTGCTGTTCAAGTCGCCGGGCATGTTTGCCGGTTATTTCAAGGACGACGCCAAGACCGCCGAGGTGATGACGCCGGACGGCTATGTGAAGACCGGCGACGCTGGCTTCATCGACGAGAAGACCGGGCAACTGAAAATCATCGACCGCGCCAAGGACGTCGGCAAGCTCAACGGCGGCACGCTTTTCCCGCCCAAATACATCGAGAACAAGCTCAAGTTCTATCCCAACATCCGCGAAGCGGTGGCCTATGGCGACAAGCGCGACTTCGTCGCGGTGATGATCAACATCGATCTGACCGCGGTAGGAAGCTGGGCCGAGCGCAACAACGTGGTCTACGGCTCCTATCAGGAGCTTGCCGGCCACCCCCAAGTCTACGACATGATCGAGAAAAATGTCGCTGAGGTGAACCGCTCGCTCGCGCAAGACAAGGTGATGGCGGGCGCCCAGATCAGGCGCTTCCTCATCCTGCACAAAGAGCTTGACGCCGACGACGGCGAACTCACGCGCACCCAGAAGGTGCGCCGCGGTTTCGTCGCCGAGCGCTACGCGCCGCTGGTCAAGGCGCTCTATGACGGCTCCAAGGAGGCCGATATCTCGACCGAAGTTACGTTCGAGGACGGCCGCAAGGGTGTTATCAGCGCGCGCGTGAAAATCCGCGACATGAAGATCGAACCGGTGCCCGCTCCCATGGAGAAAGCGGCATGACCTCTTACTTCATACCTCCCCCTGAAAGGGGGAGGTCGGTTTGCGAAGCAAACCGGGTGGGGGCCCTCTCAAAAGTGACCCCACCCCGGATCGCCTTCGGCGATCCGACCCTCCCCTTGCAGGGGAGGGTTAAGAAAGTGGGAGAGGCGGCATGAGGGCGCCGGGCGGCTCAGAAGTCGCAGTCGGCGACGTGCTGCTCTCGGTGGAGGGCGTGTCGCTGTCGTTCGGCGGCGTCAACGCGGTGAGCGACGTCTCCTTCAATATCCGCAAGGGCGAAATCCGCGCCATCATCGGGCCGAACGGGGCCGGCAAGACCTCGATGCTCAACGTCATCAATGGCTTCTATCAGCCGCAGCAGGGCCACATCACCTTCAAGGGCGAGACGCGGTCCAAGATGCGCCCTTACGAGGCCGCCCATGGCGGCATCGCGCGCACGTTCCAGAACGTCGCCTTGTTCCGCGGCATGACCGCGCTCGACAACATCATGGCCGGCCGCTCGCTCAAGATGAACAAGAACCTGTTCTGGCAATTGCTGCGCTACGGGCCGGCCATGACGGAAGAGGTCGTGCACCGCCACCGGGTCGAGGAAATCATCGATTTCCTCAAGATCCAGGAAATCCGCCGCACGCCGGTCGGCCGGCTGCCATACGGCTTGCAGAAACGCGTCGAGCTCGGCCGGGCGCTGGCCATGGAGCCGGAATTGCTGCTGCTCGACGAGCCCATGGCCGGCATGAACATGGAAGAAAAGGAGGACATGTCGCGCTTCGTGCTCGACGTGAACGACCACTACGGCACCACCATCGCGCTGATCGAGCACGACATGGGCGTGGTGATGGACTTGTCTGACCGTGTGGTGGTGCTCGACCACGGCATAAAGATTGCCGATGGCACGCCCGACGAGGTCAGGAACAATCAGGCGGTGATCGACGCCTATCTCGGCGTGGCGCATTGAGGGCAATGCGATGCACCTCCTCTACATGATTTTCATCGACCCCTTCGTGCAGATGGGCAGCGCGCCCGATCTGCTGGCGCAGACGCTGTGGGAAGGCCTGGTCGGCGGCATGCTCTATGCGCTGATCGCGCTCGGGTTTGTGCTGATCTTCAAGGCTTCGGGCGTGTTCAATTTCGCGCAAGGCATTATGGTGGTGTTCGCCGCACTCACTTTTGTCGGCCTACATGACGCGGGCCTGAACGCCTTCCTCGCGCTCGCACTGACCATCGGTGTCATGTTCGTGCTGGCCTTCGCGATTGAACGCGCCGTGCTGCGCCCGCTGGTCAACCAGGCCGACATCATCCTTTTCATGGCGACCTTCGGCATCACCTATTTCCTCATCGGCTTCGGCGAGTTCGTGTTCGGCGGCGACCCCAAGGTGATGGCGACCGAAGATTTGTTCCTGCCCAAGGGCTCCGTCACCTATCACGCGCTCGGCGGCATCGTGCAGTTGCAGAAGCTCGACATGGCCGCCGTGATCGTTGCCTCGGTGATGGTGGCGGGGCTGGCGGTGTTCTTCTCCAGGACCCGCATCGGCCGCGCGCTGCGCGCTGTCGCCGACAGCCACTCGGCGGCGCTCTCGGTCGGCATCTCGCTCGAGCAGATCTGGGTGGTCGTCTGGTTCGCCGCCGGGCTGGTGGCGCTGGTCACCGGCATCTTCTGGGGCGCGCGCTCCGACGTCTCCTTCGCGCTCGAAGTGATCGCGCTCAAGGCGCTGCCGGTGCTCATCCTGGGCGGCTTCACCTCGATCCCGGGTGCCATTGTCGGCGGCCTGATCATCGGCATTGGCGAGAAACTCGGGGAGTTCTACTGGGGGCCGCTGGTCGGCGGCGGCACCGATGCCTGGTTTGCTTATGTGATCGCGCTGGTGTTCCTGCTGTTCCGTCCGCAAGGACTGTTCGGCGAGCGCATCATTGAGCGCGTGTGAGGACGCAAAGATGTTTTACCGCGAGGCCGGCCAGTTCAAGACCGACTACGCCAGCGACCAGGCGGTCTTCCCGATATTGCAGGACCGCATCGGGCTCGCGATCATTTTCGCCATCGCGCTCGCCATTCCGCTGACCGAGAATGACTTCCTGATCAACGCGGTGATGATCCCGTTCCTGATCTTCACGCTGGCGGCGATCGGCCTCAATTTGCTCACCGGTTATACCGGCCTGCTCTCGCTCGGCACCGGCGCCTTCATGGGTGTCGGCGCCTACGCCTGCTACAAGCTCACCTCGATCTTTCCGAACGTGAATATCATTATTTGGATCATCACCTCCGGCTTTTTCGCGGCGGCGGTCGGCGCCATCTTCGGTCTGCCGTCGTTGCGCATCAAAGGCTTCTATCTCGCGATCGCGACGCTGGCCGCGCAATTCTTTCTCGAGTGGTGCTTCACCCACATCCCTTGGCTTTACAACTACAACATCTCCGCCGCAATCGAAGTTCCGCAGCGCGAGCTGTTCGGCATCATCGTCACCGGTCCACGCGCCACCGCCGAGACGCGCTACTACATCGTGCTTGCCATCGTGGTGGTGATGACCTGGCTGGCGTCCAACCTCGTGCGCGGGCGCATCGGCCGTATGTGGATGGCGGTGCGCGACATGGACATTGCCGCCGAGCTCATGGGCATCCGCCTGCTGCCGACGAAGCTGCTCGCCTTCGCTGTGTCGTCGTTTTACTGCGGCGTTGCCGGCGCGATGCTGACGTTCCTGTGGTATGGCGCCGCGGAAGCCACCGTCTTCAACATCAACCAGAGTTTCACCATCCTGTTCATGATCATCATCGGCGGTCTCGGCAGTCTGCTCGGCTCGTACCTGGGCGCGGCACTGATCTATATCCTGCCGATTGTGCTGCGTTTCGTGCCGGAAAAGCTCGGATTGCCGCTGCATGCGGCGACCGTCGAGCACGTCACCTTCATGATCACCGGGGCGCTGATCATCTTCTTCCTGATCGCCGAGCCGGCCGGCCTGGCCCGGTTATGGCAGGTGGGCAAGCAGAAATTGAGGGTGTGGCCGTTTCCGTACTGATGGTGCAAGATAGGACCCAGTTTCCGACCGCGGCGGGCTAGGCTGCGGATCCGAAAGCGCCTCCTGAAAAATATGGGGGCGGATAGAGAAACCAGAGGCGCGCCATCGCCGGCGCGAACCAAAGGGAGGAATGAAATGAAGGCAAGAAAACTGCTTGTTGCGATTGCCTGTGCAGGTCTGGTGACGGGCGCCGTGCTCGTCAGCAAGGCCCAGGCAGAAGACACCATCTATGTGCCGCTATTCACCTATCGGACCGGTCCTTACGCCAATTCCGGTATCCCGATCGCCAACGGCATGCACGACTACCTCGCCATGCTTAACGAACGTGACGGCGGCATCGGCGGCGTGAAGCTCACCATCGAGGAATGCGAAACCGGCTACGTCACCAAGAAGGGCGTGGAGTGCTGGGAATCGATCAAGGGCAAGAATCCGGCGGTCGTCAATCCATTTTCGACCGGCATCACGTTGCAGCTGATCCCGAAAGCGGCGGTCGACAAGATCCCGGTCCTGTCGATGGCCTACGGCTTGTCGGCCTCAGCGGTCGGCAACGACTTCCCCTGGATCTTCAATCCGCCGGCCACCTATTGGGACGGCATGTCGATGATCCTGCGCTACATCGGCGGCAAGGAAGGTGGCCTCGACAAGCTCAAGGGCAAGACGATCGGCTTCATCTATCTGGAAAGCGGCTATGGCCGTGAGCCGATTCCGCTGCTGCAGCAGCTCGGCAAGGACTATGGCTTCAACGTGAAGCTCTATTCCGTGGCCGGCAAGGAAATGCAGGACCAGTCGGCGCAATGGCTCGCCGTCCGCCGCGATCGTCCGGCCTGGATGATCATGTGGGGCTGGGGCGCCATGAACCCGACCGCGGTCAAGCGCGCGGCCGAAAACGGCTACCCGATGGATCACTTCATCGGCATCTGGTGGTCGGGCTCTGATGACGACGCCCGCGCCGGCGGAAAGCAGGCCAAGGGCTACCTGGCGATGAACTTCAACGGCCTCGGTGCCGATTATCCGGCCATGCAGGACATCAAGAAGCTCGTCGTCGACAAGGGCAAGAGTCAGGTCGAGAAGGACAAGTTCGCGGAGAACTTCTACAACCGCGGCGTCTTCAACTCGGTTCTGATCGCGCAGGCGATTGCCAATGCGCAGAAGATCACCGGCAAGAAAGTGGTGACCGGTGTGGACGTTCGCCGTGGTCTCGAGACGCTCAACCTCAACGATGAGGCCTGGTCCAAGCTCGGCTTCCCGAAATTCGGGACGCCGATCCACGTGACCTGCACCGACCACAACGGCCATAGCGCCGCCTATATGCAGCAGTGGGACGGCGCCAAGTGGGTTCGGGTCTCCGATCTGATCCAGCCGATGAAGGACAAGGTCATGCCGTTGCTGCAAAAAGCGGCGGCCGACTACGTCAGCAAGAACACCGGCTGGCCGAAGCGCACCGAGGCTTGCGACAAGTCGTCGTAAGCTGACGAAAAAGCCCCCCGTCCTGAGGAGCGCTGAAAGGCGCGTCTCGAAGGACGAGGGGCGGTCTGACTAAACGCCCTCATCCTTCGAGACGGCGCTCATGCGCTTCCTCAGGATGAGGGCGACCTTAATGGAGATTGCGCGATGTCCGCCGTCGAGCAAACGAGCCCAACGCCCGTCGCACAAAGCGAGCACATCCTCGAAATCAACAATATCGAGGTGATCTACGATCACGTCATCCTGGTGCTCAAGGGCGTGTCACTGGACGTGCCCAAGGGCGGGATCGTGGCGCTGCTCGGCGCCAACGGCGCCGGCAAAACCACCACCTTGAAGGCGATCTCCAATCTGCTGCATGCCGAGCGCGGCGACGTCACCAAAGGCTCGATCATGTTCGAAGGCGCCGAGGTGCAGGATCTCTCGCCGAACGAACTGGTCCGCCGCGGCTGCATCCAGGTGATGGAGGGCCGCCATTGTTTTGGCCATCTCACCATCGAGGAAAATCTGCTCACCGGCGCCTTCACGCGGCGCGACGGCAGGGCTGCGATCAACCGCGACATCGACCTCGTCTATTCTTATTTTCCAAAGCTCCGCGAACGAAAAGATTCGCTTGCCGGCTACACCTCGGGCGGCGAGCAGCAGATGTGCGCTATCGGCCGCGCGCTGATGTCACGGCCGAAAGTGATTTTGCTCGACGAGCCGTCGATGGGCCTCGCCCCGCAGCTGGTCGAGGAGATCTTCGACATCGTCAAGAACCTCAACGAAAAGGAAGGCGTCTCGTTCCTGCTGGCCGAGCAGAACACCTACATGGCGCTGAAATTCGCGCGCTATGGCTACATCCTGGAAAACGGCCGAGTGGTGATGGACGGCGACGCCAAATCGCTGGCCGAGAATGAGGACGTGAAGGAATTCTACCTCGGCATTTCCGGCGGCCGGCGCAAGTCGTTCCGAGAGGGCAAGCATTACCGCCGCCGCAAGCGCTGGCTGGCGTAGCTTCTGTCATTCCGGGACGGTGCGAAGCACAGGGCCCGGAATCCATAACCCCGGTCTGTATTTATGGATTTCGGGTTCGCTCGCTTCGCTCACGCCCCGGAATGACATAGGTTTTTGTCATGCCTGAACACTACGATCCCCTCGAAATCCGCGTTCCGGTCCTGCGCGAAAGCGAGGAATTCGCGAACCTGCCGAAGATCGTCGCGCTTGCGATGAAGGCACCGGGCTGGGCCAAGCATCTCGCCGGCATCGACCCGAAATTGGTGAACTCGCGCGCGGCGCTCGCCAAATTGCAGATACTGCGCAAATCCGACATTGCGGCGCTACAAAAAGAGAACCCTCCGTTCGGCGGTCTCAACGTCACGCCGGCGGGCAAGGCGCGCCGGCTCTTGATGTCGCCGGGGCCGCTGTTCGAACCGGAAGGCGGCGGCAAGGATTGGTGGGGCTCGGCGCGCGCGCTTTACGCCGCCGGCTTCCGCGCCGGCGACATCGTGCACAATTCCTTCGCCTATCACCTGACGCCGGGCGGCTTCATCCTGGAGGCGGGGGCACATGCGCTCGACTGCGCTGTTATCCCCGGCGGCGTCGGCAATACCGAGCAGCAGCTCGAGGCCATCGCCCATTACAAGCCGGCCGGCTATGTCGGCACGCCGGATTTCCTCAAGATCCTGCTCGATACCGCCGAGAAAACGGCTAAGGACGCTTCGTCGATCAAGCGCGCGCTGGTGTCGGGCGCGGCGCTGCCGGCCTCGCTGCGCGACGAGCTCGGCCAACGCGGCATCGCGGTGCTGCAATGTTATGCCACCGCCGAGCTCGGCGTGATCGCCTATGAAAGCGATGCCCGCGAAGGCATGATTGTGAATGAAACCGTCATTGTCGAGATCGTGCGGCCTGGCACCGGCGATCCCGTGCCGGAAGGCGAGGTGGGCGAGGTTGTTGTCACCTCGTTCAATCCCGATTATCCGATGATCCGGCTTGGCACCGGTGACCTCTCGGCGCTGCTGCCCGGCTTATCTCCCTGCGGACGCACCAATAATCGCATCAAGGGCTGGATGGGCCGCGCCGACCAGACTGCCAAAGTGAAGGGCATGTTCGTGCATCCCAAGCAGGTCGCCGAGGTCGCCGCGCGCCATCCCGAGCTCAGGCGGCTGCGCCTCGTAGTCGGCCGCGCGGGCGAGCAGGACACCATGACGCTCATGGCCGAATGCGACGCGCGCCAGGCTTCGTTAGAGACCGCGGTCGCCGCCACTTTGCAGTCGGTCACCAAGCTTAAAGGTAGCGTCAAGCTGGTCGCGCCCGGCGAGCTTCCCAACGACGGCAAAGTGATCGCGGACGAGCGCAAGCTATGAGTCCTGCCAGTGCTTCCAATGCCAGCGGCCGTATCGGCGTACTGCTGGTCAATCTCGGCACGCCCGACGGCACCGGCTACTGGGCGGTGCGCCGCTACCTGAAGGAATTTCTTTCCGACCGCCGCGTGATCGAGGAGAACCGCCTGAGATGGTGGCTGGTGCTCAACCTCATCATCCTGACCGTGCGCCCCGGCCGCAAGGGCCGCGACTACGACAAGATCTGGAACAGGGAGCGCGATGAATCCCCGCTAAAGACCATCACGCGCTCGCAATCGGATCAGCTCGAAGAAATTCTCGACAAGGTCGACAAGCGCATCCGCATCGATTGGGCGATGCGCTACGGCAATCCATCGATCCGCTCGCGGCTCGAAGCGCTCTCCGATCAGAATTGCGAACGTATCCTGCTGGTGCCGCTCTATCCGCAATACGCTGCCGCCACCACCGCGACCGTCTGCGACGAGGCCTTCCGCGCGCTCGCGACCATGCGTTTCCAGCCGGCTCTGCGGGTCGCGGCACCCTATTACGCCGAGCCCGCCTATATCGATGCGCTCGCCGCTTCGCTCACCGCGGCGCTGGCCAAGCTCTCCTTCAAGCCGGAGGTCATCATGGCGTCCTTCCACGGCGTGCCGGAGGACTACGTCGAAAAGGGCGACCCTTACGTCCAGCATTGCGCCGAAACGACGCGGCTGCTGCGGCAGAAACTTAAGCTCGACGAGGAAAGCCTGATCATGACCTTCCAGTCGCGCTTCGGCAAAGCCGAGTGGGTCAAGCCCTATACCGACGCCACCGTGAAGCGGCTGGCCGAACAGGGCGTGAAGAACCTCGCGATCATCAACCCGGGTTTTGCCGCCGACTGCCTGGAGACGCTGGAAGAGATCGCCATGGACAATGCCGAAAACTTCCACGCGGCTGGCGGCGAGAATTTCGCGGCCGTACCCTGCCTCAACGATTCCCCCGGTGGCATGGCGGTGATCCGCGACATCGTGCTGCGCGAGCTGAAAGGCTGGGTTTAGGCCTTTTTAGCCGCGGGCGGGCGCCGGCAACGCCTCGTTAACCATGCCCCTTTAACGTCCGTTAACCACTTCCCGCCGGTTCCGCGGGCGTGCGCCTATGCGCGCGCCCTGCACGGGACCGGCTCAAGGAGGCCGAGGACCGGACGTGCAGTGCCTTCGCCACCAATGCCCGCCGTGGGCTGCCTGCTTGCTGCTCGCCGCCTGCTTGGCGTTTGGCTGCCAGGAGGCGACGGCGCAGACGGCGCTGGTTTTCCCCGATCCGCTCGCACCGCAACTCGCCAGCGATCCGAACAACCCGCCGCGGTTCGAACAAGCCGACCGGCCGGCGCAGAGGCAAACGAGGTTTCAGCCGGCCATTGCGCCGCCGGCATCGGGCGCCGGCACAACGGGCTTTGATTCCACCAACGCCCGCAAGAAAACCAGCGCCAAGCCGAAGTCCGTTGCCGTTGCCACGCGGGTGCCGGTGCTGGGCGTGCTTGCAACAACGCCGGCGTCGCCGCCACCGCCACCGCCACCGCCTTCGCCCTATCAAACCCGGCAGATTCCGTCCGATGACGCGGACACCGCGCTCGCCGCAGCAACTCCGGGCTCCCCGCCGGTGGAGGAGATCCGCCCGATCCGCAGGCCGCCGAAGAAGCGCAAGGCGCATGAGGAACCCGAAGACCCTTATGCGCCGCTCGGTATTCGCGCCGGCGCGTTCGACTTTTTTCCCGCGATTGAACTAAGCGGCGGCTATGACACCAATCCCGGACAGTCGCAGAATAAAAAGGGCGCATGGCTCTACACCGTGGCGCCGGAACTGAAAGCACGGTCGAACTGGTCGCGGCACGAGCTCAAGGCTGACCTGCGCGGCAGCTATACCGGCTACAGCCCCGACCAGACGCCGACGCTGAGCCGGCCTTACCTCAACGGCAGGGTCGATGGCCGCATCGATGTCACCCGGCAAACGCGCGTCGATCTCGGCAGCCGCGTGCTGGTGTCCACCGACAATCCCGGCAGCCCGAACCTGCAAGCCGGGCTCGCCAAGCTGCCGATTTACACAACCTTCGGCGGCAACGCCGGCCTCGGCCACCGCTTCAACCGCTTCGAGTTGTCGATCAAGGGCGATGCCGAGCGCACCGTCTATCAGAACTCCAAGCTGACCGACGGCAGCATCGCCAGCAACGAGGATCGCAACTACGACCAGTACACCGGGACGCTGCGCGGCGGCTACGAGCTGTTGCCCGGTGTGACGCCGTTCGCCGAGGTTAGCGCCGACTCGCGGGTGCATGACCTCGAGACCGACGTCGCCGGCTTCCAGCGCGACTCCAAAGGCCTGACCGGCAAAATCGGCACGACTTTCAAGCTCACGAGCCTTCTCACCGGCGAAATCGCGCTCGGCTACACCAAGCGCACTTACGACGATTCGCGGCTCAAAGATCTCACCGGCCTGATCGGCGATGCCTCGCTCATCTGGACGGCGAGCGCGCTTACCACGGTGAAGTTTACCGGTTCATCGACAGTGGGGGAATCGACGCAAGCCGACGTCTCCGGCGTGCTCTACCGCGACGTCGGCCTGCAGGTTGATCATGCGTTCCAGCGCTGGCTGATCGGCAGCGTGAAAGCCGGCTTCGGCGACGACGACTATGTCGGCTCCGTGCGCGAGGACAAACGCTATTCGGTGGGTGCCGGGCTGACCTACAAGTTCAACCGCGACCTCCAACTCAAGGGCGAATTCCGCCAGAACTGGCTGCATTCGAATGTCGCCGGCAACAATTATGCCGAGAGCGTGTTTCTGCTCGGTCTGCGCGTGCAGCGGTAACGCGAGCGGTCACCGGTTATTTTTCGCCGAGCAGGCGGCGCAGCTCGGCGCGGAACTCCGGCGCGACGTCGGGGCGTTCGAGCGCGTAGGCGACGTTGGCGGCGAGGAAGCCGATCTTGGAGCCGCAGTCGAAGCTGCGGCCTTCGAATTTAAGGCCATAGAACGGCTGTGTTTTGGACAGCGCCAGCATTGCGTCGGTGAGCTGGATTTCGCCGCCGGTGCCCTCCGACTGGTTCTCCAACAGCTCGAAGATTTCCGGCTGCAAGATGTAGCGCCCGGTGATGCTGAGGTTAGACGGCGCCTCTGCTGCCTTCGGCTTCTCGACCATCTTGGTGATCGCGAACGCCTTGCCCTTGGTGGCGCCAACACCGACCACGCCGTACATGTGCACCCGGTCTTTCGGCACTTCCTCGACTGCGATGATATTGGCGTTGGCATCGAGCGCGCTGGCTGCGTCGATCATCTGGGCGAGACAGCCGCGCGGATGCTGCACCAGCACGTCGGGCAAGAGCAACGCGAACGGCTCATGGCCGACCAGCTCGCGCGCACACCAGACCGCATGGCCTAAACCCAGCGGCGACTGCTGGCGGGTGAAGCTGGTAGTGCCCGGTTCCGGCAAGTCCTGCGACAACAAGGCCAGGTCCGCCTTCTTGCCGCGCTCCACCAGCGTGAGTTCCAATTCGAACTGGCGATCGAAATGGTCCTCGATCACGCTCTTGTTGCGGCCGGTGACGAAGATGAAATGCTCGATGCCGGCCTGGCGCGCTTCATCCACCACGTGCTGGATGAGCGGCCGGTCGACGATGGGGAGCATTTCCTTCGGCATGGCCTTGGTTGCCGGCAGGAATCGGGTTCCAAGGCCGGCAACGGGGAATATGGCTTTGCGGATGCGGGTCATGGAGAATCGCGGCGGGTTATTGTCTGCAGGGGAAAAAGCACGGGCAGGCCCGCGGGTCCAGATGCAGATTGCGCTAAGCTAGACCATTAACGTCCCGGAAACGAGTTCGGGGCACCCATTGGGGGCTTGCGCTGGGGGCAGTATAGGCGAGGGCCGGCACCGGCATGCGAAAAGCCCGATCCTGTCTCATCGCCGCGGCTCTGATAGCGGCCGCCAGCGGCGTTGCGGCGGCGCAAAGCGGGCGCCCTGGCTATGCCGGCGTCACCGCAACCATCCCGCCTGTCCAGCCGAAGGGCGCGTCGAACGCGCCGCCCTGGAGCGGCAAGTCCGGCGGCTCCGGCGATCCACGGATGACCGCCGAGGCGATCCGCGCGGCGGCGGCGAATTTCCATCGTTGCATCGAACGGCTGTGGCCGCTGGCGGCGCGCCGCCATGTCTCGCGCGCGACTTTCCAACACTTTACCGCCTCGCTCACGCCCGATCTGCGCATCATGGATCTGCTCGACAACCAACCCGAATTCGCCAAATCGATCTGGGACTATCTCGATTTGGTGGTAACCGACGACCGCATCGAAAAAGGTCGCGCGCTGCTCGACAGGTACCGAGCTACCTTTGGCGCGGTGGAGCGGGCCTACGGCGTCGACCGTAACATCATCACCGCGATCTGGGGCGTGGAAAGCAATTACGGCATGCAAGGCGGCGACCGTCCGGTGCTGCGCTCGACCGCGACGCTTGCCTGCGTCGGCCGCCGCCAGAGCTATTTTCGCGAGGAGTTTCTCGCCACGCTGGAAATTCTCCAGCACGGCGACGTGCGGCCGGACCGGCTGGTGGGCTCCTGGGCCGGCGCCTTCGGGCCAACCCAATTCATGCCGACGGCGTTCAAGCGCTACGCCGTCGATTTCGACCGTGACGGCCGCCGCGACGTGGTCGACTCAGTTGCCGACATCATCGCGTCGACTGCCAACAACCTGAAGAGGGACGGCTGGATCGCCGGGCAAACCTGGGGCTACGAAGTGGTGGTGCCGGCAAACTTTAATTTTATGCTGACCGATCATCGCCGTACGTTGCCGATCCGGGAATGGCAGCGCCATGGAATTACGCGCCCTGGCGGCAAGCCGTTCCCACGGCCGGACGATTCCGCGTTCCTGCTGGTGCCGGCGGGCGTGCAGGGACCGGGGTTCCTGATGCTGCACAATTTCCGAGCCATCATGAAATACAACCCGGCAGAAGCCTACGCGCTGGCGATCGGCCATCTCGCCGATCGGCTGCGCGGCGGCGGCCCGTTCGTGCAGCACTGGCCCCGCTATGAGCGGATTTTGTCGCGCGACGAGCGGCTGGAGCTGCAGCAGCTTTTGGCCCGGCGTGGTTACGACGTGGGCGAGCGGGACGGCCGGCTCGGCGCCAAGACCCGGGCGGCTATCCGCGCGTTCCAAGTCCGAAATGGCAGGATCCCCGATGGCTTCGCCTCGACCGTCGTCCTTGACCAGTTGCGCGGCCGTTGAAGGTTAACAAGGCCGGCGGACCACCTTCGAGTTGACATTTTTTGCGCGCTATTGACCCATGGTGATGGGCGGCGCTGCTGGCTTTTTACGGCCGCGGTCCCCGTCGGTTGAGGCCTTGGACGAACGGCATGCTTAGGAAAGTGCGGTTTTCACGTTGGTTGGCCGGGGCGGTCATCCTGGCCGCGGTCGAGTTCGCCGGCGTGGTCGCCATCGAGGTGGCCGCCACCAGCCCGGCGCAAGCGCAGTTTAGCGACAACCGCTACCAATACCGGCGTCATCGCTCGGGCGGCTTCTTCCAGCAATTGTTCGGCCCATTCAATGGGCCCCGCTACGGACGCGAATACGAGCAGGCACCGCGGCACGTCGACCATTCGCGCGCCCCGAGCCCGCCCAAGCCGGACAAGGACGTCACGCCCACCACCACCATCCTGGTCATGGGCGACGGCATGGCCGACTGGCTCGCTTACGGGCTGGAAGATGCATTTTCCGATACGCCCGAAGTTGCCGTCGTCCGCCAAGACAAACAGCGTTCCGGCTTGCTCCGTTACGATAGCAAAAGCGATCTCGACTGGTGGCACGCGGCGCGTGACATCCTCACCCGGGAGAAGGCGAACTACGTGGTGATGATGATCGGCCTCAATGACCGCGAGAACATCCGCGAGCGCGACCTCGCCAAGGAGGCCGAGAAGCAGAAGGCCGAAAAGGAGAAGAAGGAGGAGGCCAAGAAAGCCGCCGAAAGCGCCAAGGGCGGTGCCAAGGATCAGGCCGCCAACAAGTCTTCGCAGCCGAGCATCGCGGCGCCGGAGCCGGCGGCCAGGCCGAAACCGCCCAACGGCGTCATCGAGTTCCGCAGCGACCGCTGGGCGGCGGTCTATTCGCGTCGCATCGACGAAACGATCGCCGCGCTCAAGAGCAAGGGCGTGCCGGTGTTCTGGGTCGGCCTGCCGTCGATCCGCGGCACCAAAT
>Ga0307417_10000011_pt1 | contig 67215 bp, 60 predicted proteins | sample SalMarWE160210MG_2_FD_202514 | JGI IMG/M metagenome (GOLD analysis project Ga0307417, IMG submission 202514) | Salt marsh sediment microbial communities from the Plum Island Ecosystem LTER, Massachusetts, United States - WE1602-10 | ecosystem: Environmental > Aquatic > Marine > Intertidal zone... | reverse complement strand
TACCTGCCGCTATCGCTGGCGATGGTGGCGATCGTCGCCGCCGTCCTCCAATACGGCGCGCTGGCGACGGCCGCGGTCATGAAGTGAGGATGCTATGAGACTCGATCGCGCAGCCAAGGTGGTGTTCTTGTGGGATTTCGTGATCGGCTTCGTACTGGGCATGCGCTATTTCCTCGCGCCGAAGGCGACGCTCAACTATCCGCACGAGAAGGGGCCGCTGTCGCCGCGCTTCCGCGGCGAGCATGCCCAGCGCCGCTATCCGAATGGCGAGGAGCGCTGCATCGCCTGCAAGCTGTGCGAGGCGATCTGCCCGGCGCAGGCCATCACCATCGAAGCGGGCCCGCGCCGCAACGACGGCACGCGACGCACCACCCGCTACGACATCGACATGGTCAAATGCATCTATTGCGGACTCTGCCAGGAGGCCTGCCCGGTCGACGCCATCGTGGAAGGCCCGAATTTCGAATTCGCCACCGAAACGCGCGAGGAACTCTATTACGACAAGGAAAAGCTTCTTGCCAACGGTGACCGCTGGGAACGCGAGATCGCCAAGAACCTCGCGCTCGACGCGCCTTACAGGTGAACGGATGATCGTGGCCGCGCTCTTCTTCTATCTCTTTGCCGGCATTTGCGTGGCTAGCGCCTTCATGGTGATCGCCGCGAAGAATCCGGTGCATTCGGTGCTTTTTCTCATCCTCGCCTTCGTCAATGCCGCCGGCCTGTTCGTGATGCTGGGCGCCGAATTCCTCGCCATGATCCTGATCGTTGTCTATGTCGGCGCGGTGGCGGTGCTGTTCCTGTTCGTGGTGATGATGCTCGACGTCGACTTCGCCGTGCTCAAGCAGGGCGCGTTGCAATATCTGCCGGTCGGCGCGCTGATCGGCGTTATCTTCCTCACCGAGCTCTTGCTGGTGGTCGGCGCCTGGGCGATCGGGTCGGGGGTGCCGCACGCCATCACCGCGCCGATCCCGCCGATCGACCAGATCCACAACACGCAAGCCATCGGCCTCGTGCTCTACACCCGCTACGTCTATTTCTTCGAGGCCGCCGGCATGGTGCTGCTGGTCGCCATGGTCGGCGCCATCGTGCTGACGCTGCAGCATAGGGAGCGCGTGCGCCGGCAAGTGATTGCCGAACAGGTCGGACGCAGCAGGGCGGCGTCGATCGAGATCCGCCACATGCGGCCGGGGCAGGGGCTGGGAGGGACGCCATGACCATCGGGCTCGGCCATTATCTCTCGGTCGCCGCCATCCTGTTCACGCTCGGGATTTTCGGCATCTTCCTCAACCGCAAGAACGTTATCGTCATCCTGATGTCGATCGAGCTGATCCTGTTGGCGGTCAACATCAATCTCGTCGCCTTCTCCAGTCATCTCGGCGACATCGTCGGCCAGATCTACGCGCTGATCGTGCTCACCGTCGCCGCCGCCGAATCCGCCATCGGGCTTGCAATTATCGTCGTCTTCTATCGCAACAAAGGCTCGATCGCGGTTGAAGATATCAATCTGATGAAAGGCTGACGGGGCGGAAATGTATCAGGCCATCGTCTTCCTGCCCCTTCTCGGCGCTATCCTGGCGGCGCTCATCGCCATTGCCGGTGCGCGCGCCCGCTGTCCGGGCGAGGGTCCGCCGCCCGGCGCTGAAGAATCCGCGGCCGATCACGCACCGCACCAACAGGCCCCGGCAGCGCATGATGCGGGCGGTGCCGTTCCTCATGTCCATCACGCGCCGGAAGCACACGAGCCCGCCGCCGTCGGTTCGCGCACCACCGAGCTTATCACCACCACGTTACTGATGATCTCCATGATCCTGTCGTGGATCGCCTTCGTGCAGGTCGGCTTCGGCCATCACGACATGCGCGTCCCGGTCTTCACCTGGATCGCCTCCGGCAACTTGAACGTCGAATGGTCTCTGCGCATCGACACGCTGACTGCGGTCATGCTGGTGGTGGTGACGTCGGTGTCGGCCTTCGTGCACCTTTATTCCATCGGCTACATGGCGGAAGACCCCTACCGGCCGCGCTTCTTCGCTTACCTGTCGCTCTTCACCTTCTTCATGCTGATGCTGGTGACGGCCGACAATCTGGTGCAGCTGTTCTTCGGCTGGGAGGGCGTCGGTCTTTCGAGCTATCTCTTGATCGGCTTCTGGTATCACAAGCCGGAAGCCAACGCCGCCGCGATCAAGGCCTTCGTCGTCAACCGCGTCGGCGATTTCGGCTTCGCGCTCGGCATTTTCGCCCTCTTCATGATGGTGGGCGCGGTCGATCTCGACACCGTGTTCGCGCAGGCGCCGGCACTCATTGGAAAAACCATTCCGCTGTTCGTCTGGCACGTCGATGCGCTCACGCTGATCTGCCTGCTGCTGTTCATGGGCGCCATGGGCAAATCGGCCCAGTTCCTGCTGCACACTTGGCTGCCCGACGCCATGGAGGGCCCGACGCCAGTTTCCGCGCTGATCCACGCCGCCACCATGGTGACCGCGGGCGTGTTCATGGTGGCGCGGCTGTCGCCGCTATTCGAATTGGCGCCGCACGCGCAGGCTTTCGTCACCTTCATCGGTGCCACCACCGCCGTATTCGCCGCAACCATCGGCCTGGTGCAGAACGACATCAAGCGCGTGATCGCTTATTCGACCTGCTCGCAGCTCGGCTACATGTTCGTGGCCATGGGCGTCGGCGCCTATTCGGTCGGCATGTTCCATCTGTTCACCCATGCGTTCTTCAAGGGTTTGCTGTTCCTCGGGGCCGGCTCCGTCATTACCGCCATGCATCACGAACAGGACATGCGCCACATGGGGGGCCTGAAGGACCGCATTCCCTTCACTTACATTACGATGATCGTCGGCACGCTGGCGCTCACCGGCTTTCCGCTCACCGCCGGTTATTTCTCCAAGGACGCCATCATCGAGGCGGCTTTCGTCGGGCAAAACCCGATGGCGCTCTACGCCTTTATCTGCACGGTCGGGGCGGCGCTGCTCACCTCGTTCTATTCGTGGCGGCTTATCTTCAAGACCTTCCATGGCGAGCCGCACGACCGCCAGCACTGGCGCGACGCTCACGAGAGCCCGATGGTGATGCTGATCCCGCTCGGCTTTCTTGCCTTCGGCTCGATATTCGCCGGCCTGCCGTTCAAGGAAATCTTCGCCGGCCACGGCGTTGAGGGCTTCTTCGGCTCCTCGCTCACCTTCGCCAAGGGCAACACGGTGCTCGAGGACATGCATCATGTGCCGCTGGAGTTCAGCGTGTTGCCGACCGTGATGATGGCGCTCGGCTTCCTGGTTGCCTGGCACTTCTACATCCGCCGGCCCGACATCCCGGTCGAGCTCGCGCGCCAGCACGAGGTGCTCTACAAGTTCCTGCTCAACAAATGGTACTTCGACGAGATCTACGAGGCGCTGCTGGTCAACCCTGTCAAGCGGCTCGGCTATCTGTTGTGGAAGGGCGGCGACGGCTGGCTGATCGACGGCTTCGGGCCGGACGGCGTTTCCGCCCGTGTGCTTGACGTCACCCGTAACGTCATCCGTCTGCAGAGCGGCTATCTCTACCACTACGCGTTCGCCATGCTGATCGGCGCGGCGCTTTTCATCACCTGGTTCACGTTCGCGCTTCGTTAGGGCAGGCGGAAAATACTATGAATTGGCCGATCCTCTCCGTTGTCACTTTCCTGCCGCTACTGGGCGCGCTGTTCATCATGTTGGTGCGCGGCGACGGCCGGCTGGCGCGCGGCACCGCGCGCTGGGTGGCCTTATGGACCACGCTCGTCACCTTTGCGATCTCGCTGGTGATGGTGTGGCGCTTCGATCCCGCCTCGCCGGAATTCCAGTTCGTGGAGAAACATCCCTGGCTAGGCTTTGCCTCCTACCACATGGGGGTGGACGGCATTTCGCTGCCCTTCGTGATCCTTACCACCGCGCTGATGCCGATCTGCATTCTGGCGAGCTGGACGGTCATCCAGAAACGCGTGAAGGAATACATGATCGCGTTTCTGGTGCTGGAAACGCTGATGGTCGGCACCTTCTCGGCGCTCGATCTGGTGCTGTTCTACCTGTTCTTCGAAGGCGGCCTGATCCCGATGTTCCTGATCATCGGGGTGTGGGGCGGCCCGCGCCGGGTCTATGCCAGCTTCAAGTTCTTCCTCTACACGCTGCTCGGCTCGGTGCTGATGCTGCTCGCCATCATGGCGATGTATTGGGAGGCCGGCACCACCGACATCCCGACGCTGCTGCGCCATGGCTTCCCTCTGGCCTTGCAGAAATGGGCCTGGCTCGCGTTCTTTGCTTCCTTTGCGGTCAAGCTGCCGATGTGGCCGGTGCACACCTGGCTGCCGGACGCGCATGTCGAGGCGCCGACCGCGGGCTCGGTGATCCTGGCGGCCATCCTGTTGAAGATGGGCGGCTACGGTTTCTTACGCTTTTCGCTGCCGATGTTTCCGTCGGCCAGCCACGACTTCGCGCCGCTGATTTTCGCCCTGTCAGTCGTCGCCATCATCTACACGTCCCTGGTGGCGCTGATGCAGGAGGACGTGAAGAAGCTGATCGCCTATTCCTCGGTCGCCCATATGGGCTTTGTCACCATGGGCATTTTCGCCGCCACTGCGCAGGGCGTGGCCGGCGGCATCTTCCAGATGATCTCGCACGGCATCGTTTCGGGCGCACTGTTCCTCTGCGTCGGCGTCGTCTACGACCGCATGCACACCCGCGAGATCAAGTTCTATGGCGGGCTGGTCAACCGCATGCCGCTCTATGCCGCGGTGTTCATGGTATTCACGCTCGCCAATGTCGGGCTGCCCGGCACCTCCGGCTTCGTTGGTGAGTTCCTGTCCCTGATTGGCACCTTCAAGATCAACACCTCGGTGGCGTTCCTTGCCACCATCGGCGTCATTCTGTCGGCGGCCTATGCGCTGTGGCTCTACCGCAAGATGATCTTCGGCGACTTGAAGCCGGCGGTCGCGGGCATCAAGGACATCGGCTGGCGCGAGTGCATCATCTTCGCGCCGCTGGTGGCGCTCACCATCCTGCTCGGCGTCGCGCCCAAGCCCGTGCTCGACATCTCGGCGGCCTCCGTTACCCAATTGCTCGACCGCTACGACCACGCGCTGGCCGCCGTGAAAGCCGCCGAGCTGGCACGCGACCATCCCAAGCTGGAACTGGTTTCCGCCAAGGATCGGATGCCGGTGGGGGCGACCCGATGAGTGCCTTCAGCTACCTGCAAGACTACCTGCCGGTGCTGCCGGAAATCGTGCTGGCGCTCGGCGCCATGCTGCTGCTCATGGCCGGCGTGGCGCTGGGTGAGCGCAGCGCCACCCTGGTCAACAGTACCTCGGTCATCCTGTTGATCGGCGTCGCGGTTCTTATCGTCTGGGTCCCGGGCGGGCGTCACGTGCTGTTCAATGGCAGCTTTGTCGTCGACGATTTCGCGCGCTTCCTCAAGCTCTTGGCGTTGACCGGCTCGGCCGGCGCGCTGCTCTTGTCGCTCGATTACCTGCACGCCGAGCGGCAGGAAAAGTTCGAATACGGTGTGCTGTTCCTGCTGTCGACGCTGGGCATGCTGATGTTGATCTCGGCTGCCGACCTGATCGCGCTTTATCTCGGGCTCGAGCTGATGAGCCTGTCGCTCTACGTGATCGCGGCCTACGAGCGTGACAATGCGCGCTCGACCGAGGCCGGCTTGAAATATTTCGTGCTCGGTGCGCTGTCGTCCGGCATGTTGCTGTACGGCGCCTCCTTGATCTACGGCTTCACCGGCACGGTGAATTTCGCCGGCATCGCCAAGGCCACCAATTCGGGCGCCAGCATTGGGCTAATCTTCGGCCTGGTGTTCCTGTTCGTCGGCTTCTGCTTCAAGATTTCCGCGGTGCCGTTCCACATGTGGACGCCCGACGTCTATGAGGGCGCACCGACGCCGGTCACGGCTTTCTTCGCCGCCGCGCCGAAAGTCGCCGGCATCGCCATTTTCGTGCGCGCCACCATGACGGCCTTTCCCGGCATTGCTCACGAATGGCAGCAGATCCTGACCTTCGTCTCCATCGCCTCGATGGTGCTTGGCGCCTTCGCGGCCATCGGCCAGCGCAACATCAAGCGACTGATGGCTTATTCGTCCATCGGCCACATGGGTTACGCGCTGGTCGGGCTTGACGCCGATAGCGCGCAAGGCGTGCAGGGCGTGCTGATCTATATGAGCATCTACGTGACGATGACGCTCGGCACCTTCGCCGTCATCCTCGCCATGCGGCGCGACGGCAAACTGGTCGAGAATATCGGCGATCTCGCCGGCCTTTCGCGCACCCAACCGACCATGGCGTTCTTCCTGGCGATTCTGTTGTTCTCGCTCGCCGGCATTCCGCCGCTCGCCGGTTTCTTCGCCAAGTTCTACGTGTTCCTCGCCGCCATAAACGCTGGACTCTATGTCCTGGCGGTGATCGGCGTACTTACCAGCGTGGTGGGCGCCTATTACTATCTGGCGATCGTCAAGATCATGTACATGGATGAGCCGGTGCGGGGCTTCCAGACCATGCCAGGCCTGCTCGGCTTCGTGCTCGGCGTCACCGGTTTGGTCAACCTCCTGTTCTTTGCTTATCCGGCGCCGTTGCTCGGTGCTGCCAGTGCGGCTGCCAAATCATTGTTCTGATGCGCGCGATCCCGAAAAGCATGTCCTCGACCCCGATCGGGGATGGCCACCGGTTTTCGGTCAAGATCACGCGCCACTGAAATGAACCGCGAAGCCACGGGCCTGGCGGGGGTCCGAACCGTAACTTACGAGACGCTCGGCTCCACCAATGCCGAGGCGCTGGCGCTTGCGCGCGCCCGCGAGCGCGGGCCATTGTGGATCACCGCCAAGAGCCAAAGCGCCGGCCGCGGTCGCCGCGGCAATGCCTGGGTCTCAACCCCGGGCAATCTCTACGCCTCGCTGCTGCTCACCGAGCCGTCGGCGCCGCGGGACGCGCCGCAATTGTCGTTCGTTGCCGCCTTGGCCGTCCACGACGCGCTCAGTCGCGCGGCGCCGCCGCTTGCACCCGCGCTGAAAGTAAAGTGGCCGAACGATCTCTTGCTGGGTGGCGACAAGCTCGCCGGCATTTTGATCGAGGGTGAAAGCCAGCCGGTATTCACGGTGGCCATCGGCATCGGCGTCAATTGCGTCTCGCATCCGGGCAATACGAACCACCCCGCCACCGACCTTGCCGCCGCCGGCGCCGCGCTCACGCCCGAGCAGGTGTTGGCCGCGCTGGTGCCCGCCATGAGCGAGCGTCTGGCGCAATGGCGGAGCGGCCAGGGCTTTGCGTCGATCCGCGCCGACTGGCTCAAACGTGCCGCCGGCATCGGCGAAGAAATCCGCGTGCGCTTGCCGGAACGTGAGCTGGCCGGCCGCTTCCGGGGTCTCGACGAGGCCGGTCGCCTGCTGCTCGAAGGCGCGGACAGCATTGAAACCGTCATCGCCGGCGACGTCTTCGCGCTGGGGCCGCGCTGATGGCGCAGAACCAACTGGAGCTGGTGTTTGCGCCGCTCGGCGGGGTCGGCGAGATCGGCATGAACCTGTCGATCTACGGGCTCGGGCCGGAGCGCCGGCGCCAATGGCTGGTGGTCGATCTCGGCGTCTCCTTTGCGAGCGAAGAGCATCTGCCCGGCGTCGATCTGCTGCTGCCCGACATCCGCTATCTGGTGGAGGAGCGCAAAAATCTTGCCGGCATCGTGCTCACCCATGCCCATGAGGATCATTTTGGCGCGCTGCTCGATTTGTGGCCGCAACTCGAGGTGCCGGTGTACGCCACGCCGTTCTCTGCCGCGCTCATCGCCGCCAAATGCGCGAGCGAACCGGGCGCGCCCAAAATCCCGGTCACCGTCGTGAAGCTCGGCAGCCGCTTCGATGTCGGCCCCTTCGACATCGAGCTGGTCACCATGGCGCATTCGATTCCGGAATCGAACGCGCTTATCATCCGCACGCCCTGCGGCGCCGTGTTGCATACCGGTGACTGGAAGCTCGACCCGACGCCGATCCTGGGCGACGCCACCGACGAAAAGAAGCTGCGCGCGCTGGGCGAGGCGGGTTGCCTGGCGCTGGTCGGAGATTCCACCAACGCCGTGCGCGAGGGTCGCTCGCCCTCAGAGGCTGACGTCGCCAAGGCGATCGCCGAACTGATCAAAACCGCGCCCGGCCGGGTGGCGGTCACCACCTTCGCCTCCAATGCCGCGCGCCTGCGCAGCGTCGCCGAAGGCGCCCGCGCCGCCGGTCGCGAGGTGATCGTGGTCGGCCGCGCCATGCAGCGCATCGTGCAGATTGCGCGCGAGACCGGCTATTTCGACGGCGTGCAGGAGTTTCGCGACATCGACGCCTACGCCGCGCTGCCGTCGAATAAAGTGGTGGCGTTGTGCACCGGCAGTCAGGGCGAGCCGCGCGCCGCACTTGCGCGCATCGCCGAGGACCAGCATCCGGACATCACCTTCTCGCGCGGCGACCGCTTGATCTATTCCGCCCGCATGATCCCCGGCAACGAGAAGGCGATCGGCCGCGTGCTCAACGGGCTGATCGACCAGGGCGTCGAGGTGATCACCGACCGCACCCATCTCGTGCACGTGTCGGGGCATCCGCGCCGCGCCGAGATGGAAGAGCTGATCGGCTGGGTCAAGCCGCAGGTCTTGATCCCCGTGCATGGCGAGGCGCTGCATCTCACCGAGCACGCCACGCTCGCCAAGCGCTGCGGCGTTCCCCAAGTCATCCAATGCCGCAACGGCGACCTGGTGCGCTTGGCACCCGATGCGCGCGTCATCGATGAGGTGCCGGCCGGCCGCGTTTACAAGGACGGCACCTTGCTGGTCGCGGCCGACGCCCGCACCGTCGCCGACCGCCGCCGCCTGAGCTTCGCAGGCGCCGTCTCGGTTGCACTCGCGTTAAGCGACGACGGCCGGCTCGCCGCCGATCCCGAATACGACTTGATCGGCATCCCTGAGCGCGACCGCGACGGCGGCTTCATGCACGAAGCGGTGCACGACGCGATCATCGAGACGTTTGAATCGTTGCCGCGCGGGCGCCGCCGCGATCCCGACAGCGTGGCCGAGGCGGTGCGCCGCGCCGTGCGCGCCGCAATCGCCGGGCGCTGGGGCAAGAAGCCGATGTGCCACGTGCACGTCTTGCCGGTATAGTACTCGGTGCCATGAGGTCGGACATGATCGGTCGTCTCAATCACGTCGCCATCGCCGTGCGCGATATCGCCAATGCGGCGAAAGTCTACCGCGACACCTTGGGCGCGCAGGTTTCGGAAAAAGTTCCGCAGCCCGACCACGGCGTCAACACGGTGTTCATCACGCTGCCCAATACCAAGATCGAGCTGCTGGAGCCGCTCGGGGAAGACTCGCCAATCGCCAAATTCCTCGAGCGCAATCCGGATGGCGGCATTCACCATATCTGCTACGAAGTGCCCGACATCCGCGCCGCCCGCGACACTTTGAAAGCCCAAGGCGCGCGCGTGCTCGGCGACGGCGAGCCCAAGATCGGCGCCCACGGCAAGCCGGTGCTGTTCCTGCACCCGAAGGATTTCTGCGGCACGCTGGTCGAGCTCGAACAGGAATAAGCCTTCGATGGCAGTCACCACCGTCCTCGCAATCTATTTCATCATCTGGTGGGTGGTGCTGTTCGCCGTGCTGCCCTGGGGCGTGCGCAGCCAGGACGAAAGCGGCGAGGTGACGCCGGGCACCGATCCGGGCGCGCCGGCAGTGCACCGGGTTTGGATGAAGTTGGTGTGGACCACCGTGATCGCCAGCGTCGTGTTCGCGATCCTCGCAGGTATCTACGAAGCGGGCCTCATCCCCTACGATTTCCTGATGGCGATCTCCGGCCCGCCGCGGCGCTGAGCGCAAAAAAAGAGCAGGGCGCTTATGCCCTGCTAATCGCACTTTTTCGTCCTCGATCCCCGACTGTATTGGTTATTTCGTTCGGGGCGGCAGCGTTTTCACGCGCCTGAGGACTGCTTCCCTCCCAAGACTTGGACCGCACGTTGGTTGCCGGTCTTGCCGCCGGCGTCTCCCGATCACGCGGATTGGTCACAAGCTAGCCGATCATCCGCAGACTGTCATGTAAATTTCGTCAAAATCAGCGCCCGATTACGATTGGTCCATCGAGGACGATCGGTTTTTCATGTTTTCTGCCAATGATGATCCGCACTGTCCAATTTCCAGGCTGCCCAATTTTTATGCCGCTCACCTGCCAGGTTCCGTCGGTTTGCAGTGCGGCCGTGCGGTTGACCGGCTGCGGGCCCGGCGCCGGTGGATCGAGCGCCAGACGGACTCCGTTAACCGGGAATTCAGAGGAGTCCTCGCGTAATACGCGAATATTGACATTGGCTGGCCCGGCCCGGCCCGGGTCGATGGTTACGTCGGCCATAACCTCTTCGGAATGGATATGGACGAAGGCGGCATCTTCCGGGATGTCCACCGGCGGGAGCACCTTATGCGCGGTCGGCGGCATGGTTCCGAGCGCGCCGACCATCAGCAACACGCCGAGCCCGAGGCCGGTTTCGGCCATACTGTTGCGCGCCAGCGCGCGGCGCGCACCGGCAGCCTTGAGCCGCGGGGTCAGATGGAAACGATTGACTGTGGCAATGCCGAGCATGGCCGCGAACAGGCCGAGCTTGAGCAGCAGCAGCCGGCCGTAGCCGCTGTCGATCAGGTCACTTGGGGCCCCCAACAGGTTCCAACTATTGACGAGGCCGCTGGCGGCCAGCGCGCCGACGCAGACGATACCAAGCGAGGAAAAACGTTCAGCCGCGCGCGCGGCCGTGCCCTGGACCCGCTGCGTCGCCAACAGCAGCATTGCTAATGCAGGCAAGCCACCTAGCCAGGCGCCGGCCGCGATCAGATGCACGATATCCGAGGTGAGATGCAGGTTGCCGACGGTGCCCGGCGTCGCCCCGGCATGTCCAATGAAGGCGAGTCCCGCGAGCAGAACGCCCGCCAAGGCCAATTGCAGGTATCTGGTCGCCGGCCAAACGAGCGACAGCGCCAACAGCAGTGCGACCGCCAGCCGCGCCGTCCACACCGCGCCGAAGCGGGTGCCGGTGAGAACCGGCCACAGCCCGCCATGCAGGCACACCGCAACGACCGGCGCGCCGTAAATATCGGCAGCCAGCAGCGCCAGCCAGGTGACGCCGGACAGCACCGCCGCGGCGAGCGCGATCCAGATCATGAAGTTGCAACGGCGGCGCAGAGTGGCGAGGCCGGTCGCCTTGCGCGCGCTACCGAACGCCGGTTCCGCCACCAGTACCATGAAACAGACCGTGCCGGCCGCAAGCGCCGTGGCGGCGATATGGAATGCGCGTGCCAGTACGATTGGTTCGGTCACGCGGTCCTCGGCAGTTTTAGCGGCGTGCCGTGCGGATAAATCCGCTACGGGCCGACGCGGAACGTGAACGTGCCCTGGCTGCGGTGAGTGTCGACTGACAACACGCGCCAGATCACTTTATAAGTCCCCGGGGCTAGAGCTTTTAGCGCCACGCGCATCTGCGTGTGCGGCGCCGCATCGACACTCGACTTGCCGGCATGCATGGGCGCGCCCTTGGCGTCGCGCACCTCGATGGTGCTGAAATTAGGTTCGAGCTTTTCGGTGAATGACAGCACCACCTCTTTCGGCGAGGGGCTGACTGTGCTGCCGGCCGCCGGGCTCGATCGCGCGAGGCCGGAATGCGCCCGCGCGCTGCCGGGCAGCGCCAGAACTAGCGCGATGAAGGCGAGGACTACCAAGCGAAGCATGACGAAACTATAAACGGCAGAAACCTTGATTTATTCCCAATCGGGCGGCGCAAACCATTGGATTGCCGCCAGCCCTTGTGTTTTCCCCGCCGATCCGCTTTCACTCGATGGTTATTCTGCGAATCCTCCGGTTGCCATGCGCCTTTCCCGCTACTTCCTGCCGACCTTACGCGATACCCCGAAAGAGGCGGAGATCGTCTCGCACCGGCTGATGCTGCGCGCCGGCATGATGCGCCAGGAGGCCGCCGGCATCTATGCCTTCCTGCCGCTCGGCTTGCGGGTGCTGCAGAAGATCAGCCAGATCGTGCGCGAGGAGCAGGACCGCTCCGGCGCCATCGAACTGTTGATGCCGACCATCCAGTCGGCCGACCTGTGGCGCGAGAGCAACCGCTACGAGGCCTATGGCAAGGAGATGCTGCGTATCCAGGATCGCCACGAGCGCGAGATGCTGTACGGGCCGACCAATGAGGAAATGATCACCGAGATCTTCCGCGCCTACGTCAAATCGTACAAGGACCTGCCGCTCAATCTTTATCACATCCAGTGGAAATTCCGCGACGAGGTGCGCCCGCGCTTTGGCCTGATGCGCGGCCGCGAATTCCTGATGAAGGACGCCTATTCCTTCGATCTCGATCAGGCCGGCGCTACGCATTCCTACAACAAAATGTTCGTGGCCTATCTGCGCACCTTCATGCGGCTGGGGCTGAAGTCGATTCCGATGCGCGCGGAGTCGGGGCCGATCGGCGGCAATCTTTCGCACGAATTCATCATCCTCGCGCACACCGGTGAGTCGGAAGTGTTTTGCCACAAGGACTATCTCGACTTCGCCGTGCCCGGCGAGGACGTCGATTTCGATAACGTGGCGGGTCTGCAGGCCATCGTCGACAAATGGACCTCCCGCTATGCCGCCACGTCCGACATGCACGACGCCGAAGCCTTCGCGCGGATCACGCCCGACAATCAAGTCTCCGCGCGCGGCATCGAGGTTGGCCATATCTTCTATTTCGGCACCAAATATTCCGAGCCGATGAAGGCGCTGGTCGCCACCGGCGAAGGCGCTGAGGTTCCGGTGCACATGGGTTCCTACGGCATCGGGCCAAGCCGGCTGGTGGCGGCGATCATCGAGGCCTCGCATGACGACGCCGGTATCATCTGGCCGGAGCCGGTAGCGCCGTTCAAGGTGGCGATCCTCAATCTCAAGCAGGGCGCGGCCGAGACCGACGCGGCCTGCGAGCAGCTTTATCGCGACCTCACCGGCAAGGGCGTCGAGGTGCTTTATCACGATCTCGACGAGCGCCCGGGCGCCAAATTTGCCACCGCCGACCTGATCGGCATCCCCTGGCAGGTGCTGATCGGCCCGCGCGGGCTCTCTGAGGGCAAGGTGGAGGTCAAGAAGCGCGCCGATGGTTCGCGCGAGATGATGAGCCCGGCGGCCGCGCTCGATCGGCTGTCACGGTGACGCCCGCCCGCTGCGCACCGTTGACGAGGGGAGATCAAACGCCGAGCCCAAGAATCCTGTGCGCGGTCAAGCACTTTGCCTGGGATCGCGGGCTTGAATCCGCCAGAATCGTGTGAAAATCCGAACCGTGGGGACATTCCATCAATGACCGAGGCCAACGGCACGCGGCCCTTTTCCCCGTTCGAATGGATGCTGTCGCTGCGCTACCTGCGGGCGCGGCGCAAGGAAGGATTCATCTCGGTCATCGCCGGCTTCTCCTTCCTCGGCATCGTGCTGGGCGTCGCCACCCTGATCATCGTGATGGCGGTGATGAACGGCTTCCGCCACGAGCTCCTGGAGAAGATTCTCGGCCTCAACGGCCACCTGCTGATCCAGCCGCTGGAAAAGCCGCTGACCGACTGGCAGGAGGTCTCCGCCCGCATCGCCAAGGCGCCGGGCATTAAGCTGGCCGCGCCCATCGTCGAGGGCCAGGCGCTGGCGTCCTCGCCGTTCAACTCGGGCGGCGTGCTGGTGCGCGGGATCAGGCTCGAAGATTTGGAGAAGCTTCCCTCCATCGCCAAGAACATCAAGCAGGGCACACTCAAGGGCTTCGACGAGGGCAAAGGCCTGGCGATCGGGCGCCGGCTCGCCGATGAATTGTCGCTGCGCGCCGGCGACAACATCACGCTGGTCGCCCCGCGCGGGGCGGTGACGCCGATGGGCACCATGCCGCGCATCAAGATCTACAAGATCGCGGCGGTGTTCGAGATCGGCATGTCGGAATACGATTCCGCTTTCGTGTTCATGCCGCTGAAGGAGGCGCAGGCCTATTTCAACCGCGCCGGCGACGTCACCGCCATCGAGGTCTACACGCAAGATCCCGATCACGTCGATCAATACCGCAAGGCGGTGCAGGACGCAGCAGCTCGGCCGATCTTCATGATCGACTGGCGCCAGCGCAATGCCACCTTCTTTACCGCGCTGCAGGTCGAGCGCAACGTCATGTTCCTGATCTTGACGCTGATCGTGCTGGTGGCGGCGCTCAACATCGTCTCCGGCCTGATCATGCTGGTGAAGGACAAGGGCCAGGACATCGCCATCCTGCGCACCATGGGGGCGACGCAAGGCGCCATCATGCGCGTGTTCCTGATCACCGGCGCGGCCATCGGCGTGGTCGGCACGCTGGTCGGCTTCCTGCTCGGCGTGGTGGTCTCGCTCAACATCGAAAGCCTGCGCCAGTTCATGTCCTGGCTCACCAGCACCGATTTGTTCTCGCCCGAGCTGTATTTCCTCTCGCATCTGCCTGCCGCCATGGACACCAGCGAAACCGTGGCCGTGGTGGTGATGGCGCTGACGCTGTCGCTGCTCGCCACGCTCTATCCGTCCTGGCGGGCGGCGCGCCTCGATCCGGTGGAGGCGCTGCGTTATGAATGAAACCGTCGTCGAGATGGGCGCGGCAGTGGCGCAGCAGCAAGAGGAAATCCCGATTCTGTTCCTGCACGAGGTAGAGCGCCAATACCGGCAGGGCGACGAGACGCTGCATGTACTCAACGGCATCGAGCTGGCGGTGTGGGCCGGGCAATCGGTGGCGCTGGTGGCGCCCTCCGGCGCCGGCAAATCGACGCTGCTGCACATCGCCGGCCTCTTGGAGCATCCCGATCACGGCGACGTCTATATCGACGGCCGCTCGACCGCCATCCTGGCCGACGCCGAGCGCACCCGCATCCGCCGCAACGAGGTCGGGTTCATCTACCAGTCGCATCATCTGCTGCCCGAATTCTCCGCGCTGGAGAACGTGATGCTGCCGCAGATGATCTGCGGCTTGTCGCGGCGCGAGGCGCGCACGCGGGCGAGCGAACTGCTGGGCTATCTCGGCCTCGCCGAGCGGCTCACCCATCGGCCGGCGGAACTGTCCGGCGGCGAGCAGCAGCGCGTCGCCATTGGCCGCGCGGTCGCCAATGCGCCGAGGATTTTGCTGGCCGATGAGCCGACCGGCAATCTCGACGTGCACACCGCCGACCACGTGTTCGCGGCCCTCAATCAGCTGATCCGCGTCACCGGGCTCGCCACCATCATCGCCACCCACAACATGGAGCTGGCCGCCCGCATGGATCGGCGGGTGACGCTGAAAGAGGGACGGGTGGTGGAATTGGATTAAAGGGATTTCTTGTTTCCAGGCGCCAAAAACACTTTAGCTTCAGCTACTAAATATCTGTTTTAAAAACTAATTATTTTGTGCGCAAACAAGAACGGTTGGCTGACTAAGAGAGAGCCAAGAGAAAAGGTGATGGCACTTTCGAATTTCGACCGATACCAGCGCATCGCATGGGCTTACGATCTGCTGGACCTGCCGTTTGAGTATTCGCGCTATCGCAAAATCAGACCGCAACTGTTTCGCGGGCTTTCCGGCCGCATCTTGGATGCTGGCGTCGGAACGGGGCGGAATTTCCCCTTTTATCCGCCGGGTTCTGAGGTCGTTGGCATTGATCTAAGTCCAGCCATGCTCGCGCGCGCGGAGCGCAGGCGGTCCACGGCGGCGGCGAAGGTTGAGCTGCGGCAAATGGACGTAACGCGGCTGGACTTTCCTGACCGTTCCTTTGACGCAGCGGCCGCCACCTTCCTGTTTTGCACGCTTCCCGACGAATTGCAGGTTGCCGGCATGCGCGAGCTGGGCCGTGTGGTGAAGCCAGGAGGCATTATCCGCTGTCTCGAATTCACCCGTCCGAGCAGCCGCCTTCGCCGGGCGATGTTGCGGCTTTGGGAGCCATGGGTTTATTGGGCCTATGGCGCTACGTTCGACCGTCAGACCGAAAGGCGAGTCCCCGAGGCAGGCCTGCGACTTTTTGAGTCGCGCTTCGTTCATGACGATCTCATCAAGCTGCTCGGCGCGCGGGCCTAGTGGACGTCACAGTTCAAACGGCCCCCAATCGCCACCCACGACATGGCGCCGGCCGCCCGCATGGACCGGCGGGTCACTTTGCGCGAGGGGCGGGTGGTGGAATTGGATTAGGGTGAGCGACTGCCTAAAGCGATTGAGCGATGGTCTTTCATTCGGCTCGCGATCGGCATTAGGTCCGCGGGTTGATTTCTTCCGGTTTCGGTGCCGGCAGTTGCGGCGTCACTTTTATAACTGAATCTTTTTCGCCTTTTTTCAAAGGCACCAGCGTGATCGTAACCGGGTTGGGAAAGTGCTCTAAGGCTGCTCCTGTCGCGGTATCGGCAGCCATTCCGATGACTCCGCCCAAAAGGATATTGCCCGCAAATCCTGCCGCGCCCGCCCCGGCGACCTGTGTCCGGACAGGTATTTCCGTTGTGTGGTAGCCGGGCTTGGTGAAGATCACTGTAAACTCGTCCTTGCGACCAGTTTGTAAGGTGCAAGGCGTAATGCATACAAAGCCCATCGAGGTTCGCGCTTGAGCCTCTGGTGGGTTTGAGTTGATCTGGACTTGATCGGTTGTACCGCGTGTAACTGTGGCGCAGCCGGCCGCCATCAAAGCAAGCGCAATACCGACGACCTTACGCATTCTCAACCTCCGATACATTTCGCATAATCCGACAACCTTAACGCGAGGGCAACTCCCAGTGTTCAGGCATCGTTAACCGCCGCGTCGATTGGCGAAAAGTACTTGCGCATTTATCCCCTAACGCCAAGTAACGGTGGAAAAGGGAAAATGCGGTCTCTGAGGAGATCGCTAGATGTGCAAGACAGAGTGGTGGAGAGCTAGGGAATCCGATCCCGGCGCTTTAGCGTCTCATCTCATCGGATGGGCGGACCTCAAATTTGATACGAGGCCGGTTCTGAAGCGTTCAAACCTTGGCACTCCATATTTGTGCCAGGAGCCTTATGGGATGCCTCGCGTTCCGGATCAGCTGCTTAATTGTGCTTTTTATCTCTACCCGACCGTCGAGGATGCCAAGGCCGGTAAGAACTTCGGCGGGACAGGATTTTTCGTGTTTTTTCCTGCTGTTGACGGAATTAAAGAGGGTCCAACTCACGGATGGAGCTACGCCATCACTAATTGGCATGTCGCTGTACGCGATGGTTTCTCTGTAATGCGCGTCAACACGGTTGATGGCCAAACTGAAATTTTCGATTTTGGTCCCGAAGACTGGGAGTTTGACAAACGATACGACATCGCCGTTATGCGATTTAGCCTAAAGCGCGATCTCCATAAATTCTCATTCGTTCCAACAAGAGGTTTTTGCTCGGAGTTCGTTGCCGCCAATCAAAATATTGGCCCGGGCGATGATGTTTTCATGATTGGACGATTTATCGACCACGATGGAGGGCAAACAAACCAACCTGCTCTTCGTTTTGGTCACATCAGTATCAATCCGACTCCGATGCCTCAGGGGCCAATGTCTTCGTTAGAGCCGTGCTACTGCATCGATCTTCATTCTCGAACTGGATATTCCGGCTCTCCTGTCTTTGTTTATCGAACCGTTGCAAGCGATCTTCTTGACGTCATGAGCGCACCTATAGGCCGCGACATTTTGGTGAGCGGTACGCGATATTTTGGACTGCTGGGAATACATTTTGCCCAATTTCCTGAAATGTGGGAGCTAGAAAAACCCCTGCCTAAGTCAGATGAGTCGCTAGTCGCTGGAAAATCATTCGACTATGTAAAGGGCATGAGCGGCATGACCTGCGTGCTGCCAGCATGGACAATTGCGGAGGTATTAAACATGCCGAAACTCAAGGCGGCGCGTGGCGGAAAAGAAATCAAGTTTACGATTGCCCATCATCAAAATTTGCGACCATCTTCCTCGGAGCCCGTCGAAGAATCCGCCCCTCACGCCAGTGATGAGAACCCCAGCGCCCGAGAGGATTTCACACGTCTTGTAGGCGCGGCAGCGCGAAAGCAGAAACCAGACGATTAAACATTCCGGTGTGCGAGTGTCGGTAGTTGCGCCGATAGCTAAATTCGGCAGCATATTTCCAGAGATGTTTTCCTGAAATGTGAACGTGCGTTCCTTTGATCGCGCGCTTGAAATGTGACCAATGACCTTCAATCGTATTCGTGTGGTGGATACCGCGCGTGTATTCGCCTTGCGCATGGTTGATCGCGGTGTGCTGGTAGGTGAGCCGCAGATCGCCGTAGGCAAGATGGCCGTCGGTATCGACAACCGTTCCGGGCGTCACGTTTTCGAGAACGATCGGCTCTAACGTGAACTTGGTGTCGTCCGGCACTGGCCCGACGCGCACTTTGCCGTCACGTTCCGCCATTCCGAATACGATGGTTTTGGGCGAGCGCTTTTTACCGTGACCTTTGCCGCGCTTGCGGGCGACGCCGCCGACCCAAGTTTCGTCCGCCTCGACGTGTTTGCCGGGTCCGCCGAGAGGACCGGCGTAATCGGCGCTCGCCATCAATTTGCGGAGTTCATGCGCCATCCGCCACGCACACTTGTAGGTCACGCCCAACGTCCGCTCTAGTTCCTTGGCGGCCACGCCGGAGCGGGTAGAGGTCATCAGGTACATGGCGAGGAACCACTTGGTGAGCGGCGTCCGGCTCTTGTGAAAGATGGTCCCGGCGCACGGGTAGATGTGGTGGCCGCACTCTTGGCAGGCGAACGCCTTCCGCTTCCGCATCAGGTGGAATTTTGCCCCTTCGACGCCGCAGGCCGGACAGGTGATTTCAGTCCCGCCGTATTGGACCTCCATAAGGCGCTCTAAGCACCTCTCATCATTAGGATATTCGGCATGGAACTCTTTCAGGGTATATTTCATGGTCTATCCCCCTACCTGCGATTGAGGGATAGAATAGCCTAGGCAATACTTGCTGTCAAGGGATAAACAGGAGTACTTGACTAAAGAACATAGCAAGAACTATGTTCTCTCTCCGTTCCGGGGAGAGATTCCATGGTCAAAGCCGTCCTGCAAGAAGCCGCCGCGCTCGCGTCCCTGTCGCTGTTCATCGGCATGATTGCCATCTGGTCGCAGGTTCTCGGCAACCTGTGACCGTGCGTTTGTAAGCGTTCTGCGTTCGCGTTGCCCCCTGTGTCGCGTATCCGCGTTCGTCATGGCCGGCCGCAAAAGGCGCGAAGCGCTGTCTTCGCGCAAATCGGCGTGAAGTGCCTCGTTTGCGCTGAAAGGCTCGGTTCATGACGCCCGCGGAATGACCCCTGAAAAGCGGGCATAGCTGGCGCCGCGCGGGCGTTGGCGGTGGACTTAAGGCACGGCCGTCCCCAATCTGAGCGGGACCAGGAATCACCCGAGCTTCGAAAGCGAGACATGGCCGATCTCGATTTCGTGCACCTGCACGTGCACTCGAACTATTCGCTGCTGGAAGGCGCGCTCACCATTGCGCGGCTAGCCGAGCTGGCCAAGGCCGATCACCAACCGGCGCTCGCGCTCACCGACACCGACAACATGTTCGGGGCGCTGGAATTCTCCGAGAAACTCAGCGGTGCCGGCATCCAGCCCATTATCGGCTGCGCGCTCAATCTCGACTTCGGCGACACCGACCACGGCGCCCGCAACGGCAACGCGCAGCCGGAGCGCGCGCGCATCGTGCTGCTGGCTGCGCGCGAGGGCGGCTATCGCAGCCTGATGCGGCTGTCCTCACGCGCTTTCCTCGACACGCCGGCGAACGAGCCGCCGCGGCTGCAGCTCGCCTGGCTGGAAGGTGAGACCGACGGCATCATCGCGCTCACCGGCGGCCCCGGCGGCCCGCTCGATATGGCAATCGCCGCCGGCCAGCGCCCGCTTGCCGCCGCGCGGCTCGACGCGCTGGCGGGCCTGTTCGGCGACCGCCTCTATATCGAATTGCAGCGCCACGGCATGGCGAGTGAACGCGGCAGCGAAGGCGTGCTGATCGAGCTTGCCTATGACAAGGGCATTCCGCTGGTCGCGACCAACGAGCCGTTCTTCGCCACCGCGCAGGATTACGAAGCCCACGACGCGCTGATCTGCATTGCCGAAGGCCGCCTGCTGGCCGAGAGCGACCGCCGTCAGCTCACCCCCGAGCATCGCTTCAAGTCGCGCGCCGAGATGGTCGCACTGTTTTCCGACCTGCCGGAGGCGCTGGCCTCGACCGTCGAGATTGCCGAGCGCTGTGCATATCGGCCGCACACCCACCTGCCGATCCTGCCGCGCTTTTCGGTGGGCGAGGGCGGCGGCGTGGTCGACGAGGCGGCCGAATTGCGCAAGCGGGCAGAGCAAGGCCTCGCGCGCCGGCTGGCGGGCGCCGGCTTAGCGCCCGGCCACAGCGAGCAGGAATATCGCGAGCGGCTTGATTTCGAGCTCGGCGTGATCGCCGGCATGAAATATCCCGGCTACTTCCTGATCGTCGCCGACTTCATCCAGTGGGCGAAGGCGCAAGGCATTCCGGTTGGCCCCGGACGTGGCTCCGGCGCCGGCTCGCTCGTCGCCTATTCGCTCACCATTACCGATCTCGATCCGATCCGCTTCGGCCTGCTGTTCGAGCGCTTCCTCAATCCTGAGCGCGTGTCGATGCCCGACTTTGATATCGACTTTTGCCAGGAGCGGCGCGACGAGGTGATCCGCTACGTGCAGGAGCGCTATGGCCGCGATCAGGTGGCGCAGATCATCACCTTCGGCACCTTGCAGGCGCGCGGCGTGCTGCGCGACGTCGGCCGCGTGTTGCAGATGCCCTACGGCCAGGTCGACAAGCTCTGCAAGCTGGTGCCGCAGAACCCGGCGCACCCGGTCACGCTCGCCCGCGCCATCGAGGACGAGCCGAAATTGCAGGCCGAGCGCGACGGCGATCCGGTGGTCAAGCGCGCCTTCAACATCGCGCGCAGGCTGGAAGGCTTGACCCGCCACGCCTCGACGCATGCCGCCGGTATCGTCATCGGCGACCGCGCGCTGACCGAGCTGGTGCCGCTCTACCGCGATCCCAAGTCCGACATGCCGGTCACCCAGTTCAACATGAAATGGGTGGAGCAGGCCGGTCTGGTGAAATTCGATTTCCTCGGTCTGAAGACGCTGACCGTGCTCGACCGTGCGGTGAAACTCGTCGCCCGCCGCGGCATTGACATCGATCTGCTCAAAATCCCGCTCGACGATCCCAACACGTTCGAAATGCTGGCGCGCGGCGATACAGTCGGCGTGTTCCAGGTGGAAAGTCAGGGCATGCGCCGCGCGTTACTCGACATGCGCCCCGACCGCTTCGAAGACTTGATCGCGCTGGTTGCGCTCTACCGGCCCGGACCGATGGCGAATATTCCAACTTATTGCGCGCGCAAGCTGGGCGACGAGCGCATTGAATATCTGCATCCAAAATTGGGGCCCATTCTCGCGGCGACCTATGGAGTCATCACCTATCAGGAGCAGGTGCAGCAGATCGCGCGCGATCTTGCCGGCTACAGCTTGGCCGAGGCCGACATATTGCGCCGCGCTATGGGCAAGAAAATCAAAAAGGAAATGGACGCCCAGCGCGGCCGCTTCCTTGCCGGCGCGACCGAGCGCGGCGTCGACAAATACATTGCCGAAACGATTTTCGACGCTTGCGCCAAATTTGCCGAATACGGCTTCAACAAGTCGCATTCCGCTCCCTATGCGCTGCTCACCTACCAGACCGCCTATATGAAGGCGAATTACCCCGTCGAGTTTTTGGCCGCCTCGATGACGCTCGACATGAACAATACCGACAAGTTGGCCGAATTCCGCACCGAGGCCGAGCGGCTCGGCATCGAGGTGGCGCCGCCATCGATCAATCGCTCGGACGTGGAATTCGAAGTCGACGGCAATACCATCATCTATGCGCTGGCCGCGCTCAAAGGCGTCGGCACACAAGCCGTCGAGCAAATCATCGCTGCGCGCGGTGAACGCAATTTCAGCGATCTCGCCGAGTTCGCCGACCGCATCAATCCGCGCGCCGTCAACAAGCGCGTGCTGGAGAGCCTGGCCGCCGCCGGCGCCTTTGACGAATTCGAGAACAATCGCGCCCGCGTCTTCCCCGCCATGGATATGGTGCTGGCGCGTGCTCAGCGCGCGCACGACACCGCCGCGGTCGGGCAGAGCGAATTGTTCGGCGGCGGCAGCCAACGCGAGCCGATCGCGCTGCCGCAGGTCGAGCCCTGGCTGCCGGCCGAGCGCTTGAAGCGCGAATACGACGCCGTCGGCTTCTTCCTTTCCGGCCATCCGCTCGACGACTACGCCGCGGTGCTCAAGAAACTGCGCGTGCAGTCCTGGGCGGAATTTGCGCGCGCGGTCAAGGCGGGCGCCACGGCCGGTCGCGTCGCCGGCACCGTGGTGGCGCGCACCGAGCGGCGCACCCGCACGGGCAGCAAGATGGGCATCATCGGCCTATCCGACCCGACCGGCGCCTACGAAGCGGTGATCTTCTCGGAAGGCCTCGCCGAATATCGCGACCTGTTGGAGCCGGGCAGCGCGGTGCTGCTGTTTCTGTCGGCGGAAGTGCAGGGCGACGACGTGCGCGCGCGCATCCAGTCGGTCGAGCCGCTCGATGCCGCCGCCGCCAACCTGCACCAGGGTCTGCGTGTGTTCCTGCGCGACGACAAGCCGATCGAGGCGGTGGCCAAGCGGCTGGAGCAGGTGCCTCGTGCGGCGCAAGCCAACGGCGATGGCGAAGTGAGCCTGGTGTTGCTGCTCGACCGAGCCACCGAGGTGGAGGTCAAGCTGCCCGGCCGCTTCAAAATCTCCCCGCAGATCGCCGGCGCCATCAAAGCGGTGCCAGGGGTGGTGCAGGTGGAGGCGTTGTAATTCTCGATTTGTCGTCCCCCGCGAAGGCGGGGGACCCAATAATCACGGCGATACAGGGGGTCCTGGATTACCCGCTTTCGCTGGCAATGACAGCCCGGGCGCGCCTTGCATGCCCCCAACCGCGCCTATATAAGCCGCACACATCACACACGCGGACGAAGGCTTTCGGCCCCGACAATGGGCCAAAAAGGCCGTCCGGTGGCCCCAGCCGGGGCTCACAACCGTCCGCGGCGGATCAACCGGAGAAGATTATGGCGTTGCCCGACTACTCGATGCGGCAGCTCTTGGAAGCTGGCGTTCATTTTGGCCATCAGGCCCACCGCTGGAATCCGAAGATGGGTCCTTTCATCTTCGGCACCCGCAACAATATCCACATCATCGATCTCACCCAGACGGTGCCGATGCTGCACCAGGCCCTGCAGGCGGTGAGCGACACCGTCGCCAAGGGCGGCCGCATCCTGTTCGTCGGCACCAAGCGTCAGGCGCAGGATGCCATCGCCGAAGCCGCCAAGCGCTCGGCGCAGTACTACGTCAATTCGCGCTGGCTCGGCGGCACGCTCACCAATTGGAAGACCATCTCCGGCTCGATCTCGCGCCTGCGCAAGCTCGATGAGATGCTCAGTTCCGGCGAGTCCGGCGGCTACACCAAGAAAGAGCGCCTCACCATGCAGCGCGAGCGCGACAAGCTCGACCGCTCGCTCGGCGGCATCAAGGATATGGGCGGCGTGCCCGATATGCTGTTCGTGATCGACACCAACAAGGAAGACATCGCGATCAAGGAAGCCCGGCGTCTGAACATTCCGGTCGCCGCCGTGGTCGACACCAATTGCGATCCCGTCGGCATCACCTATGCGGTGCCCGGCAACGACGACGCAGCCCGCGCGGTCACGCTCTACTGCGATCTGATCGCCAAGGCGGCGATCGACGGTATTTCGCGTGCGCAAGGCGAAGCCGGCGTCGATGTCGGCGCCGCCGAGAAGCCGGTCGTCACCGAGGAAATTCCGACCGCGCCTGCGGCGAGCGATCTCGGTTTCGAGCAATTGCCGGGGCCGCGCGGCGTCGCCGACGATCTCAAGAAACTGCCCGGCGTGTCGCCGGCCATCGAGAAGCAGCTCAACGATCTCGGCATCTTCCACTACTCGCAGATCGCCGAGCTCAACGAGAAAGCGGCGCACAATGTCGGGGTGGAAGTGGGCCTGCCCGGTCGCGTCGAAAGCTGGATCGCGAAGGCGAAGGAACTGACGGCGGAAGCCGAATAGGTAAAGCCGTCGGCCCGGCATTGACGCGGGAGATGAAGGAACAGGCGATGGCGAATATTTCGGCGCAAATGGTCAAGGAGCTGCGCGACTCAACGGGCGCCGGCATGATGGATTGCAAAAGCGCGCTCACCGAGAGCAATGGCGACATGGAGGCCGCGGTCGACTGGCTGCGCAAGAAGGGCCTCTCGAAAGCCGCCAAGAAGGCCGGCCGGATCGCCGCCGAAGGTCTGATCGGCGTGCTCGTGCAGGGCACCAAGGGCGTGGTGGTCGAAGTCAATTCGGAAACCGATTTCGTCGCGCGCAATGACCTGTTCCAGGGCCTGGTGAAGATGGTCGCCGACGTCGCGCTCAGCGTCGGGACCGACGTCGAGAAGATCAAGGCGGCCAAAGTGGGCAGCATCACGGTGGCCGACGCCATCGCCGATACCATCGCCAAGGTCGGCGAGAACATGACGCTGCGCCGCGCCGACGCGCTCTCGGTCAAGCAGGGCGCGATCGGCGCTTACGTGCACAATTCGGTGAGCGACGGGCTTGGCAAGATTGGCGTCATCGTCGCGATCGAGTCGAGCGGCAAGGCCGACGAACTCGCGGCCATCGGGCGTCAGCTTGCCATGCACGTGGCCTCGGCCAATCCGCAGGCGGTCGAGCCATCCGGGCTTGATCCGGCGGTTGTGGAGCGCGAGAAGAACGTGCTGGCCGACAAGTTCAAGCAGCAGGGCAAACCCGCTAACGTGATCGACAAGATCGTCGAGTCGGGCCTCAAGACGTTTTACAAGGAAGCCTGCTTGCTGGAGCAGCCGTTTATTTTCGACGACAAGAAGAGCGTGGCGCAGGCGCTCAAGGAATCCGAAGGCAAAGTCGGCGGCGCCATCAAGGTCGCGGGTTTCGTGCGTTACGCCCTCGGCGAGGGCATCGCGAAGCAGGAATCAGACTTCGCCGCCGAGGTGGCGGCCGCCGCCGGTCAAAGTTGACCGCAAGCGTGCCGCTTCTGTTTGCGGCGATCCGTGGGGGATAGATGACTGACCCGCTCTATCGACGCGTCATCGTCAAGCTCTCCGGCGAAGCGCTCAACGGCGCGCAAGGTTCTGTCGTCGATCAGAAAATGGTCGAGCGGCTGGCCGCCGACCTGGTAGCGGCGGCGGCTCTCGGCGTCGAGCTCGGCGTCGTGGTCGGCGGCGGCAACATATTCCGCGGCGTCGAAGTTTCCGGGCGCGGCGTGCCGCGGCCCGTGGGCGACACCATGGGCATGCTGGCGACGGTGATGAACTGCCTGGTGCTGGAAGCCGCAGTCGAACGGGCCGGCCGCGAGGCGCGCACGCTGTCGGCGCTCGCCATGCCGTCGGTCTGCGAGACCTATAACCGCAAGCGCGCGATGAAAAACCTCGGCAAGGGGCGCGTGGTGCTGCTGGCGGCGGGCACCGGCAATCCATTCTTTACCACCGACACCACGGCGGTGCTGCGCGCCGCCGAACTCGATGCCCAAGCGGTGCTCAAGGCCACCAATGTAGACGGCGTTTACAGCGCCGACCCAAAGAAGGATCCGAAGGCCAAGCGCTACGACAAGCTTAGCCACCAGGAGGCGATCGAAAATGACCTGCGGGTCATGGATTCCACCGCCTTCGCGCTTGCCCGGGAAAATCGTATGCCTATCATCGTGTTCTCGATCGCCGAAAAAGGCGCGATCGAGGCGGTTCTGCGTGGAAAAGGTCGGGCAACGGTGGTCGGCTAGTCGCGCGCAACGCACCCAAGCCTCGTGTTCGGGGGATGGCCATGGCAATTGCAACGCACGATATCAACGAGATCAAGCGCCGCATGCAGGGTGCCAGCGCCGTCCTGAAGACCGAATTGTCCGGCTTGCGCACCGGACGTGCCTCGGCGCACATCCTTGATCCCGTGTATGTGGACGCCTACGGCGCGCAGATGCCGCTTAATCAGGTGGCTACCGTCAGCGTGCCGGAGGCGCGCCTTATCACCGTCAATGTATGGGACAGGTCGCTGGTGCACGCGGTGGAAAAAGCCATCGTCAATTCCAATCTGGGTTTGTCGCCGGCGACCGAAGGGCAGATGCTGCGGTTGCGTATTCCAGAGCTCAACGAGGAGCGGCGCAAGGAATTGGTCAAAATCGCGCATAAATACGCCGAGACCGCCCGCGTGGCGGTGCGGCACGTGCGCCGCGACGCCCTCGACGTCGTGAAAAAGCTCGAAAAGGATCACAAGATCAGCAAGGACGATCACGACCGCTTTTCCGCCGAGATCCAGAAGGCGACCGACGCCGGTATCGCGGAGATCGACCAAACGCTGGGGGCGAAGGAAAAGGAGATCCTCACCGTCTGAGGACAATCGATGCCCGAGCCCGACATTTCGCAAAGCGCCAAAGCGCCATTCAAGGCGCCGCGCCATGTTGCCATCATCATGGACGGCAATGGCCGCTGGGCGGCGGCGCGCGGGCTGCCGCGCGCGGAGGGCCACCGGCGCGGCGTCGAGGCGTTGCGCCGCACGATTCGGGCCGCCGGCGAGATCGGCATCGAGTTCGTCACCATTTTTTCGTTCAGCGCCGAGAACTGGTCGCGCCCGGTCTCCGAAGTGCGCGAACTGATGGAGCTGTTGCGCCGTTTCATCCGCAATGATCTCGCCGAATTGCATCAAAACAATGTGCGGGTGCGCATCATCGGCGAGCGGCAGTCGCTTGATCCCGAGATCGAGCGATTGCTGGTCGAAGCCGAAGAGCTCACCAAGAACAATGACGGTCTAACTTTGGTGGTCGCCTTCAATTACGGCGCGCGTCAGGAGATCGCGCGCGCCGCGCAACGCGTCGCCGAGCAGGTGGCTAAAGGCAAGCTCGATCCGGCCGCCATCACGGTCGAGACCATCGGCCGTTGCCTCGACGCGCCGGACGTGCCCGATCCCGATCTGATCATCCGCACCAGCGGCGAACAGCGGCTGTCGAATTTCCTGCTCTGGCAAGCGGCCTACAGCGAATTGGTGTTCGTGCCGATCTATTGGCCGGATTTCGATCGCGCCGCGCTCGAGGCGGCGATCCGCGAGTACCAGCAGCGCGAGCGCCGGTTCGGCGGCTTGGTCGCGAAGACCGGATCCTGAGCCGGTGCTCGATACCAGCCCCGTTTCCGGACCGGGCGACGCCGGCGCCTCCGCGTCCGCTCCGTCAAACAACCTCATGCTGCGCATTGTTTCGGCTGCCATGCTGGCGCCGCTTGCTTTGTTCGTGGCCTGGATCGGCGACTGGCCGTTCGCGGTGTTTTGGGGCGCCGCCGCCATCGCCGTGCTATGGGAATGGACCCGGCTGGTCGCCGGCCCGCGCCATTTTCTGATGCTGTCGTCCTGCGCCAGCGCCATTGTGGTCGCCGCCTTGGTCACTTGGCGCGACCGCCCGACCGCCGGGATTTTATTGGTGGGCCTGGGCGCGCTGGCCGCCACGATATTCGCGCCGCGTGAGCGGCGGTTCTGGATCACCGCCGGCATCGGCTATGCCGGAACGATGCTGCTTGCGCCAATGCTGCTGCGCGCCGACGCGCAATATGGATTTTTCGCGATGGTTTTGTTGTTCGCTGTCGTGTGGACGACCGACGTTTTGGCTTATTTCGCCGGCCGTGCGATCGGCGGCCCGAAACTATCGGTCGCAATCAGCCCCAAGAAGACCTGGGCCGGTGCGATCGCCGGCGCAATTGGCGCCATGGTCGTCGCGGTTATTGTCGCCGGCTTGTTCGGGTCGGCAAACGGGGGAACGATCGCGGTTATCGCGTTGTTGTTGTCGGTGCTCGCGCAGCTCGGCGATCTGTTGGAATCCTGGGTCAAGCGCCGGTTCGGCGCCAAGGACGCAAGCGGGCTTATCCCCGGTCATGGCGGTGTGATGGACAGGCTCGACGGTTTTTGGGCGGCGGCGCTCGCCGGCTGCTTGGTGGGGTTGCTGCGCGGCGGCTTCGATAACGCGGCGCGCGGCCTGCTGGTATGGTAAGCCGATGACCACAGCCGGCCTTGCCCGATCGAAACCGGATGAAGCCGCCGCGCTGCGGCGCATCACGATTCTTGGTGCCACCGGCTCGATCGGCGCCAGCACCATCGATCTGATCAAGCGCGAGCCCGCGCGCTACCGCGTGGTAGCGATCAGCGCACGACGCAACGCGGCGGCGCTGGCGAAGGCAGCGCGTGAGGTTGGGGCGCAGCTCGCCGTGGTCGCCGATCCGTCCGTCTACAACGATCTCAAGGAAGCTTTGGCCGGTACTGGGATCGAAGCCGGGGCCGGGGAGGAGGCCTTGCTCGAAGCGGCGCAACGGCCGGCCGACTGGGTAATGGCGGCGATCAGCGGCGCGATTGGGCTCAAACCGACATTGGCGGCCATCGAACGCGGCGCAACCGTCGCGCTCGCCAACAAGGAATGTCTCGTTTGCGCCGGCAGCTTGTTCATGCGGCGGGCGGCAAGCAGCGGGGCCACCGTGCTGCCGGTCGATTCCGAGCACAATGCGGTTTTCCAGGCGCTCGGCGCCGGCCCGCGCGAGGATGTCAGGCGTGTGATCCTGACGGCGTCCGGCGGCCCGTTTCGCACTTGGTCGCTCGACGCGATCAAGGCGGCGACGCCGGAGCAGGCCTTGCGTCATCCCAACTGGTCGATGGGTCCGCGCATCACCGTCGATTCAGCGAGCATGATGAACAAGGGGCTGGAGCTGATCGAGGCGCAACATCTGTTTGCGCTCAAGCCGGACGAGATCGACGTGCTGGTGCACCCGCAGTCGGTGGTGCATGGGCTGGTGGAATTCCGTGACGGATCGGTGGTGGCCCAACTAGGCTCGCCCGATATGCGCATTCCGATCGCCCATTGCCTGGCTTGGCCGCGGCGGATCGATAGCCCGGCCGCACGTCTCGATCTGGCACAGGTGCGCGAATTGACCTTCGAGGCGCCTGATCCAGTCCGCTTTCCAGCCCTCGCGCTGGCGCGGCATGTCATGGAGCTGGGCGGTGCGGCGCCGACCGTGTTTAATGCGGCCGATGAGGTCGCGGTCGGAGAATTCATCGCCGGCCGTATCGGTTTTCCGGCGATTGTGGCGCTGGTGGAGGCGACCGTGGAGGCGGCCCAGGCGCGCGGCCTGCTGACCGATCCGGCTGGGGTCGAGGCCGCCATCGCCGTTGACCATATTGCACGAAATATAGCCCGCGACCTCTTGCCCGAAATTGCCGTAAAGGCATCCTAGTTAAGCTTTCGGTAACTCTAAAGACGCCAAGCGGGCGGGACGAGGGTGTAATGGGTTTCGATATCATGAGTGGCTTGAGCGCATTCGGGGGCGGATTGCTCGGATATTTGGTCCCGTTCTTATTTGTCCTGACAATTGTCGTGTTTTTTCATGAGCTTGGCCATTTCCTGGTAGCGCGCTGGTGCGGCATCAGGGTGTTGGTGTTTTCGCTCGGCTTCGGCCCGGAGATCGCCGGTTTCAACGACCGCCACGGAACGCGCTGGAAGATTTCCGCCGTTCCCCTCGGCGGCTATGTGAAGTTCTTCGGCGACGACAATGCGGCGAGCACCCCTGACCGCAGCGCCGCAGCGGCGATGAATGAAAACGAGAGGAAAGACAGCTTCGTCCACCAGCCGGTGCCTTCGCGCGCGGCGGTGGTGGCGGCGGGACCGATCGCCAATTTTGTGCTGGCGGTCGTCATTTTCGCCGGCATTTTCATGATCGTCGGCAAGCAGACCACGACCGCGCGCGTTGATGCCATACAGGCGGGCAGCGCTGCCGCGGCAGCCGGCTTCAGGCCGGGCGATCTCGTCGTGTCCATTGATGGCGACAAGGTCGGCAGCTTTTCCGACATGCAGCGTATCGTCAGCGTCAGCTCTGGCGAGCCGCTCAAGATCGTGGTGGAACGCGACGGCCATCCGCTCACGCTGACCGCCACGCCGCAGCTTAAGGAGCTCAAGGACAATTTCGGCAATGTACACCGACTCGGCGTGCTGGGCGTCAGCCGCTCGATGGCGGCCGGCGATATCAAGACGCACAAAGTCGGCCCGCTGACGGCGGTCGTCATGGGGGCACAAGAGACCTGGTTTGTCGTCGACCGCACCCTGGCCTACATCGGCGGCGTCTTCGCCGGCCGCGAAGCGGCCGATCAGCTCGGCGGCCCGATTCGCATCGCCCAAGTGTCCGGCCAGGTAGCGAGCGCAGGCTTCGTAGCGCTCATCCATCTGACCGCCGTGCTGTCGGTCTCGATTGGACTATTGAACCTGTTCCCCATCCCGCTGCTCGACGGCGGTCACCTTTTGTTCTACGGAATCGAGGCGGCCCGCGGCCGGCCACTTTCTGAGCGGGCGCAGGAGGTCGGGTTCCGAATTGGGTTGGCGATCGTCGTCATGTTGATGATTTTTGCAACCTTTAATGACATCCTGCACTTGGCCACCTCATAATCGTTGCGAACGTGCAACTTTTTGAGGGGAAAGGGAAACTCGGCCGGGAGTTTCGTTTGCACGGCCCCTGAAACGCTGTACAAAGCCGTCAAAGAATGCCTGCCCGCAGCTCTCTTGAAGCCAGTCGGGGGCGGCCGCAAGGACTAAAAAGGGCGCGTAGCGCATGGGACTTTGTGTGCGGTGGGTGCGGGGACTGGCCCTTTGCTGCTCGGTCCTCGGCGGTGTCCTTGTCGGTGGCGGGCTGCTGGCCGTTGCGTCTTCCGACGTTGCGGTTGCACAAACTTCCCAGTCCATCGTTGTGCAGGGCAACCGCCGGGTCGAGGCGGGCACCATCCGTTCCTATTTCAAGCCCGGCCCCAGCGGCCGCGTCGGTGCCGCTGAGGAAAACGAGGCCATCAAGGCGCTTTACGCGACCGGGCTGTTCTCCGATGTCCATGTCAGCCATGCCGGCGGCCGGCTGGTGGTCTCCGTGGTCGAGAACCCGGTGATCAACCAGGTCGCGTTCGAAGGCAACAAGAAAGCCAAAGACGAGCAACTGCGCGCCGAAGTGCAATCGAAAGCGCGCGGTACCTTGTCGAGGCCGACCGTGCAGGCCGACGTGCAGCGGATCATTGAGATCTATCACCGCACCGGCCGTTTCGACGTGACGGTCGTGCCCAAGATCATCGAACTGCCGAACAACCGCGTTAATCTGGTGTTCGAGATCAACGAGGGCCGAAAGACCGGCGTGAAGGAAATCCGCTTTGTCGGCGCCCATGCGTTCTCCTCGGGCCGTCTGAAGAACGTCATCAAGACCACCGCGACAAACTGGCTCTACGGCTTCCTGCAAACCACCGACATCTACGACCCCGACCGCGTCGAAGCGGACCGCGATCTGCTACGGCGCTTCTATCTCAAGCATGGCTATGCCGACGTGCGCATTGTATCGGCGGTCGGCGAATACGATCCGGCTCGGAAAGGCTTCATCGTCATCTTCACGATCGACGAGGGTGCGCAATACCACGTCGGCACCATCGACGTTATTTCGAACGTACATGCGCTCGATCCCGCCTCATTGCGCGATGCGGTCAAGCTCGGCAGCGGCAATGTCTTCAATGCTGACCTGGTGCAGAAGAGCGTCGAGGCGATGACGATCGAAGCCGCCAAGCACGGCTATGCTTTCGCCAATGTGCGTCCGCGCGGCGATCGCGACTTCCACAGGAAGCTCATAAATATCGTATTCGTGGTCGAGGAAGGAACCCGCGCCTATATCGAGCGCATCAACATCCACGGTAACACGCGCACGCGCGATTACGTCATCCGCCGCGAGTTCGATATCGGCGAGGGCGACCCCTACAACCGCGCCCTGATCGACCGTGCCGAGCGGCGCCTGAAGAACCTTAACTATTTCAAGACGGTCAAGATCACTAACGAGCCCGGCTCGGCTCCGGACCGTGTGGTCATCGACGTCAATGTGGAAGAAAAGTCGACCGGCCAATTCTCAGTTTCCGGCGGCTACTCGACTGCCGACGGATTCCTCGCCGAAGTCAGCGTTGCTGACCGCAATCTCATGGGCCGCGGCGAATTCGCCAAGGCATCGGTGACCTATGGACAGCGCGCACGCGGTTTCGACCTTTCATTCGTCGAGCCCTATCTGCTGGGTTACCGCATGGCCGGCGGCATCGACCTGTTTGCGCGCCAAAACCTTTCTTCGGACTACGTTTCATATGAAACCAAGACCATCGGTGGCAATTTGCGCGTCGGCTTTGCGCTGACCGAGGAACTGGCGTTGCAGCCGCACTATTCGCTCTATCGGCAGGAGATCACGCTGCCCTCCCAGTACAATTGCTTCCCCGCGTCGAGCACCTGTACGCCGGCTTCGCTGCCGGTGCGTCTGGAACTTGCCCAAGGTGCCGTGACCACGTCACTCATCGGCTATACGCTGACCTACAACACGCTCGACAACGTCAATTCGCCGACCAGTGGCCTTTACGCTTCGCTCACCAACGATCTGGCCGGCGTCGGCGGTGACGTGAATTTCATTCGCACCACGGCACAAGCGCGCACCTACTACGAACTGGTTCCGGATCTGGTTGGCGTCCTCAAGCTGCAGGGCGGTCATGTGGCGAGCTGGGGCGGCAAAAGCTTGCGTATGCTGGACCATTTCCAGATGGGCCCAAACCTCGTGCGCGGCTTTGCGCCCGCCGGCCTCGGTCCACGCGACTTGACCCCGGGAACGACGAACGACGCACTCGGCGGCAGCCTGTTCTGGGGTTCTACCGTGGAGCTGCAGACCCCACTCTTCTTTCTGCCAAAGGAAATAGGCATCAAGCTTGCTACCTACGTCGACGCTGGTTCGCTGTGGGACTACCAGGGCCCCACAGCTGGGCTGGGTCAAACGGTTACCGTCGGCCTCGACAAAATCTCCGATATTCGTACCTCGATCGGCGTCGGTTTGATCTGGGATTCGCCGCTTGGCCCGCTGCGCTTCGATCTGGCTTATCCGCTGACGAAATACTGCGCCACGCCTGTGGGCGGGCCGAAGGTTTGCGACCGCACGCAGATATTCCGCTTCAGCGGCGGCACGAAGTTCTGATCTTGGCCGCGCTTGGCGGCACGACAGCACGATGAGCGAGCCGGTATTCTTAAGGTACGCCCACGGCCTCACGCTTGATGAGGTCGCTGCCTTGACCGGCGCCGCGTCGCCGGCGATGCCCGCGCGCGCGCGGCGGATCGCTAATGTCGCTCCGCTCGACCGCGCCGGGCCGCGCGATCTCGGTTTCTTCGACAACAAGATCTACGCTGCCGCGGCCGCTGCCAGCCATGCCGGCGCTTGCCTCACCACGGCAGCCCTTGCCAAGGACTTGCCGGCGCGGGTGGCGGCGCTGGTCGTGCGCGAGCCCTATCGTGCTTTCGTCACGGTGGCGCGCGCATTGTTCCCGCATGCGCTGCGGCCGTCATCGCTTTATGAGGCCGGCGAGGTCGCCGGCGCCCATGTGCATCCCAATGCGCGGCTGGAGGACGGCGTCACCGTCGAGCCCGGCGCCGTGATCGGGCCGCACGCCGAGATCGGCTCTGGCAGCATCATCGGCGCCACCGCCGTCATCGGACCGGAGGTTCGGATCGGACGCCATTGCTCGATCGGCTCCAGCACCACTGTCAGCAACGCCCTGGTCGGCGACCGCGTCATTATTCATCCCGGCTGTCGGATCGGTCAGGATGGCTTTGGCTACGTCATGGGGGAATCCGGGCACCTCAAGGTCCCGCAGATCGGCCGCGTCATCATCCAGGACGAGGTGGAGATCGGGGCGGGCTCCACTATCGACCGCGGCGCCATCCGCGACACCGTGATCGGCGAGGGCACCAAAATCGACAATCTGGTCCAGGTCGGCCACAATGTCAGCATCGGCCGGCATTGCGTGCTGGTGGCGCAAACCGGAATTTCCGGCTCTTCGACGCTGGAAGACTTTGTTGTGCTGGGTGCCCGCGTCGGCCTAAATAACAACGTGACGATCGGAGAGGGGGCGCATATCGCTGCGACCAGCATCGTGCACGGTGATGTGCCGGCCGGCGCCCGCTGGGGCGGCACCCCGGCCAAGCCCGTGAAGCAGTGGTTCCGCGAGATGATGATCCTCGAGCAGCTTGCGCGCCGGGAGATGCAGGCACGCGGAAGGCCCAGTGCCGCAACGACTGAGGACGAATGAGACGAAGGCCATGGATGAAGCGGTGACCAAGCTGGAGGCGGCCGACATCGCGGCGGTACTCAAGCTGCTGCCGCACCGCTATCCATTTCTCATGGTCGACCGGGTGATCGACATCCGCGGTGACGACCATGGCATCGGCATCAAGAACGTGACTTTCAACGAACCGCATTTTCAAGGGCATTTCCCCGACAATCCGGTGTTTCCCGGGGTGCTGATGATCGAGGGCATGGCGCAAACGGCCGGTGTGCTTTGCATCGCGGCGACCTCGTCATCCCAGCCGAAGTCGGTGTTTTTCCTGACTATCGACAAGGCGAAGTTCCGCAAACCCGTGCGCCCAGGCGACACCATCGAATACCACATGAAGAAAATCGCCCAGCGCAAGACCATGTGGTGGTATCGCGGCGAGGCCAAGGTCGCCGGCCAGATCGTCGCCGAAGCCGAAGTCGGCGCCATGCTTTCCGACGCATGAGCACGCGTATGATCGATGCCTCGGCGCGGATCGAGGCCGGGGCGGCGATCGGGCAGAATGTGTCGATTGGCCCTTTATGCACCATTGGCCCGAATGTGAGCGTCGGCGACGGCTGCCGGCTGCACGCGCATGTCAATCTCACCGGCCATACGACGATCGGCGCGCGCACCGTCATCCATCCTTTCGCCTCGCTCGGCTCAGCCCCGCAATCGGTGAAGTATCGCGGCGGCCCGACGCGGCTGGTGGTCGGCGCCGATTGCGATATCCGCGAGGGCGTAACCCTGAACTCCGGCACCGAGGACGACCGCGGCGTCACGCAAGTCGGCGACCGCTGCTTCCTCATGGTCGGCGCCCATGTTGCGCATGATTGCCTCGTCGGCAATAACGTTGTGTTCGCCAACAACGTTGTGCTCGGCGGCCACGTTACGGTCGGGGACAATGTCATGTTTGGCGGCGGCGTGGCAGTGCGCCAATTCGTGCGTATCGGTGAAGGCGCGATGATCGTCGGCTTGAGCGGCGTTCGAGCCGATTTGATTCCGTGGGGCATGGCGCATGGCTCGCTCGCACATCTGATTGGTCTCAACGTCGTGGGCATGCGCCGCAGTGGCGTCTCCAAGGCGGAAATTTTACTGGTGCGACGCGCCTACGAGGCGTTGTTCTTCGGCGAGGGTGAATTCCGCGCCCGACTCGATCAAGTCGAACGCGAATACGGTGGCGATGCACGCGTGCGCAAGATCGTCGATTTCATCCGCGCCGGAAAGCGTCCCCTCTCCATGGCGATCAGGCGTGGCGACTCCGACGAGGACCTATGAGCGCGGCACCGGCCCTGCGCGCGGAAGGCCCGCTGGCTTTGGTCTGCGGCGGCGGCAGCCTGCCCTTGGCGGTGGCGGATTTAGTTGTCGCGCGCGGGCGCCCGGTCGTGCTGTTTCCGCTGCACGGCGCCGCCGACCCGCAATCGGGCGCGCGTTATCCGCACCATTGGCTTTACCTCGGTCAACTCGGCAAGTTCTCGCGGCTGGCACGCGCGGCCGGCTGCCGCGATGTCGTGTTCATCGGGTCGCTGGTGCGTCCGGCGTTCTGGAAAATGCGCTTCGATCTCACGGCGTTGATGTTGTTGCCACGCATCGCGGCTGCGTTTCATGGCGGCGATGATCATCTGCTGTCCAATGTCAGCCGGCTGGTCGAGCAGCAAGGTTTCCGGCTGCTCGGCGCCCACGATGTCGCGCCCGAAATCCTGGTGCCGCAAGGCGCGCTCGGCCGTGTGCAGTCCACCGAGCGCGATCACGCCGATATCGCGCTCGGCTTCGACTATCTGTGCGCCGCTGGTCCGTTCGACATCGGCCAGGCGGTGGTCGTTGCCGACAAGCACGTGTTGGCGGTCGAGGCGGCGGAAGGCACCGACCAGATGCTGGCGCGCGTCGCGCAATTGCGCGCCAACGGCCGCATCGGCACGGCGAAGGGCGTCGGCGTGCTGGTGAAGGCGCCCAAGCCGAACCAGGATCGGCGCTTCGATCTGCCCTCGGTCGGTCCGCAGACGGTCGAAGGTGTGGTCCGCGCCGGCCTTGCCGGCATCGCGGTCGCAGCCGGTGAAACCGTCATCGCAGAGCCCGACCGTCTGGTGGCGGCGGCCGACGCTGGCGGTATTTTCGTCGTCGGCGCGCCAACCGGACTTAAGCGATGAAACGCGCACCGAGAGCGGCGGAAAGTCGCGCCCCGGGCCCGCATGTCTTTCTGGTGGCGGGCGAGGAATCCGGAGATCGCCTGGGCGCGGCACTGATCGGCGCGATCAAGCAGCGCACGCAAGGCCGCGCGCGCTTTTGCGGCGTTGGCGGTGCGCACATGGCGGAGCAGGGGGTGACAAGCCGGTTTTCCATCGGCGATCTCTCGCATATGGGTTTTGCCGACCTGTCGGCGCGGCTGCCGAAAATATTTCAGCGCATCCGTGAGACGGCCGACGCCGTTATTGATGCCAAGCCCGACGTGCTGGTCATTATCGACAACCCGGAATTCACCCATCGCGTCGCGCGCAAAGTGCGCGCCCGCGACCCCGCAATCCCGATCGTCGATTATGTTTGCCCGTCGGTCTGGGCCTGGCGCCCGGGACGCGCGCGCGCCATGCGCGCTTATGTCGACCACGTGCTGGCACTGCTGCCGTTCGAGCCCGCCGCCATGCAGCGCTTGCAGGGGCCGCCCACCAGCTTTGTCGGCCATCCGCTCGGCGAGCAGGTTGCATTGCTGCGTCCAAATGCCGAGGAGACGCGCCGAAGGCTTACCGATCCGCCGCTGCTGCTGGTTCTGCCAGGGAGCCGCGGCGGCGAGATCAAGCGCATGGCGGCCGTGTTCGGCGAGGCGGTGGCGTGCGTGGCCGACCAGATCGGACCGCTGGAGGTGGTGGTGCCGGCGGTACCGCGGCTGGCCGAGACGGTGCGGGCGGCGATCGCCTGCTGGCGCGTGCCGGCGCGGGTCGTGACGGAGCCGACTGAAAAACACGCGGCGTTCCGCGCCGCACGGGCGGCGCTGACCAAGTCAGGAACCTCGACGCTCGAATTGGCGGTCGCCGGTGTCCCCATGGCCGCCGCCTACAAGGTGCCCTTCATCGAGGAGGTGATCGGCCGCCTGCTGATCACCGCTCCAAGCGCGATCCTCGCCAATTTGGTCCTCGGGGAGAACGTGGTGCCGGAATTCCTGCAAAGGGACTGCACGGCTGAAAAGCTCTGTCGTGCCTTGCTGCCGTTGCTTGCCGATACGGCGCAGCGCCGCCATCAGATCGACGCCTTTGCAAGGCTCGATGGGCTCATGGGCCTCGGCAAGGCGTCCCCCAGCGACCTCGCCGCCGCCCTGGTGCTGGATTGCGCCGCCGGACATATTAAATCTTTGCGCGAAACCATGGCGCCGGCGCCGCCAACAGCGTAGTTTTGCTGTCCGTCCGGCCAATGGGCCGTATATATTGGCCGAAAAGCTGGAATCCCGCCTGTGAGCATATCCAATCGTGCCGCGATTACCGCCGTCCACGGCTATGTGCCGCCGGATGTGCTCACCAATGCCGATTTGGCGCGCATGGTGGACACCACGGATGCTTGGATCACCGAGCGCACCGGCATCAAGGAGCGTCACATTCTCAAGGGTGAGGGATTGGGTACCTCGCATATGGGCGCAGAAGCGGTGCGCGGGCTCCTCAGCAAAACCAAAACCAGGCCGGAAGACGTCGAGCTTCTTATCTGCGCGACCACGACGCCTGATTTCGTGCATCCCTGCACCGCCAATCTGATCTGCGACATGGTCGGTATCCGCAATATCGGAAGCTTCGACGTTCAGGCGGCGTGTTCCGGTTTTCTCTATGCGCTGACGGTCGCCCAGCAATTTATCACGGCAGGCACCTACAAGAAGGTCATCGTGGTCGGCGCGGACAAGATGTCAGCCATCGTCGATTATACGGATCGCGCCACTTGCGTGATATTCGGTGACGGCGCGGCTGCGGTGATGCTCGAGCCGAACACGCAAGGCTACGGCATCATGGATACGGTTCTGCACTCCGACGGTTCGGGCGCGAAATATCTTCACCAAAAAGCCGGCGGCAGCCGCATGCCGCCGACCGCGGAGACGGTCGCCAAGCGCCTGCATTACGTCCATCAAGAAGGTGCACAGGTCTATAAGTTCGCTGTCGCCGGGATGACGGAAGTGACCCGCGATATCATGGCGCGCAACAATCTGACCGCCGACATGATCGATTGGGTTGTTCCGCACCAGGCCAACCGTCGTATCATCGTGACCACGGCGGAGCGCCTCGGCCTGCCGCTCGAAAAAATCATGTTTACCCTTCAGAAATACGGCAACACCACCACGGCGACGATACCGCTTTGCCTGTGGGACTATGAGCAGAAGCTTAAAGTCGGCGACCGTCTGCTGCTTGCCGCGTTCGGCGGCGGCTTTACCTGGGGCGGCGCCTACGTGACCTGGGCCTATGACGGCGCCAGCGCGCCCAAGCTCAATGGCGGCTCGCAAAACGGCAAGCTCGTCAAATCGCCCTGGCTCTGAAATCTACTTCCTTCGCGAGATCGGCGCGTAGTCGCGCTTCGGCGCGCCGGTATAGAGCTGGCGCGGACGGCCGATCTTCTGCTTCGGGTCCTCGATCATTTCCTTCCACTGGGCAATCCAGCCGACTGTGCGCGCCACCGCGAACAACACGGTGAACATGGTGGTGGGGAAGCCCATCGCCTTCAGCGTGATGCCCGAATAGAAGTCGACATTGGGATAGAGCTTCTTCTCGATGAAATAATCGTCGTGGAGCGCTACCTTTTCGAGCTCAATCGCCACCTCGAGCAGCGGATCGTCCTTGTGGCCAATCTCGGTCAAGACCTCGTGGCAGGTCTTCTGCATGATCTTGGCGCGCGGATCGTAGTTCTTGTAGACGCGGTGGCCGAACCCCATCAGCCGGTAGGGATCGTCTTTGTCCTTGGCGCGCTTGACGAATTCCGGAATGCGGTCGACCGAGCCGATCTCGCGCAGCATGTTCAGCGCCGCCTCGTTGGCGCCGCCATGCGCCGGGCCCCACAGACAGGCGCAGCCGGCCGAGATGCAGGCGAACGGATTGGCGCCCGAGGAGCCGGCGAGCCGCACCGTCGAGGTCGAGGCGTTTTGCTCGTGATCGGCGTGCAGGATGAAGATGCGATCCATGGCGCGCGCCAGCACGGGATTGACTATGTATTCCTCGGCCGGCACGGCAAAGCACATGCGCAGAAAGTTGGTCGAATAGTCGAGGTCGTTTTTCGGATAAACGAACGGCTGGCCGATGGAATATTTATAGGCCATGGCCGCTAGCGTCGGCGTCTTCGCGATCATGCGGATCGAGGCAATCATGCGCTGAACCGGATCGGCGATGTCGGTGGAGTCGTGATAGAACGCAGACAGCGCACCGACCGAGCCGACCATCACCGCCATCGGATGCGCGTCGCGTCGGTAGCCCTGGAAGAACCGGGCCATCTGCTCGTGGATCATGGTGTGGCGGGTGACGCGGTAGTCAAAATCGGCTTTTTGCGCCGCCGTCGGCAATTCGCCGTAGAGCAGCAGATAGCAGGTCTCGAGGAAATCGCCGTGCTCGGCGAGCTGCTCGATCGGATAGCCGCGATAGAGCAACACGCCCTGGTCGCCATCGATATAGGTGATCTTGGATTCGCAGCTCGCCGTCGAGGTGAATCCGGGGTCGTAGGTGAACATGCCGCTCTCGCCATAGAGCTTGGCAATGTCGACGACGTCCGGACCGATCGAGCCGGAATAGATAGGCAAGTCCCAGTTCTTGTTGCCGACGGTGAGCGTGCCAGTCTTGGTCTTGGCGTCAGTCTTGGCGTCCATGGTCGAGCCCTCGAATTGGCGGCGAACGGTGCGCGAAAAATTGCCAGGGCCGGGCAGGTAGTGCCGGGTTGGGCGTAGCGGGTTCCGGCCGCTGTTTGCGTAGCCCATCCTTGTGTGCGCTGCAAGATAGAGCAGGGCACGCTACTGCTTTCTATATAAGCATCATCCCCGCTAATTTCGCGGGGGGTGGGCTGCTAAGCCGCAGAGCGCTCGCCGACCTGGTCGCGCAGCCGCGCCAGGCTCTCGTCACGGCCGAGCACCGCCAGCACGTCGAAGATCGGCGGTGAGGTGGTCCGTCCGGTCAGCGCTGCCCGTAGCGGCTGCGCCACCGCGCCGAGTTTTAGCCCCGTGCGCTCGGCAAAGGGCCGTACCACCGCTTCGACCGTGGCGGCGGTCCAGTCGGTCAGGGCGTCCAATTCCGGCAGCAGCGCGGCGATCTGGGCCTTGGCCTCGTCGCTGAGCAGGGCCTTGGCTTGCTCGTTGAGGTCGAGCGGGCGGCTGGCCCAGACGAAGCGCGCGGCGTCGAACAGTTCGACCAAAGTCTTGGCCCGCTCTTTCAGGCCCGGCATGGCGGCGAGAAGCTTTGCCCGCAGCGCGGGCGTCATCTTGGAGGCTAAGTCCTGCCCGCCGGCGATGTGCGGCAAGAGCTGTTCGAGCGCGGCCACCAACTCGCTGTCCGCGCTGGCGCGGATGTAGTGGCCGTTGAGGCTTTCCAGCTTGGCAAAGTCGAAGCGCGCCGGCGAGCGACCGATCTGCGCTAGATCGAAGGCCGCGATCATTTCGTCGGTGGTGAAGATTTCCTGGTCGCCATGCGCCCAGCCCAGCCGTACCAGATAATTGCGCATCGCCGCCGGCAGATAGCCCATCGCCCGGTAAGCGTCGACGCCGAGCGCGCCATGGCGCTTGGACAGTTTGGAGCCGTCAGGCCCGTGGATCAGCGGGATATGCGCAAAGATCGGCGCCTGCCAGCCGAGCGCCTCGTAGATGTGGGTCTGGCGCGCGGCATTGGTGAGATGGTCGTCGCCGCGGATGACATGGGTGATGGCCATGTCGTGGTCGTCCACCACCACCGCCAGCATGTAGGTCGGCGTGCCGTCAGAGCGCAGCAGCACCAGGTCGTCGAGATCGGAATTCTGCCAGGTGACGCGGCCCTGCACCTGGTCCTCGATCACGGTTTCGCCGGTCTGCGGCGCTTTCAGCCGGATCACCGGCTTTACGCCGGGGGGCGCCTCGGCAGGATCCCGGTCGCGCCAGCGTCCGTCATAAAGCTTGGAGCGGCCCTCGCGGCGGGCGGCTTCGCGCATCTCGGTCAGTTCCTCAGGCGTGGCGTAGCAGCGGTAGGCGCGGCCGGCGGCCAGCAGCTGCTCGGCCACCTCGCGGTGGCGCTGGGCGCGCGAATACTGGAACACGATCTCACCGTCCCAGGTCAGCTCCAGCCAGGTCAGCCCGTCGATGATGGCGGCGATGGCGGCGGCGGTCGAGCGCTCGCGGTCAGTGTCCTCGATGCGCAGCAGCATCTTGCCGCCGAAGTGGCGCGCATAGAGCCAGTTGAACAGCGCGGTGCGGCCGCCGCCGATGTGCAGGAAGCCGGTGGGGGAGGGCGCGAAACGGGTAATGGCGGGCTCGCTCATCGCGCGCCCTGTAGCACGGTTGCGGGCAGGTGTGTCAGCGCGATTGACATTGAGCCGAGCGCCGCGTCATGGCATAGGCCGCCGTTCGCGGCATCATAAGCTCGGACCGGGACACGAGGAAGCATGGCGAAGGACGACAAGGCAGCCGGTGACATGGCGGTGGCCGGCCGCGACTTCATCCGCGACATCGTCCAGGCCGATCTCGACGCGGGCCGCGTCAGTGAGGTGGTCACCCGCTTTCCCCCTGAGCCGAACGGCTACCTCCATATCGGCCACGCCAAGTCGATCTGCCTGAATTTCGGCATCGCCGAGGAATTCGGCGGCCGCTGCCACTTGCGCTTCGACGATACCAACCCGGTGAAGGAAGAGCAGGAATATATCGACGCCATCGAGCGCGACGTGCGCTGGCTCGGCTTCGACTGGTGCCAGCACCTCTATCACGCCTCCGACTATTTCGAGCAGCTTTACAATTGGGCCGAGGATCTGATCCGCGCCGGGCTCGCCTATGTCGACGACCAGACACAGGACGAGATGCGGGCGAACCGAGGCACGCTGACCGAGCCGGGCAAGAACAGCCCGTTCCGCGAGCGCAGCGTGGAGGAAAACCTCGACCTGTTCCGCCGCATGCGGGCCGGCGAATTCGAGAACGGCGCGCGCGTCTTGCGCGCCAAGATCGACATGGGTAGCGGCAACATCAATCTGCGCGACCCGGTGATGTACCGCATTCTGCATGCCGCGCATCCGCGCACCGGCAGCGCCTGGAAAATCTATCCGAGCTACGACTACGCCCACGGCCAGTCCGACGCCATCGAGCAGATCACGCATTCGATCTGCACGCTCGAATTCGAGGACCACCGGCCGCTCTACGACTGGTTCATCGAAAACTTGCATGTGCCGTCGCGCCCGCGTCAGTACGAATTCGCGCGGCTGAATCTCAGCTACACGGTCTTGTCCAAGCGTGTGCTCACGCTGCTGGTGCGCGACGGCCACGTGAGTGGCTGGGACGATCCGCGCATGCCGACGCTTGCCGGTTTGCGCCGGCGCGGCGTGCCACCGGAAGCGATCCGCGATTTCGTCAAGCGCATCGGGGTGGCGAAAGCCAACAGCGTGGTGGACGCCGGCATGTTCGAGTTCTGCGTGCGCGAGGCGCTGAACAGAAGCGCGCTACGGCGCATGGCGGTGTTGCGGCCGCTGAAAGTCGTGATCGAGAATTATCCGGAAGGGCAGGTGGAGGAACTGGAGGCGGTCAATCACCCCGACGATCCGGCGGCAAGCTCGCGCAAAATCAAGTTCGGTCGCGAGCTCTTGATCGAGCAGGACGACTTCATGGAGACCCCGCCCAAGAAATTCTTCCGCCTCGCGCCGGGAACGGAAGTGCGCTTGCGCTACGCCTACTTCATCACCTGCCGCGAGGTGAAGAAGAACGCGCAAGGCGACGTCACCGAATTGCGCTGCACTTACGACCCAGCCACCAAGGGCGGCAACGCGCCCGACGGCCGCAAGGTGAAAGGCACCATCCACTGGGTATCGGCCGCGCATGCCTTGCCGGCGGAGGTGCGGCTTTACAATCCGTTGTTCACCAAGCCCGCCCCCAACGCGGAAAACTTCACCGCCGACCTCAATCCGCAATCGCTCGAGGTGCGAGAAGCGCGCATCGAGCCGGCGCTGGCCGAGACGAAAGCCGGCCAGGTCGTGCAATTCGAGCGCAACGGTTATTTTTGCGCCGACCCGGATTCGACGCGGGACAAGCCCGTGTTCAACCGCACCATCGGCCTGCGCGACACCTGGGCCAAGGAGAAGGCGGTGGGCTAGTGCGGACTCTTAGCCGACAGCTTAATGGCCAGATCAACAAAAAGAGATTCGGGCATGAGATTTCGATTTATAATGACAGCGACCGTCCTTGCTTTGCTTGTTATTCTTTTTGTGGCTCAGACACCGGGCATTGCCCAAAAAAAGACCAAGCAGGGCAACCGTGCCACAGGCCAAGTCGGCGAGATCGTTAGTGGAGCGATCGGTGGAGTCGTCGTCGCACTCGTTGGCGGCATTGTTGGCATCGCCAAAAGCGTAATCGAGGTACCGCAAAATCGTCACCAACCGTCCAGATCAACCAAAGCTCGATGAACGCATGCGAATTGGCAAAGTCCGCTTTTAGGGGCAAAGCGGACATGCGACCACGAAAACAAGCCGGACCGGATGAGGTTTCAGGTAGGCACACCGAAAGCTGTGGTGAAATCTTCTACAGCTTGAAAGAGGCACAGATTGTCATCGAGCAATGGCGAACGCACTATAACACGATCAGATTGCACTCGGCGATCAATCACAGGCCGCCGGCGCCGCAGACATTTGCACCCTTGGCTCGCCATCTAGATGAGGTCATAGCGATGCAATAGTCTCTCATCCGCTGGTACAAAAACGCCTTCAGGTCAAAAGGTCATTTAGGAAATTGCATCGTCCGCGGTTCACGATCAATCGGGGGAAAAATGCCATACGATAGCCTGCGTCCGTATCTCGGGGTGTTAGAGCAAAAAGGTTTATTTCGGTGGATTACGGCCGAGGTCGACAAGGATTGGGAGATCGCAAGTATTGGGCGCATGATCTTCCGAGGATTGCCCGAGGAGCGCCGCTTCGGAATTGGTTTTAATAACATTCGGGGTTTTCCGGGCGCTCGCGTAGTTTGCGGAGCGATCGCGGTTTCTACGGAAATGGTTGCGACGGCGCTCGAATGTGAACCCACGCTAACTGCAATTCACGAACGCGTCATATCTGGGATCGACAACCCCATAGAAGCGGTCGTTGTGAAAACCGGTCCCTGCAAGGAAGTAATTCTCGGGCCCGATGAGTTGGATCTGTTATTGCTCCCAGTTCCAATTTGGACGCCTTCGCGAGACGCCGGTCCGTATCTGACGCCGCTATGGGTTACCAAAGATCCCGATACCAATATACGTAACATCGGCATCCGCAGATGCCAGATCAAGGGCCGCAATAAGACGGGCATTTTGTTTGGAGCGCCGGATCGAGGCGGGGCGATCCATCATGCCAAATGGCGCGCGCGCGGAAAACCAATGCCGGCCGCGATCTTCATCGGGGCCGATCCGGTTCAGTACCTTGTCGCCCCCTCGCGCTACGGCCAGGACGAACTCGCTGTTGCCGGGGGAATTCGCGGGCAGGCGATTGAATTGGTGAAATGCGAAACTGTCGACCTTGAGGTGCCAGCCACAGCCGAAATTGTCATCGAGGGAGAGGTGACGACGGATTATGCCGAGGCTGAGGGCCCATTCGGCGAATTCACCGGTTTTATGGCGGGCGGACGTGAAGCCCCAATTTTTAACGTCAAGTGCATTACACACCGTAAGGATCCGATCCTGCTCGGTGTGATCAGTCAGTTCCCACCAAGCGAAAGCAGCATCATAAAGAGGGCCTTGCTCGAGGCCAGCTTGCTGAAACACTTGACGGTAAATCTGAAAATTCCCGGTGTCGTTGACGTCCTTGCTCTAGAGGCGGGCGGTTGTACCGCAACGCTATGGGTCAGCATAAAAAAACTGTACACCGGCCAAGTCGATCAAATCGCATTCGCCGTCTGGGGATATTTCGGGACGAGCTATTACAAATGGATCATTGTTACAGACGACGACGTTGACATTCGCGATTCTTTCATGCGCGACTGGGTTTTCTCCTGGATCGTCCGTCCTGACCAGGATGTGCGCATAATTCCGCATTCAGCTGCCGTAGAGTTGGATCCGTCTGCGGACCCTCCAGGCGTCACGTCGGACGAAAAATTCGGCGCAAAGGCGATCATCGATGCAACAAGAAAGTGGAAATATCCATCGATTTCGCTGCCGCCACAACAATGCATCGACCAAGTATTATCACGCTGGAGTGATTATGGATTACCGCCTCTTGACCAGGTGCGACTGCCTAAAGGTCTCTAAGCTGATGATCTGCACCTGTATCTACCGAAAACCTTATCCGACAATGATTTTGTTTAACGAGCAAAATTCGTTTCGTACCGACCAAATGTTCGCTTTCGGAAGCAAAGCGGACATTGACGAGCCACTGCGCGCCTATACAATTTTTTAGGACGCGGCCCAGCCACCGCCAGCGTTCACAACCGTTCTCCTAGCCACAACTTCTGGCTGACGTAGCATGGCCCTCGCGCATACGCGCCGGCGCTGGGGGCGCCATGGCAGACAGCGAACGCAGTCGAACACGCGCCAAGGCCTGGGCGGCGGAGATCGACGCGGCGCGCCGGCGCGCCGGGCTCGTGCTGCCGGATTGGCTCTCCGGCCCGGCTCAAGCGTCGCGGCGCGTGTTGTCACAATGGACGCTGGCGGAAGTTGCGCCCGGGCGATTGGTGCCTTGGCTGTCGGTCGCTTTCGGCTTCGGCATCGTTGTCTATTTCACCGCCGAGCGTGAGCCGGCCTGGTGGGCGGCCTGCGTGCTCGCGCTCGCCGGCATCGCGGTTGCGATCCTCGCGCGCCGCCGCCCGGTCGGATTTCCGCTCGCGCTCGGCCTTGCGACAATCGCCGCCGGCTTTGCTACCGCCACGCTCACGACGCTGCGTGTCGCGCATCCGGTGCTGGCGTTCCCGGCCTGGAGCGCGTCCGTCACCGGCTTCGTCGAGACGCGCGAGGAGCGCGCGCGCAGCGACCGCATCGTGGTGCAAGTGCGCTCGATCGACGCCCGCCGCATGGCGGTCAAGCCTGACCGGGTGCGCGTCGCCGTGCACAAAGGCACCGCGCCCGCGGTCGGCAGCTTCGTCGGTTTCAAGGCGCATCTGTCGCCGCCGCTCAGCCCCTTAAGGCCCGGCGGTTACGACTTTGCCCGCGGCATGTATTTTCAACGCATCGGCGCCTCTGGCTATGTGCTCGGCGCCATCCGCCCGGCGCCGCCGCCGAACGCTCCAGGCTTCTGGCTGCGCACCGCCGCCTTCGTCGACACTCTGCGCGAGACCATCAACCAGCGCATTCACGCCGCGCTGCCGCGCGACCGCGGCTCCATTGCGTCGGCGCTGATCACGGGCAAACGCAACGCCATCTCCGAGTCCGTCAGCAACGCTTTCTATATTTCGAGCCTCGCCCACGTGCTGGCGATCTCGGGCTTTCACATGGCGGTGGTGGCCGGCATCGCGTTCTTTTTCATTCGCGCCGGGCTGGCGCTGATGCCGGCGATGGCGAACCGCCGGCCGATCAAGAAATGGGCAGCCGCCGCTGCGCTCGTCGCCGCGGCCTGCTACCTGGTGCTGTCGGGCGCCGGCGTCTCCACCCAGCGCGCCTTCATCATGGTCACGATCGTGCTGATCGGTGTCATGCTCGATCGCCCTGCGCTCACCTTCCGCACCCTCACGGTCGCGGCTTTCGGTGTGCTTCTGCTGTCGCCGCAGGCCGTGGTGCATCCCAGCTTCCAGATGTCGTTTGCCGCCGCGCTGGCATTGATTGCGGCCTATCAATATGGACTGCCGTGGCACGCGGATGCCGACACATCGCTCGGCGCGCGCGCCGCGCTGTGGGGCACGCGCGAGATCGCGGCGCTGATCTTGGCCTCGATCGTCGCCGGGCTCGCCACCACGCCCTATGCCGCCTACCACTTCCATCGCGTCGCGCCCTACGGCGTGCTCGCCAATCTGCTCGCCATGCCGGTGGTGTCGGCCTGGGTGATGCCGATGGGCATTCTCGGCGTGCTCACTTTGCCGCTTGGTTTCGACGCGCCGTTCTGGCAGCTGATGGGGCAGGGCATCGACTGGATGATCGCGGTGGCGCTGTGGGTCACCAGCCTGCCGGGCGCGGTCGGCCATATGCGCGCCTTCGGCACCGGGCCGCTGCTGCTCGGCACCGCCGGCCTGCTGCTCATCTGCCTGTTGCGCACGCCGCTGCGTTGGAGCGGCGCCGTGCTCGCGGTGGCCGCCAGCCTGTGGGCGCTGGCCGCGCCGCGCCCCGACGTGCTGGTGGCCGCCGACGGGCGCGCCGTCGCCATCCGCGGCGCCGACGGGCGGCTCACCTTCCTGTCCAGCGGCCGCGACAGTTTCGTGATCAAGGACTGGCTCGCTGCCGACGGCGACGGCCGCGACCCGAAAGACAAATCGCTCCATGACGGCGTTGCCTGCGACGCCATCGGTTGCATCGGCCGCTTCAAGGACGGGCGACTGGCATCGATGGCCTTCAAGGCCGAAGCCTTCACCGAGGACTGCGCGCGCGCCGCCGTGGTCATCAGCGCGCGCGAGGCGCCTATCGCATGCGCGGCGACGCTCATCGACCGCAAAGCCTGGCGCGCCCACGGCTCAACCGCGCTGCGCTGGACGGGTGATCATTTTGAGGAAACGTTTGCCCGCCCGCACGGCATCGATCGCCCTTGGGCGCGCGAGTAGCGACGCAGGCGAAGCGGTGTCAACGCCGGCAGCCTCGCGCGACGCCACGCCGCGGCAGGAGGATCTGGAGGCTGGGGATTAAGGGCGTTTGCCCCTCCGCTCGTCCCCGCGAAAGCGGGGACCCAGGGGCGGCAACTTCAGTCTCAAAACAACTCTGGATTCCCGCTTGCGCGGGAATGACCGGAGTGTGGGAGCGCGCCTTAGTACCGCCTGAACAGCCCCACCAGCTTGCCCTGAATGCGCACGCGGTTGGGCGGCAGGATGCGCACTTCGTAGGACGGATTGGCCGGCTCGAGCGCAATCGAGGCGCCGCGCCGGCGGAAGCGCTTGAGCGTCGCCTCCTCGTCGTCGATCAGCGCCACCACGATGTCGCCGGTTTCGGCCGCTTCCGACTTGCGGATGAGCGCGATGTCGCCGTCGAGAATGCCGGCCTCGATCATCGAATCGCCGCGCACTTCCAGCGCGAAATGCTCGCCGGCCGACAGCAGGTCGGGCGGCATGTTGATGATATGGCTGCGGGTCTGGATCGCCTCGATCGGCGTGCCGGCGGCGATGCGGCCCATGACCGGAACCGCAATCGGATGCCCGCCGTTGCTGCCGTCTTCGCCGCCCGCGCGCACGCGGCCAAGGTCGCCCTCGATCACGCTCGGGGTGAAGCCGCGCGAGCGGCCCCCGCTGATGCCGTGGGCGACCGAATCGGGCAGCTTGATTACCTCGATGGCGCGCGCCCGGTTGGCCAGCCGCCGGATGAAGCCGCGCTCCTCCAGCGCCGTGATCAGCCGGTGGATGCCGGATTTCGAGCGCAGATCGAGGGCATCCTTCATCTCGTCGAAGGAGGGCGGAACCCCGGTCTCGGTCAGCCGCTCGTGAATGAAGCGCAGCAGCTCAAATTGCTTGCGGGTCAGCATCAGTCTCTCCCCCCGTCGCGGCCGGCCCCAAAGGGCCTCCGGCTAGAAACAAATCATGAACGGACACTATCTGTTCGATATGTGTTCCGCAACCATTTAATTTGGGGTGAAAAACTCGAAATGCCGCTAAAGGCCTAGCTTAAGGATGACACAGGGTGAACCGGCCACCGCCGCCGGCGCGCGCGGCTCACGAATCACCAGGCAGTGGGCCCGCGCCAGCGGGGCCATCAGGGAACTGTCCTGGGCCGACACCGGGGTCGCCAACAGGCCGTCCGCTGCCATCTCCAGGGTCGCCCGCAGATAGTCGGCGCGCTCGTCATTGGCGGGCAGGTCGCAGCCCAGGCGCGCGGGCTCCGGAACGTGCTCGGCGTCACTGCGCCCGGTCAGCCGCCCGATCAGCGGCACCAGGAACAGGAAAGCGCAGACATAGGCCGAAACCGGGTTTCCGGGCACGCCCAGCACGTGCATGCCGCCCAGGCGGCCATGCATCATCGGCCGGCCGGGGCGCAACGCCACCCGCCAGAACGACAGCTCCAGCCCTTCCGACGCCAGCGCGCGCTGCACCAGGTCGTGCTCGCCGACGGACGCGCCGCCGCTGGTGACCAGCACGTCGGCGCCCCAGTCGCGGGCGCGCCGCACCGCCGCCGCGATGTCCTCGATCCGGTCACGCGCAATGCCATAGTCGCTCACCTCGCCGCCGGCGGTGCGGGCCATGGCGAGAATCGCAAAGCCGTTGGAATAGACGATCTCGCCCGGGCCGGGCTGGCTGCCGGGCGCCACCAGCTCGTCGCCGGTGCCGAGCACCGCCACCTTGGGCCGGCGATAAACGGGCAGGCGAGCATGGTTCATGGCGGCCGCCAGCATCACGTCGCGCTCGCTCAGCCGCCGCCCTTTGCGCAGGAGCACGTTGCCTTGGCTGAAGTCGATGCCCTGGCCGCGCACATTGCGGCCCTTGGCGGTGGCCTTCTGAATGGTGACTGTATCGCCTTCGCGCGTGGTGAGTTCCTGGATCACCACCGTATCGGCGCCCGCCGGCATCACGCCGCCGGTGAAAATGCGCGCAGCTTGACCAGCTTTCACTTCGCCCTCGAAGGGGTGGCCGGCGGCGACTTCGCCGATCAGAGTGAGCGTGGCCGGGGCCGTCGCCACATCGGCTGCCTGCACCGCATAGCCGTCCATGGCGGATACCGCCGCGGGCGGCTGGGTGCGCAGCGCGGCCAAATCCTCGGCCAGCACGCGCCCGAGCGCATCGTCGAGCTTGACCGTTTCGACTGACAGTGCGTTCGCCCCGGCGAGCACGCGGGCCAAGGCTTCGGCGACCGGCATGAGGCCCACGGGCTAAGCCTCCGTGCGCCAGTTGCCGGATTTGCCGCCGGTCTTCTCCAGCAGCCGCACGCCCTCGATACGCATGCCTTTCTCGATCGCCTTGACCATGTCGTAGATGGTCAGACACGCGATCGACACCGCTGTGAGCGCCTCCATCTCGACTCCGGTCTGCCCGGTCACCTTCACGGTCGCGCGCACCAGGAAGCCGGGCAGGGCGTGCTCCGGATCGATATCGATGGCAACTTTGGTGATCGGCAGCGGGTGGCAGAGCGGGATCAGCCCGTGGGTGCGTTTGGCCGCCATGATGCCGGCAAGGCGCGCGACGCCCAGCACGTCGCCTTTGAGCGCGTTGCCTTCCAGCACTTGGTCGAGGGTCGCCTTGGACATGATCACGCGGCCTTCGGCGATCGCCTGGCGCTCGGTGGCGCCCTTGGCGGAGACGTCGACCATGCGGGCCTGGCCGCGCTGGTCGAGATGGCTGAGGCCAGCTTTCGTGGCCAATCTACGCGCGCGTCCTACGGACTTTTTGGCGGCGCGGCGGGCTTTCTTCCGAGGGCTGCGGGTCTTCCGGGCCGGGCGCCGGGCGGCGGCCTTCTTACGGCGCATGGGCGGCTTGCTGCGCCGCGCCGCTTTCTTTTTGCGGGCTCGCGCCACCGCCTTCGTGCGCCCGGCTCTCTTCGTTTTCCGGCCCCGTGCCACGGCTCACTCCACGCCAGCGCGGTGCGGGACTCGCGCCAGCAAGCGCCGCGTCGCCGCCGCCACGTCCGGCTGGCGCATCAGGCTTTCGCCGATCAGAAAGGCTGAAATGCCGATACCGGCGAGGCGAGCCAGATCCGCCGGCGTATTGAGGCCGCTTTCCGCTACCACCACGCGTTCGCGCGGAATTTTCGGCGCCAACCGCTCGCTTACCGCCAAAGTGGTCTTAAAAGTGCGCAGATCGCGGTTATTGATGCCGATCAGCCGCGATTTCAGGCGCAAAGCACGCTCAAGCTCATCTTCCTGGTGAACTTCAACAAGGACATCCATCCCATTGGCAAAGGCCGCATCTTCGATCTCTTGAGCCGCCGCGTCGTCGACCGCCGCCATAATGATCAGCACGCAATCGGCGCCCAGCGCCCGCGATTCCACCACTTGGTAGGGCTCGTAGATGAAATCCTTGCGCAGCACCGGCAGCGCGGTGGCGCCGCGCGCCTGCGCCAGATATTCCGGCCGGCCCTGGAATGAAGGCCCGTCGGTCAGCACCGAGAGGCAGGTGGCGCCGCCAGCCTCGTACGCTTTCGCCAGTGACGGCGGATCGAAATCGGCGCGGATCAGCCCCTTCGATGGGCTCGCCTTCTTAATCTCCGCGATCAGCGCATAGTCGCCACCGCAAATCTTGCGCTCGATCGCGCGCAAAAACCCGCGCGGCGGCGAAGCGGCTTTTGCGTCGCCTTCAAGCGCGTTTAAGGGCCGCACACGCTTGGCCGCCGCGATCTCCTCGCGCTTGTAGGCTTCGATCTTCTTGAGAATATCCATCATTTTTTCCTGCGCATGATCTTATCCGAAAACCGGTTCCCACTTTTCGGGATCATGCGTTGATCACGCCTCTGCGGCGTTGGACGCGACAATCAGGCGGTCGAGCTTGCCTTCCGCCTCGCCGCTGTCGATCGATTTGGCGGCAAGCGCTGCGCCTTCCTTCAAATCCTTGGCCTTGCCGGCCACCACCAGCGCGGCCGCGGCATTCAAAATCGCCACGTCGCGGAACGGGCCAGGCTTGCCTTTGAGCACGTCGAGCAGCGCCTTGGCATTGCGCTCGGCATCCCCGCCACGCAACGCCTCGGGTTTGGCGCGCGGCAGGCCGGCGTCTTCCGGCGTGATCTCGAAGGTGCGAATCTGGCCGTTCTCCAGCGCGGCCACACTGGTCGCGCCTGAGGTGGTGATCTCGTCGAGCCCGTCGGAGCCGTGCACCACCCAGATGCTTTCCGAGCCAAGATTCTTCAGCACTTGGGCCATCGGCTCGATCCATTGCCGCGAGAAGGCGCCGATCATCTGCCGCTTGACGCTGGCCGGGTTCGACAGCGGTCCGAGCAGGTTGAAGATAGTGCGGGTGCCGAGCTCGACCCGCGTCGGGCCGACATTCTTCATGGCCGGATGATGCGCCGGCGCGAACATGAAGCCGATACCGGCGTCGCGGATGCAGCGGGCGACCTTGTCGGCGGTGAGATCGATGTTGACGCCGAGCGCGCCCAGCACGTCGGCGGCGCCCGATTTCGACGACAGCGCGCGGTTGCCGTGCTTGGCGACCGGCACGCCGGCGCCCGCCACGACGAAGGCCGCGCAAGTCGAGATGTTGAACGAGCCGGAGGCGTCGCCCCCAGTGCCGACCACGTCGACCGCGTCGGGCGGCGCCTCAACGCCGAGCATCTTGGCGCGCATGGTGGTGACCGCGCCGGTGATCTCGTCGACGGTTTCCCCGCGCACCCGCAGGCCCATCAACAGGGCGCCCATCTGCGAGGGCGTGGCCTCGCCCGACATCATGCGGTCGAAGGCGGATGCCGCCTCCTGCCGCGTGAGGCTGGCGCCGGTCGCGACCTTGGCGATGAGCGCTTTGAATTCGTCGGCCACGGCGCCCTCTATTCCGCCGCGTGCATCGCGACCGCACGCCGACCGGTCTGCTTGTTCCAGGCAGCGGCGATGTCGAGAAAATTCTTCAGCATCAGATGGCCGTGCTCGGAGGCGATACTCTCGGGATGAAACTGCACACCGTGGACGGGAAGTTTTTGATGCGCGAGCCCCATCACCAAGTGATCATCGGTTTCGGCGTTGACGGCAAGTATCTTCGGCACGCTGTCGCGCGCGACCACCAGCGAATGATAGCGCGTCGCCTGCAGCGGCCCGTTGATGCCGCGGAACACGCCGGTGCCGTTGTGGCGGATCTCTGACAATTTGCCGTGCCGCGGCGTCGCCCGCACGATTTTGGCACCGAAGACCTGCCCGATCGCCTGATGGCCGAGGCAGACGCCGAGGATCGGAATGGTGGGCGCGGCGTTGGCGACGAGATCGAGACAGATGCCGGCAGTGTCCGGCGTACCCGGCCCGGGCGAAAGCACGATCGCCTCCGGCTCTATTTTCATCACCCCGGCGACCGAAATCTTGTCGTTGCGGTGCACGACGACGTCGGCCCCCAAGCTGCCCAGATAGTGGAACAGGTTGAAGGTGAAGCTGTCGTAATTGTCGATCAAAACGATCATGTTTGCTTGCCCGCTCAAGGTCTTAAGACCCATGGCAGAGGGGGTCAAGCAGCCCCGGCGGGCGTAGTTATTGCCCGCGCTTGGCGGCGCTGGCAAAGCGGCGGGCCTCTTCGGCCGAGCGGAACAAGGCCTTCGCCTTGTTGATGCATTCCTGCTGCTCATAATCGGGATCGCTGTCGGCGACGATGCCGGCGCCGGCCTGCACATACATGGTGCCGTTTTTGACGAGCGCGGTGCGCAGCACGATGCAGGTATCCATTTCGCCGGCGGCGGAGAAATAGCCGACGCAGCCGGCATAGAGCCCGCGCTTTTCCTTCTCCAGCTCGTCGATGATCTCCATGGCGCGCACTTTCGGCGCGCCCGAGACGGTGCCGGCGGGAAAGCCGGCGGCGAGCGCATCGAGCGCATCGTATTTCTCGTCGAGCTTGCCTTCGACGTTGGACACGATGTGCATGACGTGGCTGTAGCGCTCGACGAAAAACTGATCGGTGACCTCGACGGTGCCGATCTTGGCGACACGGCCGACGTCGTTGCGGCCGAGATCGAGCAGCATCAAATGTTCCGCGCGCTCCTTCGGATCGGCCAGCAGCTCTTCTTCCATCGCCTTGTCTTCGTGCGGCCTCGGTCCTCGCGGCCTGGTGCCGGCGATCGGGCGGATCGTCACCGTGTCGCCGGAAACCTTCACCAGGATTTCCGGACTGGAGCCGGCGACCGCGAAGTCGCCGAAGTCGAGGAAATAAAGATAAGGCGACGGATTGGTCCGCCGCAGCGCGCGATAGAGCGAGAACGCCGGCAGCTTGAACGGCGCCTCGAAGCGTTGCGCCAGCACTATCTGGAAGGCGTCTCCGGCCACGATGTATTCCTTCGCGCGGCTGACCATCGCCTTGTAGTCTTGCGGCGTGGTGTTTGATTGCATCGGCACGTCGAGCGGGCCTTCGTCATATTCCGCCAGGGATTTGTCGAGCGGCCGGTCGAGCGCATCGACTACGCCTGTAAGCCGCTCGACCGCGCGCTTGAGCGCGCTCTTGGCGCCGACGCTTTTTTCCGGCCGTACCGGCGTCACCACCGTGATTGCGTCCTTCACCGCGTCGAACACCACGATCAGCGTCGGGCGCACCAGAATGGCGTCGGGAATGCCGATCGGATCGGGATTGGGGGAGGAAAGTTCCTCCATCAGCCGCACCATGTCGTAGCCGAGATAGCCGAATACGCCGGCGGCCATCGGCGGCAGCGTTTCCGGCAAGGCGATGCGGCTTTCCTTGATCAGCGCGCGCAGCGCGGCGAGCGGCGGCTCGTTCAGGGGCGCGAATGCGTCCGCCTTGGCTCGCGCGTCGCGATTGATCTCGGCCCTGGCGCCGTTGGTGCGCCAGATCAGGTCGGGCTCCAGCCCGATGATCGAATAGCGTCCGCGCGCCTCGCCGCCTTCCACCGACTCCAGCAGAAAGCTCATCGGTTTTCCGCCGCCGAGCTTCAGATAGGCCGAGACCGGCGTTTCCAGATCGGCGACCAGCGTACACCACACTACCTGCGCTTCGCCGCGGTCGTAGCGTTCGGCAAAAGCAATTTCCGACGGCTCGATCTGCATGGGGCTGCTATTGGCGGGCGCCGCCGATAACCTGATTCACCAGCGACGTGTTGATGTCGACGCCGAACTCGCTTTCGAGCCGCGCGATATATCCACCGGTGATATCGTCGGAGTAGGAATTTGCGAGCGAGGTCGCGATCGCCTTGCCTTCCGCCGAAGCGGCATCGAGCTTGGGGTCGACCACTTCAGTGACGCGGAACACGTAGCGCTCGGTCGCCTGCTTGCCGTCCGAAACAGCGGGAACGTCTTTCGGCGTGCTGAATACCGCCTCGACCAGCTTTGCCGGTAAGAAACCGCCCGACTTGCCGCGCTGCAGGTCGGCTTGCTTTTGAACTTGGAGCCCGGCATCGGTTGCAAGCTGCGCCAGCGTGCCGCCGCTTTTCAGCTTGCCGACCATCTCGTCGGACTTGGCTTTCAGCCGCTTGGCGATCTCAGCATCGCGCCACTGCTGCGCGACCTGATCCTTCACCTCGTCGAGGGTGCGCTCACGCGAAGGCGTGATGCCGGTGACGTTGTAATAGAGGACCCCGCCGCCCGGCAATTGCAGCGCGTCGTTGTCGACGCCGACGTCGCTGGCGAAGGCAGACGCCACCAGGTTCGGTTGCTGCGGCAGGTCGGGGATCGGTTTGCCGTCCGGGGCGCGGCCGGAACGGTCGACGGCGTCGATGACGCGGGCCTTGAGGCCGAGCTTGGCACCGGCTTCGGCAAGCGTAGAGCCGGCCGCGCGCTCGTCTTCGATCTTGTCGCGCAGATCGTCAATTTGGGTCTTGGCGTGGCTCTCGGCGATCTGCGTCTTGATCTGCGGCGCCACCTCCTCATAGCTTTTCTGCGCGCCGGGCTCGATCTTGCCCGCCGTCACCAGCACGGTGCCGAAGGCGCCCTTGATCGGCTGGCTGACCTCATTGGGCTTGAGCGCGAAGGCGGCATCGGCGATGGCCGCATCGATGATCGCGCTCTTGGTCACCATGCCGAGATCGGTGTCGGAAGCTTTAAGGCCGCGCTGTTTAGCCAGATCGGCGAAGCTCTTGCCCTTGTCGATCTGCTCGCGCGCGGCTTTCGCTGCTTCCGCGTTGGGAAACACGATCTGCTTGATCTCGCGCTTCTCCGGCTTGCCAAACGCGCTCTTGTGCTGCTCATAATATTTCTTGCCGTCGGCGTCGCTGACCGCATCCGTCTTGGCGAGCGCCGCCGGCGACAGCGCGAGCAGGGTGACCTTGCGGTATTCCGGCGCACGGAACAGCACTTTGTATTTCTGGTAATATGCGTCGAGTTCGGCCGAGGTTGGCGCCGGGATGTCGCCGGCCTGTGCCGCGCCCAGCGCCAGGTATTCGATGCTGCGTTTCTCGTTGCGGAACTGATTGATGGCCGTCATCGCCGCGAGCGGAATGTGCAGATCGCCGGCAAAGCTTTGCGCGATCTGCCGGCGCAAGATCACCTTGCGTTGCGTCTCCACGAAGCGGCCCTCGCTGTAGCCGGCCTCGCGGATCAGCTCCTCAAAGCGCGCGCGGTCGAACTGGCCGTTGGGCCCGCGGAAGTTCGGATCGCTGGTGATGCGCTCGGCGATTTCGGCGTTGCTGATACCGAGCCCCATGACCTTGGCCTGGTGATCGAGCGTGGTTTCCGCCACCAGGCGGCCGATGATTTGCCGGTCGAGGCCAAGCGCGCGGACCTGGTCGGGCGTGATCGCCCGGCCGGCGCGGCGACTGAGCTGGCGCAGTTGGTCGGTGTAGTATTCGCGGAACTGCTCGAGCGAAATCTCGGTGCCAGCGACCGTGATCGCCGAATTCTGGCCGAAGCCGCGGAAGATGTCGCCGATGCCCCAGATCGCGAAGCTGATGACCAGGAATCCCATGATGACCGCAAGGACGCCCTTGCCGAGCCAGGTCGAGGAGGCCTTGTGGATACCGCGGAGCATGCTCAGCGCTTTTCCCGGATCAGACGTTAACTGGATGAATGGTTGATGGCGCCCTTATAGGGAGCGAGCCAACTCCTTGCAACTCAAGAAGGATCGCCTGCCACGCGGGCCATACTGGCGCTGCCCCTGCGGGTCTGTTAACCGCACGCGGAAAGGGACTTCACGATGGCGGGCGCCGCTCCCCGCCCGCTGGTGGCGGGCAATTGGAAGATGAACGGGCTTGCCGCCTCTGAGGCCGAGCTCGCCAAAATCATTGCCGGCGCCCGCGGTCTGACTTGCGATCTGATGATTTGCCCGCCGGCCACTCTGATCGTCGAGTTTGCCGCTGCGGCGCGCGGTTCCAGCGTGACGATCGGCGCGCAGGATTGCCATCCTGAGGCCTCCGGCGCCCATACCGGCGACATCGCCGCCGAGATGTTGGCCGATGCCGGCGCCCGCGCCGTGATTGTCGGCCATTCCGAGCGGCGCGCCGACCATCACGAAACCGACCAGATCGTGCACGCCAAGGCATTAGCCGCCTGGCGGGCAAGGTTGACGGCGATCGTCTGCGTCGGGGAACAGAAGGCCGAACGCGAGGCCGGCAACACGCTTGCCATCGTCGGCCGCCAGCTCGACGGCTCACTTCCCGACGGCACCACCGCCGCTAAACTGGTCGTCGCTTACGAGCCGGTCTGGGCGATCGGCACCGGCCTGACCCCCACGCCGGCGGACGTAGGCGAGGTCCATGGTTTCATTCGCCAACGGCTGGGCGAGCGCTTCGGGTCTGAGGGCCCTGGCATCCGCATCCTCTATGGCGGCTCGGTGAAGCCTTCGAACGCCAAAGAGTTGCTTACCGTCGCCGAAGTGAACGGCGCCCTGGTTGGCGGCGCCAGCCTGAAAGCCGACGATTTCCTAGGAATTGCCGCGGTTTACCGCTAATTGCGGGCAGGGTGGAAAAGCCTGAAACGATCGTGTAGAGACCGCCGCGAACTCCTATATAGGCGCCTGATGCCGCCGGGGGCGGGAAGCCCCGCTCGGCGGGCGTGAACGGATTTTGAACTGATGCAGCACGTCGTCATCGTCATCCACCTGATGCTGGTGCTCGCCATGATCGGCGTGGTGCTGCTGCAGAAGTCCGAAGGCGGCGGCCTCGGCATCGGCGGCGGCGGCGGCTTCATGACCAGCCGCGGCACTGCCAACGTGCTGACGCGCGCGACCGCGATCCTGGCCGGGCTGTTTTTCGTGACCAGCCTGGTGCTGTCGATGCTGGCCGGCATGAACCGCAAGCCGACCTCGATCCTGCAAGGCGGCCAAAGCGCGCCGACGGCGCCAGCGCCCGGCTCGGCGCCGCCGATCGGCGGCGGCAGTGGCGGCCTGCTCAAGCAATTGCAGGGCGCGCCCAGCGCGCCGCCGGCGGCGCCCGCAGCGCCTGCCGCCCCCTCCGGGCCGCAGGTGCCGCAGTCGAAGTGATGAAACCTCAACGAGGGGCCGGGAAACCGGCCCTTCGGCGTTATGGGAAGCGAGATGGAACGGCAGAGGCGAATGCAGATGAGAAAGCCGATGCAACAAACTGCCGCCGCAGGTCCTTCACAGGCTACGCACAGGCGCAGAGCCGCCTTGAGGATTTCGCGCTCGTCGAATCGAACCGGGAGGGCTAAAGCTTAGGTCCCATGGCGCGGTACATCTTTATCACCGGCGGCGTGGTCTCCTCACTTGGCAAGGGTCTGGCATCCGCGGCGCTCGGCGCGCTGTTGCAGGCGCGCGGCTACAAGGTGCGCTTACGCAAGCTCGACCCCTATCTCAACGTCGACCCCGGCACGATGTCGCCCTATCAGCACGGCGAGGTGTTCGTCACCGACGACGGCGCCGAGACCGATCTCGACCTCGGCCATTACGAGCGCTTCACCGGGCGGCCGGCGACGCGGCACGACAACATCACCACCGGCCGCATCTACCAGGACATCCTGGCGCGCGAACGGCGCGGCGATTATCTCGGCGCCACCATCCAGGTGATCCCGCACGTCACCAATGCCATCAAGGATTTCATCCGCGAGGGCAATGAAGGCTTCGATTTCGTGCTGTGCGAGATCGGCGGCACCGTCGGCGACATCGAGGGCCTGCCGTATTTCGAGGCGATCCGGCAACTGGGCAACGAGCTGCCGCGTCACCACACCGTCTATATTCATCTCACGCTGCTGCCGTTCATTCCGAGCGCCGGCGAACTCAAGACCAAACCCACGCAACATTCGGTCAAGGAGCTGCGCTCGATCGGCATCCAGCCCGACATGCTGCTGTGCCGCACCGACCGTCCGATCCCGCATGGCGAGCGACGCAAGCTCGCGCTGTTCTGCAACGTGCGCGAACACGCGGTGATCGAAGCGCGCGACGTCGACAATATATATGCCGTGCCGGAGGCCTATCACGCAGCCGGGCTCGACACCGAAGTGCTCTCGGCCTTCGGCATCGAGGGCGCCGCGCCGCCCGAGCTTGCGCGCTGGCGCACCATCAACGAGCGCGTGCGCAATCCGGAAGGCGACGTCACCATCGCCATTGTCGGCAAGTACACCGGCATGAAGGACGCTTACAAATCCCTGATCGAGGCGCTCTCGCACGGCGGCATCGCCAACAAGGTCAAGGTCAATCTCGACTGGATCGAATCCGACGTGTTCGAGAACGAGGACCCGGCGCCGTTTCTCGAGCAGGTCAACGGCATCCTGGTACCCGGCGGCTTCGGCCAGCGCGGCGCCGAAGGCAAGATCAGGGCTGCGCAATTCGCGCGGCTGCGCCACGTACCCTATTTCGGTATCTGCTTCGGCATGCAGATGGCGGTGGTGGAAGCCGCGCGCAATCTGTGCGGCATCGAGGGCGCCAATTCCACCGAGTTCGGCCCGACGCCGGAGCCGGTGGTCGGCCTAATGACGGAATGGCTCAAGGGCAACGAATTGCAACGGCGCACCGAAAGCGGCGATCTCGGCGGCACCATGCGGCTCGGCGCTTATCCCGCGGTGCTATCGCGCGGCAGCCGGGTGGCCGAAATCTACGGCAAGACCGAAATCTCCGAGCGCCACCGCCACCGCTACGAGGTCAACACCACCTACAAGGGGCGGCTCGAGCAGCGCGGCATGCGTTTCTCCGGCATGTCACCGGACGGCATCCTGCCCGAGATCATCGAATACGCCGACCATCCCTGGTTCATCGGCGTACAATTTCATCCCGAGCTGAAATCGCGCCCCTTCGAGCCGCACCCGCTGTTCGCCAGTTTCATCGGCGCCGCGGTCGAGCAGAGCCGGCTGGTCTAGCATCGGGCGCGCCTCCCGCTGCAATCAACCGTTGATTGCAATTTTCGGTTCGTCTACCGTTGCGGCCGGCATCAACCGTTCGGAGCGGGTCATGGCCAAGTGTACCGAGAGTGACCTGGCGGCGCTCAATGAGTCCGGGCCGCTGCTGCGTTTCGCGGCTGAAAACGTGAAAAATCTCGATCCCGATTTGTCGCTCGCGATCGCCGAGGCGCATGCGGCGGCGGCCGAAGCCAAGTGGAATCCACAGATCGCGCAGCGATTTTGGGGCGCATTCGCAAAGCTATGTGACCTCATCCATCCGGTGACGATGAATTGCCTTTCGGCCGCCGACCGGAAGATTGATCCGCCCGCCTTGCTTCGATTTTTCGGCGTTGGCAAGAAGTCGGTCGCGGAGCGATCGTCGGCGCGATATCTCTTATTGCTGATTGGGTTGTTGATGTTGATCGTGCCGCTTCAGCTTTATGTTTGGACATGCACCAATCTTTCTAAGAAAATTGATGACTTGCTCGCTGTCGAAAAAGTCAAATACGCAGCCTTTATCGAATCCTATGGCCAACAAGCTGCCACTGCCGCGACGAAGGCATCCGCTACGACTCAGACGGCCGGCACGCTGTCGTTCATGAAAGCGGCCGATCCCAAATTTTCCGCCGACGCCGATGCCATACATGACGACCTCGACCGGCTCGCAACGGAAGCCCATTTTTTGGAAGTGATTTCGACGGTGAATTTCAGCGTCCATGAGTTTTCCAAGTACGAGAGGCCTGGAACGGGGGCATTGGCCTCGTACCTTTACGACAAGACCAACTACCGCACGAGCGCCATGCAAAATCGCCTTCTGCAAATTCAGGAAGAGGCATTTTTGGTCGTCGGAGTCCTGGGTGCCTACATCTTGCCGATGCTATTCGGGGCGACGGGCGCCATTGCCTATGTCATCCGCACCATATCCGAGCAGATCAGGACGACGACATTTTCGACCAATTCGCCGACCCGGCACATCATGCGCGCCGCACTCGGCGGCATGGCCGGGTTGGTCGTCGGGCTGTTCGGGGATCTTTCGACCAAGTTCAGCCTGTCGCCATTGGCATTGGCGTTCTTGGCAGGCTACGGCGTCGAAGCGGTGTTCTCGATGTTCGATGCCCTTATCGCGAAGTTCAAGTCCGTCAAGGCCGGCACCTGACCGGCCAGTTTCATCGGCGCCGCGGTCGCGCAGAGCCGGCTGGTGTAGTTACACGCATTTTATTGTTTGCAGGCCGCGGCCAGTCTACGCGCAGGGGCGCGACGTTTACGCCGGCGATGCGCCGCCAGCCGAAAAAATCACGCGGCGTTTACGCCGGATGACGGGCCGCAGCGGCGTTTATGAGGTGTAAATACCTCCAATCCTGAGGACAACGCATCATGCGTCACATTCTTATTGCCGCTGCCGCGATCGCGGTCAGCGGACTCCTGGCTTCGAGTGGGGTACGCGCCGAGACTCCCTTCAACCCTGGCGGCCCGGAGAAAGCCGGCACCCAGTGCAAAGTCATCACCGATGATGGCGCCGAAATGTACGGCTACTACGCGGCCTGTCCCCCGGGTTCGCAGCCCGTCGCCCGGCAAGTCAAGAAGAAGCTGAAGAAGTCCTAAGGCAAACAAGCCCGCATTTACCCCCACGGGTGCGGGAAATTGCCGGCCGCGATCGGTGCGATTGAATCTCGCGCCGGCGCGGCCGGTTTTGTTTTTGCCGGGCGATTGCGTCATCATGCGCCGCCGGCGCCTGAGCCGGCGCCGGAGTAAGGCGGTCATGGCGCGCGGTCTCGACCATATCGTTCACGCGGTGCGCGATCTCGACGCGGCGGCCGCGCTCTATCGCAGCCTCGGCTTCACCGTCGGCGCACGCAACCGCCACCCTTGGGGCACGCATAACTACATTATCCAGTTTCCCGGCTGCTTCATCGAGCTGCTGACGCTGGCCGAACCGAAGAAACTCGGCGACGACGGCTTCTCGAAATTGTTCGGCACCTATACCGGCGATTTCCTCAAGCGCCACGAGGGGCTGTCGCTGCTGATCCTGCAATCGCAAGAAGCTGCCGCCGACGAAGCCGCATTCCGCGCCGCCGGCATTTCCGCCGCCGATGTGATGCGCTTCGAGCGCGAGGGCAAGCGCCCGGACGGGGCGGCGGTGAAAGTCGCGTTCTCGCTCGCCTTTGCCAAGGACAGACTCGCGCCCGATATCCATTTCGCCACGTGTCAGCAGCACTATCCGGAAAATTTCTGGAACCCGGCTTTCCAAACACACGCCAATAGTGTTTCGGGTATCGCTGGCGTCGTCATCGCCGCCGAAGCGCCGGCGCATCACCTCGCATTCATGCAGGCCTTTGCCGGCGCGCAGGCCGCGCGCACCGACGCCGAAGGCTTTGCCATTGCCACCCCGCGTGGGGCGATCGAGGTGGTAACGCCGGCCGCTTTCGTTGCCCGCTTCGGCGTCAAGGCGCCGGACGTTGCGCGCGGGGCGCGGCTTGCTGCGATTCGATTTGCCGTCGTCGACGCCAGCCTCCTGCAAGCCGCGCCCGAGCAGGCCGGTATGGCCGGCCTTTATGTGGGAAACGCAACGGTGATCGGCGCGGAGGACGCCATGGGTGCGGTTCTGGTGTTTGAACCCGCTCCAAAATAACGGCCGTTGACCGGGGGCTTTCCCCGTTTCATGGTCCGCCCCGCGAGGACCAAACCTTGGACCAAAGCCTGCTGCCCAATGCCGCTGTCGGGGTCGGCGCCGTCCGCTTCGGCAACGAATTGCCGCTGGCGCTGATTGCCGGACCTTGCGCGCTCGAAAGCCGCGCGCACGCATTGGAGATGGCCAGCGCGCTCAAGGAAATCGCGGCCCGCGTCGGCGTCGGCCTGGTCTACAAGACGTCCTTCGACAAGGCCAATCGCACCTCAGGCAGCAGCGCGCGTGGGCTCGGGCTTGATGCCGCGCTGCCGATCTTCGCGGAGGTTCGCGACACGCTGCAAGTGCCGGTGCTCACCGACGTGCACGAAGCCGGCCAATGCGCGCGCGTGGCTGAAAGCGTCGATGTCTTGCAAATTCCCGCGTTTCTGTGCCGGCAGACCGATCTGCTTGTCGCCGCCGCCAAGACGGGGCGCGCGGTCAACGTCAAGAAGGGCCAGTTCCTGGCGCCCTGGGACATGAAGAACGTGGTGGAGAAAATTACCGGCGCGGGCAACCGCAACGTGCTGGTGACAGAGCGCGGCGTCAGCTTCGGCTACAACACGCTGGTGTCCGACATGCGCGCGCTGCCGATCCTTAAGCGCGCGACCGGCGCCCCGGTCATCTTCGACGCCACCCATTCGGTGCAGCAGCCCGGCGGGCAGGGCGACAAGTCAGGCGGCGAGCGCGAATTCGTCTCCGTGCTGGCGCGCGCGGCGGTCGCGGTCGGCGTCGCCGGCGTGTTCATCGAGACCCATCAGGATCCCGACCAAGCGCCGTCCGACGGGCCCAACATGCTGCCGCTCAAGGACATGGAGCCGCTGTTGCGCGAGCTGGTCGAGTTCGACCGGCTGGCCAAGCGCTGATCCCAGGAAGAAGCCGTCGCCTGCGATGACTCGCACGCTCAATCTCATCGCGTTCGTGGTGTTTGCGAGCGCGTTGTTCATGCGCTCGACCGACCCGGTGATTCCGCAGATCGCAGTCGGGCTCAATGTCGAGCAGACGACCGCGGCTTTGCTGACGACCGCTTTCGCCTTGCCCTATGCGCTGGTGCAACCGCTGCTCGGCGGACTGGCGGACATGTTCAGCAAGGCTCGGCTGATGTTGCTCTGCCTCTTCGTCGTCGCCAGCGCTTCGCTGCTGTGCGGTTTCGCGCCGAACATCGAAACCCTATTTGCCGCGCGCGTCATTGCCGGGCTCGCCGCCGGCGGCGTGATCCCGATTTCGTTTGCGCTGGTCGGCGACAAGATCCCGGTGGCGGAGCGCCAGGTGGCCATGGGGCGGCTCTTGTTCGCCATCATGACCGGAAACCTGCTGGGCGCGACCTTTGCCGGAGTCATCACCGACCTGGCGAGCTGGCGCGGCGTATTCTTTGCCACCGGCGGTTTCGGCTTGCTGGTGCTGGCGGCCGCCATTCCGGGCTTCCTCGGTATGTCCGAAGTGACCCGCCGCTTCGACCTGTCGACGCTGGTGCCGAACTACGTCTCGATCTTCCGCAATCCGCTGGCGAAGATTTGCTTCGGCGCGGTGTTTCTCGAAGCGGTGTTCATGTACGGATGCTTTCCCTACATAGCGACGATGTTGCAACAGGCCGGCGAGACCCGCGCCTCGATCGCCGGCGTTGTCATCGCCGGCTTCGGCATCGGCGGCGCGGTTTATGGCGTGTCAGTTTCGCGCGTGCTGCCTTGGCTCGGCGAGCAGCGCATGATGCGTTTGGGCGGCGTCGCCTTGGGTTTCTGCCTGCTGGTAATCGCGGCGCGCGCGCCGTGGCCGGTCGAGTTCGCCAATTTCGCGCTGCTCGGATTTGGCTTCTACATGCTGCATGCCGTCATTCAGATCTATGCCAGCGAGTTGGCGCCGGCCGCGCGCGGCTCGGCCATGGCGCTGCATTCGTGCTTTTTCTTTATCGGTCAGGCGGTGGGGCCGGTGGTCTATGGCGCCGGCCTCTCGACCATCGGTCTCAACCCGGTGCTGTGGTTCGGCGCGGCCGTGCTCCTTGCCACCGGCCTTGTCTGCGCGCAGTGGCTGCGGCGACCACAAGAGTCGCCGGTTTAACCTCTACCGCGATAGGGCGCGACGCCCTGATCGGCCGGCATCCACACGTCCTTCGGCAATTTTCCGGCCTGCCAGAACACGTCGATGGGCATGCCGCCGCGCGGGTACCAGTAGCCGCCGATGCGCAAATATTTCGGCTTGAGCAGCGCGTAAAGTCTCTTGCCGATGGCGACGGTGCAGTCCTCGTGGAAGGCGCCGTGGTTGCGGAAACTGTTGAGGTAAAGCTTGAGCGACTTCGACTCCACCAGAAAGCGCCCCGGCACGTAGTCGATCACAAGATGGGCGAAGTCGGGCTGGCCGGTGATCGGACACAGGCAGGTGAATTCCGGCGCGGTGAAACGCGCCACGTAATTGGTGCCCGGATGCGGATTGGGCACGCGGTCGAGCGTGGCCTTCGCGGGCGAAGCGGGAAGCGGGCTCGGGCGGCCCAAGTGCAGTCGTTTTCTTGCCATCAAGTCTGTCATTGCCGGGCTTGTCACCGGAAGTCGGGTTTACCCGACTTCCGGCACTAATTAAATGTGAAACTCGGGCAGGCCCGAGTTTCGATGCAATCTCGCTTAGGAGAGCACAGCGTTTCCCTGATCGGGATGCGCGGGTCAAGCCCGCGCATGACAGGGGAGAGTATGTTGCCCCTTTGCCCGTAACCTTGTCATCCTGTAGAAGCGCCCTGCCGGAGTGCCCCCATGACCGCCATCACCGACATCATCGGCCGCGAAATCCTCGACAGCCGCGGCAATCCGACCGTCGAGGTCGACGTCATCCTCGAGGACGGCTCGAAGGGCCGCGCCGCGGTGCCCTCCGGCGCCTCCACCGGCCAGCATGAGGCAGTGGAGCTGCGCGACGGCGACAAGGCGCGCTACGGCGGCAAGGGCGTGCTTAAGGCAGTCGCGGCGGTCAACGGCGAGATTTTCGACGCGATCAGCGGCATGGACGCCGCCGCGCAGACCAAGATCGACGAGACCCTGATCGGGCTCGACGGCACCCCCAACAAGGGCCGGCTCGGCGCCAATGCGATCCTCGGCGTCTCGCTCGCCGTCGCCAAGGCGGCCGCCGCCTCCGAGGGCGCGCCGCTCTACCGTTACGTCGGCGGCACCGCCGCGCGCCTGCTGCCGGTGCCGATGATGAATATCGTCAACGGCGGCGTGCACGCCGACAACCCGATAGACTTCCAGGAATTCATGATCATGCCGGCGGGCGCGCCGACCTTCGCCGAGGCCTTGCGCGCCGGCGCGGAAATCTTCCACACGCTACGGGCGGAGCTCAAGGCGAAAAAACTCAACAGCAATGTCGGCGACGAAGGCGGCTTTGCGCCCGACATCAAGTCGGCGGAAGCAGCGCTCGATCTCATCGTGCAGGCGATCGCGAAGGCCGGCTATAAGCCGGGCGGCGATGTCATGCTGGCGCTCGATCCGGCGGCGAGCGAATTCTACCAGGACGGCGCCTATGTCTATTCAGGCGAAGGCAAGACCCGCAGCAAGAAACAGCAGGCGGACTATCTCGCCAGTCTGATCAAAAACTATCCGATCGTCTCGGTCGAGGACGGCATGGCGGAAGACGATGACGAAGGCTGGAAAATCCTCACCGACCTGATCGGGGCCAAGTGTCAATTGGTCGGCGACGACAATTTTGTGACCAACGTCGCTCGCCTCGAAGACGGCATCAAGCGCGGCATCGCTAATTCTATCCTGATCAAGGTCAACCAGGTCGGCACGCTGACCGAAACGCTCGCGGCCATCGAGACCGCGCACAAGGCCGGCTACACCGCGGTCATCTCGCACCGCTCCGGCGAAACGGAAGATTCCACCATCGCCGATCTCGCCGTCGCCACCAATTGCGGGCAGATCAAGACCGGCTCGCTGTCACGCTCTGATCGCTTGGCCAAATACAATCAGCTGCTGCGGATCGAGGAGGAGCTGGGCGCGCAGGCCAAGTTTGCGGGCAGGACGGTCTTGAAGCAGCTGGGGTGAGCAGGGCGCGCGAGACCGCCGCTAGTGCTCCGCGAGCGCGAGCTTGACGCCGAGAGCGACAAAGGCGGCGGCAATGCTGCGGCGCATCCACTTTAGCACCGTCGGACGCGAGATGACGTGGGCGCGGACCTTGGCGGCAAACAGCCCGTAGCCGACAAACACGATAAACGTCAGAGCCATGAAAACAAGACTCAACGCGACCATGTGCGCGAGCGGATGCGGTTCATCGGCATTCACGAATTGAGGCAGGAA